>Ga0272446_1000492_pt1 | contig 62356 bp, 41 predicted proteins | sample YNPCB0061_FD_194587 | JGI IMG/M metagenome (GOLD analysis project Ga0272446, IMG submission 194587) | Hot spring microbial mat communities from Yellowstone National Park, WY, United States - YNP-CB-006-1 | ecosystem: Environmental > Aquatic > Thermal springs > Hot (42-90C) > Sediment | place...
TTGTAGCTTTGGGCGATGTGGAACATGGTGCGGTACGCTCGCAGATACATCAGCATCACCAGTACTTGGTCTTCAGAGCTGAGTTTCGAGGGACGACCAAAATCCCGGTGGGCGCGTTGCACCACCTCGACCATCATGGTGAACACCGTAGGGGTAACACCCGTGAGACGTTTGAAGGCAGTAGCCTCCAATGCTTGAATATCAACAAAGAACATAAGTCGTAGGGGTTTTTTTACCCTAATTTCGCGCTTTTCATCCACTTTTGAAAGAAGTCTATTGAAGTTTCTGAATCGGGCGATATGGCTTATACCTATGGTAAGTATCTTTGGAAAGTAAAAGACACAACAGGCAAAATCCAAGAGTTTAAAGGCGTATTCAAGGCGTATTCCATACCGTTTGGAAAAGGCAGTCAGACGGCAGTTGGAAATATGGTTGGGATTGATGAAATTTGAAAGAAAGTTTAATTAAATATCAAAGAATGCCAGCAGATAACAGCGGTTTTGTGCAAGCGGGGGGCAGTGTTTCATATGACAGTTTTGTGCTAAGTTTAAGTGCAGTTCTTCGATTGAACTTTTGTGCTAAAATTCCGCCACCACGCTAAGCCTTTTCCGCTCCGAAATGGTATTACACTGATACTACACTTGTCCGCGCCAGCCAGTATCGTGTTCCCTGTATGCTTTGCGAATGGTTGCCACCAACGACTTCGGTAATGCTCCCATATTGACAATATCGACGTTGTCATGCAAGTTTTGGATACTGCCTGTGCCGGCAATTGCCGTGTGTACACCGTCGGCAAAAGCAGCAAAGCGCAGCGCAAGTGTTTCCCATGCCAGACCGCTTTGGTGAACAAGTGCTTCCATGTTCATTGCTTTCATGCGCTCCCAGTACGGCTCGCAATATTGCCCAACAGGACGCTCGGCAAACCGCCACGGCACGTTGGCAAGCGGGCGTTTGGCTATCACGCCAATATTCTGTTGCTGTGCTATGGGCAGCAGCGTGTTAAGGCTGTACTGGTCAAAGAGATTCACCGATGTTTCTATCACGGAAAATTTTCCTGTGTCAATGGCAAATGCTAAGTCTTCATTCTCGCCCGAATACCCAATGAACCGTACTTTGCCGTCTTCTACACATTTTTCTAAGGCTTCAATCAAGCCCGAACGTTGCAGCGTTGTTTTGGGACAAGAATGGAACATCATCACATCAATATAATCCGTCCGCATCAGACGCAGAGCGATTTCCACGCCCATATACATAGCCGTTGGTGTCCAGTCTTCCACGCCCGGAACGCCATAGCCGCATTTGGACACCAGAATATAGTCTTTACGCCGCCACGACAGATGCCGCCCAATGCGCTCTTCAGACATTCCATAGCCTCGCGCTGTGTCAATCACGTTCACCCCCAAATCCACAGCCCGATTGATGAGCGTTCCTACTTGGTCTTCGCTCAAATTTCCTCCGCCAATATGCCCCGCGCCAAAGCCCAGTGCCGACACGCTCAACCCCGTTGAACCAAAAGTATGGTATTGCATAGTTTGTCGTTGTTATTGTTGAGTGTTGTATTCTTATTTGGTGTACGCGCTTGCTGTCAGTCCTCAGCCACTATCATCACCGAAGAGCGCGATGGTGGCGCATTGGACGGTAGCAGATTCGGCTCACGCTCCTGCACAAGGAGTTCTGCCAAATATACGCCTTTTGCGGCTCGAATCCCACCATTTGCGCGTCGGTTCCAGAGACATTCTTGCTCGCCTTGATTCTGCGGCGCATGAACAAGCGTTGCTATTGTATGCCCTGCAAGGTCGATGATGCGCAAACGCACGTGTGCTGCTCGTTGCAGCCTGTACCGCAAACGCAACTCCGACGTACAAGGATTCGGCGCAGCCACAAGAACGTTCGGCGCGGAGGGAATCTCGTTTACACGTTCTGTGGAAAGTCCCGTTGGTAAACGGCTCACCGTTGCAGCAAACACGCCGTTGCCGTGTGTGGCAGCTACGACAAGTCCGTCGGACGAACGCGCCACAACAGTTGCCACAATCACATTGCCGACTGTCTGAGGGGATTCTTGCGCCCAGCGCGTTTGCATTCCTGCCAGACGTGTGGTTACAAACAACCCGGAGCTTGTTCCAAGATAATATATCAGCGTTCCTTGAACATTGAGCATTGCCAGCCATCGGCACGAAGGTCCTGCGCCCGTGCCATCAGGGCGTTCTTCCAGATTGCCGCCAATTGGTGTCCACGTCGCGCCTCCATTTTCTGTGAGAAAAAGGCTTTGCACGTTGTAGTTAGAAAAAACAGCAATCACCCGGTCAGCGTCTGTGGGGTCAACGGCAAGGCAGTTGATGTATGCACCAGACGGGAAGCCCTTTCCACGCCCAATATCTATGGCTTGTGCTGCCAGATGTGCAGTCTGAGCATTGTCCATACGGTAGAGGCTGCCACCCGACGTTCCCACGTACAGACGAGTGCTGGTGGTGTTTGCAAAGCGAATTCGGGCAGTAGCAATAGCGGAAAATTGCTCGCCGTTCGGCGCAATGTGAGCAAAGCGTTCCCAATCATCGGTGCGATTGTATTCGCTCAACGCTCCAAAGCGCACAGTGTAAATATTGCGATGTCGCCACAGATCGCGCCCACAAGGAAGATAGACAAATGCGTTGTTCTGCGGGTCGAGTGCAAAGGGATTGATAAACAGGGGGCTGGTTTTGGCTATGGGGTCAATACGAATTCCGTAGGGAGCAAGGAAGGAACGGGCAAGTGGCTGCACAGCGTTTGCAGCGTTTGGCGCAGCATTGGGCACGCTCAAGCTGTCCCGAAACAATGCCGCTCCTTGTGCTGAGGTATAGACTGTGCGGGCGTTGTTTGTCAGCACGGCAAAGCCCCCATCGCCAGTGTTCAATGCCGTCCAGTCAGCAAAGCCAGCATTGACCGTGCTTGCAGCAGTTCCATTGTCTTGCATGCCGCCCACCAGCACAGTGTTGTGAGTTCCGCTGTGAGTTCCGCTTGGGCTTGGGGATGTGGTGGCGTGTGTGGCAGCATCGTTGTTGGGGTCTATGGCACAAGCGTAGAACTGGCTTGTAACGTAACCCCTTGTGAGAAACTCCCACCGTGCGGGGCGTAGAACAAGGTTCATGCGCTTTATGCCTTGGTCGCAGCCGCAAAGCACGACCGATGGATTCGATGGCAAAAACGTGAACGTGTGATGGTCAACGCCGTCGTCGCCCACTTCGGTCAAACCGCGCCCGAGCTGCGTTGTCGAGCGGTCTGTGAGAAATCCGTCCGTGCTGCGATGGCACAATACGCCACCCAAAAACACATCGTGTTCGTTGGTTGGATGCACTGCCAGCGCAAGATTGTAGCCAAATTGCGGGTTAAACGTGCGCGGCAAATTTTGTGTGCGGTTCTCCCAACGCCCGCCTTGCGCGCCGCCTGTGGCTCTGCCATCGCCTGAAATATAGGTGTATTTGTACAGCAGCGCGTCGGAAGTCTGCACGGGGCTAAAAGGGTTTTGTTCGGCAGTGTACACTACGGCATATACCACCGATTCGTTGCTGGGAGCAGGTGCAAGCACAATGCGCGCCAAGTTTGCATTGGGCAGTGTTGTGGGCAGTGTTAAATCGCCCGGGGAAATATCCGTCCAGTTGATGCCGTCGGGCGAACGAAAAATCCCACGCCTGCCAAGCGCGCAAATGCTTGCATAGACCACGCCTGCGCGCGTAACTACGACGTGCGCTTGTGCCAGCAGGTCGTCTGGCGTGTTGTTGGAAAGTGTGCGTTGCCATGAACGTCCACCGTCTGCCGAACGCATGATTCCTGCGTTTGTAGCAGCATAGAGTTCGTCTTGTGTGGTGTTGGACTGGTCGAGTGCAAGCGCGTGAACATACTCAAAATCTGCCCTTCCTCCTGCGCCCACTATCGTCGAAGGCAGCACTGACCACGTTCGCCCGCCGTCGTTTGAGAAAAAGATACCGTTGCCCGAAAGATTGCCCGTGCCAACAAACTCGCCCGTGCCGTAGTACCAACGTTGTTCCCGACCACGCCGCAGGTCTTGGGCAAGGCACGTTACGCTTGCAAGGTCGTTCGGCGCAGTGGTTCGTGTCCAGTTTGCACCCGCGTCCTCAGAACGCCACATTCCACCCGTAGCACCGCCCGCCAGCCACACACGCTCTTGCACCACGTCCACGGCAAGCGCACGAGTGCGTCCACCAATATTGCGCGGACCAAGCCACTGCCACACGCCTGACTGCACCTGCGATGACCATTTTTGAGCGTTCTCGCCGCCGAATGTTTGCTGAATAAATAACCGCTCGCGTTCAGTGATAGCTTGCGGTATCAAGCCTGTGCGGGGGTCGCGGAGCATTCGCAAAGACTGATACTGCAACGACGACGTGAATGATGAGGTGAATGACGACGTGAACGAACGCTCTTGTTTACCGCACTCTCGCGTGTCGCGTTGGGCTTTTCCGTGCTTTGATTTTGATATTGTCCCAGCTTGGCTGTGTGGCATGGAGGAGAAGCGCACCACACAGACCCAGCCCACAAGAAGCCATAGAAACGGTGTGGCTACAACGCAGAGCCAGAAACTGCTCTGCTGCTGTCTGAAAGGTGGTAAGGAACGTTGAAGATTCATCGAACACCGCCCATAAGTTTGCGAATGGATGGAATCAAAAGCGCAAGAACACCACTTGCAAGCAGCATCACACAAGCCAACGCTCCAAAATACTGGGCTAAAAACGTGGTGTTGCGTTCATCAAAAAACCCTGCCAAAAAACCCGCAACTTTGCTTGCCACTGCGCTTGCCAAAAACCAGATGCCCATCATTGCCCCCGCAAGATGCACGGGGGCAAGTTTGGTCACGACGCTCAAGCCCGTGGGGTTAAGCAAAACTGCACCGATTTCTTGCAAAAAAAACACCCCCAAGAGCCACAACGGACTGACCGCACCATGCGCGGCGTACAGCGAGGCAGGAATCATCAGCATATACGCCAGACCCACAAATAACAAACTGAGGCTAAATTTTGCGGGACTGGAAGGCTGCCGCTCGCCTAATCTCAGCCACAAGCGCGAGATAACGGGCGAAAGCATAATCACATACAATGGAATAAGTGCCTGAAACCAACTGGACGGAAACCGCCAACCGAAAATTTCTGTGCGCGTGAGCCGGTCGGCAAAGAGGTTCAGGCTTGAACCTGCTTGTTCGGACACCACACCAAAGATGACCGTGAAGACAAACAGTACAATAATTGCTCCAATGCGCCTCCACTGCTCGTGTTGAAGCGGTGCGGTGCTGACGATTTGTGGACGTGCATGGTGATTGTGGTGTTGTCCATGCACTGTGTTGGCGAGTTCAGGCTCGTCGTGTTTCCAAAACATTAAAAATTGCAGCAACCCAATACCCATGCCTATTGCTGCCGCACCAAATCCCCAATGCCAGCTTGAGCGGGGATTTAAACCAAGAGCGTAGAGAGCGTTGCGGAATCCATCGCTTTGAGCTAAGTACCCACAGACAAGAGGGGCAAGTGCCGCGCCGATGTTGATACCCATAAAAAAGATGGAAAACCCTGCATCGCGTCGCGGGTCGTTCGGCGTGTACAACGAGCCAACAAGCGCACTAATGTTGGGCTTGAGCAGCCCTGTGCCAATGGCAATCATCACTAAACCTGCATAAAACAACGTCAGTGTGCCGAACGCCAGCGAACAATGCCCTAACGCAATCACCACACCGCCCAGTAGCACGGCATGGCGTGCTCCCAAGAGCGTGTCCGCCACAAAGCCGCCCGGCAAGGCAAGCAAATACACCGCCATGGTGTACGTGCCATAGACCGAAGCCGCATCAGCAATGCCAAAGCCCAAACCACCCTCAGCAAGCGGTGCAGTCATGTACAGGATAAGAATTGCCCTCATGCCGTAGTAGCTGAAACGTTCCCAAAGTTCGGTAAAAAAGAGCGTGGTCAAGCCCTTTGGATGTCCGCCAATACCGCTTGTGTCGTGCTGGAGCGTCATATTGCCTGTATCTGGTTATTCTTTTGGCAGTGCAACGCCGACCATTCGTGCTTGAATCATGGCAGCACGGCGTTGCAAATACGCAGTGGGCTTTGCCAGCGAACGGCGGCGCGGGTCTGGAAGAATTGCTGCCAGCAGTGCGGCTTCATACTGAGACAATCGGGCAGCGGGCTTGCCAAAATATCGTTGAGAGGCTGCTTCTGCTCCATAAATGCCATTGCCCATTTCAATAATGTTCAAATACACTTCCAAGATGCGGTGTTTTCCCCACATGAACTCTATCAAGTAGGTAAAGTATGCTTCAAAAGCCTTGCGAACGTAGTTGCGAGTGGGGGGCAAAAAGGCATTTTTTGCAGTCTGCATGGTAATGGTGCTTGCGCCGTAGAGTTTTGGTTTTTTTCCACGTTTTGCAGCGCGTTCGGCGGCACGTTCGTTACGGCGTTGTGCCTCTTTGACGGCATCCCAATCAATACCGCCATGGGTGAAAAAGCGTGCATCTTCGGAAGCTATCACGGCTTTTTGCAAGTTCGGCGAAATGTCCTCCAATGCCACCCAGTCTTTGTGTATCCAAACGGGATTGCCCGAAATCAAGCCTTCGACAACACGAATCACCATAAGCGGCGTGAGCGGTGGCGGCACGAACGTGTATGCCACAACCCACAGCACTGAACCCACAAGAACGACCGCAACAAGCCGCAACAACCAACCGACAAGTTTTCGTATCATACAGCATGATTCTAACTGCCATACCAAAGATGATTCTGTGTTTTCTACCGCTCACTGCTGAGGACGAAGCCTTGGACTTCACTACGTTGTGCTTTGCTGCTTGGCTCAACAGTTGATTCCGATGGTTGCTCCACAAGCTGCGTAAGTGCTGAACTTTTTTGGCGAATCCAATCATGAAAAAACATCAGCATAGAAGCTGTTGTTGGCACAGCCACCAGCAAACCCAGTATGCCAAAAAAATGCCCGAATACAAACAGCGACGAAATCAGCATAAGCGGATGCAAGCCCACACGCGACCCCACCAGACGCGGTTGAATGACATAATTATCCAGCAAGTGCAAGCCAATCACTGTGGCGACTACCACAACCATAGACATAAGCATCGTATCGGCGTAGCCCACCACAGCAATCGTAATAAAGCCCACAATAACGCTTGCTGCCATACCAATATAGGGCAAAGGATTAAGCAGCCCACACACTGCGCCCAATACGCCTGCATAAGGGACTTGAAACGCCGCAAATATTAGCGATGCTGCTATGGCAATCGTTACCGCAGCAATTGCCTGACCTGCCAAATACGCCTGCACAATGCGATTGATACGGCGCAAATCCGACAGCACCTTGTCATTTTTGCCCTCTAACATAGTAACAATCAGGTGCTTAAACTTGTCGAAGTCACTCAAAAAGTAAAACAACAACAGTGGCGTAACGATAAGCGTAAGGATTTGCGAAACCACGTTGGACACGCTGGTCAGAAACGACAACATTCCCCGAAAAACGCTTTCCAGCAGACCTTCCAAACGCGGAATGACTTCTTTATTGATGAGATTGCGTGTTTCGGGCGAATTTAAGCCGTAGCTTGACAGCAAACGAAAGAACTGTCGGCTTTCAAGGTAGTTGATGGCATTATTGATAATCGTGGACAACTCACGAATGATGTCGTTTAACTGCGAAAAAATCACGGGAAAAATAAAAATGGCAATCGCTGCCACAATGCCTACGAACAAGAGCACAAACACGAATGCCGATAGTGTGCGAGGAATTTTTTTTGTCCGTAAAAAACGCACTGCCGGGTCAAGCAAATACGCTAAACCGAACGCCACAATAAACGGCACAAACAGTGCCGCCAGTTCACGCACCAACCACAACACAAACGTCAGCGTCAGCAGTGCCATCAGCCGCCTGATAATCGTGTAATCGCGGCGAAACGGATACAAGCCAAACATCCCCGCAAAGTAGAGGATGAAAGGGTTTGCGCTAAGTTGTGTTACAAACAAAAACACACCGTACAGCACCAAAAAGCCGCCAATTGCTAGTGTGAGCAAAATCTGCGAGGACGATTGGGGCGAAATGTTCGGTGTTGCGTAGGACGAAGAAGGTTCGCTGCCTGAGCCAATCATGGGTTGTGGTATTCGGTTCTACGGATTCGGTGTTATGCAATGCTTTGTAACGCCTCGTCGCCTTGTCTGCGCCTGAGCGTTCAGTTACACAGTTACAAATCAACTGCGAATCAGCTACGAAGATACAAAAAAAAGCGATGTTTGAACGAGAATTTCCCTTCAAACATCGCGTTTATGCAGCCAGTAAGCGGTTTATGCCTCTACGGCTTCCGATTTTGTGCAGTATTCGGTAAATGCTGTTTTGAGTGCATCGGCAATAGTTTCGGGCATTCGTCCTTCGATGTGGTGGCGGTGCACTACAGCAACCAGCGTTCCGTCCTTGAACAATGCCATCGAAGGCGATGAGGGTGGGATGTCGCGTAAATACTTCGAGCGCAGATGCTGCACGGCTTCTACGTCCTGACCAGCGAAACTGGTTACAAGGTTGTCTGGCACAACGTCATTTTTCAGTGCCATTGCGACTGAAGGGCGTGCGCTTCCTGCTGCACAGCCGCACACAGAGTTCAGCACCACAAACGTTGTTCCGGGCAGTGCCATTGCTGCATCGACATCGGCAGGCGTGAGCATTTCTTTGAAACCAATCTTGGTAAGCTCTTCACGCATTGGTTTGACAAGCATTGGGTCGTAAGGCATTGTATGAATCTCCTTCAATTAATCAATAGTGAGAATGTGAGTTGTATACGGTGTTGCACAGCGTTGTTGCATATAAAGTGATGTCCACACCATACGGACGTATCATCGCTGAGAAAATTTTCGGCAGCCACAGGAATTAGGGCTTGGTCATATTTTGGAGTTTTTCAACAGCAGCGTTCGCAGCATTTTGTTCGGCTTCTTTTTTATTCCGACCGCTTCCCGTGCCAATGACCTCTTCGCCAATAACCACATTGACCACGAAGTTTTTTTCGTGGTCGGGTCCTGTTTCCGATGCAACGATATAGCGCGGAATGCCTGTTCCACGCGCCTGTGAGTATTCCAACAGAATACTTTTGAAGTTCGTGTCGCGCATCAGCGAGCCCTCGTTCATCACGTGCAGCAGCACCGAATTCAAAATAAACTGTTTTGCCGCTTCAGGACCAGAATCCAGATAGATAGCAGCAATAATGGCTTCGAGCGCATCGGCAAGAATGGAATCATTGCCCTGCTGCAAGGACTGGCGCGCACTCAGGCTCACCATCAAAAACTCGTGCAAACGCAGTTTTCGCGCACAATACGCCAGCGACTTTTTGTTGACCAACCACGAACGCATTTTGGTCAGTTCGCCCTCCAAGATGTCCGAGCGCAAGTAAAACAAATACTCAGCAATCACCGCGCTCAAAATAGCATCGCCAAAAAACTCTAAGCGTTCGTTGGAGAAAACCTGTTTTTGACTGTTGTTGAGAATTTGCAAATACGAACGGTGAATGAGGGCTTGTTCAAAACACGGCACTGAATGAATCGTTACGCCCAGCAATGCTTCGAGTTCCGACACTTTGTGCTCGTTCAAAAAGCCCACAGGCGGGAACATGGCGGCTTCTTCTTTATCCCGCAAAAAGCGCGTGGGCAGTGCGGCGAGTTTGGAAATCTTGCCGTACAATTGCTGGATAAAGTTCATCATCGCTTTTTGCGAGATGTCAAAAGAAAAAGGCGCGTTCACAACCACATGCGAAAAGAGAATGTTCAAAAGATACCTGTTCTGAGCGTTTCCCGAGCCATGCGTTGGCGCGAATTGGTACGACGCTGGCACAAAGGAGTAACGTTACGGCTCAAAACGCTTAAAACACAGCGACGCGTTGTGTCCACCAAACCCGAACGTGTTGCTAATGGCTGCTTGGATGTCGCGCTGAACGGGCTGATTCGGCACGTAAAACAAATCACAGTCTGGGTCAGGAGTTTCGTAGTTAATGGTCGGAGGCAGCATGGAATAATGCATTGCCAGCACCGTTGCAACGGCTTCCACTGCGCCTGCCGCGCCAAGCAAATGTCCCGTCATGGACTTTGTGGAACTCACCGCCAGTTTGTAGGCATGGTCGCCAAACAGGGTTTTGATAGCGGTGGTTTCGTTTTTGTCGTTGTAGGGCGTAGAGGTGCCGTGAGCATTGATGTAATCAATGTCTTGCACCTGTAAACCAGCATCTTCTATGCAAAGTTTCATTGAGCGCACAGCACCCTCGCCGCCTTCTGCTGGCTGGGTAATGTGGAAGGCATCGTCCGTCAAGCCCATTCCTGCTAACTCTGCGTAAATTTTCGCACCGCGATTCATTGCGTGTTCGGCGGTTTCCAGTACCAGCATCCCGCCGCCTTCGCCCATGACAAACCCGCTGCGGTTAGCATCGAACGGTCGGCTTGCCCGGGCGGGATTGTCGTTGTCAGTTGAGAGCGCACGCATGGCATTAAAGCCGCCAATGCCCATAGGACAAATCACCGCTTCGCTGCCACCAGCCAGTATCATGTCGGCATCGCCACGCTGCAAGAGCATGAGCGCGTCGGCAATGGCATGGGACGAAGTCGCACACGCCGAAACTGTGCCGTAGTTCGGACCTTTGAAGCCATAACGAATCGCAATATGACCCGCAGCAATGTCGGAAATAAGCATTGGCACAAAAAAAGGCGAAATGCGGTCAGGCTTGCCGCCTCGTTCGTACAGGCTTGCTTGTTGATGATGATACGTCCACATCCCGCCAATGCCAGAACCGCAAATTACGCCCACACGCTCTTTGTTGAGTGCGTTCACATTCACAGCAGCATCTTCAATAGCCATAATTGCCGTTGCCAGTGCGTAGTGAGTGAACATATCCATGCGCTGGGCTTCTTTACGCGAGAGAAATTGCTGTACATCGAACCCTTTTACTTCACAGGCAAACTTGGTGTCAAATTCTGCTGTATCGAACCGTGAAATGGGCGCAGCACCACTTTGAGAGGACATCATGCCAGTCCAGAATTCTTCTTTGGTGTTGCCAATAGGAGTAACGGCAGCAACTCCTGTTACGACAATCTTTGGATAGGCGTACCGAGCCATGAAGTTCAGTGTAATGCTGCTTGGCGGCGATGCCATTCGGGCTATGGTCACGGCGCAGGTCATAGCACAAGCACATCGCGCACTAGCATAGTGTGAAAATGGCTATAAGCCTGATGTTATCAGACTTATAGCCTTATCTTTACTACTTTGGAACTGGTTATTTTGCGCGAGATTCCAAATAGGTAATTGCATCACCAACGGTTTGAATTTTTTCCGCGTCCGCGTCTTCGATGGTAATGTTAAACTCTTTTTCAAACTCCATGATGAGTTCTACGGTATCCAACGAATCAGCACCTAAATCATTGGTAAATGAAGCATCGTTGGTGATTTGTGATTCTTCCACGCCAAGTTTATTGACGATAATTTCTTTCACTTTTGCAGCAACTGCCGACATAGTTATACCTCGAATGAATTATGAATAAAAAGGTTGTAGTGTTTGCCTGCTCGATTGGTATGGTCAAAAACGTTAGGATGTTCACGAATGTATCCCGCAAGGGTCTCAAGAGTTTGTAAGAGACTGTTTGAAAACTCCTTTTCCTCTCACCTGCCATCGTTACGATGGCTTCCTCTCCCAGAGGGAGAGGAAGCGAGACTTGAAGAGGCTTTCTTCCTCCTTCTCCCTTTGGGAGAAGGCTGGGATGAGGGCAATAAACCCGGTATGGAGAATTTTAAAACAGTCTCTTTAGGATTGCATTGCCAAACCGCCATCAACTGCAAGTGTTTGCCCAGTAATGTACGAGGCATTATCCGATGCTAAAAACGCCACCACCGACGCGATTTCTGCTCCTTCAGCAATTCTGCCAAGCGGAATAGAGTCCGTAATTGCCGTTTTTTGTGCATCGGTGAGTTTGTCCGTCATTTCTGTTTTAATGTAGCCCGGAGCCAGACAATTTACTAAAATATTTCGAGATGCCAATTCCCGGGCAAGGGATTTTGTTAAGCCAATCACGCCGGCTTTGGATGCAACATAATTCACCTGACCCGGATTGCCTGTGATACCAACCACAGAACCGATATTGATAATTCTGCCGTATCGCTGTCCCATCATCACCCGCGCAGCCGCCTTACAACACAAAAACGCGCCTTTGAGATTCGTGTCTATCACTGAATCCCAATCTTGCTCGGACATCCGCATTATCAAGCCGTCTTTGGTAATGCCGGCATTATTGACAAGAATGTCTAAACGCTTCGATTGTTCGGCGATAGTTTTAAAAAGATTGGCAACCGCATCAGCATCTGCTACGTCCGCCTGCACTGCGTGAACGCTTGACCCAGAAGCCTTTAATTCTTGTACAAGGCTTTGCGCACGGTCTGCGCCAGCATTGTAGGTGAAAAAGACCGTTGCACCCTCTGCTGCCAAACGGCGAACAATTGCCTCGCCGATACCGCGCGAGCCGCCCGTTACGAGCGCAATTTTTCCTGTGAGCATAGCCATACCATCAATAATGAACATGGAGAATTTGCTCTCTTAAGAGAGCATTACACGAGTGCTGCTTTGACCTGTTCAGCTGTATCAAAACCGCCAATTGTTGCACCCTCTACGGTGCGCTTTACTAAGCCCTGAAGTACGTTGCCCGGTCCGAGTTCGTAAAATGTGGTAATGCCCGACTGACTCATTGCAACAAGGCTTTGCGTCCATAATACGGGTGATACAAGCTGCTGTACAAGCGCAGAGCGGAGTTCGGCGGCTGTTCTGAGCGGCTTGGCAAGGGCATTTGCATACACATCTACTTGTGCGTCGTGCATTGTGGCTGCGTAAATGGCGTGTTCCAGTTCGCTTTTCGCAGCTTGCATAAGCGGCGAGTGAAACGCGCCACTAACGGGCAGTTCTTTCACCATTTTTGCACCCGCTTGCTTGAACGCTGGCATCTGTGCGCGAAGGTACTCTGCACTGCCAGAAATCACTACTTGCCCGGGCGAGTTGAAATTTGCCGCCACAAGTGTTTTTTCGGGATTGCCTTCTTCGTGCAGGGCAGCACACACTTCACGGACTTTTTCGTCGTCCAAGCCGACAACTGCTGCCATCGTGCCGGGTGCGTTTTCGCCAGAACGAAACATGAGTTCGCCCCGTAGCTTCACAAGACGCAACGCCGTTTCAAAATCCATAGCCTGAGCAGCAAATAAGGCAGAATACTCGCCAAGTGAATGTCCAGCAACGGCACGAACTCCCATAGTCGAAAGGTTCTCTCGCAACAGCGTAACCAAGATTGCTTCGTGGACAAAGAGCGCAGGCTGGGTATAGCGGGTTTCTTTGAGCGTGTCGGCTGGACCATCAAAACACATAGCGCTCAGGCTTATGCCCATTATCTCGTCAGCTTGGCGAAGCATAGACGCAGCCTGCGGAAACTCTGCCGCAAGGTCTTTCATCATGCCCACATACTGTGAGCCTTGCCCAGAAAAAAGAAGTGCTGTCATGGTATATTGTGCGTTGTTGTCATGTTCATTCGCCCTGTCTTGGTGTGCCCGCTATTCTATCGTTAAAACGCTGCCGAAAATTCCATGATATTGGGTTTTGTCAAGTGCTTAGAAGCATGAAGTATCTCAAAGCCAATAACCTGTCCTTCGTGGTCATAATCCACAATGAGCCCTTGCTGCACTTCTTCACTTTCTTCGATTGCGTCATCGCGTAGTCGGATTCGCAAAATATCTAACTGTCCATCGTAGTACACATTCATGGCTGTCTCCAATGTTTTCCGATTTTTGATGTTCGATACACCGTCACGACGTGAAGAGTTTCACGTTGTGCAACGAATACTCGTAGCAGATAGGTTTTGCCATTATCGAATTCGCACAGAGATTGATAGAAGGCAATGTCGCTCTCTTCAAATTCACGGAGTATTTGTTGGGGCGACGTGGCTACCATTTCAATAAGATGTATCGGAATATCGCGGGCTTCTGCTTCTTGCAAAGCATGAGCAGAGTATGCAATCTACACTTCTTACATACCCCATTTGAGATAGATACTGCCCCACGTAAAACCGCCACCAAACGCCGCTAAAATCACGTTGTCGCCGCGCTGAATGTGCCCAGACTTATGCCACTCGGACAAACACATCGGGATTGTAGCTGCTGTGGTGTTGCCGTATCTGTCAATGTTTATCATCACTTTGCTTGCGTCCAAGCCCATGCGATTGGCTGTGGCATCAATGATTCGCAAGTTTGCTTGATGTGGCACAAGCCAGCGCACGTCTTCAGGCTTGAGGTTATTGCGCTGCATAATTTCGTAGGAAACATCTGCCATGCCTTTGACCGCAGCTTTGAAGACTGTTTGTCCGTCTTGAAAGGCAAAATGCTCGTGCTTATCCACCGTTTCGTGGCTTGCAGGCTTTACGCTGCCGCCCGCCGGCATGTAAAGCGACTGCCCACCTGAGCCGTCGGCGTGGAGGATAGCGTCCATAATCCCTACGGATTCATCTTCGGAGGCTTCTACGAGGGTAGCCGTACCAGCGTCGCCGAACAAAATCGCTGTTGCACGGTCTTGTGGGTTAATAATGCTCGTCATTTTGTCCGCCCCGCAGAGCAACACACGGCGTGCGCCACCTGATTCCACCATGCGCCGGGCTGTTTCCAAACCGAACAAATAGCCCGAACACGCTGCACTGAGGTCGAAGCCCCAAGTATTGGTCAGACCTAATTTGTGCTGAATCACACACGCCGTTGCAGGAAACATGTAATCGGGCGTAACAGTTGCAAAAATCACACAATCCACATCACCTTTGCCCAGACCGCGCTTGCGGAGAACTTCTTCGGCTGCTGGCAGGGCAAGGTCAGACGTTGCCACGTCCGGCTCAGCAAAACGCCGTTCGGTGATGCCAGTGCGTGTGCGAATCCATTCATCACTGGTATCCATATATGCCTCAAAGTAAGCATTGGTAACTACTTTCGGAGGTACATAGTGTTCGACAGCAGTGATAACGGCACGTTTAAGAGTGTTCATGGTGTGTGGTATGTTCGATATGCGTAAGGTTGTCGTTGCTGTGCGTGTCTTGCGTGTTCGTGCTGAGAACAAGAATTTTTCAGGGCAGAATCCTTCATGGCTTTGTGTGTGCGCTGACTATCTTGTGCGGAAACTCGTTACGAAACCGCAGCATTGCTTTGGAGCGCGGTTGCGATTGTTGCATTGACCTGCTTGCGGACGACTTCTTCAGCACGAAGAATCATGTTTTTGATAGCGAGCGGTGTGGATTTGCCGTGACCGATAATGACCACGCCATTGACACCCAGAAGCGGTACACCACCGTATTCTTGGTAATCCATGCCTGCCAACACCCTTGACAGCACAGGCTTCACGGCAGCAACCATGAGCTTGTTGAGCAGCGAAGCGTCGGCAAAGGCTTTGAAGCGCGTTTTCAAAAAGCCCAAAAAACTTTCGGCGAATTTCAGCACAATATTGCCCACAAAACCGTCGCAGACAACCACGTCGGCGGTGGCGATAAGAATGTCGCGTCCTTCCACATTGCCCACAAAATTGACTGCCGTGCTGTTTTTGAGCAACTCGTGTGCTTGAAGGGCGAGCTCTGAGCCTTTGGATTCCTCTTCGCCGATGTTCAACAAACCAACGTTGGGGTGTTCCACGCCCAAAATTTGCTTGTAGTAGATGCTCCCCATCACGGCAAATTCATATAAAAACTTCGGCTTACAATCTACGTTTGCGCCAGCATCCACAAGCAGCACAGGACGGCTGTGGGTGGTAGGCAAAAACGTGCCAATCGTTGGTCGGCTCACGCCCTTGATGCGTCCGAGCACGAGCGTTCCCATAGACATAACCGCCCCTGTATTGCCCGCCGAAACGAAGGCTTCGGCGTGTCCATCGGCTTGGTACTGTATGCCTTGGAACAGCGACGAGTTACGCTTTTTGCGATGCACCGTTGCGGGGTCGTCGTGCATGGTTACGACCTCGTCAGCATGAACAACGCGTATCTGCAAGCCCGTTGTGTTGTGCTTTTCCAGTGCGACTCGCACTTCTGCCTCGCGCCCGAACAGCACAACTTCTACATTGCTCTTCTGTGCGGAGAAATGGCGCAAGGCGGCGATTGCCCCCGCCACTTCGTTGTGTGGAGCAAAATCGCCGCCCATAGCGTCAAGAACGATGCGAATTGATTGTTCAGCCATGAAAGGTAGCCATCACAGTTGAGTATTGCTCACACGAGCTATTGGCATGGTTGCTGAAAAGTGCTGCTGCAATCTGCGCTTCATGGAATGTACACATAGAAGTTGTCTAAAGTTTTAAGCGCAGAGAACGCCGAGGGCGCAGAGAAGCAGGACAATATCTTGTTCCCCACTCGTCGAACATACTTTTCTCTGCTCATAATTTCTCTGCGTTCTCCGCGCTCTCTGCGCTCATTGTTAAAATGTTAGACAACTCCATATTGTACAAGCCCGTGATTACTCGCTTGCCGAGCTTTCTTTGAGGCTGATAATGCGTCTGCCGTTGTAATAGCCACATTCCGGGCAAGCAGCGTGGGCAAGTTTCGTCGCACCACAATTTGGACATTCCACAACCGTCGAAGGAACGGCTTTGTAGTGCGTGCGGCGTTTTGCGCTGCGTGATTTGGAGTGGCGGCGTTTTGGATTAGGCATAGTCGTTTGAATAATTGAAATGGATATACCGTTAATTTGCTGTCATTGAAACGAGATGTTACCAAGTGCAGCCCAACGCGGGTCTATGCTGTGCATTTCACTCGGTGTGGAATTGGATTGCTCGGTATCAGCATCAAATTCGGGGAAAATATCTCCCAACGTTTTATTTCGGTACTGTGGGGCAACGCGCTTGAGCGGCAAATTGACTGCTAACTCTTGGCGCACTTCGTCTGTGATGTCTATCGCCATGTCGTCCTCACGGATATAGTAAGGCTGTATGGGGTCGGCATCGTGTATTTGCTCCAGGAACAGATGCGTGTTGGCAACGTAACTGAGCGTGAGTTCGGGCGTAACACGCTCGATGAATTGTTCGCCACTTAAATCGCAGACCAATTCTGCGTCGCATTCAGCACGAAGCTGCAGAATATAGCGTTTGCCAAGTTTTTGCAGCGTTCCATGAACGGCAACTTCACCGGTAAATTCTGGAAACATTCCGTCGAGCATTGAAGCCTCCGCAGAAAGGTGTACGGGGTATTTGCCGTCTTGCAAGGCTTTGATGGAAATGCTCAGAAGAGCTTTTGTTTCCATAACACAAGATTAAACAGAATTGTGTGGCTGTTTTTAGCAAAGACCACAAATATATGATTTCTGAAGTTTTTTTCAAAACTTTTGCCTGTATTTTGTACAAACATGAAACAACGACGCAGCAGCAAGGTAGGCAAGCTCTTGACCCAAAAACACCTTTTTGTAAAAATTCTAAGCCATACAAACCGAGAACTTCTCTCAGAAACTTTTCCCAGAAACTTTTCCCGAATTTTCCTAAATTACATCCCGCCAAGTGCTATGTAACGACACTTCTTTGTACCTCATTCCGTGGGAGTTGCCATGCGTTTATTCCATGCTCTGCTACACATCACATTTCCAATTCCGCGAACCATTGTGCAAACTCCTGTTCGCACAGCACATCAACTCACTCAAAGGCTGCTTGCTGGATGTATCGTAGTGTGGGCGATAGCATTGCTACTGGGCGCGTGCAGTACAAAGCAAGAACTGACGCTTGCCTCGAAAAACTTTGAAGAGCAAATTGAGCCTCAGCAGAACCTTGTCTTTGAGTTTTCTCAGCCGTTGGTGGCAGATTCGCTTACGGGTCTGTGGGACACCACCCAATACGTGCGGCTTCAGCCACGTGTGGCGGGTGCGTTTAAGTGGACATCGCCCACAACGCTTGTGTTTTCGCCGTCGGTAGGATTTAAGCCCAGTACGCAATATCAGGCTGAACTTGCTGATGCTTTATTGGCAAAACTGCCCCAAAACAGCAATACCAAAACCCCTACACTGGCACTGCCCAAAGAACGCACACTCACGTTTCACACGGCGTATCTTGCTTTGCAGAGTGCCGATGCAGCATGGACGCGCTCGCAAGCCGCAGCCGTAGCGGGCGGTACGGCGGTGGGTGCTATTGAATTGAAAGTCGATATGCACTTCAACTATGTTGTCAATCCTTCCAATCTTGCCGAACGCCTAAACGTAACCATAGATGGCAAGACCGTTCCATACAGCCTTCGCACAACCACGCCTTCAAAGGACGTTGCGCTTGCCGTCCAAGTTGGAAAAGAAGTCGGTACCAAGACCTTATTGCTCACGATTGACAAAGGCTTGCGCTGTGCTGAGAGCGAGTACAGTTCGCCCGAACCAATGCAAAGCCAAGTCGCTGTGCCAGCTACGGACGATTTCAAGATAACATTGCTCACAACCGACTACGACGACGATGCGCCTGTTATTCGCGTATTTACTACGCAAACCATCGAAGAGCCGAACATCAAAGCACTGGTGAGCGTGCGACCCCGACCACAGAACTTCAATGTTCGCCTGACCGATAACGGCATGGTGCTGCAAGGCGCGTTCCAGCCCGACACAGCCTACCAAGTCAGTATTTCGCGGGATGTACGGGGAATTTTTGGTGTGCCACTTGGTGCAGAATTCACCCAAACAGTCGTGTTTGGTTCGTTGCAGCCGGGCATCAGTTTCACTGAATCGAAAGCCATGTACCTGACCAGTGCTGGCAATAAACTCGTGGGCGTAAAGATTTCTGGCACCGACAATGTGCAGGTTGTCGTGGAAAAACTGTACGAAAACAACATTCTTGGCTTTGCACGCTCCACACGTGGCTACGATTCCTACGACGACATGGGCAACCCAGTTCGGCAAATGTTCGCTAAATCGTACTTGTATGACTACGACGAAAACACCCAAGAAGGCAATTCTTATCAGGATTACGGCAGCATAGAGGAGTTCGGCGACCCTGTGTTTGAGAAAACCTACAACGTCAAAACACTGCCCAAACAGCGCGGGTATTATCTGCTGAATTTGAACATCCAAGACCGTGTGCAGGGCAAGGGCTTGTATGTTGTGCGGGTGATTTCAACGGACAAAAAATGGCTGCGCGACAGCCGCATCATTGCCGTCTCCGATGTTGGCTTGATTGCCAAACAGAGCCAAGATGAGATGCTCGTCGTGGCAAATTCCATCAAAACCGCCGAGCCGCTTGCCGGTGTAGAGGTAAAGCTCATCACGCTGAACAACCAAACGCCCTTCAAGCCCGTTGTTACCGACAAAAACGGTGTGGCACGGTTTACAGGAATCAAGCCTTCTACCATTGGCAGCCGTGTAGCGATGGTCGTTGCGAGCCAAAACAATGATGTGAACTATCTGCTGTTGGACAAAACGCAGGTGGAGACCTCACGCTTTGAGGTGGGCGGCTTGCAAGAAAACACGGCGGGTTTGCAGGCGTTTAGCTACGGCGACCGCGATATGTACCGCCCGGGCGAAACTGTGCATCTGAACACCATCGTCCGCAAGCAAGACTGGCAGCCGCTAACCGACGCGCCGATAAAAGTCAAAATCTTGCTTCCCAACGGCAAGGATTACGCCACGTTCAAGCATACCCTGAGTGCCGAAGGCGCGGCCGAAACCACACTCAAACTGCCCGCCAATGCTCTTACAGGGCAATATACGGCAGAGGTTTATACGATGAACAATGTGTTACTTGGAGCGCGAAAAATAAACGTGGAAGAATTTTTGCCCGACCGTGTTGCGCTGAAACTCAATCTGAATCTGCCCGGTCAAGCCCCTGTGAGCGAATCCACACCGCTTGTGGTGCGTCCGGGCGGCTCGTTGCAAGCACAAGCCACAGCAACAAATCTCTTCGGACCGCCGGCAGCAAACCGTGATTATACCGTGCAGGTGCGGCTTTCGCGTAAAACGTTCACTCCCCCGAAAAAGAGCGGCTTAGAACAGTATTCGTTCGTTATACACGGCGGCGAACACGTGCAACTCGAAGAACTCTTCAAAGAAGGCAAAACGAACGAACAGGGCAGATTTGCAGAGAATATCACCATCAGCCCGGCATACAGCGATATTGGGTTGTTGGGTGGCGGCGTATTTGCGACGGTGTTTGACGAAACTGGTCGTCCGGTGCATCGGTACGCGCCGTTTGAAGTGCCAACGCAAGAGGTGTTCTTCGGCATTAAGCCCATAGACCGTTACCTGAACACACGACAGCCTGTGCAAATTCCCATCGTGGCAGCAACGCCTGCGGGCAAAGTTGCCGACGGCGCACAAGCACTGGTGCGTGTGGTTCGTTACAATTGGGTTACGGTGTTGGAGCGTGAACCTTACGGCTCGCGGTATCGCTACGTTTCCCAACGCCAAGAACTCACGGAATTTGAGCGCACTATGACGGTAAGCGGTCTGGGAACAAGCGTGAGTTTTACTCCTGCAAAATCGGGCGAATACGAGGTTCGTGTGTCCAAGCCGGGCGCACGAGTATATGTGAGCCAGTATTTTTATGCGTACGGCTATGGCGACACACAAGCCTCGTCGTTTGAGGTCAGCAAAGAGGGCGAAATCACCATCGAAGCGGAAAAAGATGCGTACACCACAGGCGAAACCGCGAATCTGCTGTTCAAAACGCCGTTTGCTGGCAAACTCCTCATCACCGTTGAGCGCAATCGCGTTTTGGAGCAGTATTGGGTGAACACCGACCAAAAATCAGCGAAATTTTCCTTGCCTATCAAAGAAGACCATCTGCCGAATATCTACATTGGCGCAACACTCATCAAACCTGTGGATGACGGCTCGATGCCGCTGACGGTCGCCTATGGTTTTACGTCGCTTGCTGTCGAGAACGCTTCCACGCGGCTTCCCGTGAGCGTTAGCATTGATGGCAACCCCGCACTGGAGCAAACCCGCTCTAAAACCAAAAAGACTATTACCGTTTCGACAGGCGAATCAAACGCCGAAGTAACCGTTGCAGTGGTGGACGAAGGCATTTTGCAACTCAAAAACTTCAAAACACCCGACCCGCACGGGTTTTTCTACCAAAAACGCGCTCTGCAAGTCAGCTCGCACAACGTGTATCCGTATCTCTTTCCTGAACTTGCAGCGCGGTCAAGCAGCGTGGCGGGCGATGCCTCGATGATGGAAAACCGCTTGAATCCGTTCACCAACAAGCGTGTGAAACTTGTCGCACTCTGGAGCGGCACGCTCAAAACCACTGGCGGCAAAGCCTCGTACACTGTCGATATTCCAGAGTTTTCGGGTGCGCTGCGCGTGATGGCAGTGGCATACAAAGGCAAAGCCTTCGGTTCGGCAGAAAAAACCGTGCGTGTGGCAGACCCGATAGTGGTTTCCAGTGCATTGCCGCGTTTTCTCAGCCCGAACGACCAAGTGCTGATGCCCGTTACGCTTTCCAACACTACCACGAAACCCGCACAAGTTACCGCACAAGTGGATGCCAAAGGTCTGGTAAACGTCGTGGGCGGCGGCGCACAGCAAAACGTGACTATTCCGCCAAACAGCGAGGCACAAGTGGTGTTCACGCTTGCAGCCGCCAACACCGTTGGAACGGGCGCGGTAACAGTGACGGTCAAAGGTCTGGGCGAAACATTTTCGCAGACAACAGATTTGACCATTCGCCCGATAACTTCGCTGGTGAAAGCCTCTGGCTCAGGCTTGGTTAAGGCTGGCGGCTCGGCTTCGTTTGAGCTTAGAGGGAACTATGTGCCAACCACTGCCAAAGCAATGCTTGTGGTGAGCAAGTCGCCCATAGCACAGTTTGCCAAGCATTTGAGCAGTTTGGTGGCTTATCCTTACGGCTGTGCCGAACAAACCATTTCACGGGCGTTTCCGCAACTGTATGTGGCAGAGTTGGCGCAAACACTTGGTCAGGTGGCTGGCGACAGTAAAGAAATTCGCTCAAACGTTCAGGAGGCTGTAAGCAAACTTGCTTCCATGCAGCTCTACAACGGCTCGATTGCTTACTGGCAGGGCGGTACGGAAGAAAGTTGGTGGTCTTCAGCATATGCAGCCCATTTTCTGCACGAGGCACAGCAAGCGGGCTATGCCGTGAGCGACGAGTTTGGGCGAAGGCTCTATGGCTATCTGAGCAAAAAAGTGAAAGAGCGCAATTACGAATGGTATACGTATCAAGACCGTTCAGGGCAGTGGCGCACGGGGCGCATTCCTGCCAAGACGCTGTTTTATTCCCTTTATGTGCTTGCGCTGGCGAACCGCCCTGACCTTGCGACGATGAACTATTACAAAGCAAACAAGGATTCGCTCGCGCTGGATTCGCGCTATCTGCTGGCATCGGCATATGCACTGGCGGGCGATAAAGGCAGCTACAAGTATCTTCTGCCCAAAGAATTTGCTGGAGAACGCTCGGCGCGGGCGTTGGGCGGGAGTTTTTACTCCTATGTGCGCGACGAAGCCATTGCGCTGAACGCGCTGATGGAAACTGACCCCGAAAACCAGCAAATTGGCGCAATGACGCGACATCTGTCGGACGCACTTCGCACCGAACGTTGGCTGAACACGCAGGAAATAAGTTTCGCGCTGTTGGCATTGGGCAAAGTTGCCAGACGTGCCGCCGAAAGCACTATCCAAGCCACTATCACCGCCAACGGCAAACAGATTGGTCAGTTCACAGGAGCAAATCTTGTTCTCACACGCCAGCAAGTAAGCGGCTTGCAGGGCAATGTGAGCATTGCCGCTACTGGCACAGGTGTACTGTATTATTTTTGGGAAACTTCCGGGGTGAGCTACGAGGGCAAGGTCGCTGAAGAAGACAGTTACTTGAGGGTGCGCCGAACATTTCTTGACCGCACAGGAACACCGATTTCACCCGAATCCATCCAGCAAAACGATTTGGTCGTGGTCAAACTGTCGCTTGCCTCGACCAACGGCGCGACGGTGGAAAACGTGGTGATAACCGATATGCTCGCCGCAGGCTTAGAAATTGAGAACCCGCGTATCTCTTCTGTTCCAGAGATGAACTGGATACAAAACAACACTGAAGCACAATACGTGGACATCAGGGACGACCGCGTGTTGATGTTTGTTACGGCTCAGGCGCAGCAGCGCGATTATTACTACTTGTGCCGTGCGGTCAGCAAAGGCGTGTTCCAACTGGGTCCTGTAAGTGCCGATGCAATGTACAATGGCGAATATCACTCGTACTCTGGTGCGGGCATATTGCGTGTAAGTGAGCGCGGCGCAAGTGTGCCGTAAGTCAACCGTAAGCCAAATGCTGCACTACTACGTGTACATCTACTTAGGCGTTGATGCTTGCCCAGAACCATTGAAAAACCTCGACACCGTGTAATGAAGATGAATACAACAAACACGATGAACATGATAGGCATACGAAAAATCCGTAAACTCACCAACGTCATGCAGCGCAGTTCGGGCAACGCTTGCAGGGCGTTGCTGCGGAGCGTATTTGCTGTACACATCGTTGTCGCATACATCGCGCAGATTGTGGCACAAATGCCCGTCCGCGCACTTGCTCAAGAGCGTGTGCCTGCTGGCGTAGCGGCGGTGCAGGATTCTCTTGCCCGCGAAAACCGCCGCGCAAGGCTGCAAGCCACTGTGCGGTATCTTGCCTCTGAAGAACTGCAAGGGCGTGCGCCCGGCTCGGAGGGCAACGAAAAAGCCGTGCAGTACATCGCCGAAACGTTTCGCTTAAACGGGTTGCAGATGCTGGACACCTCATACATGCAGCGTTTTCCGATGCTGACGGCAGTGCGTTTGGGGGCGAACAACAAAGCCCTCGTCAAGCTGACGGTGCTCGCTGCCGCTTCAAAAGACGCATCAAAAGCCGCAGCGAACAAAAAACCTGCGATGCAATCTACGGGTCAGCCTACGAATCAGCACGCCGTTCAGCCATCTGCTTTCAGCAAAGCTGCGCCGTCCAAGACGCTTACATGGCAACTTGGCAAAGACTATACGCCATTAGCGTTTTCGGAGGACAGCGCGGTATATGCGCCGCTGGCGTTTGTGGGCTATGGGATTTCTGCAAAAGAACTCGGCTACGACGATTATGCAGGAATGGACGTGCGCGGCAAAGCCGTGATAGTGCTGCGCGGCATCCCTGAGCGTAAGCCCAATCCTCACAGCCCGTTCCAAAAATTCGCTTCGCTGCGTGCCAAAGCCCTCACTGCCCGCGAGCACGGCGCGGCGGCGGTGATTGTGGTCAATTCCTCCAGCGAATCTGTTGGTGGCGAACGGGACGATTTGCCACAATTGCGGCTTGACCGCACAGGCAACAGTGGGATTATGGCTGTGCAAGCCACGATTGCGGCAGTGAATCAGATTCTGCCGCCGGGCATGACGCTTGGCAACTTGGAGGGCAGTATTACCGACGATACTGCCAGAACAACGTCTCACAGTTTCACTATCACGAATGCCATGATGACCCTGTCGGTCGATCTTGAACATCGTTCAACACTCGTGGCAAACGTCATTGGCGTGGTGCGCGGCACAGACACTGCGCTGGCAGGGCAGCACATCATCGTGGGTGCACACTGCGACCATTTGGGCATGGGCGAAGAAAATTCGCTCTACACGGGGAAAGAACCGCGCATACACTTTGGTGCGGATGACAACGCCTCAGGCACAGCGGGAATGTTGGAACTTGCCGCAATGGTTGCCCGGCAGCCACTGCGCCGTTCGGTAGTCTTTATCGCGTTTAATGGCGAGGAATCGGGCTTGCTGGGTTCGCAGTGGTATTGCAAGCATCCGCGTCTGCCCTTAGAGCAGTCTGCGTTTATGCTGAATTTGGATATGATTGGCAGAATGCAATCCAACGCGCTTTCGGTGCATGGCACAGGTACGTCTTCGCGCTGGAACGCTCTTGTGGATTCGCTTGGCAAGACCTTTGACCTTGCAATTTCCAAATCAGCAGACGGTTTTGGTCCGTCTGACCATGCGTCGTTTTACGCCAACAATGTGCCAGTGCTGTTTTTGTTCACGGGTTTGCACGACGACTACCATCGCCCAAGCGACACGTGGGAAAAAATCAACATTCCTGGTAAAGAGCGTATCGTCCGCTTTGCTGAATCACTCTTGCGTTCGGTAGATGCTCAGGCTGCAAAACCCGACTATATCAAAGTGCAAGCCAATCAAGCCCAACGCGCCGTTGGGTTTCGGGTGTATGTGGGAACGATTCCCGACTACAACGACCACCCCAAAGGCATGAGAATTAGCGGTGTGCGCGAGGGCAGCCCCGCACAAAAAGCGGGGTTGAAGGAAGGCGATGTACTCGTGCAAATGGGCGAAACACGCATCAAAAACGTGTATGATTATACCTATGCGCTGGCAAACTTCAAACCGGGCGACAAAGCCACCGTCATCGTTCTACGAGCAAATGCGGGCGGCGCGGCGGAAGAAGAAATCCGCGCCGAATTGACGTTTGAGCAGCGCAAATAGGCAATCATCATAGAGAGGGCTTTCACAACAACAGGGAACAAGGGGTCGCAACCCCTTGTTACGTCAAGTCTTGTAGAGCAAAAGAGCGTACTCCCTTGCTTAAAAAATGTCATGGTGCGAACGGTCCTGAACCACAGAAACTTTTCAAGGAACATATTTGCATGATACAAGCTGTTGTATTTGACCTGGACAATACGTTGGTGGACTTCATGTCCATGAAGCGCATGGCGATTGATGCTGCCATTACCGCCATGATTGACGCGGGATTTGACCTCACGTTTTCCCAAGTAAAGTCGCACATAGACCGCATTTACAACGAGCAAGGCATTGAATATCAAAAAGTGTTCGACCAACTGTTGCACGAAACGTTGGGGCGCGTGGACTACAAAATTCTCTCGGCGGGTATTATTGCCTATCGCCGCGCCCGTGAAGCTGCGCTCAAACCTTATCCACACGCCACAGCCACAGTAACCGAACTTGTGCGGCGAAACATCAAACTCGCCGTTGTGTCCGATGCACCTACTCTGGAAGCATGGCTGCGTCTGTGTTACATCAATTTTCATCATTATTTTGACGCTGTTGTTACCTTCGACGATACCAAAGAACGCAAACCCAGCCCAAAGCCCTTTTTAACGGCACTGGCGAAAATCGGCGTAGAACCTCAGCATGCTCTTATGGTGGGCGATTGGGCGGAACGTGATATGGTGGGTGCGAACAATGTGGGAATGCAAACGGCATTTGCCAAATACGGCGATGCGTTCGGCAACCAAAACGTTGTTGCTGATTTTGTCTTAGAAGACATTAGCGACCTGCTTGCCATTATTGCCAGCCAAAACGTCTGAAGTGCAGCGCAGATGCTGTGCATAGATGCTGTACATGAAACTTAGGAAGTTCACAGCATGGCATTTTTTTTGAGTAAGAGAGTATGCTCTTTTGCTCTACAAGACTTGACGTAACAAGGGGTTGCAACCCCTTGTTCTCTGCTGTTGCGAAAACCTCTTGTTCCCTGTTGTTGCTGAGAGTTGTCTTGAACACAAGTGCTTGAACCTTGTGTCGCAAAAGCAACTAACGGCAATCGAGAGCATCTCTACAATTTTTGTTGTAGTTTTGTAATTCCAAGTGCTTGTGGCTTGGACAATGCTTTATTTGACAATGGAGTTGTCTAACATTTTAACAATGAGCGCAGAGAGCGCGGAGAACGCAGAGAAATTATGAGCAGAGAAAAGTATGTTCGACGAGTGGGGAACAAGATATTGTCCTGCTTCTCTGCGCCCTCGGCGTTCTCTGCGCTTAAAACTTTAGACAACTTCAATGCTTTACCAATACCTCGCGCAAGATTATGGCAGTTTTACCAATCTATACGTATGACCATCCGATTTTGAGAGAACCTGCTACGCCCGTGAAGGATATTACGGGCGAGGTGGCAGCGTTTGTAGAATCTATGATAACGACCATGCACAACGCCGATGGCATTGGTCTGGCAGCTAACCAAGTCGGCGACAGCCGCGCTATCACCACGATTGACGTGAGCGAACTCGAGGAGTGTGCTGGTTTGCCTCCAATGGTGCTTATTAACCCCGTTATTACAGCCTTCTCGGAAGACACCGTAGAATATGAAGAAGGCTGTTTGAGTCTGCCTACGCTGCGCGACAAAGTTGTGCGCCCCAAAAGCATTCAACTACGCTTTTATGACCTTCAACAGCACGAACATTCATTAGAAATCGATGGCTTTTTGGCACGAGTTATCCAGCATGAGGTCGACCATTTACGCGGCAAGTATTTTTTTGAGTATCTCAACCCCGTGCGCCGCGCTATGGCGCATCCCACGCTACGCCGCATCCAGCTTGGTCAGGTTGCTACTTCTTACCCTTTGTACGACCCACGCAAACACGTGGCACACAAGCAGTCCCTCAAAAAACTTGCCCACAAACGCGGCAAATAACAGCAGGCATTGTGTGCTTGGTGTGCTTATGGCAAGCGTTTGAGCAAATCGCTCTGGTAACTGGCGGAAACGGTCAATTCCACGTTGTTGGACATAACCACCATGAAGGATTTGTGGGTTCGTACTGTTTCCCGCACGTGCAAGGGGTTGATGATAGAAGAGCGGTGTATGCGCACAAAACCGTGTTGTACCAATGTTGATTCAAATTGCCCCAACGTTTTAGCAATCATCATTTTGCTGCCATCGCTAAAGTAGAACTGCACGTAATTGCTTTGAGCCTCGCAATAGAGGATTTCTTCTGCTGAAACAATACGAGTGCCTTTGGATGTAGGAAGGGAAATTTTGTCGTTTTTGCGCTGTTGGCTTGGCAAGGATTGGATAGCTTTGATAGCGTGGCTTTGTGCTACGGGTACAATCAGGCGGTGGGCAAGAAGTTCGGCAGCAGAATCTCCCACAAAACGGAAGTAGGTAATAGCACGTTGTATGGCATCCGAAAGTTCATTCATAGAAACGGGCTTGACCAAGTAATCAATTGCTCCGTAGCGCAAGGCACGAATAGCATACTCGGCAAATCCTGTAACGAATATCACGCCAAAATCTGGCTGGTCAAATGCGTCCATCACGTCGAAGCCAATGCCATCGCTCAGCAAAATGTCCAAGAACACAATATGCGGACGATGCTCTTGAATAGCTTCCACCGCGCTTGCTACCGAATCTGCTTCGGCAACAATTTCCACATAGTCCGATGCCAAACGCTCTATCATCCGCTTGAGCAGAAGGCGGACGTGTGGCTGTTCATCAACAATCAAAGCGCGAAGTTTCATGGTCTCTCTCTCTCGTAGAATCATCAAAGAGGTATGCCCAACTGCACTGATATTGGCAAACGCCAAAGGCAAGCATCAAAAATTTGGGGGCGGCAACGACTACTCTCGCCATGGTGCTGCTATTATTCCGTTTTTTTGGGCAATCCGTATGAGAGCGAAGCCAAATTACAGAAAAATACGTAATTTGGCACTGCTAAATTTTCTTGTACCTGTTCTCTCGCTGCGAGAGTAGTCTGCAATATTTAGAGAAAAACTCCGAGAAGACTATCCACGCTCTTCCGTTTAACTGGCAGAAACTATGAGACACGCTGCATACTGGCTTATGTTCACTCTGCTGGGCACATATGCTGCTTCGGGGATTTCTGCTCAAGTTCGTACAGCAGATTCGCTAAAGCAACAGCTACGGCTTGCTGTGCATGATACCGAACGTGTTCGACTGCTGAATGAGATTGCCTCTGTTGTTCGCAATAGTCATTTTGACACCTCTATGAATTATGCCGCTCAAGCCAAAACACTCGCCGAACGCATCCGCGACACCAAAGGCACTGCCACAGCATTGCTGCTGATGAGCGTGGCGAAAATTTATCAAGAAGAGTACAGTGTTGCTTTAGACCTCAGTTTGCAGGCACTTAAACTTCATCAAGCCATAGCCGACAGCAGCAGCATTGCAGCGATTTTCAATAACATCGGGTATTTGTATAAAATTCAAGACCAGTTTGACGATGCGTGTATCTACTTTGAGCGAGCGCGGCAAATTTACCAAGCACTCCGCTCCGCCGACGGTTTAACGCTCGTGCTGGGGAATTTAGCCGATGTGGCACTGCAGCAGGGAAACCTTGACCAATCACGCCAGTACGCCTTGCAAGCGGTAGAATATGGCAAACAAGGCTCTGAGCAGCACCACTACGCGCTTGCTTTGCATTATCTGGGCAAACTCTACGCCATTCAACGCTTTTACGACAAAGCCTTAGTCTATCATCAACAAGCCTTAGCAATATTCACTGCCATCGGCAGCCAAAAGTATGTTGCCAAATCCTTGTCCGACCTTGCACGGCTTGCACTTGCCAAGCAGCAGTACGATGCAGCGATGAAGTACGTTCACGAGGGAATTGCCATTGCCCAACGCATTGATGTCAAAACAGAATTGCAGACACTCTACCGTGTTGGCGCAGAGATTCTCGCGGCTCAAGGTAAGTTCAAGCAGGCTCTTGATTGGCACACCCAAAGCGACCGCGTGGGCGATTCCATTCAGAATATGGACATTCGCCAGCGTATTCGGATGATTGAAGCCGTTAATCACGCCGAACAACAACAACAGAAACTTGCACTGCTTGAGCAAGAACGCCGAACACAGCTTATTCTCCGCAATGCTTTGTTTGTTGGTTTTGGACTTGCGGCGGCACTGTTGTTTTTGGCAATCAATCGTTACAGGCTCAAGGACCGTTCAGAGCGGGAACTCACTCGCATCAATGCCGAAATCCTGAGCCAGCGCAATTTGCTGGAAGCGCAAGCGCGGCAAATTCAAGAAGTCAACGTCGAACTTGCCTCAAAAAATTTGGAAATGGAAGCAGCCAATCAAAAACTTGATGCTGCCAACGAACAACTGCTCAAAGCCAATGCGGAGTTAGACCTTCGCAGTAAACATCTGGAGCAAGCCAATAAACGTTTGGGCGAAGTTAATGAACGACTGGTCTTGCTGGATGCAGAAAAAAACGATTTGCTGGGCATTGTGGCTCACGACCTTAAAAACCCCTTGGCGGGCATCATGCTTGGGGCATCCACGCTCAAATACAAGTCTCAGACTATCAGCACCGAACGCTTGGCAAACATTGCTGCCAGTATTTTGCTGTCTTCAGAGCGCATGGTGAACCTCATCAATAATTTGTTGGACTTAAATGCGCTTGAGCGTGGTTCGCTGACGCTCCAGCCCACTGCACTCAATCTGGTGACGCTTGTGGAGATGATGTACGAACAACACACCGAATATGCTTCGACAAAGTCCATCACGCTGACGTTGCAGATGCCTGCACAACAAGCCCTCATCTATGCCGACCGCAATGCTGTTCTCCAAGTGATAGACAATCTCGTTTCCAATGCCATCAAATACTCGCCGCCAAACACCACAGTTGTCCTTGCAGTGCACCAAGTTCTTGTATCGCAACACCCTGAACAGCACGAGGTGGTCTTGAGCGTGAAAGACCACGGACCAGGTCTCACCGCAGAAGACCAACAACGGTTATTTACAAAGTTTCTGCGTTTGTCGGCACGACCGACTGGCGGTGAGCAATCAAGCGGGTTGGGCTTGTCTATTGCTAAAAAATTGGTTGACGCAATGCACGGGCGAATTTGGTGTGAGAGCGACTACGGTCATGGTGCCACATTTTTCGTCGCTTTTCCCCTTGTGGAACGTGGATAACTTGGACAACTTGAATAACTTGGATAACGCTTTTCCCCTTCTGCAAATGCCGCGCTAAGACGGTACTGCCCGCGACAGGAGCGTGCGAATGTGCTGAGTTCCCGATGTGCATTTCTTTTTCTTCTTTTTCTTGCGGCACACTCCTTCCAGCACTGTACGACGTTTTTCCCTGATTCTGTGCTGAAAAATCCGTATTTTTATGTTTCTGAGTTTTACGTGTATGAGACATTCCACAAATAATACAACCCGTCTCATAACGTGAGACAAGCAGCCAGTAGGGCAAATAAGCTTGGACAGGCAATCATCAGGCAATCATCATCACTCACTTTCACTATTTCTAAGGCAGCATGGCAAGCAACGAGCGAATTCTTCCAGTAACGATGGAAGACGAAATGCGGAATTCCTACCTTGACTATTCAATGTCGGTTATTGTTTCACGGGCATTGCCAGACGTGCGCGACGGCTTGAAGCCTGTGCATCGGCGTATTCTGTACGGTATGACCGAATTGGGGCTTGCGCCAAACCGTCCGTACAAAAAATCCGCCCGTATTGTAGGCGAGGTGCTTGGTAAGTATCACCCGCACGGCGACGGCTCGGTGTACGACGCAATGGTGCGTTTGGCGCAAACGTGGTCTATGCGCTATCCGCTTGTGGACGGACAGGGCAATTTCGGCTCGGTTGACGGTGATGCACCAGCAGCAATGCGGTACACCGAAGCACGCTTAGCAAGCATTTCCAACGAAGTGCTGCGAGATTTAGACAAAAACACCGTTGATTTCCGACCAAATTTTGACGATTCGCTCCAAGAGCCTACGGTGATGCCCACCGTGTTGCCCATGCTGCTTGTCAATGGTGCAGGCGGTATTGCAGTGGGTATGGCAACCAACATCCCGCCGCATAATTTGACCGAAATCTGCAATGGCTTACTGGCACTTATCAAAAAGCCAGAACTCACCAGCGAAGAACTCATGCAGTACATCACCGCGCCAGATTTTCCCACAGGCGGCATTATCTACGGCTACGGCGGCGTAAAAGAGGCATACACCACTGGACGCGGGCGCGTGCTGGTGCGCTCCAAAGCCGCATTTGAAAAGCAAAAGAATGGCAGAGAGAGTATCGTCGTAACCGAACTGCCCTATCAGGTTAACAAAGCCGCGCTGATTGAAAAAATTGCCGAACTCGTCAAGGACAAAAAACTCGAAGACATTGCCGACGTGCGCGACGAATCTGACCGCGACGGTTTGCGCGTGGTGATTGACCTCAAGCGCGATGCCGTGCCAGAAGTGGTGCTGAACAACCTCTACAAGCACACACAAATGCAAACCACGTTTGGCGTTATTATGCTCTCGTTAGTCAATGGACGGCCACGCATTTTGCCGCTCAAAGACATGCTCCAGTACTTTATTGAATTCCGCAATGAAGTCGTGGTGCGGCGCACGCGGTTTGACCTTGATGCTGCCGAAAAGCGCGCTCACATTCTCGAAGGCTTTCGTATTGCGCTCGACAACATTGACGCGGTGATTCAAACCATTCGTGAATCTGCCGACACCCAAGCGGCATCGGCGGCATTGCAGGCGGGCTTTGGGCTGTCGGATGTGCAGGCAAAAGCCATTTTGGATATGCGGCTTCAGCGTTTGACGGGCTTGGAGCGTCAAAAAATTGAAGATGAATACCGCGAGCTGCTCAAACTCATTGAGCAACTCCGTGCGCTGCTGGCAAGCAAAGACTTACAGTTGCGCGAAATTGCCAGAGAACTCAAGGCGTTACGGGATAAGTACGGTGATGAACGCCGAACGCAAATCGTGTACGACGCACGAGAATTCACCGTTGAAGACATGATTGCCAACGAAGAGGTGATTGTTACTATCACCCATAACGGCTTTATCAAGCGCACAGCGGTAACAAATTACCGCCGCCAAGGACGTGGCGGACGCGGTTCAAGCGGCGCAGCAACACGCGAAGACGATTTTGTGGAAACCGTCTTCCAAGCCGCCACACACCATTATTTGATGATGTTCACCGACAAAGGGCGCTGTTACCGCGTGAAGGTCTATGACCTGCCCGAAGGCAGCCGCTCGTCGCGTGGGCGCTCAATTGCCAACGTTATCCAAATGCAGGAAGATGAAAAAGTAACCACCTACTTGCCCGTGCGCGAGTTCGACGACAAACACTTTATCTTTATGACCACCAAGCAGGGCGTGTGCAAAAAAACGCCCCTGTCGGAGTTTGAGCATGTGCGCTCAAACGGCATCATTGCGCTGGGGCTGAACGACGACGACCGCTTGATTTCCGCACGGCTCACAGACGGACATTGCAACATTGTTATCGGCACGAAAAACGGCATTGCGTGTCGTTTTGGCGAAGGCGACGTTCGCCCGATGGGGCGCACGGCTACTGGTGTGCGCGGCATTACGCTGGAAGATGGCGACGAGGTCGTGTCTATGTCCGCAGTGCGACGCTTGGATGCTACGCTGTTGGTGGTAGCAAAAAATGGCTATGGCAAACGCTCGAAGTTAGAGGATTTCCGTTTGACCAAACGCGGCGCTAAAGGCGTGATTGCCATGCACCTCACGGAAAAAACCGGTGCAGAGGTCATCTCCATTATTGAAGGTGGCGACGGCGACGATGTGGTGGTCATTACCACAGGCGGCGTGGTCATTCGTCAAGCGGTGAAGGATATTCGCGTGATGGGACGCAACACGCAAGGTGTACGGCTCATCAAGCTCAACGATGGCGATATGATTGCCGATATCGCCGCTGTAACGCATGAAGAAGATGAAGAGAGCAGCGTTGATGCTGCTTCCGCAATGGCAGTCAGCGAAAACGGCGAAATGCTAAACCTTAATGGACACACCAGTAATGGCTCTGCAAATGGCGCAGGCGGCACGGATGCAAGCACGGACGATGAAAGCCAAGAAGGGTTGTTCTAAAAACTCCACACGTAACTACAAGCAGAAGCACCATACAAAGAACACAACAGAAACAACGGTTCTGCAACGGATTTGCCAGACGCGCATTAGCTGCGTTGTCTGGTGGCAAGCGGAGAATAATGCTATGACGAACCCAACACCATACCAAGCGGACAGTGGCTTCGACAGCGACGTGGTGGAAGAAGACGAACGCGATATGCTTCCACATTCAGACGAGGATGATGACGAAATGCCTACACGAGCTCACGCATGGATTCAATTTCGGCTTATCATATTGCTTAATCGCTACCTGCAGCGTGATGTTGAAGCCTTACCACCAATTACTTTTCAGGGAATAGACCGCAAGTTTACCCCTGATGTTGTAGTGTGCATGAAGGAGAACATCAGTTTCACAGAAGAAATTTTTCCGTCGGCACCGCCGTTGCTGGCAGTGGAAATCATCAGCCTCGGACAAACCATGCGTGATATGGTCAATACATGCCAAAGCATGATAGCAAGCGGTGTGGAAGAATGTTGGATAGTTGAGCCAGCAAACGAAACGGTCACGGTTTGCACGGCTGAACGGCGGTTTGCCCTGCATGCCGGCGAAATGCTGACCTATCACCGCTTGCAAATGCCTTTGCGCGTGGACGATGTGTTTGCGGTGGAATCCTTATGACACTTCTATCATCAAGTCCTATCATCAAGACCAAACAAAACATCTTCTTTTGTATTGTCCTAACTCATGGAGAACAGCTATGTTGGAACGCCTTGTTGAACGATTCATGCCCACTACGTTCGCTGAAAAGAGCGATGAGTATCGCAGAGCGCGGCTTATTATCAGTACTGCGTTGATTTGTGTGGCAATCAGTGTTGTCTTTTCAGTGTTCTATTTGGGTGTTCTTGATGCTTTTGTACACTTCCTTGGGGCAGTGCCGTTTGGCGTACTGCCGTTTGTGGCATTATTTGTCGTGCGTTCGGGTGGGGTGCTGGCAGCCGCAAATATTCTCCTTGCCGGGCTGTTTTTGGGCATTACCATCGTCAACTACGGCGAAGGTGGTATTTTTGCTCCCATAAATGTTGGCTACCCAGTTGTACTGATAATTGCCACTGTGATAGCAAACCGCAAAACCACGATGTTTTGGATGGTAATAATTGTCATCAACACCCTTGTTTGGGCAATGATAGAGTGGAACAGTATGTCTCCCAAGCCAGAATATACGCTAAGTGGGCAGCTTTTTCTGGCAGTGATGTTACTGCTGACCGCTATGCTGGTAGTGGTGATTTTGACTTCGCTTCTGGAATCTGGTCGCAAAGCCAGTCAGCAAGCATTAGAAGCAGAAAAAAAAGATGCTGTGCTGCGGCAAGCCGAAGAAATTCGGCGTTTACTTGCCGAACAAGAGCTTGCACGCGCCAAAGAGCAAGAAAATGCGCGGGAAACGATAGAACTCAAGCAATACCTTGAACGCAGCATTGTTGCTATGCTTCGAGAAATCGAACAATTTTCCAGTGGCGACCTCACCGTTCGACTGCGCAGCGAGCGTGAGGACGACATTGCGCGGCTTGCCACAGGATTCAATCAGGCGGTGGACGCAATTCGTTTGCTGGTCATAGAAGTAGCAGAAGCAGCCCAAGCAACCATGCACGCCAGTCAGGAAATTAGCCAAAAAGCCAATAGTACTGCCGACAATATCTTAATGCAAGAGCGCAAAGGTGCCGAGGTCGTCACGTCCATAGACCACGTTTCCAGTACTATTGCCGACACAGCGCGTCAGGTAACGGCTGCAGCCCATGAAGCCGAACAAACCGAAGACGTTGCTCACCAAAGCGGAAGTGTAATAGGAGAGACCATTGACGGCATTGAGCGTCTGGCAAACACGGTGAGCCGCGCAACGACGACGATAGAAGCACTTGGCACATCCAGCGAGGCTATTGGCGAAATTACGCAGGTGATTGAGGAAATCGCTGACCAAACGAACTTGCTTGCGCTGAATGCCGCCATCGAAGCGGCTCGTGCGGGTGATTCGGGGCGTGGGTTTGCTGTGGTAGCAGATGAAGTACGAAAGCTTGCCGAACGCACCCAGCAAGCCACCAAGCAAATTTCCACAACTATCAAGACGATTCAAGGGCAGACGGGTGCTGCCGTGCGCGAGATGACCAGTGGTCAGCAGGAAGTATTGCGCGGTCAGCAGTCGGCTCGCAAAGCACAAGAAGCCTTTGAACACATTATTCAGCGCACACGGCGCGTGGCAGAAATCATTGCCCAAGTTGCCGCAGCCAGCGAGGAACAATCCCAAGCCATGAGTGCTATAAACCGCGATTTGGGCGATATTGTGGAACTGCGCCGCACCGCAGCAACGCTCGTCTGTGCGATGCAAGAGAGTGTTCAGCATATGGATAACACCACACAAAACCTGCAAGCACTTATCGCGCAATTCCGCACAGAAAACAACGAGCATGCTCACGACACCGTTCACGACACCGTTCACGACACCGTTCACAACCCCGCTCAACTCCAAGCCCGTGATGCTCGGCAATTGAGACGGTAAACTGTCAATGCGCTAAACCTGCGCTAAAACTTTGCAACGAGTTTTTCAAAGGGTTTTGCGATGAGTTTCAGGCTAAATAACGGAAACTGAATAACTCACCTTACGCAGTTGGCTGAGAAGCAGCATAGATGCTGCACTCATTCGTCCCCCTTAACAAGGGGGAAATAGGGGGATGCTCTGTGAACCGCATCAATACTCTATCCCCGTTCCCCCGCCGCGAAGACGCGGGTTAAGGGGGCGAAATACTGGGGCTTCTTGCGTAAAGTGAGTGAACCAGAGAACAACAACCGCAAGTCACAATTGTTTACACTTTAACTGTACTCCGATGCTGAAGAACTTGATTGAGTGGTGTATTCACTATACTGTGCGTGGTTCGGTAGAAGTGTACCGCCGCGCTCAACTGCTGGCGGCAACGATGATTTTGATTGCTGTTATGAGTGTTGCTCTTGTGCCGTTTTACCTTCTGCTGTTGGGGAGCATCGAAATGGCACTGGCAATCGGCGGAGTACTGCTTGCAAGCCTTGTCGGTTTACTCAATCTGCGGCGTGGACGCATAGAGTTCGCTGCAACCTTCTTCACGATAATTTTGACACTCGCCTTAGCAGCGATGACGTTATTAACAGGAGGGATTTTTTCGCCACTGACCATGTCGTTTACGTTGCCAGTTTTGCTGGGCTTTGTGGTGGCAAACAAGCGTGCGGGATTCTTTATTGTAGCGTTGTCGAGTCTGAGCGTCATGGCGTTAGTTGTCTTGCACTATCAAGGCTTTCAAAGCCGTTTAGTCTATCCAGAAGCCATGCAACCGCTTGTGATAGCGTTGTCCGCGTTGATTGTGCCTGTGGCGTCGTTGGCACTCATTCGCCGAATGCTCAGATTCAGTGAGGAAAACCAAGTTATGCTTATTCGGCAGCAGCAAGAAACTGAACGAAAGTCGGCAGAAGTAGAACAACTGCTTCAAGAGCAGCATGAAGTTCGTGCAAAAGAACGGCTCACGCTTGCTGAAGTTCAAGAATTGCGGTATCAGCTTGAGCGTAGCGTAGAAGCACTACTCGAGCAAATAAACGCCTTTGCCAATGGCGACTTGACTGTCAGGGTACAAAGTGATGATGACGCTTTGGAGAGCATCCGACAACTCAACGATGGTTTCAACCGTTCGCTGGAAAAAGTCCAGCAACTTGTCCGCGAAGTAACACGCAGCATAGACAGTACTGCATATACAGCAGAATCCTTAGCGGACGAATCAGAAAGCGTAGCCAAGACGATTACCGCACAACTCAGCCAAGCCGCCCGTATCATGGGCGCTGTCGAGGAGATGTCCGCCATCATTGACGAAAATACCTATGAAGCCAGCAGTGCTTCCGACGAAGCAAAACAAACGCAGTCTGTGGCGCGTTCGGGCAGTGTGGTTATAGCCGAAACCATTACAGGCATCCAGCAGATAGCAGCAATGGTGAAGCGCGTTACTGGCAGTATTGAAGAGCTCGGGCGTTCTAGCGAGGCAATTGGCGAAATCACGCGCGTAATTGACGAAATTGCTGACCAAACAAACTTGCTTGCGCTGAATGCCGCCATTGAAGCTGCCCGCGCTGGCGACCAAGGACGCGGCTTTGCTGTGGTAGCAGACGAAGTGCGCAAACTCGCCGAACGCACCCAGCAAGCCACAAAAGAAATTACGGGAACGGTGAAAACCATACAGCAGCAAACATTTGCGACCATCCGCGAGATGCAGTCTGGTCAGTCCGACGTAGAAAAAGGTCAGCAGTCGGCAGCTAAAGCCAAAGACGCTCTGGAGCAGATTTTAAGTCGTATCGAAGGCGTAGTGAAATCTACTGCCAAGGTTGCCTACGCCAGCGAAAGCCAGTCCAACGATGCGCGAGAGATAGCGCGAAACGTGGACATGATTCTCAATGTTACCAAACGCGCCACCAAAGCCATGAGCGACACCTCGGCAAGCGTCCGTACCTTAGCCGTCGTAACGGGAAAACTGCAAGACCTTGTGCAGCAGTTTAACGTGGGCAGCGACATTGATGCCGAACGGCACTTGCTATCAGAACCGCTGCGGTTTGGTGTGGTAAAGCATGAAGAACATTTGTAGCACATTGTACTTCGGCACTATAATCGGTTATTGCTAAAACGAACACCAACTCTTTTTCACGGTTATCACTTGAATTATGGCACAAGAACTCGAAACGCTCGAACTCAGTACAGCAAAAACCGCATCGGAAGCAACTGCATTAGACTCCGTGCTGCCAGACTCGGCAGATGGTCATTCTAACTACCCCAACGGCAAGGGATATTCAGAAGAGAGCATTAAAGTCCTTGAGGGCTTGGAGGCTGTCCGCAAACGCCCTGCAATGTACATTGGCGATGTGGGCGAACGCGGGTTGCACCATCTTATCAATGAAGTGGTGGACAACTCCATTGATGAAGCGTTGGCGGGTTATGCGAAAAACATTACCGTCACGCTTCATGCGGACGGCTCGTGTTCAGTGGCAGATGACGGGCGCGGTATTCCCGTAGGACCGCATCCCGTAAAAAAAATCTCTACGCTTGAAGTAGTGATGTGTACGCTGCACGCGGGCGGTAAATTCGACAAAAACACCTACAAGGTTTCTGGAGGCTTGCACGGCGTGGGCGTGTCGTGCGTGAACGCGCTATCGACCACGATGATTGTGGAAGTGCGCCGCGACGGTAAACTTTACCGACAAGAATATGCCATAGGCGAACCCCAAACGCCTGTGCAAGAAATCGGCGAGGTGAAATCGACGGGAACGATGGTGCGGTTTTACCCCGACCCAACGATTTTCAAAACCGTAGAGTTTCGCGCAGAGCGCGTGGCAAGCCGTTTGCGGGAATTGGCGTTCTTGAATCCTGAAGTTATCATCCGTTTGAAAGACGAGCGCGACGGTTTTGCCGAGGCGTATAACTATCCGGGAGGCTTGCAGGATTTTGTCAGCTACGTGGACGATGGCAAAATCGCCCTGACGAAACCCGTGCGCCTGACTGGCTCAAGCACAAGCGACGACGGCGTAGAAACGCAGGTGGACATTTGTTTTCAGTACAACAACAGCTACCACGAGACCATGTTGTCCTATGTGAACAACATCAACACCGTCGAAGGTGGTACGCACGTTTCGGGGTTTCGTTCGGCACTTACACGAACGCTGAACGCCTATGGCACAAAAGCGGGGCTGATTAAGTCGGACAAGCTCTCGCTGACGGGCGAAGATTTCCGCGAGGGCTTAACGGCGGTGATTTCTGTGAAAGTTGCCGAACCACAATTTGAAGGACAAACCAAAACCAAGCTGGGCAATGGCGAAACCGAAGGCATTGTCCGCGCACTCGTCAACGACCAACTCGCCGTGTGGCTGGATGCAAACCCGCCGATGGCAAAACGCATGATTGAAAAAGCGATTTTGGCAGCCGAAGCACGCATTGCAGCGCGAAAGTCGCGCGAGATGGTGCGTCGCAAAAACGCCTTAGAGTCGAACTCGCTGCCGGGGAAATTGGCAGACTGTTCGATAAGCACGCCCGAAGATTGTGAAATTTTTATCGTCGAAGGCGATTCAGCAGGTGGTTCAGCCAAGCAGGGGCGCGACCGCCGTTTTCAAGCTATTTTGCCGCTCAAAGGAAAGATTCTGAACGTGCAAAAAGCCCGTTTGCCCAAAATCTTGGAAAACGAAGAAGTGCGCTGCATCTTTACCGCGCTTGGTGTGGGCTTTGGCGAAGACTTTAATCAAGAAAAACTGCGCTACGGCAAAATTATCCTCATGGCAGATGCCGACGTTGACGGCTCACACATTCGCACGCTGTTGCTGACGCTGTTTTTCAATTACATGCAGCCGCTCATCGAAGCTGGAAAAATCTACATTGCTCAACCACCGCTGTACAAGGTCAAAAAAGGCAAAAAAGAGTTTTATGCTTACAACGATGCCGAACGCGACGACGTGATAGCACGTATTCGCAAAGAATCGGGCGGCAATGTGGAAATTGCCTCAGGCGACGAAGCAGCAGCAGGCACAACAAGCGGCATCGTGATTTCCCGCTTCAAAGGCTTAGGCGAAATGAACCCCGAACAACTCTGGGAAACTACTATGAACCCTGACACCCGCACGCTGCTGCAAGTGTCTATCGAAAGCGCGGCTACGGCAAGCAAAGTGTTCGAGACGCTCATGGGTGACCACGTAGAGCCTCGCCGCGAATTTATTGAGCGCAACGCCCAGTACGTTCGGAATTTGGACATTTAAGCGAACAACGCAGCGATACCGTACGAGTACAGACGTTACAAGCGCAACAAAGGCCAACGAAACTTCCGCGTTCTAATACTTAAACCTCTTTCAGAATTACCCTCACCCCGTCCCTCTCCCACTGGAAGAGGGTGCTTGAGGCGAAGCGGAAAGCGGGTGAGGGCAGTATCAACAAGCACTTTTGAAAGAAGTCTGCTCTTGTATGATGTACCTTATTACGATGTAAACCCTGTCAATTTGATTGAAAGCATCTGGCTGAGAAAGTTCTGGCTGAGAAAGTTTTTTTGACAACTGGCGCGTTAAAGAAACTTAACTGAGCGTATTCATGCTGGTTTGTTCCCTACAATTATGAGGCTGTGCTTGTCGCTATCACCTCCAAAAGCATACGCATTCATGCGTATTCTGCGGTTCGGTACTGGTTGTTTGACTGTACTGACAACAATGGTCTGCTTGTGTGCTGTGCTTTCTGCACAGACCTTCCAAGCACGGCGCGGTACAACCAAAACGTTTTGGCAGGGTCAAAGTGGCATTTACACCATACAGTGGACTTCAGAGGATATCACAGCGCGGACATCCTTTTCAAGCAAGCCTGTGTTCAGCATTCGTGCTTTTGCTGAACAAGACGTTCGTGAAATGATAGAGGCTCTTGCTGAAGATTCAACCGATATGGGAGCATGTTCCCGTATTTTTCGCTACGCGCTTCTGGCAGTGGTGGGCTCGTATCTATGCGTAGAAGAACAAAACTTTGCCTTTTGCGACAAAGAAACGCATCCGACCGTGTGGTCACGCTTTGCAACGTTTAATCTTGAGCGCGGTGGTCAGGAAATGGCATTGTCAGACCTGTTTGCTGATGCAACGTTGCTCAAAGCCCTGCTCCAAGATACCTTTGTGCGTCAAGCACTGGCAACATTACCCATAAAACCCGAGTTCAAGACGGTACACGAACTGACCAGATTTTTTCAACAGCAGAGTGTGAACTTACTCGACAAACAGGGCTGTCCGTATTTGTTAGACAGCCTGGCACTCACCAGTTTTGCGCTCTACGGCTTGCAAGGGGATTCGCTTGCTGTGCGGCTTGAGCTGTCCTCTTGGGGGGTGTGCCGAACACAAACACTGCAACTGTGCTTGGTACTGCCCATCAGTGCATTGCTACCTACACTTCAAACACCATTTGTTGAAGCCTTGCAGCAAGCGCACGCAGGCGCAGTCGGATTTACGATGGCGCAACGCTCTCAAGCCCTGAAGCAGGGCGTAACAGGCTTTGATGTGATACTGAGTTCTGCCGCGTACTTCAAAAACCGCACACAGAAGAAGCCTACCTTGCCCGTCAAACCGTCAGAGAAACAATAAGAACCATAACATGTACGCTAATTGCCCTCAATGCTGCATAAAATCTTGTTTCCTGTGCAGCCCTCTTGATTTTGTCAAGTTTTTTCCCTATCATGCCGTTTGACAAGCAAGTTCTTGGTTAGCAACTTGTTGCATCCGCAACATAGACAGTACGTCTCTATGGAAAATATTCACATCTCCGCCGTGCCAAGCGATAAGGCGGACGCTGCGCTTGACACATCTCAAACACTCGAATCGTTCAACACACCTGACACACTTGATATTGCGCCGAACATTGACCACCTTATCACGGAGGATGATACTCCTGTGGATAATGTGTTTTCTGCAAAACAACAACGCCTTCTGGTCGAATCGTTGTATGCGTCTTCGGCAGCGTGGAATCACGCTGAACGCCGCTTTTTGGCGGATGCCAACATTGGGCTGTTTTTTTCCGTTCACCATGCACCGCTTGTACCAGACGTGTTTGTCAGTTTAGACGTACAACCGCATCCTGACTGGCATTAAAAGCAGCATCGCTCATATTTTTACTGGGAATTTGGCAAACCACCAGAACTTGCCATTGAGATTGTGTCAAACCGCAAAGGCGGTGAATTAACGAGCAAACTCCGCGACTACGCCAGAATGTTTGTGCGGTATTACGTAGTGTTTGACCCCTCACAGGCTCTCAAAGGCGAAGTGCTTCAGCAGTTTGAACTTATGGGCAATTACGTGCCAATGCAAGATTTTTGGATGGAAGAACTGGGGTTGGGATTGCGGCTTTGGCAGGGCGAGTACGAAGGCGTACACACAACATGGCTGCGGTGGTGTGACGAACGCGGTAATGTTCTTTTGACTGGTGCTGAGCACGCCGAACAAGAACACCAACGTGCTGAACAAGAACGCCAGCGTGCTGAACAGGAATTTTATCGCGCTGAACAAGAACGCCAGCGTGCTGAACAGGAATTTTATCGTGCTGAACAAGAACGCCAACGCGCTGAACGCCTTGCTGAGCGGTTGCGAGAACTGGGTGTCAATCCCGATGAATTGTGAACTCACGAAACTATTTCGTTCGCCATGTCCGATTGTCCGATGCGACATGGTGTTATTTCTTGTTATATTTTTGGAGGAGGTTTATGAAGCTACGATTACTGCCTGCAACGATACTGAGAGCCTGCGCCGTGCTTCTGCTCGCCCTTGCAAGCATAGTGCCAGCAGTGCTCCACGCACAAAGCCGTATCATCACAGGGCGCGTGCTTGAGTCCGACAGCAAACGCCCGCTTTCAGGCGTAAAGGTGCTGGTTCAAGGCTCGAATCAAGGAACGCTCACGGGCAAGGACGGCACGTACCAACTCACGGTTGCACCTACTGCACGTGTGCTGGTTTTTAGCTACGTGGGCATGAAAAAGCAGGAAATCACGCTTGGTGAAAGCAATGAAGTCAATGTTACGATGGGTATTGACACCAAGTTGATGGACGAAGTTGTTGTAACGGCTATGGGTATTGAGCGCGAACGCCGTGCCATCAATTATGCCGTTCAGGAAGTGAAAGCCAGCGAAATCATCGAATCTGCCCAGCAAAACGTTGTCAACACGCTCCAAGGGCGGATTGCAGGGGTGCAAATTACTAACGCTGGTGGCGCACCGGGAGCGGGTTCAAGCATTATCATTCGTGGTGGAAACTCTGTGGATTCGGATAACCAACCCCTGTTTGTCGTCGATGGTATTCCCATTGATAATTCTTCGCCCCAAGATGCCACCAGTAACGGCGTTGCACAGGTTGCTCGGAGTATTTCCGCCAGCAATCGCGCTATGGATCTGAATCCTGACGACATTGAGACCATTAGCGTTCTCAAAGGTCCTGCCGCTGCCGCGCTGTACGGGCTGCGTGCAGCCAATGGTGTGGTGCTGATAACCACCAAACGCGGCTTCAAAGAACGTATGGAAATCAACTATTCCAACGCTTTTAGCTGGGATGAAGCCAATAAGCTGCCCGAAACGCAATCGGTCTATAAACAAGGCACTGGCGGCTTTTATGACCCACGCACACGACTGTCATTTGGACCACGGTTTCAAGAGGGCGAGCCGATTTTTGAAAATCTGAAAAACTTCTTTGTTACGGGGTTCTCGCAGCAACACAACCTTACGCTTTCGGGTGCAAGTGAACGTTTGAACTACTACTTCTCGGCTGCATCGTTCACGCAAAACGGTATTGTACCAAACACGTCGTGGGGACGCACATCGTTTCGTTTTAACGGCGGTGCAACGGTGGCTCCGGGCATGAAAATCACCACAGGCTTGCAATACACCAACTCTGGTGGCAACCGCGTGCTTCAAGGCGCGGGCGCACTCGGCGCGAGCGACGGCTATATGGCAAGCGCGATTGCATGGCCGAAAAACGACGACATGCGAAATTGGGAAAACCCCGATGGCTCGCGTCGCCGCTTGCTTCAAGGTTTTGCCGCAGCCACTGGCGACCCCGACAATCCGTATTTTACCATCAATCGCAGCCCCATCACGGACGATGTTGACCGCTTTTTGGGAACGCTCAATCTGAGCTGGGATATCGTCTCGTGGTTGAACTTTAGCTATCGGGCAGGTTTCGATATCACCAACGAACGCAACAAAATCATTCGTGGCTATGGTTCTTCGCAGCCGGGCAGTTTGGAAGGCAGCATGAACCAAACCAATAGCGTTCGCCGCAACTTGAACTCTCAGGCGTTTTTGACGGCAAAATTCCAGCTTGCTGAGGATGTGAAAGGCGATGTGTTGCTGGGCAATCAAATTGAAATGGAAAACTTTGAAAGCCGCGACCAGTTCAGCCGCAACTTCATCAATCCTGATTTTGTGGGCATCAACAACACCAACCCACTTGAAAACCGCATTATTGAAACCATTCGCCAGCGTCGGCTGATAGGCGTGTTCGCCAATGCCAATCTGAACTGGCGCGACAAGCTCTACATCGGGCTGAGTGCGCGGAACGACTGGTCTTCCACGCTGCCAGTGCAAAACCGTTCATTTTTCTATTACTCTGGTACGCTGGGCTACATTTTCAGCGAAGATTTGGGCTTGGATTTCTTGAATTTTGGGCGTTTTCGCGGTTCGTACTCGCGGGTGGGCAAAGATGCTGCGCCCTACCGCACAGGAACTGCTCTGACGGCGAACACCTTTTTGGGTGGCGGTTTCCGCAACGACTTCTGGGGTGGCAATCCGGGATTAAAACCTGAAACTACCGAAGGCATCGAGGCTGGTCTGGACTTGCAGTTTTTGGAAAATCGCATTGGTCTGGACGTGACACTGTACCAGCAAACCACCTACGACCAACTCATCGCGCCGCGCGTAAGCCAAGCCTCCGGGTTTATTTTTGCGTATTTGAACGGTGGAACGGTACGCAACCAAGGCATTGAGGTACTGCTCAATCTTACGCCTGTGCGCTCGTCGGACTTTACGTGGACGGCAACGGTGAACTTTACGCGCAATGTTTCAACGGTAGTTGCGCTACCAGCAGTGCTACAAGAGTTAAATCAGTCAGCCTCGTGGATCATTGATAATGCACGTGGTTCGGCATTTCCTGGACAACCTTTGCAGGCTATCAGTATCAACGACTACGACCGCGACCCTCAAGGGCGCGTGATTGTGGATTCTGCCACAGGCACACCACGCGTACCAAACGGCGCAATCTGGAAATACGGTGGCAACCGCCAGCCCGATGCTATTATCGGTATCAACAATGCCTTTACGTTTGATAACTTCACGTTTTCGTTTTTGTGGGACATCCGCGTCGGCGGTGCAGTGATGAACGGCACGGAATGGTGGCTTACCCGCTTTGGCATGAGCACGCGGACGCTCGACCGCTACAAACAAGTGGTGATTGATGGCGTGTATCGCACGTGGGATGGGCAGTTTGTCCAAAACACACGCCCAGCAGAACTGACAGAAAGTTATTACCGCGACGTGTACGCTCGAAGCGGCGCGAACTTTGTCGAAGATGGCTCGTGGGTACGCCTCAGAACGGTTAATCTTAGCTATCGTTTCCCCAAAGCATGGTTTGAAGGCACGCCTATCCATAACCTTGAAATCACTCTGACGGGCAGAAACTTGCTGCTGTTCACGCGCTATACGGGCATGGACCCCGAGGTGTCGGCGGCAGGCGCAGGCGTGGGCGGTGCTGGCTCGAACGGGATGGATTTTCTGGGCGTTCCCGCAACACGTGGCATCACCGCTGGCTTGAGAATTGGCTTCTAAGCCTTGAGTTCGCTCGTATTTTCAACATGGAGATGCAGAGCAGCAACACACGTAGGATTCTCCGTATCTCTTGTTGTGAAGCAACCATTCTGCGTAAACGATTGTGTTCACCTTTTTTCAATGATACAGATTATGAACAAGCATCGGTTTCTTTCATTTCTTGTGGTGGGTGTTTTGTTGCTGAATTCATGCAATCAGTTTTTGGACATCAACACCAACCCGAATTTCCCTGAGCGAGCTGCACCGTCGGCAATGCTGCCGGGAATTATCGGCAATGGCGCACAGCAGTATTTTTTTGGATTGCTCTGGAGCGCGCATTTTGTGCAAAATGTTGCTGGGCGGGTGGCAAACAACGGGCGCGACCAGTTTTTTTTGACCAATCTTGCCAATCCGTTCAACGATTCATACTTCCGTGCTGCAAGCAATATTCCGCCCATGATTCAAACCGCACAGCGCGAGGGCTCGCCCTACTATGTTGGTGCTGGTAAGACCATGATGGCGTTGATATTGGGGCATTTGACAGACTTACACGGCGACATTCCGTATTCGCAAGCCTTTCAAGGTGGTGCGAACTACACACCAGAGTATGACACGCAAGAGCAAATCTATGCGGCACTGCAACGGCTATTGGACGAAGCTATTGTTGAATTCAATAAACCTGCCTCAGCAAACTTACGCCCGTTGAGCGACCGAGGGGCAGATATTTTTTACAACGGCAATGTGGCAAACTGGAAACGACTGGCGTTTTCGCTCAAGGCACGGCACTTGAACCACCTGAGCAAAAAAGCCATGCTGTACAATCCGAACGATATTTTGCGCTTTCTGGATTCAGGCATTACCTCGAACGCTCAGGACGCTCAATTGCAGTTCAATTTGACTCAAGATGCTCTGACCAATGGCTGGGGGACGCGCCGCAACAATATGGCTTCGGTGTCGTTCGGCAGATTTTTTATTGACATGCTCAACGGGCGCAATATGCGTGCTGGCAGCACGAATGTACTCGACCCGCGCATGAGAATTATCGCACCGGGCAATCGCGGCGGTTTGGCAAATGGTCAAGGGGAATCAGCAGCTACGTCGAGCCTTGCAACGGATTTTTACGGCGTGTATAACAGCCGCACTACATTTCCGCCCACACCGCCCGACACAGCAGCATGGTATGCCCGCAACGACGGCGTGTTGCTTATCGTAACCAACGCCGAAATGCGTTTTATCGAAGCCGAAGCAGCATTTCGTGCGGGCAATAGGATGAGGGCATACACAGCGTACATAGCAGGCATTACGGCACATTGCAACAAACTTGGTGTTCCTGCGGCTGCGCTGGCAGAGTATCTGCGGAGTGCGTCGGTAGCACAATCCGCAGGCGATTTGCAGTTGCGCGACATCATGCAGCAAAAATATATCGCAACGTTTCTGCATCCAGAGACGTGGGTGGATATGCGCCGCATGGATTTCAGTGCTGATGTTTACACGGGCTTTGCTCAGCCGTTTAATCCAAACCGCGATTTACAAGGACAATTTCCCCGCCGCTTTTTGCCCGGACAAATGGAACTCCTCTACAATCCTGTTAATGCTAACCGTGAATTTCAAGGCAACACGAATTTTATTGGTATCATTCCAATGTGGTGGGACAGACCGTAGAAGAGAATTATGAAGGATGAATTATGAAGGATGAAATCGAAGAATTTGGTGCAATGAACTACCCTTTGAGTATCGTTTACCTCGTTCCATTCCATGAATTTTGAACATCATGTATTATTTAGCGGAGAAACCCATAATGAAAGCTATGACTTTTGTACAGCAATCAGCAAGAAAAACGCTTTTTCTTGCGGCGATGATGCTGGTTTCGCTTGCTGTGTGGCTGTCCACGACGGCTTGCCAACCGGCAAAAATTACTGCACCCGGCACTATCCGCGAGGAGTTTTATCCAATTATCAACTCTAATCCCTGGACATTAGCGGCAAATTATACCACAGGTGCAACCATTACGCTTGAAGCGCAGTTTTTGTCGTACAGCCCGATTCGAGAAATCAGTCTCTCGCAGATTCTCACGCGCCGCTTGAGCGCAACAGCACCACTAACTGTTGACACCGTGCGCGTGCGAACCGTGCCATACAGCCGGGCGTTTTCGCCCACGAAGCAGTGCGATACGCTGCTGCTAAGTTACGTAGTGCCGCCAGACGCGCAACTTCCGCGTGCCACAGGAACGGGAACGCTCACAGTGCGGTTAATGGTGCAAGTGCTTAATCAAAACGGGCTGTTTAAAAATCGCTCAACCTTGACAACCTTTACTGTCCGGTAACTTGCGGTGAAATGCACGCTGATAAAACCTCATGTATTACATGAATCCAAAACTTCACAAAATTGAAAAATATGTACTTAGAAAAATACAGATAAAGTAATTTTTTAATTGCTTTTTTCATATTCTTTTGTAAATTTGCCTTCGTCCAACGAGTTCAAGCGTTAGATGAAGGCTTTTTTATGCACAGACACGATACGCTGCTTGGCACACGTTGCGTCGTCTGTCATGTCTCAAATCATCAATTCTTGAGCATGGAGCAAACGTAGAGCAAACACAGAGCGGCATATAACCATAAGACCAAGCCTACACATTATCATTACCGTCTCATAATTCTATCTACAATGACAACCGTGTATCGTTTTCTGCTCGCTGCCGTGTTGTTGGCGGCAATGTTTGGGTTTATTGGTGCTGGGTCGTGTTCTGGTTCAAAGCAACAAGAAGAGACCGCAACAGCCACAGTACCTGTACTGACGTTTTGGCATTTTTGGAGTGAGCCAATTCACCGCGAGGTGATGAAACAAATGATTGCCAAGTTTGAACAAGAACACCAATGCAAAGTGCAGGTGACAGAACTGAGTTGGGGCGATGGCAAAACTAAACTTTTTGCCGCGTTCAACTCTAACAGTGCGCCCGACGTTCTGGAACTTGGTTCAGACTGGGTGGCGCAATTTTCGCATAGTGGCGTGCTGCGCAATCTTTCCAAAGACGGCATGACGCTCGAACGTTTCGCGCCTTTTACCGCACCGGCAGCACTGTTCAAAGGCTCTGTCTATGCGCTGCCGTGGACGGTGGACACGCGAGTGCTGTTTTACAACAAAGACCTGATGAAGAAAGCTGGCTTGCCTGAAACACCACCGAATACCATCGAAGAGCTTGTGCAACGCTGTGAAAAAATTCGCTCTATGAACGCCGAGGGCATCTATGGCTTTGGCGTAAACGGCTCGGACGAACACCGTCTGTACAAAAAAATTCTGGCGTTTTTTTGGAGTGCGGGCGGCGATGTCTTTGACGCACAAGGAAAACCCGTGCTGAACAGCCCCCAAAACATTGCCGCGCTGGAGCATTATCTCGCGCTTGGACGCTGCGGTTTTGTAGAGACACAGCGCCAGTTGGATAATATGTTTGTGCGCGGAAAATTAGGCTTTGTGGTTACGGGAAGCTGGTTGTTAGACAAAATCGAGAAAGAAAACGCTGGGCTTAATTTTGGAACGGCGTTGCTGCCAGCCATTCGACACTCTGAACCACTGCAAGGCGCGTCATTTGCTGGCGGCGAATATTTGGCAATCAGCGCAAAAAGTCAGCGTGCCGACTTAGCAAAACGGTTCATCAAATACATGACCGACGGCAAAACAACACTGGCGTTTTGCAAAACTTCCAACGAAACGGGATTTCCCGCAGACAAACAGTACATGAACCACGAGTTCTTTGCGTCGTATCCGCACCGCATGATGTTTTCCAAGCAACTCGCCACCGCCAAAATGACCCCTATTCATCCGCAGTGGTTAGACATCGAAAAAATCATCGAGGAGGCAACCGTTGAAGCACTCTACGGCAGAAAAACCGCAAAACAAGCCTTAGACCAAGCACAGTGGTTAGTCACGGATTTGCTTGCCAAGCGTGCAAGCTAAAGCAGCGTGAATGTATGAGGCTGGATAAAACGATTTCATGGTGTTGAAAAAAACAGTTGTGCAAGCAATCATACTGCAAGGTGTGATTGCTTGTTGTTTATAAGGTGGCGTGATGTTGTGTTTAGCATCATACAGTTTTGAGCTTGACCGCAGAGAAGAAGAGAAGAACACAAAAAAGTTGTCATTACTTCGCTGTAAACTAGCGCAATGGGTGTTGCTTACCGCAAAGGTCGCAAAGTCTTTCGCAAAGAGCGCGAAGTGCCTTCTATCTCTTTGCGTTCTTTGTGGTTGTGCCTTTGTGTTTCTTTGCGGTAACGATTTGCCAGCACTTCTATCATGAAAACACTATTGCACTCGAAAGGTAAACGTAATAAATCCCACCATATCTTTGGTGTCGTTGAGCGGGTTAAATTGCCATCGCCGTAGTGCCTCAATTGCGGCACGTTCCAGCACAGGATCGCCTTTTTGCATGGGCAACATCGCCCCAACACTACCATTTGGCAGCACCGTAAATCGAATTTTAATTTGCACGGAGGTATTCACGCCGCTTGGATACTTGGGCATCTCTTTGTGCAATACCACACGATTGCCGCCGCCGCCCCATTCTAAACCGTAACCCGTACCCTTGCCCGAACCCGCACCAAACCTTCCAAGCCCTGAAGCATCATCGCCCTCAGCAGTTCCTACGCCACTGGCATCGGCAGAAGGTTTTGCTTTATTGGCACTACCGTTGGCACTGCCAGCAGCATTGTGTGCAACTGCGTCGGACACAGCTGTTGGTTGTGTTGGCTCTTTGGCATTTGCCAGCAGTTTGGCAGCTGGCTGCTGTGGCGAACTCAACACGGGCGATGTGGGCGCAGTTTTGACGGTTTCGACGGGTTTGGGAAATGCTTGATTGGCAAATTCTTGGGTTGGTTGCGCCTTAGCAAGCTCTTCTTGGGACTTTGCTGTTGCTTTGGTTAAGGCTTGTAGAGCTCGTTGAGCCTGTTGTACAGCCTGTTGTGCAGCCTTATCGGCACTGTTTGGGCTTGCATCGGCAAGCGGCTCGGTCGAAGGTGTGCCGCGTGCAGCTGAACCTTCTTCAGTCATGTTGCCACTGCTGCCTGTGGTAGTACCGGGCAAGCCAAGTTGTAGCAGTTGGATGGGGATAGTTTTTCGCTCAGGTGTGCGAATGTACGGACTTATGTCAAGTAAATTCAGCAGCAGCAAGAGCAGTGCAAGCGCACTCACGCCCAACGCAAATCCCAACGCCGTGTGGTTGCGTCGTTGATTGGTGATGGCGTATGTTCGTTCAAGAGCGTGGTATTGGTGTGGGCGCACAGTATTATGATTATGCCCGCCGTCATGAGCATTGGGCGTTGGCACAGGGTGAAGGTTCACAAACGCGGCTTGCTGCCATCGTGATTGTTCTTCGTGTTCGGATGATTGCTGGTGTGCAGGCATTGACAAAAGGCATCTCGAAATGAACAATGATTGTTTGCTGAATTCTTTGCTGCGATTATTGCTGCGTGACCCATGTATCGTAGTAGCCTGAACGGTCTGCGGCTCTCAAGGCTTCTGCTTTGCTGGCATAATTACCAAACCGCACACGGTACAAGATACGATTGCCCAAATCCTGAGCAATCACCTGCGGCAAAGGCAAACCGCGCATCTGTAACTGCCGTTTCATCCGCTCTGCTGCAAATGGTGAGGGCGTAGAATACACTTGCACCACAAATCTGCGAACTGGCAGGGGGCGTTGTTGTGCAGCCACGGTGGTTGAAATGGTGTTCGGAGCAGTAGTCATGCTGGATTGAGGCTTTGCGGTGGTTGTACGTTGGGTTGTGCCATTTGTTGTGCTATCGGTCTTTGCGCGGGCTTGAGCGGCGGTGCTCGCTGGCGATGCAGGCTTCTCCACAGGTGGAGTGTTTGCTGCTGGCTCAAATGCCGATGCAATTTTCGTGGTGTCCGCACGCTCGATAGCACGTTCGCTGGAATCCCGCGTAGATTCACGAATAACCAGCACGTTATCGTTTGCCGAAGAGGTAGTTGTGCTGCTTGGAGATTCACTCGCTTCGCCAGCAATGAAATCCTGTGCAGAGGCATCAGCCGCTACCATAGTGCTGTCCGTGCTACCAGGTGCGTTCGTGGCTTTGCCTTTCAGCCGTGCTAACAGCGACTGCACAGTGTGGTTTTGTGCATTGATAAAATACGCTGCCAAACTGCCAGCAAGGACACTCAAGACCGCCGTAACAGCGAGCGGTACAACGTTGCGTGAGAGCCACGAGGGTTGTGGTTTCTTTGCAGTTCTGGCTGGCGTACCGAAACCAAGTGGTGTGTGTGCTTGTTGCTTTGGGTCGCCGAACTGTCCACCTATGGCTTCAACTGGCTGTCCACGCATTTGCCCTTCTGTTCGCCCGTCAAGCGTACTTGCATCCACGATACCTGCGTCCGGGTTGTGTTCGGCTGAATCAATCGCGTCCAATGTTGCCGATTCTGCTGTCGGCAGCGTGTCTGCTGTGCTTGGTTGTGTTGTGCTTGGCTGGTGTTTCGCAGCAGGAGTTTCCGCCAGAACTTTATGGTGTTCGGACAAGGCAGTCTCTGAAGATGCTGTATCAGATAATGATGACGATGGTGCTATCCCCGAAGAGTCTTCCAGAGCCGATTCGGCAGAAAACTCAGCAGAGAACACCGTGTCGTCATGTTCGCTAAAGCCGCCGTGCTGTTCTTCATCTCGAAGGCGGTGTTCATCAAATTCAGGCATTGCTTTGGATAAACAGTAGTGGACAAATAAGCAATCGTCTTAGCAAGAAGTATGAGGTCGTTGATTCATCTTGACTGCTATCAAAAGCTGTTCCATTTTTTGCAACTGTTTGCAACGGATAACCCTGCTTTCACCGCAAATAGTTCCCAAGTGCATACAGTCAAAACTTAAACGTTGCGCCCACCGACACAAAGACCCCGCGTTCTTGGTAGCCCTGCCAGAGAACAATGCGTTGATTGAGCAAATTTTCACTTCGCACAAATGCACTGAGCCGCTCCGAAAATCCATAGTGCGCCCCAAGCCGCAGATTCACAAATGATGGGAGCACTACGCCCTCGAACGCACTGCCCCAACGTTCGCCCACATACAGTACGCCCAACGTCGTCGAAAAACTGTCCGTCCACCAGCGTTCGTAGTCCAGAGCGCAGTGCAACGGCGCAATGTATGGCACAACATCAGGCTGCCGAACGCCTTGTCTTGGCGTGCCGGGCGTTGCATCTGTGTACACAGCGTTTATGCTCAGGCGGTCAGTGCGAGAAAGCAGCCACAGCAACTCTGCATCCACGCTTGTCAGCACAGCGTTCATGTACAGTACCCCAAAGCCAATTCCTCGCAGGGCAATGTCGCGTGCGGTCGAAAATGCTCGATACCGTTCTACGCTGTGCAGTCTGCCACCTAAGGCAAACGTTAGTGCCGATGACGGGTGTATGAAGGCTTGCAGGCGAATGTCGTAGAGCGAACGGCTGTACTGCACAAAGGCTCGTTCGTGCAGATACGGGTTGTCGTGCAGCATTGTGTGATACGAGTTTGGAACCGAACCGGTCCTAAAGCCGCCGCGCACGGTCAGCAGAGGACTTGCGCGAAGTTCGGCATTGATGTTTGCCAGAAATTCCGTGCTGTTTGTGGCTTCTTCGGGGCGTGGTTGGCTGCGAAGCACTTGCACACCCAGTTCTGCCGTCACGCGCAGCGAAGCCGCATCGCTGCTACTGCTGGCTTGCGGTGTGGAATATTCTGCCTGTGCCGTCGTTTCCCAAAAATAGAGTGTGGCAGACGGCAATGACAATACTTGCAGGTCAATAGCTGTGCGCCCTCCAAGCCATAACTGCTTGGTAGCATCCAAAGGCGTTTTCAGCAAAAGATTGCCGCGTGCTAAGGACTGCGTGGCAATGCTCACACCGTCAAACCACTGCAAACCAAGCCCCAGATGGTCAAACGATGCCCCCATGCTGTACGCCAATGATTCAAACGTCCCATGAGTCTGCAGCCCACCGCCAACACTGGTTACAGCACGATAGAGAGAATTTCCAGAGGTGATGTCTTCGCCAAAAAACTGATACTGCTGCGCTCGAAATCTCAGGTGAGAATCGGTTTTGCTGCCGCCAAAAAAGAAAAACTTATCGGCGGCAATGTAGCTTGATTGCACCTCTGCGCTCACGTTCAGAAAATCTGCATTGGGCAGATGCCCTGCGCTCCCTACGCTTGCAACACGAGCGTAGAGGTCGAAATCGTTCCAGACCGCGTGGTAGCCTGCTTCCAGCGAAGGCGTGAGAAACATTCCAAACTCACCGCGCACAAACCCTTGAAATGCTTGTTTAGCGAGCGCAAGCTCGGGCAGGCGCGGCGGCGGAAGCATTTTGAGCGTTTGCTTTTCTAATGGATTCAAGCGGTTTAGTTCTTCCGCGCTCAGGCGTGGCGTGGGCGCGGGGCGTTGTTTAGTGCCACCCGGAACGTCTATTGCCTCTACGCCCGTTATCACGAACTCTGGCAACTCAAGCGGTTGTTCCTTATTTTTATCGGTTTTATCGCTTTTTTCCGAGGGTTTGGTGGAAGTGGTTTGTGCCACCAGAGCAGACGGGGCAAAGGAATAGCACAGCAGAGCAAATACACAACAACAGTACCCGACAATGCAGCACAGAGCAGATTTTCCGTTGCAAAGCGGCAAAAACCGTCGTAGATTTGTCTGTGTAGATTTACAATAATTCATGGTGTCAAGCAGTAACTCTTGTGTTTATCCTCAATGTTTTACGAAGAATACTCTATGGGTGTGAACGCCACACGGCAACACCAACGCCTCATTGCCGAACTGATAGCTCAACTGCGAATGTTCTACAAGCAAGGTGTAATCGGTCTTGAGCCGATTCCTGAAGCTATGGTGGACGAAGACCATACCAGCCCAACACCCGATATTATCTTGGTCAATGCCGCCAACGAAGTCAAATGTATTATTGAAATTACGGTTAGCGCAGCCAGCTTGAACAATGATTTCAAAAAAGTTCGTACACTCATTGACCACTATGAATACGGCATTGAGGAAGGGTTTGCCTACAACCACTCTCTTAACATCTGGCGCAAATACCAACGCGGACTTGGTGAAATCACCGTGCAGCCGTCGTACTCGTCCTTGCTGAACCTCGACCTTGCCCATCTGCTCTAAGCTGTATTAAAATTCCGTACGCCAAGCTATAAAAACTCTACACACCATGACCTGCCATGCTGCGGTCTTATCAAGCCAGTTTACATTTTCATCAAGCGGTCTAAATGTTGTTGGGCAGCTTTGCCAATGTCGTCGCCACCGCGAGCAATAATCACAAGTTTGTACGCCTCTTTTGCAGCCTCAATGTTTCGCACTTGTTCATAACACAACCCAAGATTCACCAGCGCGAGCGAGTACCAGTCTTCGATGTCCGTAAATTGAGTTTTCGTGTTTACGTAGGCTTCAATAGCTTTCGGGTAATTTTTTTCTCGTTGGTAGAGTTCGCCCACACGGTACTGCGCCTCTGCGCCGAGTTCGTCGGTGCGGTTGAGCAGCATGGCAAATTGTGCGCGTGCGCTGTCGAATTCATTCCGGCTGCGAAACCACGTGCCTACACGAAAACGGCAACGGTCGCCGTAGTCTGTGCCTGCATACCGTTCGGCTACGCCTTTGTACAGCACCATTGCTTGGGCGGTGTCGCCACGCGCTTCGCGCAAATTTGCCCGCTCAAAAGCAGCGCGAATGCCCGATTCATCGCTCGGGTACTGGCGCGTGAGCCGCGCAAAAATCGTATCGGCTTCTGCGAACCGTTTTTGTTCCACGCGGAACAAGCCCAGTTCCAATGCCGCCGCCGCCGCCGACGGGCTTTTGGGAAAACGCTCTTGCAGTCGCGCAAACGTAGCAAAGGCGCGGCTTGTGTCATTTAAGCCTAAATAACTTTTGCCCATCATAAGCAGGGCTTCGGCGTGTTTTTCAGGCATGGTGCTGGCGTTGCGGTCTTTGCTGAGAAAATCTTCGTATTCGGCAATAGCGTTCTCGAATTTTCGGCTGTTAAAGAGCAGTTCCGCTTTTTTGAAGCGAATTTCTTGGGAAAACTGGCTATTGGGATGAGTGTTAATGTACGCATCAGCAAGCATGGCAGCTTCTTGGTCGCGTCCGAGCATGGTCAGGCAGTACTGCATAGCATTGACGGCATCGGGCGCAAGCGGGCTTGAGGGAAAGCGGTCTGCAACGGTTTTGTACGAGGCAATTGCCGCATCGTATTTGCCCATGTTAAACAATGCGTCGCCCATAGCATAGTAGCCGCGCGGCGCAGAAGTGCCGTCGGGATACTGTTCAACAAGGATGTTGAACTGTGTGGCGGCATCCTCGTAGCGTCGCTGCTGAAAGTGCATCCACCCTATCAAATACGAGGCTTCATCGGCAAGCGTGGAGTTCGGATAGCGTTTCACAAAACGTTCCATCTCACTCGCTGCTTGGTCGAAATCCTGCAAACGGTACAAACATTGCCCAAGTTGAAACGCGGCGTATTCGCCTTGAGCAGACTTGGGATTGATGCGGCTTGCTTGGCGATAGGCATCGGCTGCGGGGCGGTATTGTTTCGTTAAGTAATGTCCGTCGCCTTTGCGTGTCAGCACATCGAGCGCGTACTCAGATTGGGGAAACTCGCGCAACATGCGCGTAAATGTGCCTGCAGCCTCGGTGAATTGCCGTGTGCGAAATTGTGTCCAACCCAGACCGTACCAAGCGGCTTCCACGCGATGGCTGTGCGGGTAAGTTTTGAGAAAGGTTTGAAATGCTGTTTCGGCGTTGGTGAGCAAGTCTGCTTCGTAATAGGCTTCGGCAAGCCAGAACGCGGCTTCATCACGCCCTTCGGCATCGGGAAACTGCGCCAAAAACTTGCTCAGTGCGGCAATTGCCTCGCGGTACTGTTTCGCGCCGACCATTGCCACGCCACGCTTTAAGCGAGCGTTCAGAACGTAGAGCGACTTATTCGGCAGCAGACGGCTTGGCGTTTGTTCGGCAAGCTGTTCGGTCTTGTCGAACGCCCGCAGTGCAACGCTATAAAAACCCGCTTGGACGCACGTTTCGCCCAGCAGCATTTGAGCGCGAACACTGGTCATGGGTTCGGGGTTTTCGCGTAGAGCGCGTTCAAGCGTTTTGCGTGCCTCGTCGAAGTTGCCATCTTCATACTGCATTTGCCCCAATTCTACCAATGCTTGGGCGGTATAGGCAAAGTCAGAGCGAATTGCCAATGCGCTGAGTTCCTTACGGGCTTCCTCGCGTCTGCCACTGTGCTTCAAGCAAACAGGTCGGTACAGTCGTGCCGCCGACACAAGCCGCGCATCGTCGGTGTTCGTGTTGGTCAAGTCTGCATCAATGATAGCATCGTATTGCTTGAGAGCCTCATCGTAACGCTCACGATTTAGGAGTGCAAACCCCTTTCCAAGCCTTGCGCGAAGCAGCATGGGGGACTGAGGATAGGAGTTTATGAGCGTAGAGAACGTAGAGTTTGCCTCGTCGTATTTTCCGCTGAGGTTTAATGCCTCACCGCGCAGATACAGCCATTGTTCTTCAGCGTTGTCAGCATAGCTTTGAATCGAAGAATGGGTTGCCAATGCGGAAGTTCGTAGCAAAGGCACAGGAACACTTGTGGGGAAGCGGTTTGCGGTGGTTGCTCTTGGACTGTTCTCCGCATTTGGTGCCCATTGGTTGGTTGTCCATAAATTTTTGTCCATTTGCTCACGAATGTTGTCCAACGCCACCAGCGCGTCGTTGGTTTGCCTGAGAGCGATGTGGTTCTGTGCCAAGCGCAGCGAGGCTGCCAAACGGGTGTTGCGGTTCGGATAGGTGCTAATAAGCCTTTGGTGGTATGCAAGTGCCTGTTCGTATTCACCGCGCACAGCAGCAAGGCGACCACACAGGAACAGTGCGTCGTCAGCATAATCACCATTGGGGTAAGTGTTGGCACACAAGAGCAACCGCGATTGGGCGGCTTCGGCGCGGGCATCGCGTTCGTGTTTGGATTGCACGAGCAGGCTCACAGCATCCCAAAACAGTGCATTTGCAGCAAGTGTGGTGTATGAAGCATCCGCACTGGTTGTCGGGGGCTGATATGCTAAAGGCTCTGCATTGGAGCTATCACGTTTTGAGGGTTCTGCTGTCCGTTGGGCAATATCGGTTTGTGCTTGGCGTGCGGCGCGGGAAAAATACTCGTGTGCTTGGGCATAGTGCTGCTGTTCAAAAGCGTGTTCACCAGCCATCATAAGCATTGCAGCTATGAGCGGGGAATTTGGTCGTTCGGCAACAAACGTGTTGATACGCCTGCACGCGCTTTCGTACTCGCCTGCACGGAACTCTGCTTCTGCCAAACTCAGCACTAAACGGTCTTGTGCGGGTGAAGCTGGAAATGCCACCAATGCGGCGGCGGCAGAGTGCTTTGCTTCTTGAATGAGTGCCGTTTGCAGTTCAGCAAGTGTGTGCACCGAACGTTCTGCGCCGTAGTGGTATTGCGGCGGCGTTATCTGCGCTTGAAGTATTCCCGCACTGTTGCTGTACAGTAGTAAAGCGACGGTGAAGCAACCAATACATGAACCAATGCTGGAATATATGCAGTGTTTGGTGGGCATGAGCACGTTGCCAAGCGTTGTCGGATAGTGTCGAAAATCTCGAAGCAGTGTGTGTTGTATGGTGGACACAACGCCACTGTGTTGCTGCACTACAAATGTACGAAAAAATACAGATTCTACTTGGTTTTTAGTTGGAAAGGTACTGTCGCAGCCAATGTCATTACGTTAAGCCTTTCCCCCTCATCCCAGCCTTCTCCCAAAAGGAGAAGGGCAAGATACAAAGCCGTTTTTCACCCTCGCCCTTAACTGAACATTGCCTCTAAAACTTTCGCAACAATAGGGAACAAGGGGTTGCAACCCCTTGTTGTGTCAAGTCTTGTAGAGTAAAGAGGTGTGCCTTGCTGTTTGCCCTTCTCAGCGTCGTTGAAATTCTGGTGAACCCAGTAAAATTCCTACCACTTGAGCAATTGTCGAGCTACTGACCGCGTTGGTATTCGCTGCCGACGGCAGGGTTTTCAGGGGTTTCATAAACTCGTGGAGATCTTCTGTGTCTGCTTGCTCATCGCCTGTTGGTTGCTCTGCGGGTGTCTTCGAGAAGAGCAACGGCTTTGAGCGTTGGTTGTTGCGGCTCATGGGCTGTTGGGTGGCTTGTGGCGGCTCTTGAGCAGAACTGTTTGCCGCTTCGTGCAATTTTGCAGCAAACAAAGGGTCGCCAGTAGCCCCAGCTACAACGGGCTTGAGCAGGCGCAGAGTTTCGTTCAGATTGCGTTCTGGCAGCACTATTCGTCCGTATTGCAGGAGTGCATCTTCGACAGATTCCGGTTCGTGATGATTATTCAGTGCCGCAAGGTCAATCTTCACGCCTTCAATGCTGCCCAACGCTAATGCCAAGCCAAAGTTCATGCGGTTGAGCAGTGCGCCAGTGTTAATCCATGTATCGGCACGGTCTGGGAAGCCTGTTGGTGCTTGATAAGCATACAACGGCTGCCCGATTTTCGACACCCATTGCAGCACAGCACGAGGGCGTTCGATGGTAGCATTGACGGCACGAAGCGCGGAAACAGCGAGTTCAAACGGAGACTTAATCTTGGAGCGCGTAGTGGATGTGGATATTGTCTGAGGCATATCCTTACTGGGAAGAGTTGCTGAAGCCGCCGTTGCGTTCTTCTGACCGACTTTTTTGCTGGCTGTTTTGGGGTTCGACGCTTTGGTGTGCGATGTGATGCTGTTCGGCTCTGAGGCGTTTGCCGCAACAGCAGAGCGGCTTGTTGGCGGAGAAGACTGTTCGCCGGCACTCCAAAACTCTGGCGATTCCACGATAGCTCGCATCACGGCACGAATATCGCCTTGCGAAGCAGTAAACACAGCCGCAATGCGCGTGATAAGTGCTTGCGGCGGCGTGTCAGATACGAAGCGTCGCAGAAGCTTTGTGCTGATAAACGTGGCGGTGGAAGGATGCGCCGCCAGCATGTCCAAAAGCCGTTCGCCTTCGTCTTTGCCGCCGCCGGCAGGAAATTTTACTCCCAGAACAGTTTTTTCGGTAGCATCATGAGCATCGGCGCGAAAGAGAAAATCGTGTTCTTGCACAAACCCTAAAGCTTTGCCGCGCTCTATGCGTGTGCGGATTTTATCACCTGCTTGACCGGGCGGGAAAAGCGTCCAGCCCGTCAGCACTCGCGCTGCTTCGGTTACGTCTTGCTGTGTGTAGCCGCCATCCACGCCAAGCGTGTGAAGTTCCATCAGTTCGCGGGCGTAATTTTCATTGATGCCTCTGCGTGGTTTTGCGTTATCGGGAACATCGTTGAACAAACTGTCGCGCAGCGCACGAATACGCTGTTGGGCTTGCGCTTGCGCATTCTCGATAGCTTGGCGTTTGAGCGTGCCTCGCAGTCCGGGCTCGCGTTTCATGCTGTCCAACAACACCGACATCGTCGTCGGTGTACCTTCAGGCGCGGTGGATTGGGCATTGTCCAAGTAGAGCAGCATAGCCGGATGTTTTGCCGTTGCACCCAGCATATCGCGGAACTTGCCCAGCACAAATGGGCGGATAGCATCGCGTTCGTAGGTCATAATGTACGGACGCGCTTGGTTGTCGGTGATGGAAACGTTAAAATGATTAAACCAAAAATCGGTCAGCACTTCCACAAGTTGATTGTTTGCATACACCGCCCGAAGCAGTTTTTGAGCGTACATTTCGCCCAATAATTCTCGCTGCGGCTTAATGCCTTTGGACTGTGCATACTCCCGCAAACGCTTGCGGTATTCTTCACGGTTCAGCGAATCAGCCTGCGCTTGAACGGTGATGTTCACGCCCTCGCGCCGTGCCTGCGCCAAAATCATACCAGGGTTAGGATAAGTGCGGAGAACATCGGGCGTAGAAAGGTTGAGCGTGGTGAGGCGTGCAAGACGCTGCTCGAGTTCTGGTTCAGCAATCATGCCCATCAGTTGGTTCAACAGCCATTGTTCAAGCCCCTGTGCAAGAACGCGCTCCACATCGCCCGGACGCGCCCCAAATGCCAAACGGTCAAGCAAGTATGCTGCTGCTTGACGCTCGGTCATGCCAGCTTGCTTGTACGGTAGCCTGAAGGCTTGTTGTAGTGATGGCGGTACAGCCGCAGTGCCAGCACTCACGCTTGGTATATCGACAGGTTCTTGTTGTGCATAAGCAATACTCGTTAAGCCTCTGTCATGTACCACTGTGAGCGTCATGGAGATGAAACCACAGATGACAGCATAAAGTAATGAGTGCTTACAGCAATGCAGCCAATGATGAGCAGTTCGCATAATTCAGCCCCTTTGCATCAAGAAATGGTAAACGGAATCAAGCCATACACCACAGACGACAACGGTGTTCTCTGGTGCTATCTATGGCATTTGGACAGCACAGCACGTGAAAAAAGTTTAAGACGGCTTTGCTGCAAGCACGGAAAACGCTAAGTTGTAAAGCGGTGTTCGCTATATTCACCGTTCTTGGAGTTATTCACTGTTCTTGAAGATTCATGCTTAACATACTTGTAACAAACGACGATGGTATTGACGCGCCGGGCATAGTAGCACTTGCCCATGCGCTGCGTTCGGTAGGTAAGGTAACGGTGGTTGCGCCCGACCGCCAGCAAAGTGCTGTTGGTCACGCGCTTACGGTCAGCCGACCGCTTCGTGCCACGACAATACGGCGCGACGGCGAGTTTTTTGGTTTCGCAGTGGACGGCACTCCAGCCGATTGTGTCAAATTGGCGTTGTCAATGCTGCTTGACGAACGTCCTGATATAGTGGTTTCGGGCATCAATCATGGTGCAAACACGTCGATTAACATCATGTATTCGGGTACGGTGTCGGCAGCAACCGAAGGCATGATGCTGGGTGTGCCTTCGATGGCAGTGTCCATTGATTCGCTGGATTATCATACCGATTGCGCCGCCGCCGCCGAAGTAGCGGCGGAGATTGCCTCCACCATGCTTACGCTTGGGCTGCCCGCCGATACGTTGCTAAACGTCAATGTTCCCGCGCTTGCCAAAGAGCATCTGAAGGGCATCCGCATCACCCGGCAAGGCAACTCAGGCTGGGAGGACAGCTATGAGCGGCGCAAAGACCCTATGGGGCGCGAATATTTTTGGCTCTCGGGGAAGTATTGTGTACGCGACACCGACCACAGCACCGACGAAGGTGCTATCAAAGCGGGCTATGTTTCGGTTACGCCTGTGCGTTATCGCCTCACGAATGAAGAAGTGCTTGGGGTCTTGGCGGCTGCGATAGAACGTATGTAATGTGCTTGACACACACAGTCCATAAGTAGACTTCTGTCGGAAGTGCCCTCACCCCGTCCCTCTCCCACTGGAAGCTATCCATTACCCATAAGTCCAAAAGCTAGTAATGGTGGTCTTTACGAGGGAGAAAAGTGGCGTTGAGCGATGCTCCAAGTACGAACAATATCGGTCAAAC
>Ga0272446_1000493_pt1 | contig 62323 bp, 51 predicted proteins | sample YNPCB0061_FD_194587 | JGI IMG/M metagenome (GOLD analysis project Ga0272446, IMG submission 194587) | Hot spring microbial mat communities from Yellowstone National Park, WY, United States - YNP-CB-006-1 | ecosystem: Environmental > Aquatic > Thermal springs > Hot (42-90C) > Sediment | place...
GTGGGCGCGGGGGGCCGCGCGACGGGGAGCGAGACGACCGTGAGCGTCGCGCGACCGACCCTGACCGCGCTGCTGGTCGATGACGACGACGTCTTCCGCACCACGCTGCAGAACTCGCTGCGTCGCCGCGGCGTCGCCGCCCGCACCGCCGCCACCGTCGAGGAGGGGCTGTTCGCGCTCGAGGATCACCCGGTCGATCTGGTGATCGTCGACCACCGCATGCCGCGCGGCGACGGGCTCTCGGCGCTGTCGCGCTTCCGGCGGCTCGCGCCCGAGGCGGTGATCATCATGCTGACGGGCTTCGGCGACATCCCGCTCGCCGTCGAGTCGGTGAAGGAGGGCGCCGACACGCTGCTCACCAAGCCGGTCGATCCCGATCAGCTCCTCAAGATCGCGGGCGACCTGCGCACCGAGCGGCGCACCTCGGCGCCGCCGCGCGCGTCGCGCACCTCGGGCAGCTACAACCTCGAGGAGATGGAGCGCGAGGCGATCAAGGCGGCGCTGCGCGACTGCGGCGGCAACATCATGCGCGCGGCGGCGCTCCTCGGCATCGACCGCCGCACGCTGCAGCGCAAGCTCAAGAAGATCTTCTGAGCGCGCCTCTCTGATAGACGAGGGCGCTGTGATGCGAGCTCGGCGAGGAGCGCGTCGTAGGCGGCGGGTCGGGGAAGCCGCGCGCGCGGCAGGTGTCGAGGAATTCTTGTCTAGCGTACGACACGGGCGGAGAGCGCCGCGCGCGCGCGGTCGGCGTTGGCCATCGCGTCGTCGGCGTCGCGCCCGGCGGCGACGAGGTGGCCCATCTTGCGCTTCGCCTTCACGCCGCGCTTGCCGTAGAGGTAGAGCTCGCGCACCTCGGGGATCGCGCCCAGCCCGTCGAGCGCCAGGTCGTCGGCGGAGGGCGCGCCCTGCGCCAGCCACACCTCGCCGAGGAGGTTGGCCATGGCGAACCCCGGCCCCGCCAGCGTTGGAGTCACCAGCGGCGCCCCGACGAGCACGCGGGCCAGCGCGTCGAACTGCGACAGCGAGGTCGCCGCGCGCGTCACGTGGCCGCTGTTGTGCGGCCGCGGCGCCAGCTCGTTGACATAAATTCCGCCGTCGGTGGTGACGAAGAATTCGACGGTGATGAGCCCCACCACCCCGAGCGCCCGCGCCACCCCGAGGCCGATCTCGCGCGCCCGCTCGGCGACGGCCGGCGACACGCGCGCCGGCAGCAGCGTGAAGTCGAGGACGTGATCGCGGTGGAGGTTCTCGAAGATGGGGAAGACCGCCTCGCCGCCGCGCGCGTCGCGGGCGACGATGCAGGAGACCTCGGTGGCGATGTCCACCGCGCGCTCGACGACCCAGCCGCCCGGCTGCGGCCCGCGCGGCAGCCGCGCCGCCAGCGTCGCCTCGTCGCTGATCTTGGTCTGCCCCTTGCCGTCGTAGCCGCCGCGGGCGGTTTTGATGATGGACGGAAATCCGAGCGCGCGCACCGCCGCCGCCAGATCGCCCCCGTCGGGGACCACCCGGTGCGGCACGCAGGGGAAGCCCGCGCCGTCGAGGAAGCACTTCTCGCGCGCGCGATCCTGCGTGTTCATGAGCACGTCGACCGACGGCCAGAAGGGGCGCTGGCCCTCGAACGGCCGCAGCGGCGCCGAGGGGACGTTCTCGAACTCGTAGGTGACGACGTCGACGCGCGCGCACAGCGCCTCGAGCGCCGCCGCGTCGTCGAGGGGCGCCACGATCCCGCCCGGCAGGCGCCGGTGCGCGGGCGCCCCCGCGTCGGGATCGAGCACCACCACGTCCGCGCCCAGCCGATGGAGCGACTCGGCGAGCATCAAGCAGAGCTGCCCGCCGCCGAGGATCCCGACGCGCCGCACGGTCGTCAGTCCTTTCCTGCGGGGGCTTTGCCCCCGAGACCCCGCGCCTCGCTGCGCGAGTCGCTTTCGTTGGCGACGGCGGCCGCGATCCCCACGCGGGCGCTGGAGGCGATCGCCGCCTGCGCCTGCGCCTCGGTGCGCGCCTTCAGCTTGGCGGCGAGCGTCGGGTCGTGGAGCGCCAGGATGCGCGCCGCGAACAGCGCCGCGTTGGTCGCCCCCGACGGGCCGATGGCGAAGGTCGCCGTCGGGACGCCGCCCGGCATCTGCACGATAGACAATAAAGAATCGAGGCCCTTCAGCGCCTTCGACATGACCGGCACTCCGAGCACCGGCAGCGGCGTCATCGCCGACACCATCCCCGGCAGGTGCGCGGCGCCGCCGGCCCCGGCGATGATGACGCGCAGGCCGCGATCGACGGCCGCCTTCGCGTAGTCGAACATGCGATCTGGCGTGCGGTGCGCGCTGACGACGAGGACCTCGTGCGGAACGCCGAGCTCGGCGAGCACCTGCTCCGCCGCGCGCATCGTCTCGTAGTCCGACTCCGAGCCCATGATGATCCCGACCAACGGCGTCACGCGCGCAATATAGCTGAACCCGAGCCCGAGCCCGAGCCCGTGCCCGAGTGTCCGATTGTGTCTTCGGGCACGGGCACGGGCTCGGGCTCGGGCTCGGGACGAATCGTCAGTTGATCGGCGGGACGATCTTCGTGGTCCACTGCGCGATGTGGTTCGACGTCGCGTAGTCCTGGAAGGGGAGGACGAAGGCCGTGAAGCTGGGATCGGTGCCGTCGTTCACCTTGTCGGGGTCGATGGCCGCCATCCAGAGGAGCGTCCCGTCGCCGCCGCGGTCGCTCTGCGGCAGCGCCCGGAGACCGAACTTCCGCTTGCTGGCGAAGGTGATCCACATGAGGCGCGAGCTCGCCTCGCCGGCGACGCGCTGGAAGACGAAGGGGCTCCACTTCGGGTAGCTGTTGGTCAGCGCGGTGCTGTTCCCGTCGAGGACGCCGCCGGCGTTGGCGCGCGCGAGCGCGATGGGGGGCGCCCCCGCCTGCGGCTTGACCGCGTAGAGCGTCGCCGTCGGGTTGGTGTCGGCGTCACACTCGTCGCCGAAGTCGCCCGAGTTGCACTTGGATTCATCGTAGACAAGAAATTGGCTGTCGGGCGACCAGGCCGGGTAGTAGTGGTTCCAGCCGCTCTTCGCCGGCACGATCTCGACGGGGGCGCCCCAGGCGGCGCCGGTGCGGCTGATGGCCATGATGGCGCCCTTGCCGAACATCTGCAGCGTGTTGGCGCGCCCGACCTTCACGTAGGCGATGCTGTTGCCGTCGGCGGACCAGTCGGGGTGCGAGGTGGGGTTGTCCTTGGTCCCCGTCCCGTCGACGTGCCCGGTGTAGGCGCCGGTCGTCCCGTCGTAGAAGCGCAGGTTCCAGTCGCTGCCGGTCTCGTCGGAGCCGACGTACTGCGTGCCGTCGGGCGCCCAGGCGGTGAAGATCGCCTTCGGCGTCGAGGCGAAGGGCACCATCGGCCGGCGCGCCGCCACGTCCAGCAGGAGCAGCCGCCCGTCGTTCTGCCCGCCCGCCTCGGCGACCAGCTTGGTGCCGTCGCGCGACAGCGCGTGGCAGCCGACACAGGTGCCGCCCGTCATCTCGGTGCCGACGAACTTCTCGGCCTGCGTCTGCGCCGTCGCCGCGCCGAAGTCGTAGCGCATGATGGCGGTGTCGCCGCTCTTGCCGATGCGCCAGTAGTAGAGCCCGCCCTCGATGTCGTCCTGGGCGAACGAGATGGCGACGCTGCCCTGGCTCGCCCCGACGGCGGTGCCGGCGTCGTCGGTGCCCTTCACACTGATCGCCAGCGCCTCGCCGCCGCGGTTGGTCTCGGCGATCCAGGCCCAGGTGGTCATGTCGGGCTGGTAGATGCAGCCGCCGTTCATCGGCAGCGCGCAGCGCGCGTAGACGCGCACGTCGGTGACCTTGTTCGAGAACGCGATCTCGAAGAGCGTGTTGCCGGTGCCCGGGCGGAAGTGGACCTCGAGGCGCCCGAGGTTCGGCGGCACGAGCGCGCCGCTGTTCGGGTAGACGAGCTGCGGGCGCTTGGCGGCGTCGGTCGCGGCGGGGCCGGCGAGCTTGGTGGCGGCGTCGGCCGGGAGGTTCATCGACGCGGGGTCGTTCGCCGTCGCCGAGAGCCGCACGTACAGGGTCGCGCTGCCGCTCACGCTGCCGGCGGTGGCGGCGATGCCGGTGACGCCGCCGCGGCCGATGAAGCCCTCGAAGGCGTTGTCCTTCATCGCGCCCACCTGCGCGACGGTCGTCGACCAGGCGACGCGATCGGTGACCTCCTCGCTGTGCCCGTCGGCGAACGTGCCGCGCGCGGTGTAGAGGGCGCGCGCCTGCGTCGTCGGCGTGATGTCGATGGTCTGCAGCGCCGGCGAGACCTCGATTTTCGTCAAGCCGGAAATCGGCTTCCCGCGGTCCCCGGGACCAGCGGTGTGATCGCAGCCGAGCGCGGCCAGCAGCGCGACGGCCATCAACGGCCGCGCGGAGAGGCGGGTGGGCATCATCGGACCTCCAGAGAGCACTCCCCCGTCGAGGACATTTTCCCGCAGGTGCGTGTCGCCATCAAGAGCGGCGTCGTTCGTGGGCCGCGCTACGGATCCAACCGGCCGAGGCGACCCTCGCGGAAGGCGGTGAGGGTGCGCTTGACCTCCTCGACGGAGGGGGCGCCCACCCCGAGGTAGTCGGTCGACGGCTCGACGTCGGCGGCGCGCGCCAGCGGCTCGCGGAGCGGCAGGCCGGCGACGAACAGCCCCTCGGCGGTGACGTCGTTCCCGACGGAGTCGGGGACCTCGAGCTCGACCGCGTCGCCCTCGTGCTCGAATTGGACGAGCTGGCGCGCGCGCACCGCCTTCTTCGCGTTGAGCGCGCCGCGCGGCGCGACGAGGCCGTCGGAGAGGTAGAAGAGCGCGACGTAGCGGCGATCGATCGGCAGCGAGACGCGCGCGCCCGCCGAGAGCCGCAGGTGGGCGACGACGAAGGGGAGGCGCAGGTCGAGCGGCGCGCGCACGTCGAGGAGCGTGCCGGCGAGGAGCCGCACGCGGACGCGGCGATCGTCGAGCGCGAACTCCGGGACGTCGGCGGCGCGCAAGTGGTGGGTGCGCGGCGGGACCGCGGCGGCGGCGGCGCCGGCGGTGGGGCGAGTCAATTGCAGATAGACTGTCAAGGCGTGCAGCGGACCGCCGCCGCGCGCGACCGCCTCGCTGGGGCCCAGCTCCTCGACGACGCCGACGCCGCCGGGGTCGAGCACGTGGACATCGCCGGCGGCGATCGTCGTCGGCGCGACTGGCGCCGGGCCGCGCGAGGAGTCGCGCTGGGCGAGCTCGCCGGAGAGGACGGTCGTCAGGCGGAGGAGGCCGCGCCGCGGCTCGGGGCGCGCCCGCTCGGCGTCGCCGGGGGCGAGCTCGCGCGGGCCGAGCTCCTCGAGCGCAGCGACGGGGTCGATGTCGCGGACGGTTGGGATCGGGAGCGCGCGCTGGCGCACCAGCACGCCGTCGTCGAAGCGGGGGGCGTTGAGGACGCGCCGCACCGGGCGGGGGAGGTCCATCGCCTCCTAGAGTACTACGTCCCTACGTATCCTCTGGCTGACGGATGCGATAGCCGAGGCCACGCACCGTCTCGATCAGCTCGCCCGCGTCGCCCAGCTTGTCGCGCAGGCGCTTCACGTGGGTGTCGACGGTGCGCGTCTCGAGCTCGGGCGAGGTGTTCCACACGTCGGAGAGGAGCCCCTCGCGCGTGCGCACGCGCCCCTTGCCCTCGACGAGATAGGCGAGCAGGCGGAACTCGAGCAGTGTCAGCGGGATCTCTTCGCCGTTGACGCGGGCGATGAAGGCCTCGGTGTCGAGCTCGATGGGGCCCGACTTCAGCGTGCGCGCCGACGATGACCCCGGCGCCGCCCCGCTGGCGGCGGCGGCGCGCGCCTGGCGACGGCAGATCGCCTCGAGCCGCAGCACCAGCTCGCGCACGCTGAAGGGCTTGACCACGTAGTCGTCGGCGCCGAGCTCGAGGCCGAGGATGCGATCGCTCTCGGCGCCGCGCGCGGTCAGCATGACGATCGGGATCGGCTGCGTCTGCGGGTCGGCCTTCAACAGGCGACACACGTCGGTGCCCGAGACGTCGGGGAGGTTGAGGTCGAGGACGATGACCTGCGGGTTCAAGCTGCGCGCACGGGCGAGCGCCTCGGCGCCCGTCGCTGCCTGCGCGGTCCGGAAGCCCGCCTGCCGGAGGTTGAAGTCCACGAGCGCGCGCAGATCGCGCTCGTCATCGACGATCAGGACGAGGCCGTGGGCATCGCTCACAGGCGGAGCCTAACCATAGTTGGATGCACAGGAAAGCGACGAAGATGTGAATTGCGTGTCACTCGGCACGGCGCAGGCGCACCCAGAAGCGGCTGCCCTTGCCGACGGTGGAGTCGACGCCCACCTCGCCGCCGTTCGCCAGCACGAGGTGCTTCACGATCGAGAGGCCGAGGCCGGTGCCGCCGAGCTCGCGCGAGCGCGCGTCGTCGACGCGGTAGAAGCGCTCGAAGATGCGCGGCTGGTGGATCTCGGGGATGCCGGGGCCGGTGTCCTCGACGGTGATCTCGATGCGATCGGCGCCGAGGGGGACGGCGCGCACGGTGACGCGGCCGCCGTCGGGCGTGTACTTGATGGCGTTGTCGACGAGGTTGGTGAGGATCTGCTCGATGGCGGCGCGGTCGGCGGCGACGGCGAGCTCGGGGAGGAGCTGGGTCGAGAGCGCGATCTTCTTCTCCTCGGCGGCGGCGGCGAGCGTGGTCACCACCGTCTGCACCGCCTCGTCGACGGTGACGGTCTCGACGCGCGGGCGGTAGCCGGCCTCGAGGCGCGACAGATCGAGGAGGTCCTGCGTGAGGCGCGCGAGGCGCTGGGCGTGACGGAGGAGGATGTCGATGAAGGAGGCGCGCGCCTCGGGATCCTCGGCCGCCCCGCCGGCGAGCGTCTCGGCGGCGCCGACGATGGCGGCGACGGGCGTGCGCAGCTCGTGCGAGGCGTTGGCGACGAGATCGCGGCGGAGGCGCTCGAGGCGGCGCGGCTCGGAGAGGTCGCTCACGACGACGACCGCCTGCTCGCTGCCGGGGACGCCGAGCGGCAGCGCCTGCACGCCGAGGGTGCGGCCGCCGACCTGCACCTCGCGCGGCGCGGCGACGGGGCCCTCGCGCTCGCGGTCGCGATCGCTGCCGACGACGGAGAGCACACGGCCGACGACCTGATCGACCGCCTCGGAGACCTCGGGCACGCGCGCCGCCTCGAGCGGGGTGCGCCCCTCGACGTCGGGGGCCGCGCCGAGGAGGCGCTTGAAGGCGGCGTTGGCGACGGTGATGCGGCCGCGCTGGACCAGCGCCACGCCCTCGCGCATGCCGTCGAGGATCGTCTTCAGCTTCTCGCCCTCGGCGCGCAGCTCGGCGATGCGCGCCGCGAGCTGGCCGCGGAGCAGCGTCAGCGCGCGCACCAGATCGCCCACTTCGTCGTCGGGCGGCGGCGGCAGCGGCTGCTCGAACTCGCCCTTGGCCATCGCCCGCGTGGCCCGCGTCATCGCGTTGAGCGGCGCGCCGACCCAGCGCGCGACGAGGAAGGCCATGCCGAAGGCGACCACCAGCGCGACCAGGGAGCCGACGATGATGGCGCCCTCGGCGCGGCCAACGACGCGCTCGGCGGTCTCGAGCGGGCGGGCGACGCGGAGGACCGCGTGCGGGGTGGTCTGCCCGAGCGGCACCGCGACCCAGAGGAGCTCGCGGTCGAGGCCGCTGCGGCGGATGTCGCTGCCGAGGAGCCCCTCGCGCGCGCGGGCCACCTCGGGACGGCCGCTCTCGTCGAGCTTCTGCGACGGGTCGACGCCGAGCGGGCTCGAGTCGGCGACGAGTCGACCGGCGGAGTCGAGGACGCCGACGCGCGTGCCGGTGCGCACCTCGTGGCCGCGCGCCCAGGCGCCGACGTCGGCCGGGGGCGCGCGGTCGTACTCGGCGGCGAGCAGCGTCGCCTCGCGCGAGACGGTGTCGCGCACCTGATCGCGCATCGCCCCCGCCAGCCAGAGCTCGAGCAGCAGCACCGACGGCACGAGCGCCACGGCGAGCAGCAGCACGAACACGAGCAGCAGGCGACGGTGGATGCGCACGTCGGGGTTTGGGTAGCACGGCGGCGGCCCGCGGGGAACCGCCGCCGGTGTGACGATCGCGCGACGCGACGGCGTATCGGCGCGCGCGATCCAGAGTACAATCGGGGCGTGGCCTGGTACGTGCTCGGCTTCACCAGCGACATGGTCGTCGGCGGATGGCAGGACACGCGCTTCGCCTACGAGTGCCGTCAGGCGTGGGAGGCGGCGGGACGCCCCGAGGGGTTCCGGCTGCTCCAGGCGCCCGGTGAGGGGCCGAACGCGATCGAGTGGTTCGTCGACGAGGCCACGGTGAAGGTGCTCGACGCGCACGGGGTGAAGTGGCGCGCCTTCCTCGTCGGGGAGCGCGCCGCGCCGCCGCCGGACGCGCGCGACGTCTAGCAGAACATGACCGACGCGGAGCTCGACGCGCTGGTGGGCGCGTGGGAGCGCGGCGACGGAGAGGCGCTGGCGACGGCGGGGGCGCGGCTCGGCGTGGCGCTCGACCCCGCCGTGCTGGCGCCGCTCGAGCCGCGGCTGCGCAACCAGCTGGGACGGCGCGACGTCCTCCTCACGGTGGCCGCGGCGCTCGACGCCGAGCACGGCCTCGGCGTCCGCGAGCTGAAGAGCGCGACGCCCGCCCGTTGGGTCGACGGGAAGGATTTTTGTCTAGCGGTCCGGACCGAGAGCTCCGTCGTCGTCGGAGTCGCGCACGCGCCCAACCAGCCGATGACCCCGACGCACGTCTGGAGCGAGCTGCGTCCGTGGTACCGCGAGCTCGGCCGCAACCGGAAGCGCGCCGAGGCCTGGGCGGCGGTGGCCGACGAGGATCGCGTGTGGCTCCCGCTCGTGCCCAAGACGGTCGCGGCGCCGACAGGCGCGCCCGATGTGGCGGCGCTGCGGGCCGAGATCGTCGCCCACCCCGACGATGATCGGCCGCGGCTGGTGCTCGCCGATCTCCTGACGGAGCAGGGCGACGCGCACGGCGAGCTCATCACGCTGCAGATTCGGCTCGCGCACGGCGAGCTCGCCGCGGCGGCGCAGGAGGAGGCGCAGGCGCGCGTGAAGGCGATCCTCGCCGCGCACGGCCCGCGCATCGCCGGCGAGGTCGAGGAGCGCGCGGCCGACTACGCGATCGTCCGCGGCTTCGTGGGGGCGATCACCATCGCCGCGCCCACCTTCGCGCGCCACGGGGAGCGGCTCCTCTCGACGCACCCGATCACGACGGTGACGCTGAAGCCGCTCAACGCCGAGTCGCTCGCCAAGCTGGCGGCGACCCCGTCGCTGGCGCGGGTGCGGCGGCTCCACCTGCGCCAGGAGATCGGCGCCGAGCGCGACGTCCCCGTCGAGCCGCTCGGCCGCTCGCCGCACCTCGGCGGGCTCGAGGAGCTGCGCTTCGACAACCACCAGAGCCCGCCCGACGATTGGGAGCGGGCGCTGGCGGCGCTGGCGGCGCCCCGCCTCCGCACGCTCAGCCTCTCGTCGTCGTCGCTGCGCGGCCTGCTCGGGCTGGCGCGCAACCCGCATCTCCCGTCGCTGAAGGAGCTCGTGCTCCACCCGGGGTGGTCGCGGCGACCCGAGGCCTTCGCCGAGCTCGACGCGGCGATCGCGGCGCTGAGCGCGCGCGGCTCGACGCTCGGCGGGCTCGAGGTGCTCCGGCTCGACTCGCTGGGGGGCCTCGGCGCAGCCCAGCTCGCGCCGCTCCTCGACGGGGCGGCCCCCTATCGGCTGCGGAGCCTCGCGCTCCGCTCGTGCCACGTCGACGACGCCGGGGTGGAGGCGATCGTGGCCGCGGCGGGCGCGCAGGCGTTGACCTCGGTCGAGCTCTCGGGGAAGCGCACCACCGACGCGGGGGTGAGGGCGCTGCTCCGGCTGCCGCGCCTCGAGCGGCTCGACGCCTACCTCTACGACCCGCTCGAGCCGCCCGCCATCGAGCGGGTGCTCGCGGCGCTGCGCGCGCTGCCGTCGTCGCATCCGCTGCGCGAGGTCGACATCAATGGCGTCACGCTGCCGCCGGAGCTGGCGGAGCGCTTCACCCGCCGGTGAGGCGGGCGGCGAGGCGCTCGAGGGCGGCGGCGACGTCGGGCGCCTCGTCGAGGATCGCGGCCAGCGGGTCGCCCTCGGCGGCGAGGCGGGCGGGGACGGTTTTTATTGTATAGCGCGATGGGTCGAGCGCCGGGCCGACCTCCTCCCAGCGGAGCGGCGTCGAGACGCGCGCGTCGGCGACGGGGCGGGCGGTGTAGGGCGCGGCGATGAGCTTGCCCTGGCCGTTCTGGAGGAAGTCGACGTAGACGCGGCCGGCGCGCTCGGCGACGGTGCGCTCCGTGGTCGCGAGGTCGGTCAGCTCGGTGGCGACGACGCGCGCGAGGAGCTCGGCGAGCGCGCGCGCCTCGTCGAAGGTGAGGCGGCGCCCCAGCGGCACGAGGAGGTGCATGCCGGTCGAGCCGCTGGTTTTCGGATAGACAGGAAGTCCGATGGCGTCGCACAGCGCGCGGAGGGCGAGCGCGATCTCGACGACGTGCGAGAAGGGCGCCGTCTTCGGGTCGAGGTCGAGCACGCACCAGTCGGGCGTCTGCAGCGTGGCGACGCGGCTCGCCCAGACGTGGAGCGGGATGGCGCCGAGGTTGGCGAGCCACAAGAGCGACTCGACGTCGTCGACGATGAACTGATCGACCTCGCGCTCGGCGTCCTGCGACCACATGCGCTCGGTGCGCAGCCACGACGGGGCGAAGGGGGGCGCGTCCTTCTGGAAGAAGGACGCGCCGTCGACGCCGTCGGGGTAGCGGGTGACGACGAGCGGGCGATCGCGCAGGTAGCGGAGGAGGTGCGGGGAGACGTCGCGGTAGTACGAGAGGAGGTCGCCCTTGGTGTAGCCGACGGTGGGGAAGAAGAGTTTGGATTCGTTGGTGAGGGTGATGGTGCGGGTGACTTCGGGAACGGGAGCGGGAGCGGGAGCGGGAGCGGCTTCGGGCTCGTCGGTGTGGTGGCCTTGTGGCAGGCACTCCTCGGGGCGTTTGTCGTCGCGGAGGCGGAGGAAGACCGGGAAGCGGAGGACGCCCCCGTCGGGCCACTCGTGCCAGCGCACCTCGCACGCGCGCGTCGGGCGCACCCAGGTCGTGCCCTTCGTGTCGGGCGGCGCGCCGGTGAGCGGCGGCTTGCGCGGGATCTTGTTGGCCTCGAGCTCGCGGTGCAGCGGCCCGAGCTCCTGCTCCGAGAGCCCCGACCCGACGCGCCCGGCGTAGAACCAGACGCCGGGGCGATCGGGGAGCGCCCACCCGAGGTGCAGCGCGCCGAGGCCGGTGCGCGATCCCTTCGGCGCGGTGAACCCCAAGATGGCGAAGTCGCCGGTGTGCTCGACCTTGACCTTCAGCCAGTCGGCCGAGCGCGCGCCGCGATAGGCCGAGTCGGCGCGCTTGGCCATCAGCCCCTCGAGGCCGAGCCGCTTCACCTCCTCGAACAGCTCCGCCCCGCGCTCCTCGACGTGATCGGCGTAGCGCAGCGTCCCGACGGGCGGCAGCAGCTCGCGCAAGAGCGCCTTGCGCGCGACGAGCGGCAGCGGGCGCAGATCGCGCCCCTCGAACGAGAGCAGATCGAAGGCGTGCACCACCGCCGGATAGTCGACGGCGGCGCGCGCGATGTCGGCGGCGCGCTGGAGCTGCGTCCGCTGCTGCAGGCGGTTGAACACCGGCCGCCCGCTCTCGTCGTGCACGACCACCTCGGCGTCTAGCAGAAAATCCCGCGCCGGCAGCCCAGCGACGGCGCGCGCCACGTCGGGGAAGACGTGCGTCGCCTCCTGCCCGCTGCGGTAGCGCATGACCACCTTGCCGTCGCGGCGCGCGATGAGGAGGCGGAAGCCGTCGTACTTGATCTCGAACAGCCACCCCGGCCGCGAAAACGGCGCCTCCGCCGTCTCGGCGAGCATGAGCGGGAGGTGCTCGATGGCGACGGGGCGCCGCTGCGCGCCGGCCGCGTCCGCCGCCGCGGCGATGCGCTCGACGCGCGCGCGCGCCTCGCCGAGCTCGCCCAGCTTGAGCCCCGACAGCACCGACTCGTCGGGCGGCGCCACCTTCGAGGCGAAGGCGTCGGGCTTCTTGATGAGCAGCCACTCTTTCGAGGGCGCGTCGCGATCCTGCGCCGAGCGCGCCTTGGTCCGCACCAGCGTCCAGAGCCCGCGCAGCTTGTGCCCCGACAGCGTGAAGAGGAGCTTCCCCGTCTTCATCCCCTCGACGGGATCCTCGAGCGGGGTCCAGCGGCCCTGATCCCAGACGATGACCTCGCCCGCGCCGTACTCGCCCTCGGGGATGACCCCCTCGAAGTCGGCGTACTCGACGGGGTGATCCTCGACGAGGATGGCCGCCCGCTTCTCGTCGGGATCGAGCGACGGGCCGCGCGGCACCGCCCACGACTTCAAGACGCCGTCGAGCTCGAGGCGCAGATCGAAGTGCGTGTGGCGGGCGGCGTGCTTCTGGACGACGAAGATGCCGGGGCGTGTGGCGCCGGTCCCGAAGGGCTCGGGCGAGCGCGAGGCGTCGCGCTTTCGGCGATATGTGTCTAGCGGCTTTTCCGGCACCTTCCATGAGTATAGTTGGCGCCGTGAAAGTCCTCGTCGTCATTGGCACGCGGCCGGAGGCGATCAAGCTGGCGCCGCTCGTGCGGGCGCTCGCCGCCGACCCCTTCTTCTCCGTCGAGGTCTGCGCGACCTCGCAGCACTCGGATCTGCTGACGCAGATGTTGTCGTTCTTCGCGATCGAGGTCACGCACGACCTCCAGGCGGGGCGCCCCAACCAGACGCTCTCGTCGCTGACGAGCCGCGTCCTCGAGGGAGTCTCCGACCGCCTGCGCCGCGCGAAGTACGACGCGGTGGTGGTGCAGGGCGACACCACGACGGCCTTCGCCGGCGGGCTGGCCGCCTTCTACGAGCGCGTCCCCGTCGCCCACGTCGAGGCCGGGCTGCGCTCGGGCGACCTCGCGGCGCCCTTCCCCGAGGAGGGCAACCGTCGCCTCGTCGACGTCGTCGCCCGCTGGCTCTTCGCGCCGACGTCGGACGCGCGGGCGCACCTCCTCCGCGAGGGCTACCCCGACGACCAGATCTTCGTGACGGGGAACACCGGCATCGACGCGCTCCTGGTGGCGCGTGATCTTGTCAAGCGACAATCCCGCCCGCTCCCCGGCGACGTCCCCGACGGGGCGCCGCTGGCGCTCGTCACCGCGCACCGCCGCGAGTCGTTCGGCCCCGGGATGGAGCGCATCTGCCGCGCGGTGCGCCGCCTCGTCGACGAGGAGCCGGGGCTGCACGCGCTCTATCCGGTGCACCCGAACCCCAACGTGCGCGAGGTCGCCGCGCGCCTCCTCGGCGGCCACCCGCGCGTGCACCTCACGGCGCCGCTCGACTACCCCGACTTCGTGCGCGCGCTGAGCGCGGCGCGCGTCATCCTCACCGACTCGGGCGGCGTGCAGGAGGAGGCGCCGGCGCTCGGGCGGCGCGTGCTGGTCCTTCGCGAGACCACCGAGCGGCCCGAGGGCGTCGCGGCGGGGGTCGCCGAGCTCGTCGGCACCGACGAGGAGCGCATCGTCACGCGCGCGCGCGCGCTGCTCGCCGAGGCGGCAACCTCGACGGCGGTGAGCCCCTACGGCGACGGGCGCGCCTCGGAGCGCATCGCCGAGGTCCTCAAGACGGGGCGTCTTACCCAGTCCTACATGTAAGGAAGTTGCGCACCCAAGCGGGCGCGCTACGATGGCGATATGCCAGCACGCGCGATCGGGTCAGCGACGGTGTCCTTCGGCCTCGTGTCCATTCCCGTCAAGCTCTATTCGGCCACCGAGTCGGGCACGGCGATCTCCTTCAACATGCTCCACAAGGACTGCGGCTCGCGGTTGAAGCAGCAGTACATCTGCCAGAAGGACGGGCAGGTCGTGTCGCGCGACGACATGGTGAAGGGATACGAGTTCGCCAAGGATCAATACGTCATCTTCTCGAACGAGGAATTGAAGGCGCTCGAGGAGGCGGCGAATCAATCGATCGACATCGCGGAGTTCGTCCCGCTCGCGAAGGTCGATCCGGTCTATTTCGACAAAGCCTATTTCCTCGGCCCCGAAAAGGGCGGGGACAAGGCGTATCGGCTTTTGTGTAAAGCGATGCGCGAGTCGGGGCAGGCGGCGCTGGCGACCTACGCGGCGCGCGGCAAGCAGTACCTCGTCATGATCCGCCCCGGCGAAGATGACCGGATGGTCATGCAGCAGCTCCACTACGCCGACGAGGTGCGCTCGGCGAAGGACATCGTCGTCCCCGAGGGCGAGGTGCGCGATCAGGAGCTCAAGCTGGCGATGCAGCTCATCTCGCAGATCCAGCGCGAGACCTTCGATCCGACGGGCTACAAGGACGTCGTGAAGGAGCGCATGCAGCAGGCGATCGATCAGAAGGTCGCGGGCCAGGAGGTGTCGCTGGCGCCGGCCGAGGCGCCGAAGGCGCAGATCATCGACCTCATGGAGGCGCTCAAGGCCAGCCTGGCGAAGAAGGAGGGCGGGGCGTCCGCCGCCAAGCCCGCCGCCGCTGCGCCGGCTGCGCCGGTCAGCGACGAGGCGCGCAAGGGTCCGGCGAAGGTCGAGGGCGCGGCGCCGAAGCGCTCGTCGAAGAAGGCCGCGAAGGAGTAGAGTGCTCCGGTCGTGAAGGGGTACTCCGAGCGCGAGGTCGCGAAGCTCCTCGACATCACCTTGGCCAAGGTGCGGGCCTTCGTGCGCTCGGGGTTCCTCACGCCGGAGCGCGACGAGAACGGCGCGCCGGTGTTCTCGTTTCAGGACCTCGTCTTGATGCGCACCGCCAAGGGGCTGGTCGATTCGCGCATCGCGCCAGTTCGTGTCAAGCGAGTCTTGCGCAAGCTGAAGGACCAGCTCCCCGACGGGCGGCCGCTGACCGGCGTGTCGATCGGCGCCGAGGGGAACAAGGTGGTGGTGCGCGACGGGACGGTGCGCTGGAACCCGGAGGATGGGCAGGCGCTGTTCGACTTCGAGGTGCGCGAGCTGGCGCGCAAGGTCGAGCCGCTCGTCGACCGCGCGGCCAAGGTGGCGCACCAGAACGAGCGCGCACAGACCGCGGAGGACTGGTTCGCGCTGGGGGCCAACCTCGAGATCAACGCGCCGGGCGAGGCGCGCGACGCCTATCGCCGGGCGATCGAGCTCGATCCCGAGCACGGCGACGCGCACCTCAACCTCGGGCGCCTCCTGCACGAAGAGGGGCAGCTCGAGGCGGCCGAGGCCCACTATCGGCTGGCGCTGGCCGCCGACGAGAAGTCGTCGACGGCGGCGTTCAACCTGGGCGTGGTGCTGCAGGACGGCGGGCGCGTCGCCGAGGCGATCGAGGCCTACGAGCAGGTGTTAGCGCTAGACAAGAATTACGCCAACGCGCACTACAACCTGGCGCAGCTCTACGAGCGCGCTGGACAGCAGATGAAGGCGCTGCGCCACCTGAAGGCGTACAAGCAGCTCCTCGACGGCCGCGGCGCGTGATCACGCGGGCGATCGCGGCGCTGGTGCTGGCGTCGGTCGGCGCGTCGCTGGGCGCGGGCTGCACCGTCAACCACGCCTACCTCGTCGAGCCGGCGGCGCTGTCGGCGTCGACCGAGCTGATCCCCGCGCGGCGGGTGAAGGGCGGCGACGCCGTCGCGGTGCGCGCCGCCTGCCTCGATCGTGCGACGGCGCAGCCCCAGGCCGACGGGACGACGCGGGTGGTGTCGCGCGCGAAGAGCCGCATGCTCGACGCCGGCATCGCCCTCACCCTCGTCGGCAGCGCGCTCTCGATCGCCGGCGCGGTCGTCTTCTTCAGCGGCCTCGAGTCGCGCGACGCGCGCTACACGACCGGCCTCGTGCTCGCGCCCAGCGCCGAGCCGCTCATGATCGCCGGCACCGTGCTCTGGATCCTCGCCTTGCGCCGCCACCCGCAGGAGCGCTGACGGCGCGGACTGACGCCGACGGTCGTTGACCGACGGGCGCGACGAGATATCCTCCCTCCGCCCCCGATGATCCCGCCGTTCGCCACCCGCCTCGCGCGCGCGACCTTCGATCGCGTGGTCCGCCGCGTCCGCGGTGCCGCTCCGTCGACGTCAGGGCTGACCGCGCGCTCCGACGGCGGCCCGCCGCCGCTGGTCCTCACGCCCACCGTCCCGTGGGACATCCCGCTCTTCCAGCGGCCACAGCAGCTGGCGATCGCCGCCGCCGACGCGGGCTGGCCGGTCATCTACACGATGCCGGGCGAGACGCCGCGCACCATCCGCCCCAACCTCCACGTGTCCGACGATCTCGAGGGGACGCTGGCGCGCCTCGACCGCTGCGTGCTGCTGGTCTTCTCGACGACGTCGAGCGCCGTCACCATCGAGCGCATCGAGCCGCTGCGCGAGCGCGCCATCGTCGTCTACGACTTCATCGACGAGCAGCACAACGACATCTACGTCGTCGACGACGCCATGCGCCGCCGCCACGCGGCGCTGGTGCGCGGCGCCGATCTGGTGCTGGTCACCGCCGATCGCCTCGAGGAGCAGGTGCGCGCCGGACGCGAGGCGGGGCGCCCCATCCTGCGCTCGCCAAACGCCGTCGACCTCAAGCACTTCGACGCCACCGTGCCGCGCCAACGCCCCGACGACATGCGCCGCTTCGCGCGCCGTCCGGTGATCGGCTACTACGGCGCGCTCGCCACCTGGTTCGACTACGCGCTCGTCGACCAGCTCGCGGCCGAGCGGCCGGCCTACGACATCGTGCTCCTCGGCGTCGACTACGATCGCACGCTGTCGCGCTCGGGGATCCTGCGGCGCCCCAACGTCTACTTCCTCGGGCCGCGCCCCTACGATCGGCTGCCCGACTATCTCGCCTGCTTCGACGTCGCGACCATCCCGTTCGTGGTCAACGACATCACCGAGTCGACGTCGCCGATCAAGCTGTTCGAGTACATGGCGGGCGGGCGCCCCATCGTGACGACGGACATGCGCGAGTGCCGCAAGTACCGCTCGGTGGCCATCGGGCGCACGCCGGAGGAGTTCATCGCTGCGATCGACCGGGCGCTCCGACGGAAGCCGGACGCCGCGACGCTGGCGGCCGAGGCGTACGAGAACAGCTGGGCGCGCCGGGTCGACGACCTCGCGCGCGAGGTGACGCGCCTCGCGGCGATGCGCGGAGCGCGCACGTGAGCGGCGGCGCGGCCCCCGTCCTGACGAGCTGCCCGCACTGCGGCTCGGCGGCGATCGCGCCATGGCGCCACCGCTCCGACGGGCGATCGATCTGGGCCTGCGCCGACTGCGCGCTGCGCTTCGTGCGCGAGCCCTTCTCCGACGTGAGCGCGCTCTACGGCGAGCACTACTTCGACAAGAGCGCGGGCGGCGGGGCGATCCCCGAGATCGGCTATCAGGCCTATCGCGAGCTCCTCCCCGTCGACTTCCGTTGGCACCAGGCGCTGCTGCGGCTGTTCGCGCCCGAGCCGGGGGCGCTGCTCGACGTGGGCTGCGCCACGGGGCGCTTCCTGGCGGCGGCGCGCAGCGACGGGCACCGCGGGCGCGGCGTCGAGCTGTCGGACTACGCCGCGACTCAGGCGCGCGCGCTGGGGTTCGAGGTCGCCTCGTCGCTCGACGAGCTCCGCGAGCCGGTCGACGTGATCACGATGTGGGAGGTGCTCGAGCACGTCGCCGATCTGCGCGGCGCGCTGGTCGCCGCGCGCGATCGGCTCGTCGACGGTGGCCTGCTCCTCCTGTCGACGCCCGACACCGGCGCCCCGGCGGTGGTCGCGCGCGGCGAGCGCTGGATCGGGTTCCGCTCGTCGCTCGAGCACCTCACCTATCTGACGCAGACCTTCCTCGCGCCGGTGCTGCGCGAGATCTTCGACTGCGAGCCGCTCTTCGTGTCGGCGGGCGCCGACGAGTTCTGGACGCTGGTCGCCATCGTCCGAAAGGGCGGGCTGCGCCCCGGCGATCGCGAGGCGCACCGACGGCTCGTCGCGCGCGCGGGCGAGCGCGAGGTCGCCTGGTTCTGGTTCTCGCTCGAGGACGTCACCGCCGCGCAGCACACCCTCGGCGGGCTGCGCGCCGCCGGCCAGGAGACGGCGCTCTTCGAGGCGGTGCTGGCGCTCCGGCGCGGCGACTCCGACGACGCCTACGCGCGCCTCACCCGCCTCGCCGAGCAGAGCGGCTGGTCGTCGGAGGTGCTGCAGTGGCTGTCGCGCGCCGCCAGCGCGCGGCTCGGGCAGGTGGACGCGCTGCACGAGCGGCTCGACAGCGCGTCGGAGGGGCGCGCCGCCGCCCTCGACGAGGTGGCCCGCCTGCGCGGCTCGGCCGGCTATCGCATCGGCCGCGGGATCACGCGCGTCCTCGAGCACATGCCCTACGCCGACGTCGCCTGGCAGCGCTACGACGAGCTCTACCGCGTCGGCGTGCGCGGCGCGATCGCCGCGCGCCTGCCCAAGCTGAAGTCGCTGGCGCAGACGATCCGCCGTCGCGGCGCGGCCCTCTCGTCGGTGTACACGCCGCTGCTCGCGCGCTCGCCGAAGGTGCAGTACACCGCCGTCCAGGCGGGGCTCACCCCGGACTGGGTGACGGTGGTGATCCCGGTGTTCGACGCGGCGCCGTTCCTCGGCGACGCCGTCGAGAGCGTGCTGCGCCAGACCTACCCGCGCGTCGAGGTGGTGGTGGTCCTCGACGGCGCCAACAGCGCCGCCGCCGCCTCGCTGTCGCGCTTCGAGCGCCACCCGCGCGTGCGCGTCGTCGTCGGCGCGGCCGAGCACGACCTGGCCCAGGCGCTCGCCACCGGCTTCGAGCTCGCGCAGGGCGAGCTCTGGACCTGGCTCTCCGCCGACAACCTGATGGAGCCGGCGCAGCTCGAGCGCATGCTGGCCTTCCTCCGCTCGTCGGCGGGCGTCGACCTCACCTACGCCGACTACCTGGCCATCGACGAGCGCGGCGCGCCGCTGCGCGACCCGACCTTCCGCCCGCAGAACCGACGCACGCCGACCGATCCCGAGATCCACCTGCCGCGCGAGGCGTCGGCGTTCAACCCGACGCTCGACGACTTCATCGGCCCCTGCTTCGTCTACCGCGGCCATGTCGGGCTGGCCATCGGCGACCCGGTGATCGCCACCGAGGACTTCGACTCGTGGATGCGCGTGCGCGCGCGCTTCCGCATCCAGCACCTCGGCACCGACGAGATCCTCTTCCGCTATCGGGTGCACGGGAACCCGCTCAACGCGCGCGGGGGGCGGCTCAAGATCTTCGACCGCGTCACCAACCTCGTGAAGTACGAGGCCAAGCGCTCCGAGCCGGCGCGCCAGCCGTTCGTCCTCGAGCCCGACGACCAGAGCGGCGCGCTGGCGCAGCAGCTGGTGGCACCGCCGCGCGTGGTGATGGCGCCGAGCTCGTCGGCGCGGCGGGTGGCGCTCCTCGCGGGCGACGCCGGGCCGCCCTCGATCCTGCCCGACGCACCGACGGTGGTCTGGTTCTCGCGCGACAGCATCGCGCCCTATCGCTGGGCGAGCTGGCTCGAGCGCGCGAACGTGGTCGCCATCGCGCCCGACGGCCAGGTGGTCGAGCGCGTCCTCGCCGCCGGCGGGCGTGGCTTCTCGCACGAGGAGCTCGGCCGCGCGCTCGACGTCGCGCTCACGCGCCTCGAGACGCCGGTGACGCCGTCGCGCGACGCGACCATCTTCCGCGGCTCGCGCCCGCCGCCGAAGATCGCGCTCGAGGTGCAGGCCTTCGACAAGGGCGGCCTCGAGCAGGTCGTCGTCGATCTGGCGATCGTCCTGCGCGCCGGCGGCGCCATCCCGATCATCGTCGCCACCGGCCCCGTCGGCAGCGCCGGCCGTCGCGCCGAGCGCGCCGGCATCTCCGTCGTCGAGCTGCCCGCGCACAACCGCGACGCGGCCTACGCCGACCTCATTCGCCGCGAGCAGATCGAGCTCATCAACGCGCACTACTCGCTGACCGGCGCGCCGATCGCCGCGCGCGCCGAGCTGCCCTTCGTCCAGACCATCCACAACTCCTACGTCTGGCTGAGCGACGCCGAGCGCCGCGCCTACGAGGACGCCGATCCCTTCACCACCGCCTACGTCTGCGTGTCGATGACGGCGGCGCAGTTCTCCGACGCGCAGCTCCGCCTCCCCGCCGAGAAGATCGTGGTCCTGCCGAACGGCATCGACACCACCGCCTTCCAGCCGGTGTCGGCGGCCGAGCGCGCGCGCCTCCGCCAGAAGCACCGCATCTCCCCCGACGCGTTCGTCTTCTTGAACGTCGCCGGGCTGCGCGACTGGAAGGGGCAGCGGCAGCTGATCCTCGCCTTCGCCGACGTCCATCGCCACGCGCCGAGCGCGCGCCTGGTGATCGCCGGCGGCGGCTCCGATCCCGTCTATCGCCGCGCGCTCGGCGAGGCCATCGAGCGCAACGGCCTCGAGGACGTCGTCACCCTGCCGGGCCACACCCAGAGCGTCGAGGAGCTCTACGCGCTCGCCGACGCCTTCGTGCTGCCGTCGTTCTTCGAGGGCTACAGCCTGGCGCTCCTCGAGGCGGCCTGCAGCGGGCTCCCCTGCATCGCCACCGACTGCGGCGCGGCGCGCGAGGTGTTCGCGCGCACCACCGGAATCCTGGTGCCGCTCCCGTTCCAGTCGCTGACCGAGCACGATCTCTACTCGCTGCAGCGCCTCGTCGACGCCGACGAGCCGCTGCGCTCGCGCGTCACCGACGCCATGCTCGAGGTGCTGGCCGCGCCGCGCCCGGCGGTGGTCACGCCCGACACGCGCCGCCGCTTCGATCGCGGCCAGACCTACGCGCGCCACCGCGACCTCTTCGACTGGCTGATCGCCGGCGGCGCGCCGCACGCCGCCCGTCGCTGGCTGCGCGCGCGCACCGACGCGGCGATCGCCCAGCGCGACGAGTCGCCGGCGGCGACGGGCGCCCCGATGACGATCATGCGGGAGGGTGCGCGTGGCGGCTGACCTCCTCTCGGAGATCTGCGCGCGCTACGAGGTCGGCCCCGCCTTCGCGCGCGCCTACGTCGATCACTTCAGCGCCCGCGTCGGCGCGCCGCTCGACGGCTGCCGCCTCGACGAGGTGCTGGCGCGCCCGCAGCCCGAGCCGCTGTGGTTCGACTTCGCGCTGTCGACGAACCAGCGCGCGCGCACGCTGTGGCAGACGGTGGCGCCGCACGTCGGCGCGCGGCGCGGGCGCTACCTCGACGTCGGCACCGGCTACGGCGGCACGCTGATCACCTTCCGGCAGCAGGGGTTCGACGTCCACGGCGTCGAGATCGTCGAGAGCCTCGCCCGGCTGGCGCGCGCCAACCTGCGCGACGCCGGTCTCGACGACGTCGTGCTGCAGGGGAGCATCGTCGACGAGGCGCTGGTGGCGCGGCTCGGTCCCGGCCGCTTCGACCTCATCACCTGCATCGACGTCATCGAGCACGTGAGCGATCCCTGGAAGGCGCTGCGCCACATGGTGTCGCTGCTGGCGCCGGGCGGCCTCCTGCTGCTCGAGATCCCCAACAAGGACAGCCTCAGCTTCGTGGTGAAGGACGGCCACTTCGGCCTCTTCGGCATCACTCAGCTCCCGCGCCGGCGCGCCGAGGCCTACTACGCGCGCTTCTTCCGCGAGCCCTACGACGGGATGGGCGAGTACTTTCCTTTGAGCTCATACCTTCTCGCGCTCGAGGCCGCCGGGTGCGAGGGGCGCACCATCGACGCGGCCGGCCACTACGTGCGCCCGCTCACCGAGCTGCCCGCGCTCTTCCGCCGCGGCCGCGACGAGTACCGCGCCTTCCTGGCCGAGCGCGCGCCCCGCCTGCCGCTCGGGCTCACCGTCGAGCTGCACGCCGCGGTCGCGCGCTACCTCGGGTCGTTCGCCGCCCACCGCCTCGCCGCGCGCCTCGGGCTCGAGAGCGACGCCGCCTTCCGCGGCCGCTACCTCGCCGACTTCTGGACCGTGCTCGCCCGCAAGCGAACGTCGGGATGAGCCGTCGGGCGGCGCTCACCTGGGCGCTGGTCGCGCTCGTCAACCTGACCGCCTTCCTGCCGCGCCTCCTCTGGCCCAACCCCGCCGCCGGCTCGACGCTCACCCACCCGATGGATCGCCCGGGCGGCGTCGGGGTCGGCTACGAGGTCGGCCTCCTCGTCGCGCTGGTGGCGCTCGCCGCCGGGACGCGCGCGCGCCGCGCGACGGTGGCCGCCGCGACGGGGCTGTTCGCCGCGCTGCTCCTCTTTACTGTCTATCACGAAGCCTACCTCTACGCCTTCTTCATCGACCCCGCGGTCGTCGACGACTGGCGCCTCCTCGTGAACCTCGGCCACCTCCTCGGCGATGCGCCGCGGACGATCTGGCTGGCGATCGCCGCCGGGCTCGTCGCCTTCGCCGGCGTCGTCGAGCTCTGCGCGGTCACGCTCCGCCGCGTCGCCGAGGGGGCCGCGCCGATCCCGCTCCGCCGCCGCGCCGCTCTCGCCGTCGCCTTCGCGGTCGTCGGCGCGATCGTCGTCACGCGCCCCGCCGCGCCCAAGCGCCGCCGCGCCATCCAGCAGCTCAGCGACGGCATCGCGGTCAACGTCGCCGCCTCGCGCGGCGCGCTCGCCAACTGGCACGCCATCTTCGATCGCCCGCCCGACACGCGGAACGACGCCCTCGGCGCCGTGCGCCTCCCGCCGTCGGCGCGCCCCAACGTCTACCTCCTCCTCTTCGAGGCCTACGGCGAGATCCTCGCGAGCTGCGACGTCTCGGCGCCGGCCACCCGCGCGCTCCTCGGGCGCCTCGACGAGCGCCTCGCGAAGAGCGGCTACCAGACGCGCACCGCCTACAGCGAGGCGCCGATCCACGGCGGCCGCTCGTGGATGTCGATCGCCACCCTCCAGAGCGGCGTGCGCATCGACGCCCAGCCGGTCTTCCGCGTCTTCGAGGAGAACGTCGCGCGCCTGCCGACGCTGACCTCGTTCTTCAAGGCCAACGGCTATCACACGATGATGCTGCAGCCCTGGGACAAGGTCCGCGTGGGCCTCTCGGCGCACGACATCTACCGGCGCGACGTGGTGGTCATCCACCGCGACCTCCCCTACCGCGGGCCGCCTTATGGATTGACAGGAATTCCCGACCAGTTCGCCGTCGGGTACTTCGACGAGACCCACCTCCGCGGGGCGCCCCAGCCGCGCTTCGTCTCGTACATGGCGACGCAGACGCACTACAACTGGTGGCCGCCGCCGCCCATCGCCCGCGACTGGCGCGAGCTCGACCACTTCGTCCCGCCCGAGCAGGCCGAGCCCTGGGCCCCCGTCGCTGGCGTCGAGCGCATCACCGATCAGGAGTACGCCTGGTACTTCGCCGACGTGGAGTACGAGTGGCGCGTCCTCGCCGCCCTGATGGAGGCGCACCGCGACGAGGCGGCGCTGTTCGTCGTCGTCGGCGATCACCAGCCGTTCCTGAAGTGCGGCGCGGCGCCGGTCACGCTGAACACGCCGCTGCACCTCGTGTCGCGCGACGCCGCGCTGCTCGACCGCTTCACCGACGCCGGCTTCACCCCCGGGCTGTGGCGCGCCCCCGCCGCCGACGGGAAGGCCACGCTGCGGCACGAGGCGCTCTTCTCGCTGCTGGTCTCGCGCCTCGCGCCCGGCAGCGCGGCCGTCGCGCCGGCGGGGGCGCCGCTGAACGCCCTCCGCCGCTGACTGTGGTAGGGATGGGGCGCGCATGAGCCCGCCGCCGCGGATCCTCCTCCTCCAGCTGGAGTTCTCGACGTGGGAGCGCGCGCGCCCGCTCGCCTACTGCACCTCGTTCGGCGTCGAGGAGGGGCTGGTCGCCGCCGGCGTCGAGTGCGTGGTGGTGCCGGCCTTCGCCGACGTCCCGCCCGACGACGCCGGCTCGTGGCTGCGCCATGTCCCGTCGCTGTTCGCCGGCGAGCGCTTCGATCAGGTGTGGCTCTGGCTGCCGCACAACCAGTTCGGCCCGGCGCTCCTCGAGTGGCTGGCCGGCGCGGCGCCGGCGCGCGTCGGGCTCCTCGTCGAGTCGGCGCAGATCTCGCCGGAAGAGCTGGCCGAATATCCCTGGCTCGCCGGGCGCGAGGCGCTGGTGCGCGCGCTGGCGCGATCGCTCACCCACGTGGCGGCGATCGACGAGCGCGACGTCCCGCTCTTCCGCGACGAGCTCGGCCTCGGCGCGAGCCACTGGCCGGCGGCGGTGCCGGCGCGTGCGATCGTTGATCGGCCGCGCCCGCCCGACGATCCGCGCGCCGCCTTCGTCGGGTCGCTCTACGGCGCGCGCGCGGCGCTCCTCGACGAGCTGGCGGCGCGCGAGCGGCTGGTGCGCGGCCGCTTCGCCGAGGAGGGGACGCCGCTGCCCGCCGCCTTCGACGCGCTGAACGCGCGCGTGGTCCAGACGCTGCGCGCCCGCGGCCCGTCGAGGACGCTGCTCGCCGAGCACGTGACCGCGCTGCGCGCGCTGCGCCGCCGCTCGCTCGACCTGTACCTCGGGCGCATCCAGGACTACGCGGCGTCGGTGAGCCTGCCGACGCTGGTGAAGGCCTACAGCCCGCGCGTGGTCGAGTCGATCGCCGCCGGCCGCCCGGTCATCGCCTGGGAGGTGCCCGATCGCCCGGCGAACCGCGCCCTCTTCACCGACGGCAGCGAGCTCGTCCTCTTCCGCACCGCCGCCGAGCTGGCCGCGGCGCTGCCGCGCGTCCTCGACGATCGCGCCTTCCGCGACGGGCTGGTGGCGCGCGGCCAGGCGCGGCTGCGCGTCGAGCACACCGTCGAGCGCCGCGCGCGCGACCTCCTGCGAGATATTTCCGCATGACAGAAAATCGACTGGCCCTCGTCGTCACCACGGTGCAGCCGCCCACGCCGGCGGTGGTGCGGCTCGCCTCGGCCGCGGCGTCGGTGGGCGCGCGCTTCGTGGTGATCGGCGACACCAAGACGCCCGCCGGCTGGCGGCTCGACGGCGTCGACTACCTCGACGTCGAGGCGCAGCGCGCGCTCCCCTGGGCGCTCGCGCGCGCGCTGCCCACGCGCCACTACGCGCGCAAGAACCTCGGCTACCTGGTGGCCTTCGCCGGCGGCGCGTCGATGGTGTACGAGACCGACGACGACAACGCCCCGCTGCCGTCGTGGGCACCGCGCGGGCGCGTGGTCGCGGGGGCGCGCGCGGCGCTCGATCGCGGCTGGTTCAACCCCTACCAGGTGTTCGGCGAGGGGCTGCTCTGGCCGCGCGGGCTGCCGCTCCAGCACATCCGCAGCGCGGGCGCGCGCGTCTCGGCCGAGGCGCTGCCGCCGACGGAGGCGCCGATCCAGCAGGGGCTCGCCAACGGCTCGCCCGACGTCGACGCTGTCTGGCGCATGGTCTGCGATCGCGACGTGCGCTTCGCCGACGGGCCGCCGATCGTGCTGCCGCCGTCGACGTGGTGCCCCTTCAACAGCCAGAGCACCTGGTGGACGCGCGACGTCCTGCCGCTCCTCTACCTGCCCAGCCACTGCAGCTTCCGGATGACCGACATCTGGCGCAGCTTCGTCGCGCAGCGCTGCCTGTGGACGACCGGCGCCGGCGTCGTCTTCCACGGCGCCGAGGTCGAGCAGGAGCGCAACGCGCACGAGCTGATCCGCGACTTCCGTGACGAGGTCCCCGGCTACCGCGACAACACGCGCATCGTCGCGCTGCTCGAGCGGCTCGCGCTCACCGACGGCGCGCACCACGCGGACAACCTGCGCGCCTCGTACGCGGCGCTGGTCGCCGAGGGGATCTTTCCGGCCGACGAGCTGGCGCTCGTCGACGCCTGGCTGGAGGCCTGCACCGCCGTCGCCGGGTAGACTGGTATCAGGTGTGCATCGCCGGCTCGCCTGGGTCACCGGCTGCGACTTGGCCGCGCGTCGTTGCTGTATCCGCGCAGCAGGTTGCTGCGGAGACGCCGCAGAGGAGGGGATCGCGATGGCGAATCGACTGCTGTGGGTTGCGATGTCCCTGGATGTCCCTGCTTGCCGCCGCGTGTCCATTGGATTCGAGGGCGCCGCCCGTCGACGCTGGCGCCTGGTGCCGCGACGCCATCGCGCTCCTGGCGACGGCGGCGTCCCGCTGCGAGCGCGGCACCATCGACTTCTGGACGCAGGCGCTGCTCCACGACCGCGGGCGCCTCCTCGACTGCGACGGCATGGCGCGCGCCGGCGACCGCGTGGCCTACGACGCCCGCGCGGCGGCGGCCTGCCTCGACGCGCTCGGCAAGAGCGCCTGCCCTGCCGTCCACGACCTCCTCCGCCGCGGCGAGATCGCCGGCGGGCTCCCGGGCTGTTTCGGCTTGACACAAACTCCGCCGGTCCGCGGCACCGTCGCCACCGACGCCGCCTGCGTCGAGGACTGGGAGTGCGCGGGCGGCGCCTGCGATCGCACCGCCGGCTGCCCCGGCCTGTGCGCGGTCCGCGCGCCGACGCCCGTCGAGCCCGCGAAGGGCGTAGGCGAGCTCTGCGCCACCGTCCCCGACGACTGCGAATACGGCCTCTACTGCGCCCGCGTGAACGTCCCCACCTGCGCGGTGAAGCTCGACGCGGGCGCCTGCCTCTACGACGAACAGTGCGCCCCCGGCGCGCACTGCCTCGCCGGCGCCTGCGCTCCCTGGCGCGCGCTCGGCGAGCCCTGCACCGACGGGGAGTGCGAGCTCGGCCTGCGCTGCGACGGCGGGAGCTGCGTCGCCACGGCCCGCGTCGGCGAGCCCTGCCTCGATCGCGCCCCCTGGTGCCTCGAGGGCTGGTGCGACGGGCGCACCTGCCAGCCTCACACGCCGCTCTGGGGCGACTGCCGCAATCGCGTCGACGAGTGCGGCCCCTTCGCGGTCTGCGCCGCGCCCCCCTACGCCGGCGCGTCGGGGTACTGCGCGCCCGATCCCTGCCGTGTCCCCGACGGCGCGCTCCCGCCGCGCCCCGACATGGCCGACCCCTGCGGCACGCTCGCGCACGACGGCGCGCGCTGCCGCTCCGCCGCCGACTGCTGCAGCGGCTACTGCACCGGGCCCGACTGCGAGGGGAACCGCTTCTGCGTCCAGCCGCCCGCCGCCTGCCTCCCGCTCGGCCGCGGCTGCGCGGGCCCCGCCGACTGCTGCAGTGGCAGCTGCGGCACGACGACGCTCTGCCGGATCGCCACGGTCTGCCGCTGATCGTCGCCGATCAGCGACGGAGCAGCTTGCCCGCGAGGTGCAGCGCGTCCTTCCCGGCGGCGCGCGCGCGCTGCGCGGCGTATTCGATGATCTGGTTGCGCAGCCGCCGGTTCAGGATCGCCTGATTGGCGAGCTTGTACTCCTCGCCGATGGCGTACATCTCCATGAACAGGCGCGCGCGCAGCGCCAGCTCCTTGCGCGTGACCGGCGGCCCCGCGACGAAGTCGGCGACGGCGCGCTCGAACTCCCGCGACGACTCCTCCCACGACGGCCAGGCCCGCGCGGTCTCCAGCGCGCCCGCCTTCAGCCGCGCCAGCAGCGACGGCTGCTCCTTCAGCGCGTCGATGTACGCGACCACCTGCGCCTCGTTGTCCTTGGTCGCGACGAGCGCGTTGACCCCGTTCTTGATGTACTCGTCGTGGCCGGTCACGTCGTAGGTGATCGACGTCCCGCCGCAGTGGAACATCTCGAGCGGCGGCCCGAACATCCCCTCGACGTAGCTGAGCTTCACGATGAGATCGCACGAGCGATAGATCTTCGCGGTCTCACCGATCGGCACGCGCACGAAGGCGCGATCGACGTCGGGCTTCGCCTTCGGCTCGGCGCCCGTCAGCAGCCACACCTCGTCGGCCTTCGAGCGGCGGCAGAGCTCGATGGTCCGCGGCACGTTCTTGAACGGCACGTGGAGCGGCCCCTCGACGAGGACGCGCAGCCGCCCCGGCTCGCGCGGCGCGATGGCCTCGCCCTCCGTCGAGTAGATGTCCTTGCGGATGCCGTTGCGCACGAGGCGCGCCTGGACGTTGGCGTTCTCGTCGAGGTACTTCTGGATCCAGGTCGCCTCGGTGATGATCGGCAACCCGAGGAAGTAGCTGGAGTCGGCGAGCTTGCGGATCGGCCGATCGTTCGGGTCGTAGAACCACGACTCGATCGACTGCACGAAGTAGCCGTAGGTGCGCGCGTCGACGCGCGGGAGCTCGAACGTCGTGCGCCACCAGGTCCCGATGGCGATGTCGAAGCGCTCGCCCTCGATCTCGGCGAAGGTCTTGAACGTGAGCTCGCGCGCGTCGGGGTGCCAGGCGACCTCGGCGGGCGTGACCGGCTGCTCGGTGACGATGACCACCTCGACGCCGCGGCGACGGGCGCGCGTGGTGTGCTCGAAGATGACGTAGGTCCCGCCGCTGATGTCGGGCGAGCCGAGGAGGACCGCCCACTTCATCGCGCGAGCCCCCCGGGGCCGAAGGTCCGTTGCAGGCGCAGCCACCCCATCACCGGGCGCAGCGGCCCGAGGCCGAGCTGCTCGAGGGTGAGCGCCGGCCACCAGCCGCGCTCGAGCGTCGACCGCGGCGCGCGCGCCAGCGCCACCAGGTTGCGGAGTCGCGCGCGCAGCGGCACGTCGGGGTGGATGTCGAAGCGGCTCGTGCCGAACGCGCCGAAGTTCTCGAAGTGGTGCAGCCGCGAGAAGAAGTCCATCTCCGTGTCCGTCGGAAGAAAGCTGAAGCGCGCGTGCGTGCGCGCGACCAGCTCGTCGAAGTGGTGCATCGTGAAGTGCACGCGCGAGAAGAGCTCGGCGAGGTGGACGAACACCTCCTCGAACCCGCGCTGCAGCGGCGCGATCAGCTCGCGATAGATCGCCTGCTCCTCGGGGAGGTCGAGCGTCGCGACGCGCACACCCCCCGCGCCGTCGTCGACGTAGCGCGAGGCGCTGCCGTGCGACGCCCCCAGCAGGATTTCGAACACCGCGCGATTGTCGTTGTAGACCGTCCAAAACGGCGTGCCGCCGTCGAGGAGTGAAAACAAAACTCCGCGCTTTCGATTGGTCGGCCCCGCCGCGCCCGCCGACACGAGCCCCAGGTAATATCCGTCGATCGCCACCCGCCCGTCGTAGATGCGGTGGATGTGGTCCTGGATGGTGCCCTTCCAGCCGACGTCGACCAGGGCGATCCCGGCCCGCTCGCCGTCGGGGACCATCCCGGCGACGTAGCGCTTGAAGAGCGCGCGCTGCTCGGTGCGGATCTCCTCGTAGCGGGCGCGGAAGTGCGGCGTCGCCTTGACCACCGCGAAGATCGCCGACGTCGGGAAGTCGGCCTCGCGGCGGTCGGGGTCGATCCCCAGCTCGGCCGCCAGCGCGGCGACGTCGGCCGCCTCGAAATTCAGGTTGGACAGAAAATCGCGCAGCGAGAGCGCCCGATACTGCCGGAACAGCGTCTCGAAGGTCTCCTCCTCGATCGGCGCCAGCGACGCGATGAACGTCGAGCAGCGCGAGGCGAGCAGGTAGTGCGTGCGGATCCGCGACCGCGGCCCGAGGTGGTGGATGTCCTGATAGCGATCGAACAGGCGCTTCAGGAATTCGCCCTCGCGCGACAGGAAGAGCGCATCGCGCACGCCGTCGCGCCGGAGCGCGAGGTAGAGCTTGTCGATGAAGGCGAACAGCGTCAGCGGGAACTCGGGGAAGAACGACTCCAGCGTCGCCCCGCCGCGCGCGTAGACCGCCTGGCGGATCAGCACCTCGACGGAGCGCGGCTCCTCGAGCCGCTTGGCCTCCTCGTACAGCGCGCGCTGCGCGGCGCGATCGATGTGGTGGGTGCGCAGCCCCTTGTCGCCGGCGACCTTCACGTCGGAGTGCTCGTTGTCGCCGATCATCAAGATCTCCGATGGGGCCACGCCGACGCTGCCGAGCGCGAGATCGTAGAGCCGCCCCGACCGCTTGGTGACGCGGTGCTCGCTCGACACGAACAGCCGATCGAACAGGTGCGCCACCCCGTGCCGCTCGAGCAGGCGCGCGAGCAGCGTCTCGGGGAAGTAGAAATCGGACACCGCGTAGACCGGCAGCCCGCGCTCCTTCGCCTCGCGCAGGAACTGGAGCACGCCTTCGTCGAGCGTCTGCACGCGCAGCTCGGCGTCGAGCTCGACCTCGTGGCAGAGCGTGGTCAGCTGGGCGATCGACATCGCGCGCACCGCCGGCGAGCGCGCGGCGAGCTCGGCGTGGAGCCGCCCCATGAAGGCGTCGTCGAAGCGAAACTCGAGATCGCCGCCCGCCGCCTCGGTGGCCGCGCAGGCCTCGCGCTCGAGGCGCGCGCGCACCTGATAGATCTGCTCGGCGTCGAGCGCCCCGTCGAGCGCCGCCGCCAGCCGCTTGGCCGCGAGGCGCTTGGTGTTCTCCGGAGCGACCGTGCGCAGAATCAGCGTATCGAAGAGGTCCGAGAAGACCACCCGGACGTTGTCGAGGCCCACCGACCCAATCCCACTCACCGGTCTTTATCCCTTCCTGCCGCTGCCGCTGTTCACCCGATTCTCGAGCTGCTTGATATACGTATCGCGCTCGCGAATCATCTGGTCCATTCGACGGATGGCGTCGCCGTATTCGTCGACGCGCCCCTCGAGCGTCTTGATGTACTCGACGCGCTCGGTGAGCATCCCGTCCATCTTGCGAATCGCCGCCGAATAGTCGTCGACCTTCGATTCCAGCTCTTTGATATAGCCGTCGCGCTCGGCGACCATCCGCTCCACGCGCCGCGCCTGCGCCGCGAGCTGGTCCCAGTCGTCCATCGACTGCGGGTGGACGCTGGCGGTGATCGGCGCCTCGGCGTGCCCCGGCCAGCGGATGGCCACGAAGTAGGAGCTCACCGACGGTGCGATCGGCCCGGGCGCCGGCACCGTGAGCTGGATCGCGCCGCGATCGGCGATGCGCGTCTTGGTCGCCTCGGCCATCGTGCCGCCGCCCGCGTCGATCGCCTCGGCCGCGAAGTTGCCATACCCGGCCACCGGCACGCCGAGCTGAAACAGGCACCCGGGGTCGAGGTGCTCGTCGATGATCGCCTTGAACTCCTCGAACGTGAACTGCCGCAGGTGGTAGGGGTTCGACGAGACGCCGTCGCGGTAGTACCAGTGATCGTTCGGGCAGCTGACGATGGCGACGCCGTCCGGCTTGAGGAGGCGCTTGAGCTGCGCGACGAACTCCGCCGGGTGCGGCAGGTGCTCGATGGTCTCGAGCGAGACGATCAGATCGAAGGTCGCCGGCGCGAACAGCTCCTCGAGCCGCTCGGCGTCGTGCTGGTGCCAGGTGACGTTCGGCGAGGCGAAGGTGGCGCGCGCCTGCGCGATGGCCTCGGCGGAGAGATCGACCGCGTCGACGTGCGCCGCCCCCCACGCCGCCATCAGCCAGGCCCCATACCCCTCGCCGCAGCTCACGTCGAGCACGCGGCGACCGGGGCAATGATCCTTGGCGAGCAGATAGCGCGCCGTATGGATCGTCGCCTCGACGGCGTTGTAGGGCGCGCCCGGCGCGAAGCTCAGGCGTTCGATGTGTTCCTCGGCCACGGCGGCAGCATGCTCCATCGGGTCACGATTGTCGACGGGGGTCGAGCGCGCTATGGTGCGCGCCTCGATGCCGATGACCGACGCGCAGACCAACCGCATCCCCGAAGGGCTCGAGGCCGCGCTCGACGAGCACGTCTTCTCGCTTTGGGACAAATCGTTTCTCGAGACCCCGGCCGGTCGCGCCGAAAGCTCGAGGTTCTGGTCAATCGATACGAGAAGGCGCTGAGCCACTCGGTGCCCTGGCTCGAGGGCGCGATCGATCTGTCGGCGGCGCACGTCGTCGAGGTGGGCTGCGGCTTTGGCTCGAGCACCGCCGCCATCCCCTCGCGCGCGCGCCACGTGACCGGCTTCGACATCGACGAGGGGTCGGTGAAGGCGGCGGAGGCGCGCTGCCGCGCCTATGGCCGTCACAACGTCACCGTCAGCGCCGTCCCCGCCGCCGAGATCCTCGACGCCGTCAAGCGCGCCCCGCCGGCCGACGTCTACCTCCTCTACGCCGTCCTCGAGCACTGCACCTACGGCGAGCGCCTCGAGATGCTCGGGACGCTGTGGGGCCTCCTCCCGCCGGGCGGGCACCTCGCCATCGTCGAGACGCCGAACCGCTTCGCCTACCTCGACAAGCACACCACCGAGACGCCCTTCTTCCACCTCCTGCCCGACGAGCTCGCCTTCCGCTACCTCGATCGCGTGCCGCGCGTGGCGTTCCGCGACTCGATGCGCGCGCCGCTCGCGCAGGGCTTCGCCGAGGCGTCGCTGGCGCGCATCCGGTGGGGGCTCGGCGCCAGCCATCACGAATTCGAGCTGGCATTGAAGGAGCCGATCGCCGAGCTGGTCGTCCTCGACGGGTACGAGCCCGAGATGATGGCCTCCTGGGGTGAGGACATCGACGAGGCGCTGCTGGTGCGCTTCTTCCTCGAGCGCGTGCCCGACGTCCCGATGGCCTTCGCGCGCGCGGTCCTCAACCTCGTCCTGCGCAAGCCCGCCAGCGACGGTGATCGCGCCTCCGCGCGCGATCGGGCGCGCGCCCGACGGGAGGAGCTCGCCCGCGTTCGCGCCTCCCAGGCGCCGACGATCGCGCCGGCGCATTCCCAGTCCGCTCCGCCGACCCCGCGCGAGGCGCTGGGCGTGCTCCGTCGCTGGGCGATGGACCGCGCCCGCGCGCTCCTCCGCCGTCACTGACCGGGCTTCGCCAGCGCCGCCACCACCCGCCGCGCCAGCTGCGACAGCTCCTCGGCGCGGCGGCGGATGCGCCCGAGCGGCCCCGGGTTCGGCCCGCTCAGCACCGCCGCCAGGCGCGCCTCTTCGATCGCCGCCGCCACGTTCACCATCACCCCGAGCCCCACGCGCCCCGACGACAGATCGCGCCGCAGGAGCTCGTTGCGCAGCCGCGCCTCGTGCAGCCGGTGGAGCGCGATCCCGTCGAAGATGGTGTTGCCGTAGCTCCCCGTCGCCGACGGGCGGTGGTGATAGTTGGCGAGCGGCCGCGCGATGACGCCGACGTCGTAGCGGCTCACGAAGCGCAGGTGGAAGTCCCAGTCGCCGAGCACCGGCAGGTCCTCGCGGAACAGCCCCACCTCGCCCCAGGCCTCGCGCGAGAAGACGAACGAAATCGGCGGAAATGGGTTATTCGCCGCCAATCGAAACAGGGTGATCGATTCGAGCCAATGATTGAACGGCTCGACGGAGAGCTGGCGCACCGAATCGCCCTCGATCACCTCGAAGACGCGATCGCTGTGGGTGACCACGCCCCTCACGCTCGGCGGCCGCGACGGCGACTCGAGGAAGGCCACGCACTCCTCGAGGAAGGTCGGCCGCCAGCTGTCGTCGTCGTCGTGGATGACCGCCCAGGTGCTCGACGAGGCGCGCATGCCCGCGTTCGACGCCGCCTCCATCCCCTGCGACCGCGCGTGGTGGACGATCGTCAACCGGTTGCCGTAGCGCTCGCGCTGCGCGTCGCACAGCCGCTCGACGGCCGCAGGGTCGCCGCCGTCGTTCACGACGACGTGGTGCCACTCGGTGAAGGTCTGCGCCAGCACGCTCTCCAGCGCGCGTCCGAGGAGCAGCGGGCGATCCTTCGTCCGCGTGATGATCGCGACCTTCGTCATCGGTCAGGCCAGAGTCGCCGAATCGCGGCCAGCGTCAATTTCTGCGACTGCAACAGCCGGATCCCGCCGCCCAGCACCCGCCGCACGCGCTCGTCGCGCCCGACGAGGCGGGTGACGTACCCCTCCTTCCAGAACGACTGGAAGTAGCCGTCCCAGGCCGCGCGCGGCGCCCGCACGATCGACGGCAGCGACGGTGGCTGCGCCAGGGGACGGGTGAGCCGCAGATCGCCGAAGCCGTCGGCGTGCACCACGTCGCCGAGGTGGCGCGCCTCTTCGATCGTCGGGCGCGTGAGCACGCGCCGCAGATCAGCGACGGCGTCCTCGGGCGCGATGCGCAGCCCCGGCAGCCGCGCGCGCACCGCCGCCAGCTCGACGACCGCCGCCAGCGACGACTCCTGGGCGCGCATCGCGGCGGCGAGCTGCGCCGGCGGCGCCTCGTGCGGCGCCAGCAGCGGCTCCACCCGCCCGTCGCTGCGCTCCTCGAAGCAGACCACCGTCCCGTGCGGCGCCGAGTGGAGCAGCTCGTAGATCTCGACGCAGGCGGTGACCGCGTGCGCCAGCTCGACGGGGCGCCCGTGCTTGAACAGATAGGCGCGCATCGGGTGGCCGCGATCCTCGCGCCCGCGCGCCGCCTCGAAGGTCCCGAGATAATAACCGTAGACAGAAATGTCGTGCCCGGCCTGCCGCAGCGTCGCGGCCAGGCTCTCTTGCAGCGTGCCGTGCCAGCCCAGATCGACGACGGCGACGCGCCGCCGCCCGAGCACGCCCTCCTGCGCGAGGTAACGCAAGAGCGTCGCCCGCTCCGCCGCCGTCCGCGCGAGGAGCGGCCCCTCGAGGCGCTGGAACAGCGCTCGCAGCCGCGCCAGCTCGTCGGGCGTGCGCCGCACCTCGACCTCGCCGCTCTCGAAGCCGGCGGCGCGGATCGCCTCTGCGTGCGCGCCCGCGTCGAGGTGCACGCGCTCGAGGTAGTGGCGCACGCGCATCCCCACGCCGCCGTGCTCGAGGAAGCGCAGCGCCGCGTCGTCGAGCCGCGCGATCGCCGGCAGGTTGAACGCGCGCCGCGAGGCGTACAGATACGACGTCCCGATTGCGCGATCGGCGCCGATCGCCGCAAAGGCGCGCCGCATGACGTGCCCGTCGCGCGACAGGAAATAGACGTGATCGAACCCGTCGGCGACGAGCGCGTCGCGCAGCCACTCGGCGAACCCGAGGTAGAGCAGCGCCTGCCGCGCGCCGAAGCGATGCCAGAAGTCCCACCCGTCGGGCGGCGCGCCGTTGGCGTACAGCGCCCGCGTCGCCACCCCGCGCGCCACCGACGCCCCCGCGCCCGTCGACGATGGCGCCGGCGCGCCGCGCTCGGCCCGCGCCTCGGCGCGCTCGATCAGCACCGCCTGCAGCCCCGCGCGCGCGGCCTGCTCGAGGTCGGCGAAGCGGTTGTCCCCGACGTGCACGACCTCCTCCGGCCGTGCCCCGGTCGCCGCCAGCACGCGCGCGTAGAGCCGCCCCGACCCCTTCGACACCCGCTCCTCGCAGCTCACGAAGAGCCCGCCCTCGTCGACGGTGTAGCCGCCCGCGCGCAGGAGCTCGGCGATGAACGCCGCCGGCAGGTACATGTCCGAGACGAACACCACCCGCACCCCGCGCGCCCGCGCGTCGGCGACGAGCTCCCGCACTCGCGGGTGCGCCGTCGACACCGCGCGCTCGACCTCCAGCTCGCGCGCGCGCAGCCCGGCCCGATCCCAGCTCGCCGGCAGCTCGGCGTAAATCTCGTCTAGCGTAATATCGTCGTGCCCGCGCCGCGCCGCCGCCGCCCGCGCCCGCGCCTCCGCCTCGACGCGCGCCCGCGCGAAGCCGGGCGGCGCCTCGGTCACCAACGCGAAGACGTCGATCGGCTGGCGCACCAGCCGCAACAGCGCCGTGTCGAAGACGTCGACGGAGAGCACGCGCGCCCGCGCGAGCGCCTGCCGGACGCGCGCGACCTCGTGCGCGAGCATGGGTCAGCCGCCGCGCAGGTAGGCCGCGACGACGTCGGCGGGGTTCCCGTCGGCGGCGATGTGCCCGCCGTGCAGCCAGATGGCGCGCGAGCAGAGCTCCTGCACCGCCCCGTCGGCGTGCGACACGTAGAGGATGGTGGTCCCCGCCTCCTGCAGCTCGCGGATGCGCGCGATGCACTTGCGCTGGAAGGCGTGGTCGCCGACCGCCAGCACCTCGTCGAGCAGCAGCAGATCCGGCGTCGAGTGGATGGCGATGGCGAACCCGAGGCGCGCCAGCATGCCGCTCGAGTAGAAGCGCACCGGCGTCTCGAGGAAGTCCTTCAGCTCGGCGAACTCGGCGATCGGCTGCTCGGCGCGCGCGATCTCCTCGCGCGACATCCCGAGCGCGGTGGCGTTGATCTCGATGCACTCCCGCCCGGTCATGTCGGGCTGGAACCCGACGCCGAGCGACAGGAGCGGCGCCACCCGCCCGCGCAGCTGCACCCGCCCCTTCGTCGGGTAGCAGGCGCCGGCGATGATGCGCAGGAGCGTCGACTTCCCGCAGCCGTTGTGTCCGACGATGCCGACGGTCTCGCCCTGGCGGATCTCGAAGCTGACGTCCTGGAGCGGCCAGAACTCCTTCGGCTTCGGCGCCTTCCCGACGATGCGCAGGGCGAGGTTGCGCAGCAGGAATGGTTGGACCTCAAAGCGTCGGAACGCCTTGCCGACGTTGTCGACCTTCACGATCACGGCGCGCGCCTCGAGCGCGGCCTTCTCGACCGTCTCCTGCTGCTGCTCGTCGGTGGGCGCGACCAGCCGCACTGCCTGACTATACATGGTCGAGCACCATCCGCTCGTAGTGCTTGAAGATCAGCCAGCCGAGCCCGAACGCCACCAGCGACGGGACGGCGATGCTGGCCCACTGCAGCAGCGACGGGGGCGTGCCGTTCATCACGCAGCCGCGCAGCCCGTTCATGATCCCGGTGAGCGGGTTGCACTTGAGCACCGTCTGGTAGGGCTCCGGCACGCGGTCGACGGGATAGATGATCGGCGTCAGCCAGTAGAAGATGAGCAGCGCCGTCTGCACGAGGTAGGCGACGTCGCGGTAGACGACGTGCAGCACCGACGTCGCCAGCACCAGCGCCGCCAGCAGCAGCACCAGGAAGGCGAGGATCACCGGCACGAGGAGCAGCGTCCAGCTCAGCGTGAAGCTCGACGGGAAGACCGGGATGAAGATCAGCAGCACCGACGATTCGATCAGGAAGTTGATGCCGAAGCTGAGCATCACCGCCAGCGGCAGGAGCTGCCGCGGGAAGATCGTCCGCTTGATGATGTCGGCGTGCGCCACGAACGCCGTCGTGCCCGCGTTCAGCGCCGAGCCGACGAACTGCCAGACCACCAGCCCGATCAGCACGAAGATCGGGTAGTCCTTCTTCCCCGACGGGAAGACGTGCGTGAAGATGACGCTGAGGATCCCCATCATGATGACGGGGTTGAGCAGCGACCAGATGACCCCCAGGGCCTGCCCGCGGTAGCGCGCGCGGAACTCGTGGCGCGTCAGGATCCACAGCGCCGACAGCCACCCCGTCGTCGCGGCGGCGCGCGCCTTCCCCTCGACGAAGCTGCGCTTCGGGGTGCGGACGATCCAGGCGTCGGGGAGATGGCGGACGGGGACGGGAGTTGCCACGGGGCCTCGGCGGCGAGCTAGCCGCGGTGCGCGCGCGCCGGCTTCGCCTCGTCGATGACGAGCTCGTCACCGTCGCTGTCGCCGGCGGTCTCGAGATCGGGGAAGAGCGTGCGCAGCTCGGCGTCGGTCATCACCTGCTTGGTGGTGCCGGAGATCTTCCAGACGGCGTGGTTGCGGCGCGTCTTCCAGTCGAGCCAGCCGAGCGCGCGCGACGCCGCCTCGATGGCGATGGTCCCGACGGCGTAGGGCGTGCGATCCGGCTTGGCGAACAGCTCCGACAGGGTCAGGCGGACGGTGCGGCCGATCTTCATCGTCGACACCGTGTACCCGCTGACGTCGCGCAGCCAGTAGTGGCCGGCGGCGACGCGGCGGCGCTGGCGGACGAACTCGCGGATGGTGCGCGGCGCGTGGTTGTGGACGACCGCCTCGGGGACGTAGGCCAGGCGATAGCCCGACGCCGTCACCCGCTGCTCCATCGTCGCCTCGTCGACGGCGCTCTCCGTCGGCAGGGCGGCGACGATGCCGCGCCGGATCATGACCATCTCGCCGAGCTTGGGCGCCTCGAGCGCGACGCGGTGGTGCATCGACCAGAGGAAGTGCGCCGCCTCGCCGAGGAACGTGCCGTGGCCGTTCGTTGGGATCGGCCGCGCGCCCACCATGCCGATGTTGTGATTGATGAGGAGGCACTGCACCAGGCGCTCGATCGCGTCCGGCGCGACGACGAGGTCAGCCGAGCAGAGGCAGACCGCCTCGGCGCGCTTCTCGCCCTGCTGAAGGTAGGTGTTGATCGCGGCGACCTTGCCGTGGCGCTCGGCCTCTTCGATGAGGCGGACGCGCACTCCGCGCCGCTTCATCCGATCCCGCACCACCTCCGCCGTCCGGTCGGTGCACCCACTCGCCACCACCACGATTTCGACGATCTCCGCGCGCCGCGTCCGCTGTGCCCGCAACGAGTCGATGAGGAGCCCGATGTTCCGCTCCTCGTTGTAGGCGGGCACCGCAATGCTGACTTTCATGTCGTGGCCTCGTGAAAGGAATCCAGGGTCATGGCGCTGCGGTGGGCAGTCGTGATCGAGCCTGTTGCGGTGCGGCGGATGGCCAAAACCCGCCCACTGTACGCAGCGTTACGCAGGGAGTCAACAAACCCAGAGCCCACGATCGCGTGTGGCCGACCACACGAAATGGTCGCCGTTTGCATCACACACGATTGCATCGCGAGCACGGCGCGCGGTCGGCTGCAAAGATCCGGCCACGGTGTCACCTCCCCTACGAAGTGGAGGATTGCTGACGAGCGCAGATTGGCGCCCGCGTGCGCGCCGCGGTACACGGTGGGGTGTGGAGCTGAGGATTTTCCCCCAGATCGCCGAGATCTCGGAGAGCGACTGGGACGCGCTCATCGACCCGGCCGACCAGCCTTTCGTGCGCTGGGCGTGGCTCGAGGCGCTCGAGCGATCGGGGTGCGCAGCCCCCGAGACTGGCTGGAGTCCTTGCCACCTGGGTGTGTTCCGCGGACGACAGCTGGTCGCCGCCGCCCCCGCCTACCTGCGCGAGGACTCGGATGGGGACTTCTCGCGCGACTGGGGCTGGGCGAGCGGGGCCGCCCGCGCCAAGGTCCCCTACTACCCGAAGCTCTCCATCACCGTCCCCTTCACGCCGGTCACCGGGCAGCGCTTTCTCGTCGCGCCCGGCGAAGATCGTCAGGAGCTCACGGCGACGCTGATCGCCGGCGCACAGAAGCTCGCGGCGAAGGTCGGCGCGAGCTGCGTGCAGGTGCTCTTCCCGACGGCGGAGGAGGCGCGCGCGCTCGAGGCGATCGGCCTCACGCGGCGGATCGACTTCCAGTACCACTGGCGCAACGCCGGCTACGCCGACTACGACGCCTTCCTCGCGCGCTTCTCGTCGAAGCGACGCCACCAGGTCCGGCGCGAGCGCGGCGCAGCGGAGACGCAGGGGATCACCGTCCGCACGGTGCGCGGCGAGGAGCTCGCGGCGCGCAGCGAGACCTGGGGCCGCCTCGCCCACGACTTCCACCGCAACACCGTCGACAAGCTGATGTGGGGACGGCGGTGGCTCAACCGGCCCTTCTACGATCGGATCTTCGAGCGCATGCCCGAGCCCCTCGAGGTCGTGGTGGCCGAGCGCGACGGGCGCCCCATCGCCGGCGCCTTCAACGTCGCGAGCCGGCGCCGCCTCTATGGTCGCTATTGGGGGTGCTTCGAGGACCACCCGTTCTTACACTTCCACGTCTGCTTGTATCACTCGATCGACGACTGCATCCGCCGCGGCCTCGAGGCGTTCGAGGGCGGCGCCGGCGGCGAGCACAAGATCGCGCGCGGCTTCGAGCCGAGCGAGACGTACTCGGCCTACCTGTTCCTCGACGCCCGCCTGGCGCGGCCGGTGGTGCAATATATCGAGCAAGAGGCCGTGCACCGGGAGGAGGCGCTCGCTCGTTGGCGCGCCGAGTCCCCCATCTTCAAACGATCCACGGGGACCTGATGGCGACGAAGAAGGATCTCGAGCGCGAAGGTGGCGTCGCGACCGAGGTAGAGACCAAGCGCAAGCTGAAGAAGCCGCGGCTCTACCGCGTGCTCCTCCACAACGACGACTACACGACGATGGAGTTCGTCGTTGCGCTGCTCATGCACGTGTTTCATCACGATGAGTCCAGCGCGCAGACCATCATGCTGCACATCCACCACAAGGGCATCGGCGTCGCTGGCGTGTACACTTACGAGGTCGCCGAGACGAAGGTCGCGCAGACCATGGAGCTGGCCGAGAAGGCCGAGTATCCGCTGCTCTGCACGATGGAGCCCGACGACGAGCACAACGACGACGAGGACGGAGACCGACAGTGACGATCTCGAAGGAGCTCGAGAGCACGATCCAGGCGGCGTTCGAGGAGGCGCGCAAGCGGCGACACGAGTTCGTCACGCTCGAGCACGTCCTCTACGCGCTCACCAAAGATCCGGTTGCGGCGAAGATCCTCAAGGCGGCGGGCGCCGACCTCAAGAAGCTGCAGGCCGAGCTCGAGCGCTTCTTCGACGAGGAGATCGAGGCGCTGCCCGAGGGCGTCGAGCGCGATCCGCAGCAGACGGCGGCGTTCTGGCGCTCGCTGCAGCGCGCGGCGATGCACGTCCAGGGATCAGGGAAGCAATCGATCGACGGCGGGAATCTGCTGGTGGCGATGTACCGCGAGCGCGAGTCGCACGCGATCTACGTCCTCGAGCAGATGGGGGTGCGCCGCCTCGACGTGCTGAACTACATCGCGCATGGCCTCGTGAAGGGGAAGGAGGGCCTCCGCGCGGAGCCGTCGCCGGCGCAGACCGGTGAGGGCGACGAGGACGAGGAGTCGGGCGAGACGGCGGAGGATCCGCTCGCGGCCTATACGCTCAACTTCAACGAGCGCGCGAAGGAGGGGAAGATCGACCCCCTCATCGGGCGGCGCGACGAGGTCGAGCGCGCCATCCAGGTGCTCGCGCGGCGACGGAAGAACAACCCGATCCTCGTCGGTGAGCCGGGCGTCGGCAAGACCGCCATCGTCGAGGGGATCGCGCTCTCGATCGTCGACGGCAAGGTGCCCGAGGTGCTCAAGGAGGCGACGGTCTACTCGCTCGACATGGGCGCGCTCCTCGCGGGGACGAAGTTCCGCGGGCAGTTCGAGGAGCGGCTGAAGGGCGTCATCAAGTCCATCAAGAAGGACCCGCACGCGATCCTCTTCATCGACGAGATCCACACGATCGTCGGCGCGGGGGCGACGTCGGGCGGGTCGATGGACGCCAGCAATCTGTTGAAGCCGGCGCTGGCCAACGGCGACCTGCGCTGCATCGGCTCGACGACGTTCCAGGAGTACAAGCAGTCGTTCGAGCGTGACCGCGCGCTCGCGCGGCGCTTCCAGAAGATCGAGATCTTCGAGCCCACCGTCGAGGAGACGGTGCAGATCCTGAAGGGGCTCAAGGCGAGCTACGAGCTGCACCACGGCGTCGTCTACACCGACGAGGCGCTCGAGGCGGCGGCGAAGCTGGCGGCGAAGTACATCAACGATCGCCACCTGCCGGACAAAGCGATTGACGTCATTGACGAGGCGGGCGCGGTCGATCGGCTGCGGCCGCCCGAGCAGCGCAAGCGCACGCTCGGCATCGAGGACATCGAGGCGGTCGTCGCCAAGATCGCCAAGGTGCCGGTGGCGTCGGTCACCGCGCGCGACGAGAAGCAGCTCGCCGAGCTCGAGCCGTCGCTGAAGAAGGTCATCTACGGGCAGGACTCGGCGATCGAGGCGCTGTCGAGCGCGATCAAGCTGTCGCGGGCCGGGCTGCGCACGGGCGACAAGCCCATCGGGTCGTTCCTCTTCAGCGGCCCGACCGGCGTCGGCAAGACCGAGCTCGCCAAGCAATTGGCGAAGGTGATGGGCGTCGAGTTCCTGCGCTTCGACATGACCGAGTACATGGAGAAGCACACGGTGTCGCGCCTGATCGGCGCGCCGCCGGGGTACGTCGGGTTCGATCAGGGCGGGCTCCTGACGGACGCGGTGCGCAAGCACCCGCACGCGGTGGTGGTCCTCGACGAGATCGAGAAGGCGCACCCGGACATCTACAACATCCTGCTCCAGGTGATGGACCACGCGACGCTGACCGACAACAACGGTCGCAAGGCCGACTTCCGGCACGTGGTGCTGATCATGACGACGAACGCGGGCGCGCGGGACATCATGTCGCGCTCGATCGGCTTCTCCGACGAGGGCAAGCCGAAGTCGGGGCTGACGGCGGAGAAGTCGAAGTCGGCGATCGAGAAGACGTTCGCCCTCGAGTTCCGCAACCGCCTCGACGGGTGGATCGTCTTCGAGCCGCTCGGGCGCGAGGTGATCCTGCGCGTCGTCGACAAGCTGGTGCGCGAGCTCGAGGCGCAGCTGCTCGAGAAGAAGGTGACCATCACCGTCGACGCGGCGGCGCGCGACTGGTTCGCGGAGCACGGCTTCGACAACCAGTTCGGGGCGCGGCCGATGGCGCGGCTCATCGAGAACACGCTCAAGAAGCCGCTCGCCGATCAGCTCCTGTTCGGGCGGCTGAAGGGCGGCGGCGCGGTCACCGTCACCGTCGAGGACGGCAAGGTGGTGGTGAAGTAGTGCGCCGGGCGATCGCGCTCGCTGTCGCCGCGATGGTGTGTGGCGTCGGCGTGCGCGGGCGCGCGGAGGAGACCTCGACCTCGACCTCGACGTCGTCGGCGCCGGCGCCGCATCGGCCGCTGTCGACGCCTACGCTGTGGCCGATGGGGTCGATCCCCGCGGGCGCGTCGACGGGGCACGTGATCATCGTGCGCCCGCCCGAGGGCGTCGAGGCGCCCGCGCCGTCGGTGATCGCCTCGCGGCCGCTGCGGTTGAAGTTCGATCCCGACGATCGCGTGGCGCTCAAGCGGGCGTGGCGCGAGCAGGGCGGCGGCGTGGTGCTCGACGTGGTCGGGGTGCTGGCGCTCGCCGCGGGGTCGGCCTTCTTCGTCCCGCTGGCGCGCGAGGAGGTGCGCGGCGACGTCTCGCCGGCGGCCTGGGCGGGCGCGGGCGTGGCCACCATCGCCGTCGGGGCGGCGCTCCTCGGCGCCGGCATCCACCTCTACCTGCGCGGCCACCGCCGCGAGGTCGCCGTCATCGACCGCGTCTTCAGGCGCGGCGCCCTGCAGTTTTAGCGTCTAGCGAGAAGTCGCCGCCGCGGCGGCCTCGCGGACCACGCGGTCTTTGTCGGCGGCGAGGCGCGCCCGCAGGTCGGGCGGGGTGCGCGGGTGGGCGGCGACGAGCGCGCGGACGCGGACATATTCGCTAGACGACAATGCCGCGAGGCGGTCGGGGGTCGTGTCGGGGGCGGCGGCCTCGGCGAGCGCGGCGTCGAGATCGTCGGCGCGCTCGGCCTGCGCGGCCTCGGCCTCGCGGGCGGCCCACGCCAGGAACTTCTCGCGCGTCGCGCCCCAGGCGGCGGCGATGGCGGCGCCGAGGTCGCGGTCTCCGGCGGCCGCCTTGATCTTGGCGGGGAGGTTGGCGGGATCGTCGTCGTCGGTGGTGAGCGCCAGCTCGACCAGCGCGCCCGTCGGAGCGTCGCCCGGCGGCGGACCGCTCCCGATCGCCCGCCGCACCACGAAGGCCACGCTGCGGCGCGTGCGGCGCGCGACGTCGGCGATCTCGCGCGCGACCTCGGCGGGGACCATCACCTTCGACTTCGACGAGGACTTGGCGGCAGCCACGCGGCGACGCTATCACAGAGTGGTGATCGTGCATCGCGATGCGCGGGCGGTGGTGGTCGAGAAGCCCTCGGGGGTGTCGACGCATCGGGGCTGGGACGGGGAGGAGGACGCGCTGCTCCAGCGCGTGCGCGAGGCGGTCGGATTATTTGTCTATCCGATTCATCGCCTCGATCGCGGGGCGTCGGGGCTGGTGCTGTTCGCGCTCGATCGCGACGCCGCGCGCGATTTTTCGGCGGCGTGGGAATCGGCGGAGAAACGATATTTCGCGATTACCCGCGGCCATCCGCCCGAGCACGCGCTCATCGACCATCCGATCCCTCGCGCGCCCGGCGAGGAGCGCGTGCCGGCGGTGACCGAGATCTGGCGACGGGAGACGTTCGGCCGCTACGCGCTCGTCGAGGCGGCGCCGCGCACCGGGCGCCTGCACCAGATTCGCCGCCATTTGAAACACCTGAGCTGCCCTTTGATCGGCGACGTCAATTACGGCAAAGCCGAGCACAATCGCCTCTGGCGCGAGCGTCACGGCCTGCACCGCCTGGCGCTGCACTGCGCGTCGCTGCGCGTGCCTCACCCCGACGGCGGCGTGCTCTCCGTGACCATCCCGCTGGCCGCCGACCTCGTCGCCGCGATCGAATCCTGCAAGCGGTCGTAGTACGATCGGACAATCGGGGGAAGGAGGCGTCCATGCGTGACACCGCATCCATGGGCTGGCGTGACGTGCTGTGGGGGGGCGGCGGGTTCGACGTCTCCGGTGATCATCCGAACAAAAAGGGCTGGGAGATCTTCGAGCTCGGGCAGAGGTCCTTCTGGGCCGTCCCGACGGCGATCGACTGGAACGCCGAGGTCAACGAGGACGCCTCCGTCGCGCCGCACATCGCCGCCATGCTCGGCTTCCTCTGCCCCGGCGAGAAGGCCGCCGTCACCGGCGCCTCGTACATCTCGACGCTGGTGAGGTCCGAGGAGGCGAAGTTCTACTTCACCGAGCAGGCGCTCGAAGAGGCCAAGCACTACGACGTCATGCGCCGCCTGATCCCGAAGATCACCGGCGCGCCCGTCGAGCCGCCGGGCCTCTTCACGCGCCTCCTCTATTCGTTCGGGGTCGTCGAGCGCGACGACGTCGCCTTCATGATGGGCAACATCAACATCATCGGCGAGCACCTCGCGCATCAGATCCTCCACCGCATCAACCACGTCGCGACCGACCCGATGATCCGCCAGGTGGTCGCGCTCGTCGGGCGCGACGAGTCGCGCCACATCGCCGCCGGGCAGCGCTTCTTCCCCGAGGTGCACCCCGAGTACAAGAAGCACCACAAGCGCATCCTCGCGAAGAACCTCGCGACGACGATCATCCTCGCGCTCGCCAGCTACGAGCTCGTGAACCCGATGCGCGCGCTGAAGATCGATCTCGCCGAGGTGATGGAGAAGATGTACGCGCACTACGCCGACGTGACCGCCGGCGTCGGCATGCGCGCCTTCCCCGATCAGGCGACGCTCGACGCCGTCCTCACGCTCGTGCGCAACCGCACCCCCGTCGCCATCCGCGCCATCAGCGCGCTCACCGACGACGGCGGACGCTTCCAGTCGGGCCGCTTCATCTCGCTCTGCGCCGAGGCGCTGAAGAGCCCGCGCGCGTTGCGGGCCCTTCTCGGCCTCGCGTAATCGTTTCGCGAAATCGGGGCTCTCCCGCGCGTCGGCGCTGGCGCACGCATTGCGATCGCCGCGTCGCCATGCAGGCTCGGCTGCACCTCGTAGACGACGACGCCTCGCCGGACGCGGCCTGTGACGCCTGCCTGCTGGGGCGCGCGGCGCCCGGGCGCTGCCCGTTCGAAGAGACGACGATCGCGGCGGGGACCGCGCTCCATCATCAGGGCGACGTGCCGCCGGCGGTCTGGTCGGTGCGCCGCGGGCAGATCCTGCTCTCGTCGCTGAGCGCCGACGGCGAGGAGACCTGGTGCGCGCTGCGCGGCCCGGGCGCGCTCGTCGGCGTCGAGGCGCTCGCCCGCCGCCCCTCGCCGCACGAGGCGTGGGCGCTCACCGACGTGACCGTCTGCCGCCTCGAGGCGCGCGCCTTCCGGGCGTGGGTGGGCGACGACGACACGCCGGCCGGCGCGGTCCTCGCGCTGACGCTCGAGGAGTGCGAGCGGCGCGAGCGCGAGCGCGGCGCGCTGGCGGGGCGGGCGCTCGAGCGGGTCGCGCGCCTCATCGCCGCCGGCGCCGATCCCCACATCGAGCAGCGGCTCCTCGCGCGGCTCCTCGGGATGCGCGCCGAGACCTTCTCGCGCGCTGTCACCCAGCTGCGCGCGGCCGGCGCGCTCGTCGACGGCCCGTCGCTGCGCGTGCGCGATCGCGCGGCGCTCGCCCGCGCGGCCTCCGGCGCGGTCCGTCCCGATTGATCTGGATCAACTGATCGCCACGCGCGGCGTGGCACGAAGGAGACCATGCGCGACCTCACCGATCCGACCGCCGCGACCGACGTCACCGTCATCGGCGCGGGCCCCGCGGGCACCGCGACGGCGGCGCTGCTCCACAAGGCCGGCCTCTCCGTCCGCATCGTCGAGCGCGAGCGCTTCCCGCGCTTCGTCATCGGCGAGAGCCTGCTGCCGCACTGCATGGACGTCCTCGACGAGGCCGATCTCCTCGATGCCGTCAAGGCGCGCAACTACCAGGTGAAGAACGGCGCGCTGTTTCTCCGCGGAAACGCCCGCTGCGACTTCTCCTTCGCCGAGCAGGTGACGCCGGGCTGGGCCTGGACCTGGCAGGTCCCGCGCGCCGACTTCGACAAGACGCTCGCCGACGCCGTCGAGGCGCGCGGCGTCCCCATCCACTACGAGCACACCATCCTCTCGGCGCAGCTCGGCGATCACGGCGCGGCCCTCGGCGTCCGCACGCCCGCCGGCGCCACCGTCGAGATCCGCAGCCGCTTCGTCGTCGACGCGAGCGGCTACGGCCGCGTCCTTCCGCGCCTCCTCAAGCTCGATCGCCCGTCGCCGCTGCCCGAGCGCATGGCGCTCTTCACCCACGTCTCCGGCGATCGCCGCGCCGAGCACGCCGAGTCGAACCGCATCTGGATCTGCGTCCACCCCGGCGGCGCCTGGCTCTGGATCATCCCGTTTTCGAACGGCATCACCTCGGTGGGCGCCGTCGCCAGCCCCGCGTTCTTCGACGGCTACGCGGGCTCGCTCGAGTCCAAGCTGCGCGCCATCATCGCCGGCGAGCCGTCGGCCGCCGCGCGCCTCGAGCACACGAAATTCGAGATGCCGGCGACGGTGCTGCGCGGCTACTCGGCCTCGGTCGAGCGGCTGCACGGCCCCGGCTACGTGCTCGTCGGCAACGCCACCGAGTTCCTCGATCCGGTCTTCTCGTCGGGGGTGACGCTGGCGCTCGAGTCGGCCTCGCGCGCGGCGGGCCTGGTCATCCGCGAGCTCGCCGGCGGCGCGGCGGCGACGGCGGTCGACTGGACCCGCGAGTACGACGACCACATGCGCGCGGGCGTCGACGTCTTCCACACCTTCGTCACGCGCTGGTACGACGGCACGCTGCCCGACATCTTCTTCTCGGCGGCGCACCACCCGCGCACGCGCGCGCAGATCTGCTCGGTGCTCGCCGGCTACGTGTGGGATCGCAAGAACCCGCTCGTCGCCCACCACGCCCGTCGCGTCGACCAGCTCGGCAAGATCGTGCGCGGCGAGCTGCCCGCGGGGCCGCCGGCGTGAGCGCCCCGCGCGTCGTCGTCATCGGCGCGGGGCTCGGCGGGTTGGCCGCCGGCATCCGCCTCGCCGCGCGCGGCTTCCGCGTCACCATCGTCGAGAAGCGCGCGCAGGCGGGCGGCCGCGCGGGCGTCTTCACGTCGGAGGGCTTCACCTTCGACACCGGCCCGACGGTGATCACCGCGCCATTTCTGCTCGACGAATTATGGGCCCTCGCCGGGCGGCGGCGCGAGGACGACCTCGACCTCATCCCGGTCGATCCCTTCTACCGGCTGCGCTTCCACGACGGCAGCACCATCGACTACCGCGCCGACAGGGCGGCGATGGCCGAGGCGATCCGCGCCTTCTCGGGGCCCGACGACGTCGACGGCTACGAGCGCTTCGTGCGCGACTCGAAGGCGATCTACGAGGTCGGCTTCGAGAAGCTGGCCGACCAGCCCTTCGACTCCCTGTGGTCGATGCTGCGCATCGTCCCGAAGATGGTCCAGCTGCGCTCGTTCCAGTCGGTGTACGGCTTCGTGTCGCGCTACGTGCGCGACGAGCGGCTGCGGATCCTCCTGTCGTTCCACCCGCTCCTCGTCGGCGGCAACCCCTTCACCACCACGTCGATCTACACGCTCATCACCTTCCTCGAGCGCAGCTTCGGCATCTGGTTCCCGCGCGGTGGCACCTACGCGATGGTGCGCGCGATGACCGCGCTCTTCGAGTCGCTGGGCGGCGAGCTGCGCACCGACGCCGAGGTGACCGAGATCTCCGTCGAGCGCGGCCTGGCCAGTGGCGTCCGCCTGGCCGACGGGACGCAGCTCCCCGCCGACTGGGTGGTGTCGAACGGCGACCCCGCTTTTGTCTATCGGAAATTGCTCCCGGCGGCGGGGCGAGGCGGCTACAGCGACGCGCGCCTCGATCGCATGCGCTACTCGATGGGCCTCGCGGTCGTCTACCTCGGGGCGCGCCGCCAGTGGCCCGAGCTCGCCCAGCACACCATCGTCTTCGGCCCGCGCTACCGCGAGCTCCTCGACGATCTGTTCGAGGGCACCGCGATGCCCGAGGACTTCTCGCTCTACCTCCACGCGCCCACGCGCACCGACGCGTCGCTGGCCCCGCCCGGCGGCGAGACGCTCTACGCGCTGGTGCCGGTCCCCAACCTGCGCGCGCCCATCGACTGGGAGGTCGAGGGGCCGACGCTCCGCGAGCGCATCCTCGATCGCCTCGAGGAGACCTGCCTCCCGCGGCTGCGCGCGTCGCTGGCCACGCAGTCGATGGTCACCCCGGTCCACTTCCGCGACGACCTCCTCTCGGCCTACGGCGCCGGCTTCTCGATCCAGCCGATCCTCACGCAGTCGGCCTGGTTCCGCTTCCACAACCGCGCCTCGTCGCTGCCCAACCTCCTCTTCGTCGGCGCCGGGACCCACCCGGGCGCCGGCGTCCCCGGCGTCCTCTCGTCGGCGAAGGTCGTCGACCGCCTCATCCCTGACGACGGCGGCACCGGCAACGCGCGCGACCCCATCGCCGGCTCGCACGCTTGACAGAAAATCATCGCGCGCGCTTCGCCGCACGCGCGATGGGCTCGACGGCGCGGGCGACCAGTCCCCGAAACCAGGTGTGACCGGGGTCGGTCGTGTACCGCCGGTGCCACACGAGCGAGTGCGTGAACGCGGGCAGCACGAGCGGCAGCTTCAGAGACGCCACGTAGTCGGTCTCGGCGACGAGGAACGCCATGTCGAGGAAGGTCGCCGAGGTGCGCGCGACGCGCCGCTTGAGGCCGTGCTGCGCCAGCAGGCGGTCGATGAGCCCCGTCGGCGTGCCGTTCGGCGCGACCAGCAGGTGATCGAACGCGGCGAAGCGGGCCAGCGTCATCCGCCCGCGCAGCGCCGGGTGGCCCCGTCGCACCACCGCCACCAGCCGATCCTCGAACAGCGGCAGCCGCTCGAGGTCGCTGTCGACCTCCGGATAGACCGCGAGGGCCAGATCGACCGCGCCCTGGCGCAGCCGCTCGAACGTGTTCGCCTGCAGCGTCTGGAGATAGACGTTCACGCGCGGCCCCTCGGCGCGCACCAGCGCGTCGAGCGCGCGGAGCAGCACGAACTGCACGTGGTCGGTGGTCTCCATGCGGAACGCCCGATCGAGGCGGGCGGGATCGAGCAGCGACGGCGGCTGGAGCAGCCCCTCCAGCGTGTCGAGCGCCGCCGCCAGCGCCGCGGTCAGGGCCACCGCGCGGGGCGTCGGGACCAGCTGACGACCGGCGCGCACGAGCAGCGGATCGCCGAGCGTCTCGCGGAGGCGGCCGAGCGCGTGGCTCGTCGCCGACGGCGAGAGGCGCAGCCGCGCCGCCGCGCCCGTCACGTTGCGTGTCTCGAGCAGCGCGCGCAGGACGACCAGCAGGTTGGCGTCGATCCGCGAGAGAGACGCAGACGTTCGAGGTGGTCGCGCTCGAGCCGGGGCGAGCGCTGACGGTGCAGGCCGTCGACGGGCTGTCGCTGCGGCCGGTGCAGCGCTACACCGTCGTGCCCGACGGCGACGGGATGGCGACACGCCTGCGCTACGAGATCGAGCTCCCCGTCACGGGCTGGTTTCGGCTCATGCGGCCGATGCTGGCGCGGATGATCCCGCGCAAGTGGAGCGGGTATGCCGCGGCGCTGAAGGCGCGGCTCGAGGCCGCTGCCTGAGCGGCCAGCTCCCCGCGCTCAACCGGCGGCGTTCTGGGCGTTCTTGGGGCGGCGGCCGGCGGCGGGGGCGCGGAGCGGCGTCGGGCCCTCGCCGGCGACCAGGCGATAGTGGCGCGGGCGCGGGGCCAGCGACGGGAGCGTGGCCACGAGGGCGTCGTAGGCGGCGCGGCTCACGTGGCGGCGCTCGCGGACGAGGTGGGTCCACAGCGACTGCTCGCGCGCGTCGGCGGCGGCGATTTGTTTGAGGTCAAAGCGACTCGCGCGCTCGACCGGGCGCGCGCCGAAGGGCGGCAGCCGTGGGCGGTCGGCGAGGCGGCGGAAGACGTCCGCGCCGAAGCGCTCGTACCAGGCCACCGTGTGCGCCGTCGAGAGCGAGCCGGCCCAGGGGTAGCGCCGCAGCTTCCAGCCGCGCGCCAGCTCCGAGAGCGCCTCGTCGAGCTTCTCCGGCTCGTCGTCGACCTTGGAGGGCTCGGCCTCCTCGTAGAAGAGCCCGGTCTTCAACAGATCGCCGTCGAGCCGGTAGGTTTCCGTCAAGCCGAATTTGCCCGGCTCCTGCGCCACCAGCGCCCCGTCGGTGAGGTCGAACTCGCCGAGGATGTAGAGCGCCACCGCGTCGCGCAGCCCGTCGATCAGGTCGACCGTGTCGAGCGCCTCGTCGAAGGTCTCCGTCGGGAAGTCGGTGAAGCACATCGCCTCGACGGCGATGTCGCTCGCCGCCAGGTTGCGCATCACCTCGGCGACGACCTCGACGGGGGCGCCCTTGTCGATCATCCCCAGCACGCGGTCGTTGCCGCTCTCGACGCCGATGGCGCAGGCGATGGCCCCGCCGCGCTTGAGCCGCGCCGCCCGCTCGGCGTTGAGGTACTTCTCCGCCTTCAGGTCGGTGGCCCACTTCACGTCGAGCCCGCGCGCCGCGATCCCGTCGGCCAGCTTGAGCAGCGTCTTCGGCGCCACCGAGTCCTGCGAGAGGTAGATGTAGCGCGTGCCGTACTTCTCGCGCAGCGCCGCCAGGTGATCGAGCGCGGTCTCGACGGGGCGCTCGCGGTAGCTGGCGGTCCCCACCTCGGCGAGGCCGTAGTGGCAGAAGGTGCACTTGCCCCAGTAGCAGCCGCGCGTCGGGTCGTAGGGCAGCACGAGGTGCGGCGAGAAGTATTTGTCTAGCGGCAACCCGTCGAAGTCGGGCGCCGGCAGCGCGCGCAGATCCTCCGACGAGTGGCCCGGCGCGTAGCGCGCGCCCATCAGCGGATCGCGCGTGACCACGTTGGGGATGGCCCGCAGCGACGAGCCCGCCTCGAGCGCGCGCACCAGCTGCAGCAGCGTGTGCTCGCCCTCGAACAGCACCGCCGAGTCGAAGGGCCCGAGCGCCCGCGCGAGGTCGTGCCCCTCGTGGCGCAGGAGGAGCTGCGTCACCCCCGGCCCGCCCCAGGTGAGGTGCACGTCGGGGAGGAGCCGCTTCAGCGCCAGCCCGAAGGCGTAGGCCGGCTGGAGCTGCCCCGGGAAGCAGACCGAGATCCCGACGAGGCGCGCCCCGTCGGCGCGCAGCCGCGGCACCAGCTCGTCGACGAGGTAGCGGTGGAAGGGGTCGCGCTCGGGCGAGGCGTCGCGCGCGATCTCCTCGGGCGTGAGGAGGGCGAAGGGCGTGCGCCACCCCGAGAAGCTGAGCTCGAGCGGGGCGTGCGCCGCCGAGATCAGCCGGCAGGCGCTCTCGATGGTCTCGACGGCGCGCTCGTAGTCGTCGGGCTCGAAGAAGCGCCGCTCGTCCTTGAGCACCGCGCGCGCCTCGGCGATCCCCGCCGGGGCCGCCTGCGCGTCGCCGAGCGCGCGGAAGAGCTGCCCGAGCTCGCGCTGGGCGATGTGATCGAGCGACGGGCGCGCCTCGAGCGCGGCCAGCCGCTCCTCGACGCGGCGGGCGAAGGCGGCCAGCGGCTCCGGTCGCAGGAGCGCGTCCCACGCCTCGACATTGGCGTCGATCGGCAACACCGAGACGCCGTGCGCGCGGAGGAACCCCGTCAGCATCGGCACCGCGAGGTAGGGCGCGGTCGGGTCGCACGTTGGCGGATACACGAGAGCGACGGACGACACGACCAGGGACCTCCAGCGACTTCGGGGCGCGTCTTACCGCAAACCGCCTGTCGATGCCACTAGACAGCCGGGGGCTGCCCGGTACCATTCGCCCGTGCAGCCGAAACACCTGGTCCCGAACGGCGTTACGCTCGCCAACATCGCCTTTGGTTTCCTCGGCATGGTCGCCGCGGCCGAGGGGCAGTTCGAGCGCGCCTGCGTCCTCATCTTCATCGCCGCGCTGTGCGACCTGATGGACGGCCGCCTCGCGCGCATGCTGAACGCCAGCTCGAAGTTCGGGATGGAGCTCGACTCGCTGTCCGACGTCGTCTCGTTCGGCATCGCCCCCGGCGTGCTGGTCTATCTGGCGGTCCTCAAGCAGTACGGCGCCGTCGGTGGCGCGATCAGCGTCCTCTACGTCCTGTGCGGCGCGCTGCGCCTCGCGCGCTACAACGTCGGCTCGGGCCCGCTGTCGGAGGTGACCTTCCTCGGCTGCCCGATCCCCGTCGCCGCCGGCTACATGCTCTCGTTCGTCATGGTGCGCGACTCGATCCCGGTGTGGCTCGTCGCCGCCGGGACGGTGGGCATGGCGCTCATGATGGTGTCGACGGTGAAGGTGCCCAAGTTCAGGAAGGGCACGGGGCTGCCGTTCGTCATGCTCCTCGTCGGGATGGCGTCCTTCATCGCCTTCCTGGCCAAGCCCGGCGCGATCACCTGGCACGCCTGGAACGGCTGGAACTTCGTCATGGTGATCTCGAACTACGTCGTCCTCGGGCGTCGCGGGCTCCTCCGCCCGCGCGCCGCCAACGACGCCGACGTCACCCCGATCGACAAGGCGGCTTGACCATCATGCTCGGCTTCCACTTCAAAGAGACCATGCGCGGCAACTGGCGCCCCGTCGACGGGGGAGCCGAGCGGCCGATCGAGTTCACCGTCGTGGCGCGCGCCGCCAGCCTCTTCGACCACGTGCGCGACAAAATGGCGACGCTCGAGGGGACCCTCAACATCGAGGGGCTGGTCCACGGCGCGGCGGTCAAGGGCGAGCTCACCATCGACCCGCTCTTCGGCAAGCTCATCCGCTACGTCATCGACTTCACCGGCGACGATGGCACCGCCTACAAGCTCGAGGGGCAGAAGGACGTCCGCTTCACCGACCTCCTGCACACCATGACCACGCTGCCCGCGCGCATCACCCGCCTCGACGGCAGCGAGGTCGGCTCGGCGCTCCTCTTTTTCGACAAGCGGGATCTGCCGCGCTTCCTCGCCTCCTTCCGCCTCGGGTAGACGACAAGAAGGGCGGCGCGGGCTCGTATCACCGCCGCGATGAAGAGCACCCTCTTCGCGGTCATCGCCGTTGGTGTGGCGGCGTGCAGCACGCCGCGCGATCCGAACGCGCTCGCGCGCAAGGTGAAGGGGTGCGAGGCGGCCTTCCGCGCGGCGACGACTCCGGAGGCGCTCGCCGCGCTCACGGTCACCGACGAGCGCTGCCACGCGCCGCTCGACGCGTCCGCGGTCGGCCGCTCGAACACGAAAACGCTAGACACGAAATACTTCCAGGTGTGGACGGTGCGCCGCGTGAAGGCCGGCGCGCCCATCGGAGCGTCGCGCGGGTGCGACCCGTGGGAGGACGCCCTCGACTTGGCGCGGACGGCTCGCAGCCGCTCCGCGCTCGCCACCGTCGACCGTAGCGCGCACGCGAAGGCGATCGGCAGCTTCGAGGCGCTGGTCTTCGTCAGCGACGAGAAGGCGCCGGTCTCGACGGGCGGCGGCACCTTCACGCCGGGCGCGCTGCGCGGGCGCGCCTTCGTCTACGACTACGGCGCCGGGCGGGTGGTCTGCGCCGGGGACATCGACACCGCCAGCTCCGAGAGCGTCCCGGTGCGCTACCGCTACCACGAGATGAACGTCCTCGACGAAGAGTGGAAGCGCAACCTCGCCGCTCCGAAGGCGCTCGAGCGCGACCTCGAGGCGCAGCTCCGTCGCGCGATCACTACCCAGCTGAAGCGCGTTCGATAAGCAGCGCGATCGGCTCAGGGCGCGATCGGCGTGGTCGACGACACCTCGACCATCGCCTTGGTCCCGAGGTGCTCGGCCTCGTAGCGCACGCGCGGCGTCTTGCCGGCGTCGGCCGCCTGCACCATGTAGAAGTCCATCGTGCTCGTGACCGGCGTGCAGCTCGACGGGCTGGTGCACATGGCCCATTGGTAGTTGCCGATCCGGGCGGCGCGATCGAACTGACCCGGGATGAGGTTCAACTGTCCCCCGACGTTGAACATCCCCGTGATCTGGCCGGGCTGGGTCTGGATGGGGGTGGTGTCGATCGCCGCGCTGATCTGCGACGACGTGACCAACATGGTCCCCGCGAGGGTCGCCGTCTCGTCGAAGCGGAGCCCCTGGCCCTCGTCGGTGAGCGCGATCTGATAAATGCGGCCCATCGCGCCAGCGATCGGGCTGCACGTCCCGACGCTGTCGCAGTGGAGCCACGACAGGCGGACGTCGTCGGGCGTCGTCGAGTAGATCGCGGCGCTCACGCGGGCGGTGCCCCCGACGAGGGCGCCCGCGTCGAAGGTGATCGCCGGCGGCGTGGAGGCGGTGAGGGACGGCGCCTTCGCACCACAGGCGGCGAGGCACACGACGACGGAAAGGCCGAAGCCGATGATCTTCACGGAGCTCCTTTGGGGGACGAACGGGAGAAGAGCGGGACTAGGGGAGGCCGAGCGCTTCGAGCATCGCCGCCAGGCCCTGCTCGTCGAGGATCTGGTTGGCGACGGCCAGCGTGTAGGCGCCGTTCACGCGCTTGATGGCGATGCCGTTGTTCCACTGCGGCCGCGAGACACCGTCGGAGCGCTTGATGTCGATGACCCAGGTGTCCCCGTCGATGCGGGGCGACCGCGCGGGCACGAACGACGCCGCGCGCCCATACGGGAGCAGGACGCTCGCGCCGTAGATCATCATCATGCGCGGCTCCATCAGCATCCCCGAGAGCGTGCGCGCGCTCCAGCCACGCTTCTTGGCGAGGTACTCCACGTACATCGCTAGAGTCGCGGACTGCTTCTCAGCCGCCTCATAGATGTCGCGCACGGTCACCCACTATACCGAAACCTCATCCAGAGAAAGAAGATCTGCACACGACCTTCGCTTGCCTCCCGGTGACCATCGCGCTAAGAGGCCCCTTCCCATGCCGTCGGCACCCCAGAAGACCCTCGAGACCTTCCCCAACCCGGCCCCCGACCGGGACTACGAAATCCGCTTCGAGTGCCCGGAGTTCACCTGCCTGTGCCCCAAGACCGGGCAGCCGGACTTCGCCACGTTCCGGATCAGCTACACCCCCGACGAGCGCTGCGTCGAGCTGAAGAGCCTCAAGCTCTACCTCTGGTCGTTCCGCGACGAGGGGCACTTCCACGAGGCGGTCACCAACCGCATCTGCGACGACCTCGTCGCGGCCGTCGCCCCCCGGCGCATCCGCGTGGAGGGGGACTTCCTGGTCCGCGGCGGCATCCACACGGTGGTGGTCGTCGAGAGGCAAAAAGCGCGCTAGACTCCGCAGCTTCGAGGATTCGTCCCCATGATTCAGTCGATCATCAAGAAGGTCTTTGGCACCTCGCACGAGCGCGAGGTCAAGCGCATGCGGCCGCGCGTCGCGCGCATCAACGACCTCGAGCCGCGCTGGCAGAAGCTGTCGGACGCGGAGCTGCGCGGCAAGACCGCCGAGTTCAAGCAGAAGCTCGACAACGGCGCCAAGCTCGACGACATCCTCGAGGAGGCCTTCGCGACGGTGCGCGAGGCGTCGCGGCGCGTGCTCAACATGCGCCACTACGACGTCCAGCTGATGGGCGGCATGGTGCTGCACCGCGGGGCCATCGCCGAGATGCGCACCGGCGAGGGCAAGACGCTCGTCGCCACCTCGCCGCTCTACCTCAACGCCCTCGAGGGGCGCGGCGTCCACCTGATTACTGTCAACGATTATCTCGCCACCCGCGACGCGGAGTGGATGGGGCGCATCTACAAGTTCCTCGGGATGTCCGTCGGGACCATCGTCCACGGGCAGACCGATCGCGAGAAGCAGCTCGCCTACCGCGCCGACATCACCTACGGCACGAACAACGAGTTCGGCTTCGACTACCTCCGCGACAACATGAAGGACTCGATCGAGCGGTACGTGCAGCGCGAGCTGCACTACGCGATCGTCGACGAGGTCGACTCGATCCTCGTCGACGAGGCGCGTACGCCGCTCATCATCTCGGGCCCCGCGGAGGAGTCGGTCGACCTCTATCGCCGCGTCGACCAGATCATCCCGTCGCTGAAGAAGGACATCGATTATACCGTAGACGAAAAGGCGCACTCGTCGGTGCTCACCGACGCGGGCGTCGAGCGCGTCGAGAAGAAGCTCGGGCTCACGAACCTCTACGACCCCGACAACATCGCCTGGCTGCACCACGTCACCAAGGCGCTGCAGGCGCACACGCTCTACAAGCGCGACGTCAACTACCTCATCGAGGACGGCAAGGTCGTCATCATCGACGAGCACACCGGCCGCAAGATGCCGGGGCGCCGCTGGTCCGACGGCCTGCACCAGGCCATCGAGGCCAAAGAGAACGTCGAGATCGAGGAAGAGAACCAGACGCTGGCGACGGTGACGTTCCAGAACCTCTTCCGCATGTACCACAAGCTCGGCGGCATGACCGGCACCGCCGACACGGAAGCGGCTGAGTTCCACCAGATCTACAAGCTCGACGTCGTCCAGATCCCGACGAACAAGCCGATGATCCGCCAGGACAACGCCGACCTCGTCTACAAGAACGAGCGCGGGAAGTTCCGGGCGGTGCTCGCCGAGATCGAGAAGCGCCACGCCAAGGGGCAGCCGATCCTCGTCGGCACGATCTCCGTCGAGAAGTCGGAGGTGCTGTCGAAGATGCTCGAGAAGCGGGGCATCCGGCACAACGTCCTCAACGCCAAGTACCACATGCGCGAGGCCGAGATCGTCGCCCAGGCGGGCCGCAAGGGCGCGGTGACCATCTCGACCAACATGGCCGGCCGCGGCACCGATATTTTGCTAGGCGGAAATGCCGAGTTCATGGCGCGCGCCGAGGTGGGCGGGCACGAGGCGGCGGCCATCCCCGGCGCCGTCGACGAGACCACGCCGGAGTACAAGGCGGCGCTGGAGAAGTACAAGGCGCAGTGCGACGCCGAGAAGGAGGAGGTCCGCGCCGCGGGCGGCCTGCACATCCTCGGCACCGAGCGCCACGAGTCGCGCCGCATCGACAACCAGCTGCGCGGCCGCGCCGGCCGTCAGGGTGACCCGGGCTCGTCGCGGTTCTACCTGTCGCTCGAGGACGACCTCCTGCGCATCTTCGGGGCCGAGCGCATCACCGGCCTCATGGAGCGGCTCGGGATGGAGGAGGACGTGCCCATCGAGCACGGCCTCGTGAACCGCGCCATCGAGAACGCGCAGCGCAAGGTCGAGGGGCACAACTTCGACATCCGCAAGAACCTCCTCGACTACGACGACGTGATGAATCAGCAGCGCAAGGCGATCTACGCCCAGCGCAAGCAGATCCTCGAGGGGCGGTACATCCCGTCGCAGACGGAGGAGGACAAGAAGCGCGGCAAGGAGCCGCCCCCTCCGCCGACGAGCTCGGGCGATTGGACGATCGAGGGGCTGGGCGAGAAGATCCAGCCGCGCGTGGCGCAGATCGTCGACGCCTTCTTCGCGGGCGTGCCGAAGACCGAGGACGGGACGGTCGATCCCTACCGCACCGACGGGCAGACGCCCGCGGGCGAGGGGCAGGTCCACGATCCCGAGAAGCTGACGCACGAGCTCTACCGCGTGTTCGGCGCGGTGATTGATGTCAAGCGCGAAATTCTGGGCCCCCGCCCGGAGGCCGGGGCAGGGAGCGAAGCGACCCTCGATAGCCGCGGGGCGATCGTCAAGAAGGCGACCGGCGAGGCGGCGGCGTCGCTCATCCAGCAGCGCGAGCGCGTGCTCGATCTCGCCGACGAGCTGGTGTCGCAGCTGGTGTGGACCGCCTGCCCGGAGAAGGTGCACCCCGAGGAGTGGGACCTGAAGGGGCTCGCCGAGGCGGTGCGCGATCAGTTCAACCTCTCGGTGAAGCTCGACGACGTGCAGCTCGAGCGCGAGGTCATCGCCGAGAAGCTCTGGGAGCAGGTCGAGACCTGGATCCAGGCGCGCGAGACCGAACTCGGGCCGCTGGCGTTCCTCTTCTTCGCCCGCCACTTCGCCCTCGAGGAGATCGATCAGCAGTGGATCGACCATCTCAAATCGATGGACCACCTGCGCGACGGCATCGGCCTGCGCGGGTACGGGCAGAAGGACCCGAAGATCGAGTACAAGAAGGAAGGCTACGAGCTGTTCCGTCAGATGATGGAGCGGATCAACGCCAACGTCGCGGGCAAGCTCTTCCGCGTGCGCCTCGAGCGGCAGCCGCAGGTGGTCGAGGCGGCGCAGGCGGGCGCGTCGGCTCCGGCGCAGCAGCCGGCCGCCGAGGAGAAGCTGCCGGAGTTCCGTCGCAAGGAGCGCCGCATGGTGGCGGTGCACCCGAACGCGGGCGGCGGCGGGGGCGACGGGGCCGAGGGCGGCGACGGCGCGGCGGCGGCGAACGGCGACGGCGAGAAGCAGAAGACCGTGCGGCGCGAGCAGCCGAAGGTCGGGCGCAACGAGCCGTGCCCCTGCGGGTCGGGCAAGAAGTACAAGAAGTGCCACGGCGCCACCAGCGTCGCCTCGGGCTAGCAGTGCGACCGCGGTCGGCGCGCGGGCGCTCTCTCTGAAGGAGCCCCGCGCATGGTCCGGTCGCAGATCCTGTCTATCATTTTATTTGTGGTGCTGGCGGTCGCCGCGGTCGCGGCGCAGGTCACGCTGCGCTGGAGCGGCTGGGTCGTCGTCGGCGTGCTGTTCGTCGGTGGGGTGGGGATCGCGGGGCTGATGGACGCCTTCGGGCGGCGGGCGCTCGGGGGCGGGGGCGGCGGCGCGCCGATGCCGGTCGGGCCCGTCGGGGCGGTGGTCGAGCGGAGGGAGGCGCCGCTCGACGGAGAGATGACGGTGATCGCGGCGGCGCGGGTGCGATCGCGGACCGATCGGCAGGGCGTGCTCGGGGCCTTGTGGCTGCTCGACGCCGGTGGGGTGGTGGTGGCGCTGCGCGATCCGCTCGCCGACGCCCTCTTCGCGGCGGGGCGCTTCCCGGCCGAGCGCGTGCGCTGGCAGCGCAGCGCCGAGGGGGCGCTGTTGACCATCGACGCCGACGGGGAGAGGCGGGCGATGGCGTGGGATCTCGAGGCGCCGGGGGCCATCGAGGTGCGCGACGGCGAGGTGCTGACGACGACGCTCGAGGACGCGCTCGAGCGCGCGACCGGGCTGGCGGTCAGCGGCGGGAGGCAGGTGCTGTGAAGCCGGTCGACGAGGTGCTGGGGCGCCGGACCTAGATCAGCGCCGGTCGAAGAGCCAGGCGAGCCAGGCGATGCCGCTCAGCTGGCCGAGCGTGGGGCGGCGGATCGCGGGGGCGTTGCGAAGACGCGCCAGCGGGTAGAGCGCGAAGGTGTTGCGGAGGCGCTGCGCGCGGCCCTCGTCGAGTCCGGAGGCGCGGATGCTGGCGCCGTGCTCGCCGGCGACGGCGACGATGGTCGCGCGGCGGACGGCGGGGCGGCGGACGAGCTCGGCGATGTCGTTGAAGAGGCCGGGCGGGATGCGACCGCGGACGAGGAGGGCGCGGCCGCGCTTGACAGAAATTCGGAAGAGCTCGCGGGTGCGCGAGAACCACCACAGCGCGACGACGGCAGCGACGGCGACGAGCGGGAGCATCGGAGGGTGGTACGGCCCGCGCGGTCCGACCTTCCGGCGCGCGGGCTACGCCGAGGCGAGGGCCTGCTCGACGATGGCGCGCGTCGGCGGCGCGATCGCGCGGGACGTAGAGCGTGATCGGGACGTAGGGGCCGAAGAACTGCAGCAGCGCGCGGTGGGCGGCGGCGCGCGCGTGCGCCGGGATCGACGCGGCGGCGAGCGCCTGCAGCACCGGCTCGACGCGCGCGACCTGGTGCAGGTGGCGGATGGCGACGAGATCGGGGGCGCCGGCGCGCGCGCGCCACTCGGCGGCGAGGTCGACGGCGACGGCGGTGAGCAGCACCAGCGTCGAGGCGTCGAGCAGTCGGAACGGCAGGCGGAGGAGCCGCTGCGCGACCGCGGGCACGACGGCGACGAGGACGAGCGCGATCGCCGTGCGACGGACGCTGGCCCAGTAGGTCCCTCCGACGCGCGGGGCGGTGCGGCGCGGCGAGGCGAACGCCACCGAGAGGAGCACGGTCAAGCCGGTGACGAGGGCCGCGCTGGCGATGGCCATACGGCATCGATCCGGGTGTGAGGGCCTGGGCGACGCGCAGGAGCTCGCGGCTCGGCCAGAGCTGCGCCAGCGTCGCCGGAAGCATGAGCAGCGACGCCGCCCCGACGACGGGGATGAGGCCGCTCGTCGGGTGGCGGAGCGCGTAGGCGGGCGGCTCGAGTCGCGCCTCGACGCGGCGGTGGGCACCGAGGAGCCACCAGGTGCCGTAGACGATGGCGACGGCGATGGCGCCGATCGGGAAGAGCTCGCGCGAGGTGAGATCGTTGCGCTCGACGACGGTGCGGATGACCCGCACCGAGGAGAACACCGACGGGACGGCGGCGCCCGCGAGCAGCGTCGACAGGCCGTTCGCCAGGCCGAAGTGGCTGCCGAGGCCGGCGAGCACGAAGAGGAGCGCGGTCGCGCCCACCACCGAGAGGGTGATGAGGAGGGCGGTCGTGGCGCCCGGCTCCTCGACGATCGAGCCTCCGACGGTCGGCGGCTGCGCCGCGAGCCAGCGCGCGAGGAACCAGCCCTGGATCGCCGCGACGAGGAGCGTGAGCGCGCAGGCGGCGACGTCGATCGGGATGCGCTCCGACGGGACGCCAACGCGGCGGCGGCGCCAGCGCGGCACGATCGTGGCGAGGAGCTCGACGACGACGAAGCCGGAGAGGATCGGCGACACGCCGAACACGAAGACGCTGAAGGGGGTCGGGTCGAAGAGGCCCGGGCTCGCCGTGCGCGCCAGCGCGTCGACGGTCGAGCGCGACAGCCCGGGGAGGCGGACGTGCTGGCCACCGAGCCACACGGCGACGGGGAGGAGGAGCGTGACGACGAGCCGCCGAGCGCGATCCATCGGCGAAGGGGAGCGCGGAACGGGCGCGCGATCAAGGACGTTCGGCGGCCAGGTACTCGACGAGGAGCGTGACGCCGAGCAGGTGCTCGGAGAGCTCGTACGACGGCATGCTGGCGAGGAAGCCGGCGGTGGAGAGGACGCCGCGCGCCTGGCCCGTGGCGATGTCGGAGAGGTCGCGGCGCAGCGCCTCGGGGAGGGCGGCGTCGCGCGCCAGCGCCGTCGCTGCGGCGGCCGTCCACGGCCACCAGTAGGAGACGAAGAGCTCGTCCTGCTTGGCGGTGATCCCCTTGATGACGTTGCGGCCGTTCGCCGCCGGCGAGCGCGTGCAGGCGCGCGGCGTGCCGTCGAGGGCGCAGCGGTCGACGAGATCGCGGGCGAAGGTCGCGAGCAGCGTGGCGTCGCCGGCGTCCTCGTCGTGGAGGCGCGCGCGGGCGCGGGCCAGCGTGAAGAGGGCGTGATCGGCGACGCCGGGGGTCGCGCGCAGGGCGCCGGCGCCGTCGGCGCGCATGGCCGCGCGCAGCCAGGCGAGGGCGCGCTTGCGCGGGGCGGCGGTGGCCTCGTCGGCGGCGGGCGGCTCCGACTCGACGAGCGCCCAGGTGGCGAGCACCGACGGATAGGCGGAGGTGGCGCGATCGGCGCCCGGCCCGAGCGCGAGCGGGAAGCCGCCGTCGGCGTGCTGGGCGCCGGCGAGGACGCGGCGCGCGTCGCCCAGGCGCGGCGACGGGGCGGTGGCGCCGTCGGGCTCGGCGAGCGTGAAGGCGAGCGTGGCCCAGGCGGCGCCCACCGTCGACGGATAGCCGGCGCGATCCTGGACCGCGAGGTTGGTCCAGCCGTGCGGGCCGCGGCGCTTCACCAGCGCGTCGAGGGCGCGCAGCTCGTCGGCGAGCTCGAGGCCGTGGCAGACGCGGCGCGCGCGCACGAGCGCCGTCAGCGGCTGCGCGGTGTCGCTGCCCGAGGTGGGATCGTGCGGGGTGGCGGCGAAGCCACCGTCGGGGTGCTGCAGGCCGTAGAGGGTCTTGGCCAGCATGCGGCAGGGCGCGCGCAGCGCCTCCGCCGTCGGCACCGACGCGGGCGTCGCGGCCGCTGGGGCCGGCTCCTTCGGGGCCACCGCCGCGGCGGGGGCGGTCGGCGTCCCCTGCATGCGCCACCACACCACGCCCGCACCGGCGACGGCGACGAGCGCCAGCCCCGCGGCGAGGGCCCCGCCGCGCTGGGGCGCTTTCTTGTCTAGCGGGAGATTCGTTGGGGGCGCGGGCGTCGCCGG
>Ga0272446_1000494_pt1 | contig 62256 bp, 53 predicted proteins | sample YNPCB0061_FD_194587 | JGI IMG/M metagenome (GOLD analysis project Ga0272446, IMG submission 194587) | Hot spring microbial mat communities from Yellowstone National Park, WY, United States - YNP-CB-006-1 | ecosystem: Environmental > Aquatic > Thermal springs > Hot (42-90C) > Sediment | place...
GAACCACAGCAACGGCAGGCCATCGTCGTCGGCCGTCACCAGCATGCCCAGCCCCAGGACGCGAAGGTTGGTTCGTTTGCTCTTGGCGTGACCGCGCTTGAGCAGGCGGCTGGGGTTGGCCGACTGGGTGTAGGAATCGAAGTTGCTGGTGTCGAACGCCAGGACATCGCGGGACACCTGGTAGCTGCGCACCACGGCAGCCACTAGGTTCGTCTCCAGACGCTCCAGGTCATCCGCACGCAAGAGTGCCAGCGCTTCGTGTACTCGGCGAGCGTCCAACCCGGCCGGATCGATGAGCAGAAGCTCCCGCACGCCGCAGCCCTCATACCACTGCCGCAACCGCTCCAGGCTGCGCAGCGGACGTGGCGCAATCGCTCGCTGCAAGGCGATGACGGCCAGCAGATGGCCGTAGGAAAGCGTCGCGTCTGCCCGACGTGCCGGGCACGCTTCATCGATGATCCGCACCACGTCGAGCTCGCGCAGCTCGGCACACAGCGCGACGCTGGCACCGACCTCCCAGCTGTCGAAGGAAGCTGGGAACTGCGCTTCGCCGGATTCCGACAACATGGCGGCGAGGCGGTCAGCGGTGCCGAGGTAGATGGTCTTGACGTTGGTGACGACGCCGTCCCTGCGCCCCTTCTGGACCAGGTACCAGTAGGAGTAGCCCTTCACGGTCTTGCGCACGAGCTGCATGAGTTAGGTCCTACACTAGCAACCTCGGGGACGCAAGCTCAAATGGTCAGGTCTGAACGGATCGCCAGCAAAGCACGACGATTCCGCGCTCCATGGCGGTCGGACGCAGTCAGCCGACTCTGCTGTTAATCGCCGTAGCCAGGAGACTGCCGCTAGACGGCGACACGTATAGGTTCCTGTCCATGCCCGGATTGACACCAGAAGCATGCAAGAAAGAGTGGATGAAGGCGTTCCTGTTCGGCCCTCCAGGCCAGCGAGACCCGCTGGCAACGCTCACGGAACCCCTTTGTCGGGAGTTCATCCAGGGGAAAGCAGGCGCTCTGCAACGCGCGAACGCACCGGGGAATCCTCGCCAGTTCCTCGACGCCGTCAGCCGTGAGCGCGATTGGGAGCGCACGGCCAGGCCTCTGTTCTTCGTGTTGCCACGCGCCGCCACAGCCGATGACGCCCGGCTCTTTCTCGACAATGCTGTCTACCACGCAAAGCATGGCGGCACCCCGCTCGACGCCCTGAAGTTGGTGGCCGCTGCGCTCGACAGCCAGCGCCAGTGGAACAGCAGTCAGCGCCGGCAGTTCTGGAGCGCCGTCAATGGCCTGGCGGGAAAGCGGAGGGTGAATCGTGGGTAAGTACATCATCGACACATACCAGGTGACCCTGCTGTCGGAGGCCAGATTCGGCCCCACCGACGCCGGTGCGCAGATCCACGTCATCGATCTTCTGCCCAACAGCTTCGACGACGGCACAGGCAAGCGGCGCCCGTACATTCCCGCCGAATCGCTGCACGGTCGTTGGCGCAGCACGCTGGACCGGATTCTGGGGCACACCGAGGCGACCTGGAAGACCGCGGCCGAAACCTCGGACCTCTTCGGCAATGCCGACCTCAAGCAGCGAGGACGCCTGCGCTTCAGCCATGCGTACCTGCTCGACCCCGAGCCCCGCCTGGCGCTATATCGCAGGATCAAGCTCGATCCGCTGCTCGGGACGGCGGCGGACACGGGCTTGTTCGACGAGCTCATGCTGTGCGAAGGAGCAAAGTTCGTGTTCACCCGCATCCTTCGCGCCGCGGACCTCGACGACACCGAGATCTGCGAGCAACTTGCGCTTCTCGACCTGGTCGACCAGGCATTCGCCAAGCGTCTTGTCACGATCGGTGCAGGCTCCGCGCTCGGCCGGGGCCAAGCCAACGTGGAGCGCTTGCACCGCGTCGAGATGGCGGCGTCCCCGGCTCGCCCTGCGGTGCAAGCGTGGAAACCACCGCAAGATCTCCGCCAGTTCGTACCCGCCGCCGCCACCGGTGGGCTCGCGGAGGTCCCGCCCTTTGATGGCCGCGACGACGAGCCCAGCGTGCTCGCCGTCCGCCTCACGAACCTCGGCCAGCTCTGGACCGGACGCGAGCTCGTCACCGGAACCACCCTGTTCGGCGCGCTCGCCGCCATCGCGCTGGAGCTCGACGGCTCCAGCCCGCGGGTGCGCATCAACAGCGCGCCCCCGCTGGTCGCGCCCGATCCGTCCATCTCCTTGACGCGCGCCCTGCAAGCCACGCCGGGCGGACTGTTCGCCCGGCTCTACGCAGCGTGGAAGAGCGGAACCTTCCGCATTGCGCCCCTGCTGCCCGTACCGCGAGGACAACGCATCCCCGAGGGCGACCCGGTGGTCGCCTACAACACGCTGGCGCAAACAGCGTATTCCCAAGGCAACGGATACCGCTACTACGACGGGCAGATAATCCACCAGAAGGCGCCCATCAGTCGTGACACCGGTACGGTGCACAGCGGCTACCATGTCGATGTCGAAACCTGTCCGCTGCAGCAGCTCTTCGGGTTCGTGCTCCTGAAAAATAGCGAAGCCCGCGCTCTGTTCGTCGACCTTCTCCCATGGCTGGCTGTGGCCGACCTGGGCCATTCGAAACATACGGTGTGCGATGTGGCGTTCCCAGCCCACGTTGCGGCGAAAGGCAACGCGCCCGGGCTCGCCGGGCAGCCACACCTGCTGACGCGCCGGATCGACGGCTACCTCACGCCGGAGCAGAATGCTCCGCTGCAGTACATGACGCTTCGCTGGACCGGCTGCTTCCCTTGTTCGTCCCAGGGCGCGCTCGCAAGCAAGCCCGGAGGACCGTCACACTTCCAGGTCGCGAGTGGCTGGGCCATCCCGCAACGCATCCAGGGCGCCGAGACGGAGTACGACGGCAACTGCGTTGCCGTGTCGGGCGTGCCGGCTCACGGCCAGCCTGGCGCCGTGGGCGATGCGCGGTCGGCTCTCTTGCATGGACTGGGCGCGCTGCCTGAGTGGCGCGCTCTGGGATACGGCCAGGTGGTTTTCTTGGGCTGACGAACGAGGGAGAGCGGTATGGCCATCACGTTCCAGCGTAGGACAGGCATGGATGCGCAGGAAGGCGCCGCAGCGCCACGCGGTCGCGTAGCGGGTTGTACCAACTGTGGCGGGTTCCAGACATGCCAGAACCGCGAGAGCAGGCAGCGCTGGTGCCTCGAACAGGCCAGCCGGCGGCCCTCCGGTCTGGTCCTCTTCGAGGCTCCGATCAAGCCCGGAGCCCTGGCGCGCGGGGTGCAGCCAATCGACCAGGCGACGGACTGGGGCTCCCGCGCCACCCACCTCAGCAGCGATGCGCTCGAACTGCTGTTCTCCATCAAGGGGTTCGTGCGCATGGCATGGCTCCAAGGAGACCCGGACCTGCTGCGCTCCCGACGCTTGCTCGGCACCATGAAGAAGAAGGGCGACAACGCCGCCTTCGGCGCTTGGCATCCGCCGCTCCACGGCACACCGTTGCCCAACGAATGGGAGAGTGTCGTCGCGTGGGGAAGCCAGGTCTGGTTCGACATCGAGCAGAGGGACAACGCGCCCGTCCTCGTCGCCGCGGTGAGAGACCGGACAGACGGCGCTTGGTCGCTGGCCAAGGACCTGGAAGCCGTGCTGAATAGCCCAGCAGCGCAGCAGTTCCTTGGCACGCCCACGCGTCATGCACCCACACTCACGCTGGCGAACCCGACCGCTGCGACCGAGCCAATCCGCTGGGCCGAGGTCCGGGCAAGGGTCTCACTCGGGCCGTTCGTGACCGGCCTTGGCCTTGACGTCAACGATGTCCCCCGGAACGCATTCCCGAATCGTCCCGCGTTGACTCCGCGCCACAACGCCGGACCCATCAAGGCCGTGCTCCCTGCCGTGCGTCGTCCCAATGAGCCGACCCTCCCGGTTGCCGGCGTCCGCGGACCCCTGCGGGAGGCCTACCGTTGGCTCGGATGGATCCAGGGTGATGGGGGAAACGACCCGTCCTCCGATCTTTTCGGCGACACGGACCACGGGGGCCGGATTGCCGTGAGCTTTGGCGACGCCTCCTGCCTGAACCTGAATCCCGACGACTTCAGGCTGGCGAAGCTGTTCTTCACGAGCGATACGCTCAACCCCATGGGGGGCCGCGAGCGAAACGGACGGATCGTGGGCGCGTTCAATCCCATGCAGGTGCGGTATCACCCGGGGCTGGCCTTCGATCTCGTGCTTCGCGTGCGCGATCCCGCACCGGGTGAGCTGGACCGTTTGAGAATTGCGCTGGACCTGCTCCACCACGGATTCTTCCGCGTAGGCCGGTTCCGATCCAGGGGGTTCGGCCGGATGCGGCTCAGCAAACCGAGCCATGTGCAAGTCGTGTACGACTTGAAAAAGTGGCTTGGCGGCGAGCAGGATGCCACGACCGAGCTGTCCTGGACCGTGGGCTCGTTGCAGGCGGATGAACAGCCGCACGAGGCGCCTCAGCCTGTTCCGCAACAGATCAGGGCACCGGCGGCTGCGCCGCTGCCTGCTCCCGCTGACGTGGAGGTGACAACCGACCAAAAGATCCAGCGGGCCGTCTTCGCCGCCCTCGGGAACATCGCTCAATGGGAATTGGCCTTCAAGAATCACAACCTCTCGCCCGAGCAGCGAACACAGGCGGCCCGAGCGCTGCTCGATCATCCCACGGCTGGGCCCAGGATCGCTGATGCGGCCGACAGGGGAAAGAAGTGGGCCCGGGGGCTGCAGCAGGTAGCGAAAAAGGCGTAACGCCCACCCTCGAGCCCGGCAGGACCCGCGAATTCGCCAACCCCAACCGCCATCGATCCGTCACACCGGCCCACCCTACCGCGCGTCGGCGCAGCAGCGGTATCCGGTCTGCAACTCGTGGAAAAGCTCGTCGTGGTCCACGGTCGTGGGACGGCACCGGTTGCGCAACGGGCCCCACCAGCCGCCCTTCAGGCCCGACATCATCTTCCGCCCACCGTTCTTTTGCGAGAAGTGCGGCTTGTCCAGCACCACCCACTCGTCGATATTGCCGACCATGTTCTGCACCCCAAACGGCGACAGGCACTGCGGGTTCGACGTGACGGGCTGACGGTGGTCCGCAAGCTCCCCCTGCTGCGTGACCAACCCCTCGGTCTTCTCGAAGTTGCACACCGCCGGGTTGCGAACGAAGCCATACGGGTAGGGCCTCATCTCCTCGCCTTCGCAGGCGAACACCCACTCCTGCTCCTGGCACAACCGCTTCCCCTCCGCCTCGCACGCGGCCTTGGCCTGCGTCCAGGACACGTCGCCCACCGGCAGGCCTGATTCGTCGCCCGCTTCGTAGCGGTCGATGCAGAACCGCATGGGAACCCGGGCGACCTTGCACGTCGAAGGCTGCTCGTATGCCCGGCACCTGGCGTAGGGGAATTTCGCCGGATCCTCCATCCAATCGATGCACTTCTGCTCCGGCTCGGGACAATAGCTGCCCTCCACGAGGACCATGCCGTCAGGGCACGCGCCGTTGCCGTCCGCGAGCTCCTGCGATGTCCCCTCCGCTCCGCCACCAGCGGCAGGCTCGAACCCCGGGGGCGCGGTGGCCATCGGCTCTGCGCTTGTTTCGGACACCGCGGGCGGCGACACCGCCTCGTTGCCGTCGGCCGAATCAGGCGAAAAACACGCCGAGGCGTCTTCTGCCCCAGCCTCAGCCACCTGGATGGGTTGCGGTGCGTCATCGGCCGCACCCCCGCGGCCGACTTCGCAGGACGCAAGAACGCTGACGGCGATCGCGAGCACTCCGGACATCCACATGAACGTACGCATGGCTCTTTCGCTTCCGGCCAGAAGGTTGTCCCTGGCTCAATCACTGTCAACCTAGGCGGGAATCATGCCAGCCCCCCGGTCGTCGATCGCGGCCCGAAAATCCCTATTCCGCAGACCAGCCTCACGCCGGACCATGACATCCCGTTCATGGTGTGGCGCCGGGGCATCACCTCGACCGCGGGGAAACAAGCATGGATCGACTCGCGGGCGAGACAACCGGATATCGTCGCAACGGCCCCCCCCGAAACCGGCCAGGCTCCGCTGATACGCGTGACACCCGCGTAACGCGTAACGCGACTGCCAGCCGCCGTCAGAGTAGCTGCTTGCGAAACCGCAGGGTCGCGACGGCCATCACCGCCACGCCGATGCCGAGCAGAAGGAGCAGCGGACGCGCCACCTCGCCCAGCGTCGCCCCGCGCAGCAGCACCGATCTTACGATCTCCACGAAGTAGCGCATGGGATTGACCCATGTCAGAGGCCGAATCCACCCCGGCATCGCGTCGATCGGCGTCATGAACCCCGACAGCAGCATCGCCGGCAGAATGACGAAAAAGCCGCCCATCAGCGCCTGCTGCTGCGTCCGGCTCACCGTCGACACCCAAAGCCCCAGCCCAAGCGTCGCCACCAGGTATGCCACCGACGAAAGCAGGATCACCGCCACGCTGCCCCGGAGCGGTACGTCGAAGAGCAAATTGCCCACGACCAGGATGATAGCCTCGTCGATGAACCCGAACACCGCGTACGGAAGCATCTTCCCGACCATCAAAGTCAAGGGAGACATGGGCGTGACGAGAAGCTGCTCCATCGTACCGACCTCGCGTTCCCTGGCGAGGCCCATGGCGGTCACGATGGTGGTGATGATGAGCAGGATGGACGCTGCCGTGCCGGGGACCATGAAGCGGCGGCTCTTCAACGCGGGATTGTAGAGCAGACGCGGCTCCAGTCGAACCGTCGCGACCGGCCCCACGCCGGCCTCGGCCATCCGCTCCGCCGCACGCGTCAGCCCGGCCTGCGCGACATACTGCTCGACAGCGCCGCTCGCGCCAATCGCACGCGACGGGTCGGAGCCGTCGACCAGCACCTGCACCGACACCGCGTTGCCCGCTGCCATGTCGCGGGCGAACCCGCGGGGCACGACGAGCGCCAACGACGCCTCACCGCGTATGATCTTCTGCTCGGCATGGCCCACGTCGGACGCATGCTGGAGGCGGTAGGTGCCGTCGGCGCCCAGCCCGTCGACCAGGGACCGGCTCTGCGGGGTGCCGTCCAGATCTACCACGATGGTATCGATGTGCTGAATCTCGAGGTTGGCCGCGTAGCCAAACAGCACGAGTTGAATGACGGGCACCGCGAGCAGCATGGCCATCATGCGCAGATCGCGCAGGGTTTGCAGGAATTCCTTCCGAATCAGCGCAATCAGCGTCACCAGCGACATGGCAAGCTCCAGCGGGTCAGTGCCGCGGCACGATCGTCCTCCGGAACAGGATCGTCGAGATGATGATCATGACCGCGGCAAACACGAGAAGCGCCAGGGCGTCCGGCGCGATCACCTCCAGCGGGGCGTCGCGCAGCATGATAGCTCGCAACGCATGCACGTAGTAGCGGGCCGGAATGATGCGGGTGAGCGCCTGCAGGGGTGCGGGCATGTTGTCGATGGGCATGATGAAGCCGCTGAGCAGGGTGGCCGGGAGCATCGAGCTCACCGCCGCGCCCTGGGTCGCCACCTGCTGGTTCTTGGTGGCGACACTGATGAGCAGGCCCTGCGCAAGCGTGGCGAACAGAAACAGGCAGGAGATGGCGACGACCAGCACGACCGGCCCTCGGATCGGGACGCCGAACAGCCAGGTACCGGCTGCGAGGATGAGCAGTATCTGGAGCATGCCCACGCCGAAGTAGGGCATGAGCTTTCCCAGCACAATCTCCGTGCGCCCGACCGGGGTGGCGAATAGCTGCTCCATCGTCCCGCGCTCCCACTCCCGTGCAACGGTCAAGGCGGTCAGCAGCACCGCCATCATCGCCTGGATGGTGGCGATCAGGCCCGGAACAAGGAACAGCGCGGAGCGCATCCCCGGGTTGAACATGGCGCGAACCCGTGCCTCGAGCAGATCCGGCGTCGCCCCGAGAACCTCGGCCATCATCGCGCGATTGCGGGCGATCGTGAAGCGCGCGGCGAAGGAAAGGACCGACGTGGCGGTCATGTTGTCCGCCGCATCGACCAGCAGTTGCACCGTGGCAGCCCCACCCTGCCCAAGCTTCCGTCCGTACCCCGGTGGGATCACGATCCCGAGCCGGGCGTCCCCCCGCCGGAAGGCCGCCTCCACATCGTCGGCACGATCACACCGTCCGACATCCCGGAACGTGTCGCCGGAAAACACATGCCGGGTCAGCGCGCGGCTCTCCGGTGTGTGGTCCTGATCGACAATCATGGTCGGCACGTTGTCGATGTCGAAAGACACCGCGTAGCCGAAGATCACGAGCATGACCACAGGCATCCCGAACGCGAAGTAGAGCGTGCGCACGTCGCGCACGACGTGGATCCACTCCTTGAGCGCCATCGCCAGCACGCGAGTGAAAAACCGCAGCACCCGGCTCCTGCGCCTCATGGGTCGTCTCCCGATGCCCGCGCTACGGCGAGAAAGACATCTTCGAGGGTAGGAGCGTAATCCTCGATCGTCACCTGGCGTGCGCCAGAAGCGTCGAGGACATGCAGCAGGGCGTCGTCGGTCATGACGCCCGGGTCGCCGCGAACGTGGAGGCCAGCACCGAAAGCATGGGCCTCCCACACGCCGGGGGCGGCGCGGACCGCAGGCAGATCCAGCTCGTTGCCGCGCACTAGCACCAACCTGCCCGGCACGAATCGGCGTTTGAGCTCCGACGGCGCGTCGAGCGCCACGAGGCGTCCGTCGACCATCAGCCCAACACGGCCGCAATACTCGGCTTCGTCCATGTAGTGAGTCGTGACGAACACGGTGGTACCGGACTCGGCCAGGCCGCGGATGATGCGCCAGAAACGGCGTCGGGCGCCCGGGTCCACCCCTGCCGTCGGTTCGTCGAGGAACACGATCGCCGGTCTGTGCAGGAGCGCCGCGGCCAGCGCGAGGCGTTGCCGCATGCCCCCCGGAAGGGACGACACGAGCGCATGCTCGTGCTGAGCGAGACCGACTTGTTCGAGCAGGGTTCGGGCGCGCCGAAGGCGCTCGCCACGCGGAATGCGGTAGGCGCCGCCGAAGAAGTCCAGGTTCTCCATCGACGTGAGGTCGGGGTAAAGCGAAAAACGCTGGGACATGTAGCCGACCGACATCCGTACGGACTCCGGATCCCGCCCGACGTCATGGCCGGCGACCAGGGCCTGCCCGCCGCTGGGTGCCAGCAGGCCGCAGAGCATGCGAATGGTGGTGGACTTGCCTGCGCCGTTGGCCCCGAGAAAGCCGAAGATCTCGCCCTGGCGGACCTCGAAGGACACGGCCTTGACGGCCTCGAACGAGCCGAATCGGCGCGACAGCTCCCGAACCTCGATGACCGCGCTCATGCGTCGCCCCGCGAATCCGCGACCAGCGAAAGATACAGATCCTCGAAGTCCGGCGGAGCCAGCTCGACACGCGCGCCCAGAGGCGCCAACCTCGCGCTCACGGCGTCTTGCCGCCCCTTGCGCACGACCACGCGGATGCGCTCCCCGGCCGGCGTCAGCGCGAGAATGTCCGGGTCTTGCTCGAGGAGCTGGTCGACGGCTCGGCGGTCCGGGGCGGCGATATGCACGACCGCATGAGGAAAGGCGGCGAGCAGGCTGGCCGGCGGCCCCTCGGTGAGCATGGAGCCCTCATGCAGCAGGACGACGCGGTCACAGCGCGCTGCTTCATCCATGTAGGGCGTGGACACGAGCACGCCCATGCCCTGTCGCACGAAGTCGTAAAGCAGGGCCCACAGCTCGCGGCGAGAGACCGGATCGACCCCGTTGGTGGGCTCGTCGAGCACCAGCACATCCGGGCGGTGGAGCAAGGCGCAGGCGATCGCCAGTTTCTTGTACATTCCTCCGGAGAGGGCGCCGGCAGGACGATCGGATGCCTGGTGCAGCCTTGTGATACCGAGCAGATGCTCGCGCCTTGCCTCGAAGACACGCCGGGGCAGGTCGAAAAGACGGGCAAAGAAGCGGAGATTTTCGTCGACCGAAAGATCGGTGTACAGCCCGTAATGCTGGGGCATGTATCCCAATCGTTCGCGGGCTTCACGGGGCGCCTTTTTCCAGCTCACGCCGCCTATCAACACCTCACCCGCGTGAACATCGATCAGTCCGACCAGCGCGCGAATCAGGGTCGTCTTGCCGGCGCCGTCGGGCCCTACGAGCCCCACCAGCTCCCCCGCCCGAATCTGCAGGCTCACGCCCCGAAGCGCCGGAACCCCGCCAAAAGCACGATCGATCCGCCGGGCTTCCAGCAGGGCAGACCCCGTCATCGAGCCGTCCCGGGCAGGGTGACCTCCGCAGGCATGCCGGCACGCAGCGTGCCGTCTGCGTTGGGCACATGCACCTCGACCGCATACACGAGCCGGTCCCGGTCCTCGCGGGTCTGAACGTTGCGCGGGGTGAACTCCGCTTCGGCGGCGATGCGACGGACCGTGCCGTGGAACACCCGGTCGGGAAAAGCATCGACACGGACCTCGGCTGGTGCGCCGATGCTTGCCCGCGACAACTCGGCATTGGGCAAGAAGAACGTGACCTTCGCCGTGGCGATGTCGAGCAAGGTTAGAATGCGGGTTCCGGGGCCCACGACGGATCCTGGCTCCTGCAGCCTCGCCGTGACCAGCGCATCCCGCGGAGCCACCAGCACGCACTCGTCGACGGCGAGCTGCGCGCGTTGCTTGTCCGCCAAAGCGGCCTGAAGGCCGGCGCGCGCGACATCGACCTGGGCGGCCGCCGCGCTCGCCGCGCTCTGCGCCGCCGCGGTTCGTGCGCGAGCGGTCTGCACGTTGGCGTCAGCGGCCTTGTGCTGCTCTCCCACACCCGCATAGCGCGTCTCGGCTTCCTCGAACAGCGCCGTGCTGATCGCGCCGGTGCCGTGCAGATCGTCGGCACGCTGCTTGTTTCTCTCGACCAGGCTTTTCTCCGCGGCCACCGCGCTCGCCGCCGCCCGGGCCGCACTCACCTGCGCCGCCGCCACGCCGATGTTGTCCCGGGCCCCCTTGTATGCCGCCTCGGCCGCCGCAACCGTCGACTCCGACGCCTTCACGCGCGCTTCCGCTGCCGCCAGCATGGCATTCTGATCGACGCAGTCGAGCCTGGCCACCGGCTGCCCCTGCTTGACCTGGTCCCCCTCCTGCACGAGCACCTCGGTGATCCGGCCGGGCACCCTCGCCGCGACAAAGGTCTCGACTCCCTCCACCGTTGCGGACCCGCCGGAGGGCGCGTGCTTGTACCTCCCTTCCGCAAGCACCCGCCACGCAAGCGCCCCGGTGAGCAGCAAAACAATGAACGACAGAACCACGACCTGTCTTCGCATGACGACCTCGCGTAGCACAGCTACCATTGCGCTGCGACGCCGAGCCAATGGTACTGCCGAGCTTGCTCCGATGGAAGGGCCGGCCACGGCAAGCCAAGCCTCGCCGCGGGACACGACCCGCGCAGGGCATGACACCGCGTCGGCCGCATCACAGCCCTCTTCATCGGGAGACCGTTGCGAAGACCGCCCGATGGGCCGCGCTGGCAGGTCGTCCGCTGGTCAGAACCCGCAAGCGCCGCCGGAGCAACAGCCCCCTGTGGCGCAACCGCCGTCGAATCCGTCCGAGCCCACCCCCGCCGAACCCCCGACGTCGCTCGTCCCCCCCATCACCGCAAACGCGGAGAGCTGCTTGGTGACCTGGCTCGACGAACACGACGGGCACGTCACGTCCGCGAGATCCCCCGTTTCGTAAACAAGCTCCTCGAACTTCGTATGGCAATCCACGCAGCGAAACTCGTACATAGGCATCTTCGCATCACTCCTTGCTGATGGAACGGACCGGCAGCCTCATTGCGAACATTGCGTCGGCTCTTCCGCGGACGGGGAGTCGCCAGGAGCGTGCCGGGACGGAGACGTGTACCTGGCGGCCTCGCAGCCGGGCTTGCCGTCCGTCGCGGGCAAGGGCGCTCCGTGGTCGACTCCACCGCAATTCGACGCGATCAAGCTTGCCGCCGCGGCGCGTAGGTCCGAGATGGGATGCTCGCCGAGGAATTGGGCGGATCGCTTGCCTTGGTCGTCGAAAAGCTGGATCGTGGGGACCGCGTGCACCCCGAAGATCTCGGCAGCGCCTGCATTGCGGGGATCCGACAGATCCACCGTGAGCACGTCCACCTGCTTGCCCAGACAGTCCTGCCTGAGCTGCGCCATCGACGGCTTCATTCTCTCGCACACCGGACAACCCTTGGCGTGGAACTCGACCAACCTCGGGCGCTCCGACGCCTCGCCCAGGCGCACGGTCGTTTCCGAGCCATCGGCGGTGACCGCAACGACTTGCGGGGTCGAGGTCTGCGGCCCGGACCACACGCTCCTGGCCGCGGGCACGACCAGCAACAACCCCACCGCGACCATCACGACGCCCGTCACGCGCTCGAACCAGGGGATGTAGCGGTTGAGCTTGCGCAATCGGGGTACGAGTCGGTCGGCCAGCAGCGCCACGACCAGGAACGGAACGCCCACGCCCAGGCTGTAGGTCAGCAGGTACAGCGCTCCCATCCAGGGGCTCGTCGTGGTCGCGGTCGTGTACGTCAGCACCGATCCGAGGATCGGCCCGACGCAAGGCGTCCATCCCAGCGCGAACAGCACACCGAACAGCACGGCATCGACCGCGGCCGACCCGGTCTTGACGGCGTTCATCTGGAAGGTCTTCTCCAGAAACGGCACCTTCAGCAGGCCCAGGTACTTGAGACCGAACAGCGCGATCAGCACGCCGCCCAGGAGCAGCATCAGCGATCGATGCTGCTGGAGCACGCCGCCCACGGTCGACGCTCCGAGCCCGAGGAGGGTGAAGACGAGGCTGAAGCCAGCCACGAACAGCAACGACGACAGGACCAGCCGGTTTCGGGAGCCGTCGGAGCGCCCCGACTCCACACCTGCGCCCATGAGCAGGCTGAGCCACACGGGCAGAATGGGCAGGATACAGGGAGTCAGCAACGTGAGCATCCCGGCACCGAAGATGGAAACGAGGCTCAGCTCCATGGTGTGGCTCGCATTGGGTGGACAGGAAGGATTCCCGGGCTCCGGCATCCGTTTGGAGCCCGTTTCGGGCCGAAGGGTTCAACCCATGGGCCGCGTCCGTGTCGCACGGCTTGGGAGCAGGAAGGCGGTCGGGCTTCGACCCGGTTCGAGGGCGCCCTGGACACGCAGTGCAGGCCGAGCGCGCGGGGTCGCGGTCGACCCGCCAAGCACCGGTCATCACCACCGGAGACCCGAAGCGCAGCGATGCCGGGCAGGAGGGCGGTTCGCGCGGGATCCGGACGTCACCGCGCGGCGCCGGCCGTGTTCCCTTTTGCGATGGGTGCGTCGTGTCGTATCCTGCAAGGTGGATCCCCGGCGCCGCACCCGCGCGTCCAGGCGCGCAGCCGCGCCACCCGTCATCGTTCGAAGGAGGCTCCCATGCATGTCGCTCTGGTCGGACCCGATCTCGAGGAGAACTTGTCGCTGCGCTATCTGTCGGCGTCGCTCCGGGCAGCGGGGCACGAGACCACGATCATCCCGTTCGAGAAGGCCGCCGATATCGAGTCCGTCCGCGCGGCGGTTCGCGAGGCGGACCTGGTCGGCCTGTCGATGTGCTACCAGATCCGTGCTCGCGAATTCCTCGACCTTGCGGATGCAATGAAGCAGGACCGTGCGAGCCGCCCCATCGTGGCCGGGGGGCACTACGCCTCCTGCGAGGCGCGGGCGCTGCTGGAACATCATCGTGCGATCGACGTCATCGTGATCCACGAGGGGGAGCAGACGCTGGTCGAGCTTGCGTCGTTGCCGGCGCTGTCGGAGCAAGCGCTGGCTGGTGTCCGGGGCATCGTGTACCGGAGCTCGCAGGGCGTTCAGGCGACCGCGCCTCGCCCGATCCTGGCCGATCTGGACCAGCTTCCCTGGCCGGACCGACGAGGTCCCGCGCGGCTGGTGGTGGGTGTCCCGACCGCGTACATGATGGGGAGCCGCGGGTGTCAGAGCGCCTGCGACTATTGCTGCATCACCACGCTGCATCGCCTGGTGCCCGGAAAGCGCTTTCGCCAGCGAAGCCCGGAGGCCATCGCCGACGAGATGGCGTCGCTGTATCACGACCGGGGCGTGCGGCAGTTCGTGTTTCACGATGACAATTTCCTCGTGGCGAACGTCGGGCAGAACCTGGAGCGCATCGATGCCCTGGACCGGGCGCTGCGCCGCAGGCGGGTGGGGCCGGTAGGGCTCGTGCTCAAGTGCCGCCCCGGCGACGTGCAGCGCGAGGTGTTCGAGCGTCTGCGGGAGATGGGATTGCTGCGCGTGTTTCTCGGGGTCGAGTCCGGCTCCGAGCAGGGGCTGCGCTCGCTCGGTCGACACCAAACGGTGGAGCAGGCGCACCGGGCGCTGCGGATCTGCGAGGCGCTGGGGATATCGGCTCAATACACGATGATAACGTTCCACCCCGAGGCGACGGCTTCGTCGATCCGGGCCGACATCGCGTTCGTGCGCGATCACCTTGCGCACCCGTTGAGCTTCTGCCGGGCGGAAGCGTATTCGGGCACACCGCTGGAGCAACGGCTGCTTGCGGCGGGGAGAGCGGAGGGCGACTACCTGTTCCGCGGCTACGACTTCACCGATCCGTTGACGGCCGTGATCTGGAAGCACGCGCGCAGCGCCCTTCGGGAGCGATTCTGGAGCTGCAATCACCTGCTCGGCCGGGTCGTTCAGCTCGACCACCTCGCGGCGGTCTTTCGACACTTCTATCGAGGTCCGGAGGTCGATGCGCTCGTCGCGTCGTTCCTCGACTGGCAGCTCGAAGTCAACCGGGACAGCGTGGCCTTGTTCGAGGAGCTTATCGATGCGTGCGAGAGCTGCGCACCGGACTCGCCGGACCTCGCAGCGCTGATGGCCGACCTGGCGCAGCGGGAGAAGGCCTCGCGTGATCGCTTCGAAGCGCGGCGCAAGGCGCTTCGTGTAGCCCTGTATGAGACGTCCTTCCGCATGATTGGGCTGTCCCGGCCTGCACCGGGGCGACTCCGCCCGATCCGCGTCCGAAGCCTCGCCCCCCATGCGGCGGCGGTGTTTCTCGCGGTGGGTCTGCTCGGCTGTGGTGGAACCACGGAGTCGGGAAAGCAACCGCAGCCCACGATCGACGCCGGCGCCGACCAGCAGATCACCAGCGATGCGGCGCCCGAGGTGTCCACGGACCAGTACACGGAGCCCGACGGCGTGTATGAGGCTCCTCCGTGGGACGGCAGCTTCCCCGAGGACGCGACGGCGGACCAGTACACGGAGCCCGACGGCGTGTATGAGGCTCCTCCGTGGGACGGCAGCTTCCCCGAAGACGTCGAGACCGATGCGTACACCGAGCCCGACGGCGTATACGAGGCGCCCCCGTGGGACGGCGGCAACTGACCCGCGCGTTGCACATGTCTGTTGGTGTTCGTGCGGGGCGACCGATCTCGCACCCGTTTTTGAGCGTGGTGCGCGCTATCGGGTCCAGGGTATCGGCGGGCCGGACGGATGGGTATGTCTTGCTGTAGTCGGCAGAGGCGGCGACGCAGCTTGCGCAGCAAGGAGAGAACCCAGTGGCGGCCGCGACGCAATCCTCGACGCAGGGACCGGGCTTGCCGAGGCAGCCCACTGCGCACTTGCCGGCGCCGGAGTTTGGGGTTCTCGGCCATGGGGGAGCATGCCCGCACGGGCAGAGCAACGGTTCGACGCTGGCCGGAGCGATGGACCGGGTGTCGCCCGGTCAGGACGGGGTCGGCGCAAGCTCGTCGCGGGTCGGAACGACGTGGGAAAGGGCCACGGCGAGCCTGGGCGAGGTGGTGCGCGACCAAGGCACGGCACCTGGTGAGCGATTCACACGTGCAAACGGTCGTGCGAAGGCACTCGCTGAGCGATTCACTCGTGTCAACGGTCGTGCGAGGGCACTCGCTGAGCGATGCAAGCGTGCAAACGGTCGTGCGAGGGCACTCGCTGAGCGATTCACACGTGCAAACGGTCGTGCGAAGGCACTCGCTGAGCGATTCGCTCGCGCCAACGGTCGTGCGAGGCACTCGCCGAGCGATTCCGACCTGCACCCAGGCGGAAACTCGGCATTGGAAACGCGCCGGGCGGTGCCTGGCTCAGAAGCTTGTCGACGGCTTGCACATCGCGTTCGCGGACCAGGCCGCGGGAGTTGAGCACGAGGGCGTCACGCCAATCCAGGTCCGGTGCGTGCGCGGTGGTGTCGACCGAAGCCGATAGTCCTTTCGACCGGGTTTCGGATTCCATCACCCATCGCGCAAGCCGCTGCTACGTCGGCTCGGCGGCGTGAACAAGGAGAAGTCTTGAGTCTTGAGTCCTGAGGCTTGAGCCCGGAAGCTCGCACGCCGAGGCCGGCTCTTCCTTCCACCCTGCAACGCAGGACGCTCAACGGGCCGATGCGCTCCTTCGAACATCGATGAGCTTCTCCTCTCCTGCTCAGGACTCAGGACTCAGGACTCATCGCCCGCACCGTGACGCTTGAGCCATCGCAGCACACGCGTGGGTAAGCGCTGGCTGACGTCGAGCAGTTCGGATTGCGCGGCAGCTTGCGTGGCGGTGAACACCACGCGGCCGTCGGCGCTGGTGCTTATTGGATCGACGCCACAAGACCGCTCGCGCCATGTCGGATGCCACGCTCCTCGCCAAGACGCTGCAGCAGCCGGGCGATCTCCGAGGAAAAGATGCGAAGCACAGCGCTGAGCAAGGTCACGTCGGGCGCCATAGGGAGCCTCAAGTCGAACGGCGCGCTGAGCACCCACTGCCTCAGCGGTACGTCGGGCAACACTCGATCCGCCAGGGACGTGAAGCGATTCAAGAACGCCAACCAGCTAGAGTCGTACCTGGGCTTGACGCCGGGCGAGAACACGACGGGCTTCAAGCAACGCCGCACGCGGATCACGAAGGCCGTCCAGCCCCGGCTGCGTCACGCGCTCGGCCAGGCGGCGCTGGTATTTCGCCGGCTGCGACCGGCGGACCCGATGGTGCTCTGGGCGCAGAAACGCGCAAAGCACGCCTCGCTGAACGCATTGTACCTACGTGCACGTCGGAAACAGCCCAACAAGCGCGCGCTGCGTCGTCGGCGCCGCAAAGCGTGTCGGGCCCAACGTCCTTTCTGTCGCCCATTGGAATCGCCTTCGCGACGGCAAGCTCTACGCGACGGGTCGCGCGCCGATTAAGCTCTGCTTCTCCGCAGGACGTTCGACGCTGACAGTCGCGTGTGCCCCCGAGGAGGCGGCAAGCTCTCGGTGCGTGCCGTCGTCACCGACCGAAGCTCCGCGCCCTGCATCGCTCGCGCGCTCCGCCCGCCACCGCGTGAGACCCGCCCATTCGACACGCCGCCTCGCCGCGTCTGCGCCGAGCCTTGTCGAGCAACGGCGAGAACCACCCGAATTCCAGCGCGAGCGTGACGAACGCCCTCCCGGCCTTCCGCAATGGACCCCAAACAGGTTCTCCGCTACGCCGAATGTGCCTACGTTGTCCGACGCTCACTCCATCGGCCTCCACCGCTGACCGGGAGTATTGTTACACAATGTAACAAACCGGTGGGTCGGAACCGGATGTAACAAGGCGCACGGGCGGCCTGGGTCGTGCCGACGCATGGGTCGTCAATCGTGGAACACGTGGCCGCAGTCGCAGCGCAGCGCTGTGCCTGGATTGATTAGCTTGCAGTCTGGGCACTCCTTGGGCTCTCGGGCTGGTTCTGACGCTCGCTCCGCCTTCTTCGCGCCGGACTTGTCCGTGGCTCGCACCTTCTTCGAACGCTGTGCCGTGCGTCGTGGCCTCGGTGCCTCGGCCCCTCCGATGCCAAGTGCACGGAGATGAGCCTGTTGGGAGTCGCGCGGTTCACGTTCGCCTGCGTGGTCTAACATCTGTTGAAGGCGTTCAGTTTGTTCGAGGCGCTCCAGGTATTCGGCGGGGGAGATCCCCTCGCGGTCTGCTTGCCAACGAACCCACTTCAGCAGCACCTTTCGGTCGCGGTCGAGCGCATCAACGACAACGCCGGTCTCCTTCGCGCGAACGAACCGGCCCAAGAAGTAGACGGCGATAAGCGCAGCGAGAGCGATGTACGCCACGGGACCGGCTCCCACGAAGAACATCACGACGATGATTATCCCGACCGCAACCCACAGCATTCGTACCACCGTGAGAGTATCACGAGGCTGTCTACGGGCGATAGTCCTTTCGAACGCGTTTCGGATTCCATCATCCATCGCGCAAGCCGATGCTACGCCGGCTCGGCGGCCTGAACGAAGCTGGGATGGGGCTGGATGCAGAACGATGGACAGACGGGCGCGTCCGCGCCGCATGACGGCGCGTCGGTTCGCGAGCTTGCACGGCGCGTGAGAACCTACGCCGTGTCGCAGCCCGCGAGCTGCGAGTCGTCGAACAGCGCGGGGTAGCTGGCACGCGCCGGCACGGGCAGTGTGGACGGCAAGCCCATCGACTCGAAGATGGCGCGCATCGGCTCGGGCTCGGTGAGCAAACGCTCGTCGTGCTTGTGCGGCACGACATGCGCAGAGAAGTCTTGAGTCTTGAGTCTTGAGGCTTGAGCCCGGAAGCCCGCACGCCGAGGCCGGCTCCTCCTTCCACCCTGCAACGCAGGACGCTCAACCGGCCGATGCGCTCCTTCGAACATCGATGAGCTTCTCCTCTCCTGCTCAGGACTCAGGACTCAGGACTCATCGCACGCACCGTGAGGCTTGAGCCATCGCAGCACACGCGTGGGTAAGCGCTGGCTGACGTCGAGCAGTTCGGGCGATGGGTGATGGAATCCGAAACCCGTTCGGACTGACTATCGGCCAGCGGGCAGAGACGGCATGATCCGGGCCTGCGCAATGCCCTCTTGCTCCGATCTCTGCATCAGAGCGGTCGACTACTACGATACTGGTCCCACCTCGCTCGCCGATAGATCGCCAAGGTCGCCTGTGCCCGATCCGGCGGTGAACCAGACCTTGTTCACGAGCGCGATGGTGGACTGCGGCTTCGCCGTCATCTGTTCCCCGCGCAGGTTAGAGAAGGAGAAGTAGAGCGGCGGCCCCTGCTCCCGAGTGGAGTCCGCCGTCGAAGCTCCCGACGCGATTGCCCCACTTGTCTTTGACGTTGGTCCCGTCGATGCTCCCGACCCGGTTCCCCGCCCTGTCCTTGATGTTGGCGCCGTCGATCTTGCCGATCCGGTTACCGGATTTGTCGTAGATTTGGTCGCCCTCGACGCTTCCGATCCGGTTGCCCGCCTTGTCCATGATGTAGTTCATCGGCCTCTCCGCCTTTCTTCGCGCCGATCATCGAGTCGGCGATCATGCCCGCGAGACGCAGCCTATGGGAGCAATGAAATGCCGTTTCGCTCCGGTGGTTAAGGGCGAAGTGGGGAGGGCGGGTGTGCTTTGGGGAGGGCGGAGGAGGGTGTTGGAAGTGCTGGGGGGCGGTCTTCGCTGACGCGGCGTAGACCATGGCCCGACCGGCGAGGGACCAGTTGGGGGCGAGGTTGAGGCGAGGGCGGGCGGGTCGATGAAGTAGTCGGCGTCGGGCCCCGCGTCCAGCAGGGGCCGCTCGGGCTCGGGAGGGGCGCGCGCGGGAGCGAGCGGCGGCGGGGGCGAGGCAAGGCCGAGGTGGTCCAGGATGCGGACGACGACGTCAGGGGCGGTGATGAAGGCGATGACGTCGCGCGGGCCACCACAGTTGTTGCAGGTCTTCATGTCGATAGCGAAGGCGCGGCGCAGAAGGTCGGCCCAGTCCGGGAGCGCTTGCGCTCGGGCCGTGGCGGAGGCTCCATGGCGCTCGGTGTCGTCGCTGGCGGCGCCGCGTCCATGGTCGACGCTGGCGTTGGCGGACCTGGGCCGGGCGGCGCCGGAGTTTGGGGTTCTCGGCCATGGGTGACCATGCCCGCACGGGCAGAGCAACGGTTCGATGCTGGCCGGAGCGATGGACCGGGTGTCGCCCGTCAGGACCGGGTCGGCGCAAGCTCGTCGCGGTCGGAACGATGTGGGAAAGGGCCACAGCGAGCCTGGGCGAGGTGGTGCGCGACCAAGTCAGGGCACCTCGTGAGCGATTCACACGCGCCAACGGTCGTGCGAAGGCACTCGCTGAGCGATTCACTCGTGTCAACGGTCGTGCGAGGGCACTCGCTGAGCGATGCACGCGTGCAAACGGTCGTGCGAGGGCACTCGCTGAGCGATTCACACGTGCAAACGGTCGTGCGAGGGCACTCGCTGAGCGATTCCGACCTGCGCCCCGGTCGATCTCCGAGCAGAAGATGCGAAGCACAGCGCTGAGCAAGGTCGCGTCGCGCGCCATCGGGAGCCTCAAGTCGAACGGCGCGCTGAGCACCCAGTGCCTCAGCGGTACGTCGGACAACAGTCGATTCACCAGGTTCGCCGCCGTCTGGGCAGTGCGCCTTGCACCGCAAGAGCAGCAAACGCCCCTTGTTTTCCAGGAGAAAGCAACAAGCATCGACGCTCCGCACTCCGAACAACATGCCCTTGCGAAGCCACAAGCGACAATCCCGCAGTCCAGGTAGCGTCGCAGTTCGTTCTGCACGTAGAAGGGAAGCCCGCCCTGGTACGTCTGCGCGGCCATCTCGAGGAACGTCTCGAGCCAGCCGTGGATGACTTGCCAAAGCACGGTCTTGTCGGGTTCGCGTCGTTGATAGCGCGCACGCAGCTTCGCGTTCGCGGGCACCGCGTCGGGTGCGCACGTTGGGTGGGTCGCCGTAGGTTGCACGAGCCGACGTACACAGCGAGCGTCGTGCCAGCGCTGCTATGGCGTGAATTGGGCGCATCCTAGACCGCGAACCGCCGCGAATCCCGGTGCGCCGTGACCACGCCCTGCGACGGCATCCAACCTCTCGGCGAGCCTCTCTTGGCGTTTTTTCGTCCTTGACCATCAGTGCGAGAGCGTATGTCATCCCGGACAGATAGAGTCAGCCAATGAAACCTGCGATTCGCTTGCCAGTCCAGGTGGGGACCACGTGCCTGCGCAATGCTACGTGGGCAGCGGCCACCCTGGTGCCCGGGCTCATGCTTCTGTCGGTCGCCGTCGAGATGGGGCTCGGACAGCGCGACACGAGCTCCATGGTAGTCGGCGTCATCTTCGGGCTTCTTCTCTTCGGGTGGGGGCTGCTTTGCGTCTCCTGGGCCTGGCAGACACGCCCGAGCGACGTCGAGCTCAGCCAGGACGGGCTGCGGATTGACGGGGGGCCGCACCACGGGCTGCGCCTCGCGTGGAGCGAGATTGATGTGCCTCGCTGCAAGCTCGAAGCACATCGGCTCTCCAAGGGCGACGTCGGTTGGTGGGATCTCAAGCTGGCGACCTTGGCTGGGCGTGAGATCATGCTGGCGGAGAGCGAGCAGCGAGATGAGAGCCGCTCCCTCCACGTGCTGCTCGAGTCCATCCGGTCCGTCACCGGTCACCAGACGGCGCACCCGGCACGACCTCCGACGAGCGTCGATGTCCTGCGCTGTGGCCGGTGCGGAGCTCCCGCCGTGCCCGTGGACTCCGACTCAACCCTTTGTCGCTACTGCGGGTCGAGCATCTCGGTGCCGGCGGCACTGCGGCAGAAGATGGCCATGCAACATGCGCTCGCGAGCAAGACGGCGAACGTGGAATCACGCCTTCGCACACTGCTAGCGCAGCCGGGCGCGGCGGTCGCGGGGCGGCGCATTGTTCTCGCCTTGGCCACGTCGATGGTGGCTTGGATCCTCGTCATAGTATGGCAAGGAGTGCCAGGTCTTGCGGGCACCGTGATGACCGCAATGTTCGATGAGGGCGCTATCGGTGCGCTCCTCGTCATAGCCATTGGGTGTGTGGCACGGGCCGGGCTCGCCAGAAGAGGGGCCTTGCAGCTCATCGCCACGCGTTTTGGCGCACGAGCGCCCGTGAATCCTGGCGATCCAAGTCTGTGCCGCAATTGCTATGCACCCTTGCCGATGCCATCCGAAGATCGACTCATCGCGACCTGCGCCTATTGCGCCACCGAGAACGTCCTGGGCATCGATCTGCGCACGCAGGTCGCTGACGAGCGGAAGCAAGAGGCGACGCTCGACAAGTCGCTTCGCGACCTTCGCCATAAGAAGATTCGCTGGCGGCTGGGGGCAGTCCTCGCTGCGCTTCCCGCCCTCGCCATTTCGGCGTGGCTTGTCGAGCAGGATCTCGATTGGGCCCGATGCGAGGCCAACGACGCACAAGCCTGTGCCCGTCTCGCCAACCGGCTCCTGGACGAATCCAAAGGGCTCATGAACAAGATCGCCCAAAAGAATGCGGAATATCACGATCGGGTGCGGGCCAAAGCCGACAAGCTCAACCAAGAACGCCGCCGGGCTCTCGAGAAGGCTTGCCGCGGTGGCGTTGTCGAGGCGTGCAGGGCACTCAAGGGCAAGTGACGATCTGTGGTCGCTGGGCAGCCGCTGTCCGCATCTGCCAGGGGCGAGGCCAGGGGCAAGGCCGAAGCTCTGCTGCTGCTGGACACGCGAGGCCTGGCCGTCTCCGAAGAGCAGCGCGAGCGCGTCATGAGCTGTTGTGACGCGGCACAGTATCGAGGAATGGCTGCGCCGAGCGCTGTCTGCCCTTTCCGCTGACGAGCTTCTGGGCTGAGCAACCCGCTGCATCGCCGCGGGCTTGCGGCATTAAGTCCTCGACCCGCCGCAACGCCGCGGTGCTGCTCCGGCTTCGTGCAGCCCACCCTTGCCGGCGGCTTTGTGGTATCCTGCCCGTCGAGGCATTGCATTGAACGAGTCCAACGCCGCTCCGGTTCGTGAAGGCGACTTGCTCGCGGCCGTCGACAAGGCGGTCGCCGACGGTGTTGATGTGGTCAACATGTCTTTCGGCGGAGGCGGATGCGAAGGCTATCTCGGCAACTTCCCTTCCAACGATCACTTCCGCGCAGCAACGGACGCCGGCATCCTATTCCTCGCATCCACAGGTAACGGAGGTTCCTATTCCTCGAACGTCTGCAACATCAGCCACCCGGCGTACCTGCCCACGGTCATCGGAGTCAATGGGTTGGACACACGGAACGTGGCCAGCGGCTACAACAGCCTGATCATGGCCGACAGCCCGGGCTTCGTCGCCTCGTCCAGGGGTCGAGTGCCGTTGCGGACATTCTTGGGAACTGTGGGTTCTACGGCGGGTCCCGACTTGGCTGCCCCGGCGTGCCAATCCGACCTGGCGTCGCTCGGCCCTGATCAGTACGAACCGTTTGCCACCCTCGTCTGCGGAACGTCGATTGCTTCACCGATCACCACGGGCATCGCGGCGAACATGAAGCAGGCGTTGAAGGCGATCTGGAACACCACAGACCCCCGGATTCTCCAGGTCGTCCTGCTGGTGAACGGGGACACTTCGAACGGATACCAATCTCCCTCCGACATGCGGACAGCAACGTCGATGTACACCGGGTACGGTCGAGTGAGGGGCCATTTCCCTGGCGACTCGACAATGGCTGCACCCTGGGCATGGGGGGCGCGATCCTTCAAGATCTACAACGGCCAGACCGTGAGCTGGCCGGTTGGAGACTCCGGTCCGGAGAGTTATTCCGTCACGCAATGGAAATGGGCGCTGACCTGGGCAGAGACGAGTCTGGACGGGGTGGCCGACATCGACATTTCAGTTTGGAACACCTGTCCTCCCGGAGGAACGCCGGTCCAGATCGCAGGACAGTCGGATTACGATATCCGGAACCGAATCCACCTCAGGGCGTCAGAGATCGGAGGGAAGTGCCTGGAGATGCGCGCCTATGGCTACAACGTGCCGCCAGAGGGCCGCGTCGTGTACAGTTCGGACTACTTCCACAGCGGCGACCCGGAGCAACACTAACCGAAGGAGGCAACGATGAAGACGAATTCTGCATGCGTGCTGTGTGTCGTCCTGGCCGGAGCCCTGGTCTGCTGCGGCTCGGACGGTACCCATGACAACAAGAGCCCCGACGGCCAGGGGACCAATCCGACCTTGCCGGGTGAGTCGGACGCTAGCAACGCACAACCCTGTCCATCGCTGCCAACCGCGGTGACGGACGCGCTGTACCTTTCGGCGACGCCGGTTTGCAGCGGGGTCATCCGGCTGCGAACGTCGACGATCGGCGCCGTGGGCTATCAGTTGTTGTGCGGCGCCCGCGCTGCGTCCGTGGACGAGGCGACGGCGAGGACTACGGCGCAGCAGGACACGAAAGTCACCAACTCCGCACGGACGCTCAATCCGACGTCGCCGACGGATGCGTTTGTGTTCTACGACCCACCTGCGGACACGGGCGCTGTGGCGGTCGTCAGTGCCATCACAGGCGCCACGCTGTTTGGAGGGACGACGATCTGGTCGGGGACCGGCAGCGTCGACTTCCCTGCAACATGGCGCTCAGGCGACGAGCTAAACGTGGGCTGCGGCGCCAGCCCGACCTGGCCTGCCGTGCGGGGTTATGATCTGCGAAGCGGAAGTTCCCTGTCCGAGGCTGACCAGACCCAGGCGTTGGCCCTGGCAGGCGAGACCGCGCTCGTCTCAGCCATGGCGACCTTGGGCACGCTCGACAACGTGGTTGTGTTGCGGTATCCGCCGTCAACTGGCTACGCGGGCTCGGAAGCCAACGACGAGTGGGTGGTCGTCGTGACCGGCCACGGCGGATCGTGACAACGCGGCGAGGGCGGCGTAGCCCCCCGCGCGCCGGAATGCCTCCTCAGGCGAATCTGTGGGCGAGCGGCGGCGTCGGAAGGTCCCCGAGCGCATGATACAGCGCGATCTTGAAGCTTTCTGCTGAGCGAAAGCCGTAGGACTTTCTGGTGACCAGTTTTAGCTTGTTGTTGAACCCCTCGACAATACCGCTGTTGAGCTGCTTCTTCGCCCGGAAGTAGTTGAGAATCAGCGGCGTGTGACTGCGCAGCATCTCGGCCACCTTCTTGATGGGCTCGATGCGGCTTCTCATCGCCCTGCTGCACCAGGCGTCGAGGAACTTGCCGGCCCAGGCGGGGCTCTTGTCGTCCCAGAGGTGCTGGTCGAAATCCTCGACCATGAGGTAGGCCCGGACGGTTCGCAGGTTGGGCTTCAGCAGCTCCTGCAAGCGCACCATCTGGTGGTCGGGCGACGTCCAGGCACGGGCGCCAGATGTCGGAGCAGACATTACGGCGCGGGCTGTACAGCAGCAACACCGCGATGGCCCACAGCGGGACAATCTCGAAGCGACGCATCGGCAGGTGGTCGTAGCTCGGCAGCTCCCGCATGCACTTGGAGCACCGTGCCTTGCTGTTGGCGCGATCGGCGATCGGTGGCGTCGATGTGCACGAAGGCCCCATCGCCAAGCAAGCGAACGTCCTTGTAGACGAAGCCCTTGATCGGATGGACGTGGTTGAGCACGGTCTTGAGCTGGAGGTGCATGGGTCGTCCTTTGGCGAGGAACGACGCGCTCGGGTGGGTAGCGAGCGCCTCGCAATGCAGCTCCGCCTACCACGGCCCGGCGCCGATGGAAGCGAGGCTTGCGCACGAGCCAACGCACCGCTGCCATCCGATGCTCGGAGCCCCCGCCGGCGGCACCCTCCGCCCATCACCCACGGCGACGCCACGCCGCCACGCGCAGTGAAGGGCAACCGAGCGCCCGGAGCCACCCGGAGCCACGCACAGGCGGCCGCCGCGACGACCCTGACCGTGCCAGGGTGATTGCGGCCGACGAGCACGACGACGACGGCGAGGACGCGACGTTGCCCAAAGTGAGCATGGTGGCATCCTGGCTGCCGTGATGGGCGCATATACCCGCCTCCGTCCGGGCCCCGTTAGCCGACCGGTCCTTGCCGTCGCGCCAAGCCCGATACGCGCCAGTCAGCACCCACGAATTCCCCAGAGGAGCCAAAATCTCCTACCGTCCCTCCACGGGTCCGCGGCGACTTCGATCGCGGCACGGAGAGACCCGGCCACGTCGCCGCCCCGAGCCCTTTGGGCGCGGAGGACGCCCGCGACCCTGCCATGCGGGGCGCCCCACTTGTCCATGCGGGGCGCCCCACTTGCCCATGCGGGGCGAGCCGCCGTGCAGCCGTCTTGCCGTCGCACCCGCCGCGGTCTCGCATCCCGTGCACGCTCGCCTAATTCATGCTTCGCGCATCTCGGCTGGCGCGACCCGCGCGGTCCTCGGACCGGCGACCGTTCGGCACCGTGTGCAGCGAGAACTTCTCCATCTGGATCCTCGCGCTGGCCCGGTGGATCACGGCGCAAGCTCCAAGGTCGACGTCTTCGAAGTACACGGCGAGCACGGAACAGTCCGCTATCTCGAGGCTTCCGTGCCAGAGCCGCTGCTCTGCCAGCTCCAACCATGCCGATGCCGTGGGTGTTTCCCAGTGACCGGTGATCCTCATGATCGTCCCGATCATCTCGGCCTGCTTGGATGCGCTCAACTGCACCGACGCTTCGATGAAGCTCTCGTCCTCCGCGAGGAAGGAACAGTAGAAGTCGACGGCTGCCTTGGCGCCGGAATACTCGACGACACGGCGCCGAAGCTCCTTCAGCTCCAGGGTGAGCAGCTCGCCGATGCGGAAGGGAGCGGCGGACCGGATGACTTGCTTCTTGCTTTTCGTGCGACTCATGTCCTGTCCTTCGGCCCGACCGTGTCAACCGTTGCGTGGAATTGCGGGGCAGCGCGCGGCGAGATCCGCGGGGGCGATGGTTCCGCGGGCCACTGCTGGAAACTGGTCGCAAAGCCCCTGGGTGCCGGCCACGGGGACCGGGGCGCGTTCACCTGCTCCCGAACCGTACCGGCAAGCCAGCCTCATGCACGAAGGCCCCATCGATCCATCGGGTCCGCAGGCGACAATCCACCGATCGCGTCGCGTCGTCATCTGGCAACTGCGTTATTCCCAAGGTAGATTCCCGCCAAGGATTCCGACCGATGTGCCTTGCCGTTCCCATGAAAGTCACGTCCATCCAGGGCGACCGCGCCCGCGCCTCGCTCGGCGACGTCGAACGCGAGATAGGCATTGCCATGCTGCCCGACGTCCAGGTCGGTGACTATGTCATCGTGCATGCCGGCTTCGCCATTCAGCGTCTCGACGAGCAGGAAGCCTTCGAGACGCTCGAGCTGTTCCGCCAGATGGCCGAGCTCGACGATCAGGACGGGCGGCCGTCGTGAAGTTCCTCGACGAGTTCCGCGCGCCCGACGCCGCGCAAGGGATGATCGAGCGCATCCACAGGCTCGCTGCACGTTGCGATGACGTCACCTTCATGGAGGTTTGCGGCACGCACACCATGTCGATCTATCGGCATGGGATTCGCCAACTTCTGCCGCCGAACGTCCGCATGCTTTCCGGGCCGGGATGTCCGGTCTGCGTCACGCCCAACGCTTTTCTCGATCGCGCCATTGCGCTAGCCCGCTTGCAGCACTTCGTCGTGGCGACCTTCGGCGACATGATGCGAGTCCCCGGCTCGTCGTCGTCCTTGCGCGAGGAGAAGGCGTGGGGCTGCGACGTCCGCGTCGTGTACTCGACCCTCGAAGCCCTCACCATCGCGAGGGAGAACCCCACCAGGCAGGTCGTGTTCCTCGGCGTCGGGTTCGAAACCACCGCCCCAACCATCGGAGCCGCCATCCTCGAGGCCAGCGCCACGCGGGTGCGCAACTTCAGCGTCCTGTCCGCCGCCAAGCTCATCCCTCCGGCCATGGCAGCGCTCGTCGCCGACCCCGCGCTCCGCGTTCATGGCTTCCTCTGCCCAGGCCATGTAAGCGTCGTGATCGGCTCCGAACCCTATGACTTCCTCGCGCGCGACCACGGCATGCCGTGCGTGATCGCCGGCTTCGAGGCCCTCGATATCTTGCAGGGCATCGTCATGCTCCTGCAGCAGGTCGTCGAACAGCGTGCCGAGGTCGAGATCGCGTACCGTCGTGTGGTATCGCCTGGCGGCAACCCTGCGGCACGTCGCATCCTCGACGATGTCTTCGAGGCGTCGGACAGCACATGGCGAGGGCTCGGCGTGCTCGCCCGGTCCGGACTCCGCATCAAGCCCGAGCTGCGCGACCACGATGCCGCCCGCTTCGAGGTCGACGTCGAGCCGACGCGCGAGCACCCGGGTTGCGCTTGCGGCGATGTGCTCCGGGGGATCAAGACACCCTTCGATTGCAAGCTCTTCGGCAAGGTGTGCACGCCCGACGATCCGGTGGGCGCGTGCATGGTTTCGAGCGAGGGAACGTGCGCCGCGGCCTGGCGTTATGGGAGGGATCTTGGATAAGCGTGCACCGGCAATCCTGCTCGATCATGGGAGCGGCGGACGCGCCTCGCGCCGTCTCGTCGAGGAGACGATCCTTCCGCACCTTCGCAACACGCTGCTCGATCGCCTGGACGACGCGGCGGTCCTGTCCCTCGACGGCGCGCGGCTTGCGTTCACCACCGACTCGTACGTGGTCGACCCGATCTTCTTTCCGGGAGGCGACATCGGCATGCTCGCCGTGCACGGCACCATCAACGATCTCGCCATGTCCGGCGCACGCCCGGTCGCCTTGAGCGCTGGTCTCATCCTCGAAGAAGGGTTGCCCCTGGCCGACCTCGATCGGGTCATGGCATCCATGGCCCGAGCTGCCAAAGCCGCCGGCGTCCCGATCGTCACCGGCGATACCAAGGTGGTCGCACGCGGCGCCGCCGACAAGATCTTCATCAACACCGCCGGCATCGGCGTCGTCCCTCCCGGTGTCGACATCTCGGGCCACCACGGACGCCCCGGTGACGCTGTCATCCTCAGCGGCCCCATCGCGGAGCACGGCGTCGCCATCCTCTCGACGCGCGCAGGCCTGTCGTTTGCGTCGTCGTGCAAGAGCGACACCGCGCCGCTCGCTGCCTTGGTCGCTGAGATGCTCGACGCCTGCCCCGCGATCCACAGCCTGCGGGACCCCACCCGCGGCGGCCTGGCCGCCACGCTCCATGAGCTCGCTTCCCAGTCGCGGGTGCGCATCGAGATCGACGAGGCCGCCATCCCCATCTCCGAAGCGGCCGCCAGCGCGTGCGAGATGCTCGGTATCGACCCGCTGCACCTCGCCAACGAAGGCGTGCTCGTCGCCCTCGTCCCCTCCGAGCACGCGGCCAGCGTCGTCGACGCCATGCATGCGAATCCGCTCGGGGGCAGCGCGCGAGTCATCGGCAAGGTCGTCGACGGAGACCCGCTGGTGGTGATGAGGACCATGGTCGGCGGCAAGCGGATGGTGGCGCTGCCTTCCGGGCAACCGCTTCCGCGGATTTGTTGAGCAGGCGCGGGCGTGAACGCACTACGCGAGGGGACGAAACCGGATCGGGTCGGCCACGTTCTTGACCTTGGCTGAACGCTCTGGCCCGAAACGCAGGCCATGGCCAGGCGGCAGCTCCTCGACGGCGGCGCTCATCACCAGGATCTCGTCGCGGTCCGCGCATCCCTGCAAGCGGGCTGTGTTGTTCATGCCGCTCGAAAAGCCCGTGAAGTTCTCGTTCACACCGAATCGTCCCACGAACAGCGGCGCCAGGTTCACGCCAATCGCCACCCCCAGCCCGACACCGGACAGGTGCGAGAGCTCGGGACGGCCCGGCAAGGCCCTTGTCATGTCCCGAACCGCACGGGCGCATCGCAGCGCCGCAAGCAACCTCTCCCCCGGCGCCTCGTCGTAGAAGGGCGGGCCGAACAGCGCTATCACGCAGTCTCCCACCATCTTGTCGAACACGCCCCCATGGTCCCATACGATCTGCACGGCCTGCTGGCTCCACACCGCGACCAGCTCCCCGACTGCGCTCGGCGTCTTGAGCACCCGCTCCGACAACTCCGTGAACCCGTCGATGTCCGCGTACAGCATCGCTACCGTCGCTTCCCGCGGCGACAACCATCGGGTCGCGTAGTCGCCGGTCCGCAGCAGCCGCGCCACGTCCGCCGGACGGAAGCTTCTCGCAAGCGTCCGCCACTCGCGGTGGAAGTCGACCACACGCTGCCGGATGAACCCCGCGAAGCTCGCCAGCAGCTCCCGGTCTTGCGTGTTGAACCCCCCTTGCTTCGACGTCACGAACACCTTGCCCACCAGCTCGGCGTCCACGATTCCGTTGATCAGCAGCTCCTCGAGGGCACCCACCACCCCGAGATCGTCGAGCAGGTCGCGCCCCTGACCGCGCAGCAGCGCTCGGGCCTTCGCGCGCAGCGCAGCCTCGTCACCACGCGACGGCAGCGCCCCCATCGTGTCGAGCTCCAGGTCTGCCCCACGGTATAGCTGCACGTGCAGCGTGCCCGCCGCCTGCTCCCCTGCCTCGCACACCAGCAGCAAACGGTCGAGCGGCACCGCTTCGGCGAGCGCCCCGACGGCCTGCCGCAGCCCCTCGCCCAGCACACGGTGCCGCAACGCGTCGCTGATCCGCATGATCACCCGGTGCTTGTCGCGCGACGCCCGGATCGCTTGCAGATAGTTGTCAAGCTGCTCGCAGGCCGTGTGCAACAGCTCCTGGCGATAAGCAAGCCCCTCCTGCGCGCACGCCGCCTTGCGAATCGTCAGCCCCACGGTCCCGAACCACTCGCCCGCAACGTCCAAACTCTCCAGCACCAGCCACTCGTCTCCGCGATCCGACACCTGCGTCACGCGCTGGTGGTCGTAGCGTTCCATTTCCCCGCCCGCCGCGGGCCCCGGAGCCGCCGACCAGCCTATCGTCACCAGTGTCAGGTCCTCCGAGAAGGTCCGCACGAACGCTTCCTGCGCCCCCGCGATGGCGCACACTTCGGGCAGCAGCACGCGCATCGCGTCGACCAGCCCCAGCCTGCGCCGCTGCACCGTCTCCAGCAGCGCATCGATTCGTCGCGCCGCCCCCAGCAGAGCTTGCAACCGCCTTGGATCCGATTCGGGCATGACTCCACCATGCCACAGGTGCGCTGCCGCCGTGGTGGCGATTGCACAGCGATCAACGCGTTGCGAATCGCTTGCCGACCCAGCGGATCACCATCCACGCGCCAAACCCGAGCGCGGCGAGGACCAGCGCGACCGCCACGGCCAGGACCACCCCAAGGACCAGCGCCTGCAACATCGACAGCACCCTGCTTCGCATCGGCTCGGCTCCCGAATGACCAACTGCTCCTGTTCGGTCTGTTCCTTAGCACAAGGACACTTCCAGCCCCATCGCCGCTCCCTTCCGAAGACACGGGATTGCGTGCGGGGCGCTGCTAGGCCGCGCCGGATGGACGACAGTTCCGCCGAATCAACGCCGATCGGGCGCGGAGCGGTGGCCGCGGTCGAAGCACAGCCAGTAGCCGCCCCCGGTCTTGGTGCGCCCGCGACGGGTCACGCCCAGCCCCGCCCGCAGCAGCGTCGATGACAGCGGCGTGCGGATGAACTCGAAGTAATGCGGCCCTTCCACCCATTCGACCCATCGCGTCAGCCACGTACCAGGCCCGGCGTAGTCCACGATCAGCACGTGACGGCGCGCGATCGCACGGACGCGATCCAACAGATCGAGCCGCAGATTCATCGACATGCCGTGAAGCACGTAGCCCATCGTCACCAGGTCGAACGTGCGTCCTGCGAGCGCGCCGGGTACCAGCACATCGGCGTGCTCGAACCGAACGCCGGGCACCCGCCGCTTCGCTCGGGCCAGCAAACGCTCGGAGAAGTCGACCCCCACGACCGGATGCCCTCGCTCGGCAAACACTTGCGCAAACGCCCCCGTGCCGGTGCCCACGTCGAGCACCGACCATGCGGTATCCAACCCCAACCGTGCCACCAGGTCACGGTATTCGGGCACGACGACCCGTTCGATCACCCGAAAGGCTGCCGCGGTCTTGTTGAAGAACCGTTGCGCGCGCCTCCGCTCGTCATCCTGCGAAGCGTTCAGCATCATGGTACGTCAGCGTTGCGCCGGGTGGCCCCCACGCCAAGAGCTTTCGGCAAGCAGCGAGCGCGGTCTCGGACCGCAAGTCGACCGCGGGACGTCCGGCACTGCCCGGGCGGCCTGGCGGCGTTGTGCAAAGCTTGTGTGCGCGCTAATCTGCGCGCTTCGGGTCCCATGCTCCTGAGCTGAGCGCGAGCCAAGATCAAGATGAATCCCCACTTCGACCACGCCTCGGTGGAGTCACCACTCTATCAAGCGATCCTACGCTGGCTGCAAGAATGGACGGCACTGCTTCCAGCCCTGATCGTCGCGTCGTACTTCCTGGTAGGCTTGCTCGTCTTCGCGGTCAGGACGTTGATGTTCGGCCAGTACCACGATCAGGAGATGGAGAAGCGCGGCTCCAGCGTGCTCGTGGGGATGTGGCTTCGCCTGTACTTCGTCTGGCTGATGCGGCCGGTCTGGTTCCTCGTCCGGATCTCTGGGATTCCCGCCACGAGCATCACGACGCTATCGGTCATCCTGGCTTGTGCGTCTGGCGCGGCCATCGCCGCTGGCCGGTTTGCGCTCGGCGGATGGCTGTACATCGCCTCCGGGATCTGCGACTTCCTCGACGGGCGCCTGGCGCGCGCATCGGGCACAACCAGCAAGGCCGGCGCCGCCCTCGACTCCGTGCTCGACCGCTACGCCGACTCCGCCATCCTGGTCGGCCTGAGCTGGTACTACCGGTCGAGCTGGATCCTGTTCGTCGCCCTGCTCGCCATCGTCGGCACGCTCATGGTCCCCTACGTGCGCGCCCGCGGCGAAGGTCTCGGCCTCAGCCTCAAGGAGGTCGGCCTCATGCAGCGGCCCGAACGCGTCGTCTACCTCGGCGTGTCCGTCGCCCTCAGCCCCGTCCTGGAGAAGCTCCTCGACGCTTCCAACCCTCGCCCCTCCATGCGGCTCGCGGTAGCCGGCATCATTCTCGTCGCCGTGCTGACGCAGATCACCTCCTTCCAGCGCCTCGCCAACCTGCTCGAAGGGCTCTCCGACAAGAGCCTGGCAGCCTCGCCGGGCAAGATGAGGTGGGCGAACCTGCGGTTCTATCTGGCTTCCCTGCTCGCCACGGCGCTGGACTTCGGCCTCGTAGTGACCCTGGTCCTGTGGGCCGACTCGCCGGTCTGGATCGCCACGGCCATCGCCTGCCCGGTGGGCGGGATGTTCAACTACTCACTCCATCGGCTCTGGGTCCCCGATGCCGAGGGACAGGGCGTTCCCCGCGGCGCGCGCTACCTGTTCGTCAGCGCCACCAGCGCCGGGCTCAACGCCGGAGGCGTCGCCATCCTCGCCGCCATCCCGCACCTGCACTGGGCCCTCGCCTGGGCCATCGTACGCCTCGTCGTTTTCGCCGCTTGGAATTTCCCTCTTCAGCGAAGCTACGTGTTCGGCTCACCTCAGCCCGTCAGCGCGCCTGCCCAGGATCCGGCCCCGCTGGCCCGTTCCAACGCCCCCGCGCCCTGATCACGCGCCGGCTTCCACCCACTTCGGGCTCCTCGTCCAACCTACCGTTTCTTGGCCCCAACCCGCCAGAAATCCTACGCTTCCGGTTCCGGAGGATCGAATGCGCCATACCCTTCTCGTCGCCGCCATCGCCGTCGCCGCCTTGTCATCCGGCTGCTCCAAGGACCCCAAGACCCGCCTCCAAGGCAAATGGCTCGGAGACAGCATCACCCATGTCGATGGTGCTCAATCCGCGTCCGCCCTCGCCTGGGTCCAGGGCGTCACCTTCGAATTCTCGGGCACCAAGATGACCGTCACGGTCCCCAACGAGCAGCCTCGCGTCGGCGAGTTCGACATCGAGGACGCCAGGAAGGACCGCGTCACCATCCGCGTCGCGCGCGACAGCGGGGGAACGGACTCCACCACGTTCCGGTTCGCCCAGGAAGACCGTCTGCACTGGGACCTCGGCGACGGTCGCGAGGTCGTGCTGACCCGCCTGCCTTAGCAGCCTGTCTGGCCCGGCCAGCGACCACCCGTCACGCGCCCGTAGCAGGAATCGTCATGCAAACCAGTCCGTCGCCCCAACCACCCCAGCAAAGCCGGCCCATCGTGATGGTCGCCCTGGGCGGTCATGCCTTCATCGGCAAGAACGAGCAAGGCACCGTCTCCGACCATGAACGCAATGCCGCGATGATCTGCGACCGGTTGATGACCCTCATCGACCGCAACTACAACCTCGTCATCACGCATGGCAACGGACCGCAGGTCGGCAATCGCCTGCTTGCGACCGAGCGCACGCGCGACACCATCCCCGCCTGGCCGCTGGACGTGCTCGTGGCGGAGACCGAAGGAAGCCTGGGGTACTTTCTGCAGCAGGCGCTGCTCAACCAGCTTCGCCGTCGCCAGGTCAAGCGGTACGTCGTCACGGTCATCACGCAGGTGCTGGTCGACGAGAACGACCCGGCTTTCAAGGCGCCGACCAAACCCATCGGCCCGTTCATGACCCGCGAGGAGGCCGAGCAGCGCGCCAAGGAAGACGGCTGGACCATCGTCGAGGACGCTGGCCGCGGGTGGCGCAGGGTCGTAGCGTCTCCGCGCCCGCTGAAGGTCGTCCAGCGACGCATGATCCGCGAAGCCGCCCTGGAAGGCCACATCGTCATCGCGGCCGGCGGAGGCGGCATCCCCATCCACAAGGACAAGAACAACGACTACGAGGGGATCGAGTGTGTCATCGACAAGGACCTGACGTCGTCCGTCCTTGCCAGCAACATCGGCGCCGACCTGCTGATCGTGCTGACCGCGGTACCCAAGGTGTACCTGCACTTCGGCAAGCCCAACCAGATGGCGCTGGGCGCGGTGACCATGGAGGAGATCGAGCAGTACATCGCCGCGGGTCACTTCCCGCCCGGGTCCATGGGCCCCAAGATCCAGGCGATCCACGAGTTCCTCGAGCGAGGCGGCAAGCGCGGTCTGATCACGGACCCGGACCACCTTCGCGACGCCCTCGACGGCAAGGCGGGGACGCACTTCGTGGGCCGCATCTGACCCGCGTCTCGCGCCCATCTCACGACCTCTGACGACTCATGGAAGGCTCTTCGCGCAGCGGAACCCGATGGCGTGCGTCTGGTGTTCCGGCTCCATCCCATAACGGAACGCCGGATTCACCCACGACACGTACCCTCCGTTGAATCCTCCGCCTCGGATGACCTTCTTCACGCCCTCCGCCGGCCCCTGCGGATCCTTCTGCTCATCTGCCGTGTACGGCCCCATCCAGTCCGAGGTCCACTCGAACACGTTTCCCACCATGTCGTTCAATCCAAATATCGTCCGCCCCTTCGGGTAGCTGCCCACAGGCGCGGTGCCCGGGTACCCGTCGTCGGTTTCGTACATCCGCGGCCCGGGCTTCAATCCCTGCTTCTCCATCCAGCGCGTACATTCCAGACCGCACGCATTCATGTGCTCGCTCGTCGGAGGATCATCGCCCCACGGAAACTTCCGGCCGTCCGACTTGCGCGCCGCAAACTCCCACTCCGCCTCAGTGGGTAGCCGCTTGCCATGCACCTTGCAGTAGTTCGCGGCGTCCGCCCAGGTCACGCAGTTGATCGGATGACGCTCCATCCCTTCCCGGCCGAACGTGCATAGCGTGCTGTATGCCTCCTCCTTGCGCTCGTGCTCTTTCTGCGTGTCGCCCTCCGCCTTCTTCCAGAACGACCTCGTCGCCGCTCGCTTGCACTCTCCAACGTCCGAGCACGCCTTGTACTGACCCGCCGTCACCTCGTCGATGTCGATGCAGTAGGGCGAAAGCTCTACCTTGTGCGCGGGCTTCCAAGACGAAAAAGAATCGTCGTCCGAGCCCATGAAGAACTTGCCCCCAGGCACGGCGGCCATGTCAGGCGGACACACCGGAGGCGTCGCAGCCGACGACGATGACGATGCCGACGAAGCGGTCGGTGCTGCCGCGACGGCTGGCGATTCGGATCTTGTGCCCTTGCGAAGCATCACCAGGCCGCCTGCGCCAAGCATGATCAACGCGGCCGCGCCAAGCACCATGGCGGCACGTCCACGCGACGGCGCCCCCGTCGACGCTGGCGGGGCGTGTGTCGGCGAGGTGGTCGTAACGTCGGGAGGGACCATCGCCGACGGCGTGCCTGGGGGCGCCGCCAAGGTCGTGGCCGCGAGCGCGAGGACGGCGCTGCTAGCCGACCGCGGCGCCAGGGACACAGCGACGTCCGCTCGCGATTCGGGCGGTGTCCAGCCTCGCTCCTGCGGGAATACTGCTGATCGCAGCGCGCGCCAGAACTCACCCATGGTGGCAAACCGGTCCGCGGGCTTGACCGCCAACGCCTTGGCGAACACCGCTTCCACCTGATCCGACACGTTGAGGCCATAGCGCCTGGGCGTCGGACGCACCGCCTCGTTGGCGCTCGCCATCGCAAGCTGCAGGTAGTCGTCCCCCTCGAGTGCGGGCACCCCGCCTCGCAAGAGCTCCACCATCACCAACGCGAACGCATAGACGTCCGTCCACGGACCGGTAGCGCCGTGGGCCCGGCTGAATTGCTCCGGCGCACCGTAGCTCGGCGTGAACGCCGTCAGCGTTGCGCTCGTCTGCTTCAACGCCTTGTCGAGGTCGAGATGCTCCGCCATCACCTTCGCCACGCCGAAGTCCAGGATCTTCACCGACTCCCCGGCGCCGTCCGCAGCCGCCGTCACGAACAGGTTCGCCGGCTTGATGTCTCGATGCACGATGTTGCGCCGGTGCGCCAGCGCAACCGCCTCGGCTGCCCCGTTCAGCAGGTCCACGCATTGCTCAACCGTCCTGCCCGCCTCGTGCCTCGCAACCTCCTCCTCCAACACCTTGTCAAGCGGCTTGCCCTCCAACCACTCCAGCACCAGAAACGGAATCCACGTCCCGTCGTCTCGCGTGATCGTTCCCACGTCGCGAGCCTGTACGATCGCCGACGTCCGCGTGGACAGCTCCGTCATGAGCCTGCCTTCCTGGATGAATGCGTCGAGCAGCTCCTGTCGCAGATCCTGCGAAGCGAGCGCTTGTACCTTGAAGCACTTGAGCGCCACGGGCTGCTTCCAGATCAGGTGCGTCGCCCGATACACCACGCTGAAGCCGCCTTCGCCCACCACCTGCTCGACAACATACTTGTCCTGCACGGTAGTCCCGACGAGGCGAAGGGTGTCGTCCTGCATGGTTTCCTCGCTGTCATGAATCCGTGCGGTGCACGGCCCCCCGCAACACACTCCGGTCGGCAAGGTCGGCGAGTAGCACGGCGACGTCACTCAGCACGGCGTCGTTGAGGTCGACGTGCGCCTGCTCGCAGGCTCGTCGAATGGCTTCCCCCAGGGGTGCGCCGGACATGAGCTCTTCGATGAGGGCGGCCGCCAGGGGATCGAGCTTCAAGAATCGCACGCGATGCGCGCGATCCCTGTATGCGAGGATGGCGGTTGGACCGCACGCGGGCTCGCTCCGGTCGGTAACGTCGTCGGGCAGGTCGTGCACGGCATACTCGTATTTCGCAAGCCGTGCCGCTTGCTGTAGGACCACGGGCCTGCCAATCGCCAGGTCATCGATCACCGGCACGTCGGGCTCCTCGGGGAGGCTCGACACCTCGAAGCCCAGCAGCTCATGGCGCGCAAGATCGATCAGCCAGCGCGGCAGGGGGCCTTCGGACCACGCCTGGCTCGCCCATGCCACGAACTCGGCCACGATGTCTCGAAGGTACGGCGACTGCGAAGCCCGCTGGTCGATGAACCGCGTCACCTCCCCTGCAAGTCGCTCGCGGCCCAGCTTCGAGGCCGTGCGTGGCAAACCGGTCTCGACGATCTCGACGAAACGGTTGAGGACCAGCCGACGGTACACCAACCACCGCTCGGGCGGGATGGCCGTCATCGCACGCAGATCCTCGCCCTGGACCCCGCTCGCCGCCATGAAATCTCCAACGGATGTTCGCAAACGATCCGGCGCGTCGGATCGCCGGATGACATCGGAGAGCGCCCGAAGCGGAGCATCAAGGGAGGACATGGCTGACCTCCGTTGGCGGATGCGCCGCTTGCCAGCGCCGCAAGGCACGCTGGTAGGTCCGGTCGACGATGTCCACCTCCGCCAGCAGGTCGTGCAGCGGCGGGATGTTGTTGTCGCGCTCGAGCAGCACGGGCACGGGTCCTGTCCGGGCCACAACCTCCTCGAGCAGCGCGTGGACCGAGGGACGAACCGGGGCGCCGTGCGTATCCAGGAGAAGTCCCTGGTCCCACGGTTCCGGGCCTGCCACGTGGATCTCCACCACACGGTCCATCGGGATCTCGTCGAGCCACCGGCGGACATCGATGCCGTGGTTCGTCGCGTTCACGTCCAGGTTGTTGACGTCGAGCAGCAGCGAGCAATCCGCCCGCTCGATCACCTCCGCGATGAACTGTGCTTCGCTCATCTCGGCGTGCCCGAGCTCGAGGTAGTAGCTGACGTTCTCCACGGCGAGGGGACGTTGCAGGCGGTCCTGCGCCTCGCGGATGCGGGCGGCAACGTGGCTCGCCATCGATCGGGTGAAGGGGATGGGCAGCAGGTCGTGCAGCAGCGCGCCGTCGACGCCGGAGAAACACAGGTGGTCGGAGTGCCAAGGGGGGTCGAACCGATCGAGCCAACGCCGTAGCTCGCGGAAGTAGGCGTCGTTCAGCGGGTCGGTGCTTCCCAAGGACATCATGAGCCCGTGGGTGACGATGCGATGGCGGTCCGCGACCTGCTCGAGCGCGGCGGGGTAGTATCCACCGCGTCTCATGTAGTTCTCGGGCGATATCTCGAAGAACTCCACCCGGCCATCCGCCAGGCCGTAGGCCGCCTCGTCAAGAAAAGCCCAGCGGAGGCCGACGCCGACGCCGGCCAGCTTGCGCGTGCGCATCGTCACCCTCCCGTGCGCCCGGTCAAGCGCAGCTACCCTCGCCGCACGACGCCTCGCCGTGCTTGTGTTTCTTGGCGACCGGCTTGCCCGCCGGCTTGCCCGCTGGTTTGCTCGATGCCGCCGACGGGGTCGCGCTCGACGCTGGCTGCGTGGTGGCGGTGTCCGCGACCGTCGTGCCGGCAGGAGACGGTGCCGACGTCGCCTCCGAGGTTTTTGCGCCGCAGGAACCTTCGTTGCCGGCACCCGGCTTCGCGCCGCACGAGTGCTCGTCCTTCTTGGCGCTACAGCTCCCCTCGGGCGTGGCCCCCTGGCCTGCGCCTTTGCTCGCGCCGCAATTGCCGCTCGCGGCGCAACTCGCATGCTCGGGCTGGCCCTGCGCCGCGGGCACCTCCGTCGCCTTCGCTTTCGAGCCGCCGCATGCCGTCAGGGCGGCCCCGCTGCCCAGGACAGCCAAGGTCGCTGCGATGCTTTTCAGGTTCAACATGAGATCTCCTTCCAGTTTGAATTCGATGCCGTGCTGTTGCTACGCGGCCCCCTCCCGTGGGAACGTTTGCTTTGGATGCGCGCGGTCCTCCGATGGTTGTGGTCCCGGTAGCTCGGTTGCGAGCGCACGATCGTGCGCGCTTGCCTCGGGGGGACCGATCCTTGTCGCGCCCCTCCGCTCCTTGTCGTATGGTTCACCAAGGCCGATTCGCCTGTCGCCATGCAGTCCCTGAACGACCTGAAACCCGGCAAGTTCCTCGGTCGCTATGAGCTGTTGATGCCCGTGGCGCAGGGCGGCATGGCCGCGGTCTGGGCTGCGCGCCTGGTTGGCACCCGCGGGTTCCAGCGCGTCGTCGCCATCAAGACCATCCTGCCGACGCTCTCCGACGACGCCAGCTTCGAGCAGATGTTCCTTGACGAAGCCGCGATCGCCGCCCGGATCCGTCACCCCAACGTCGTTCAGGTGCTCGACCTCGGCGAGGACAATGGCCTGCTCTATCAGGTGATGGAGTGGATCGACGGCGAAGCGCTGAGCTCGTTCCTCCGGGATCCAAAGGCCGTGGACGGCCTCCCCCACGCCATCGCGTCGAGAATCATGATTGGCGTGTGCGACGGTCTCCACGCTGCCCACGAGACCCGCGACGATGCCGATCAGGTCGTGGGGCTCGTGCATCGTGACGTATCACCGCAGAACATCCTCGTGACACGGGATGGCGTCCCCAAGGTCGTGGACTTCGGGGTCGCCAAGGCCAGCAGCCTTTCCTCCGCGCGCACGACCGCGGGCACGCTCAAGGGTAAGCCCGCGTACATGGCGCCCGAGCAGATCCAGGGCGGAGAAGTCGACCGCCGCGCGGACATCTTCTCGCTCGGTGTGCTGCTGTACATGGCGACGACCGGCCACAACCCGTTCCGCGGCGCCAACGACATGGCCACGCTCCACAACATCTGCTCCAGCGACGAGGCCCCGCGACCATCGACCTTTCGCAAGAGCTACCCCGAGGAGCTCGAAGAGGTCGTCATGCGCGCCATCGCCAAGGACCGGCTGCGTCGATTCCCCACGGCCGCGGCCATGGCGCGAGCCATTGAGCAGGCCGTGCCCGAAGTGCGCAAGACCGGCGACTCCGAAGTCGCCGAGTTCGTCCGCGCGTTTCTCAGCAAACGGCTCGAAGCCCGAAGCAGTGCGCTGCGCCAGGCGCTCATCGACGCGGACCAGCGCGCAAGCATCCCGGGCTCCCCTCAGTCCACGCTGCGCGGACTTGGTCAGGGCGCGACGCAACGGGCGGCTGCTCCGGACCGCCCGAGCAGCACCACCGCGGTCCGCGGATTCGCACCCGTTCCCGCTGAGCCGACCGACGTGCCGACCGTGTCCGTCGAAACGCTCAACCCGACGCTCGCGCCGCCCCCTCGCCCTGCTCCGTCCGGCCGGCGTACCGGAGCTGCCATCGGTCTCGGCATCGCCGTGGTGCTGGGCATGATCGTGACGGCAGGCGCCGTCTTCTGGTTCGTCCGGAACCGTCGGCCTGCTGAGCCGACGCCTGCATCCTCGGCGACCGTTGTCGACACCACGCCGCCGCCCACGGCTTCGGTCGTTGCGGAAGCCGCCTCGCCGGCGGAGCCCCCCATCACGCCCGACACGCTCCCGACCGCGTCCGACACTGCGGTCGCGGTACCGCCGCGAGATCCGGGCGGGCGAGAGCCGCAACCTTCGGGCATCGACACGCTTGCGGCTCCTCCCGCCAGCACTCCTCCGGCCGCATCGTCGGCGGGGCCCGGAAGGATCCGAGGCACCGTGCCTTCGATCCGCGATCCGGGGTTCTGATGCGTGACGCTGGCGGCCAGCGGCCAGGCTGCGCGGGCGTGACGATGATGCGATCGACCTCACGCGAGCTTGGCGAACAGATCTCCTTCGAGCGCTGCCAGGCTGGGGCTCAATCCCACTGGGAAGCGCGACGGGTAGCGCAACCGCTTGAAGGGCAGCGGAAGCAGGCCCAGTGCATCAGCTAGCCTTCGGCGAGCCACCGCGTTCGGGTCGTCGGGCCCCACTCTGCGACCGCTGCGCAGGACGGTGACCAGAACGGGCTGAGCCGACACGGCCCCTTCGATGGCCGACGACGTCTGGACTCCTGCGAGGCGGACGATGCGCGCCTCGGCTGCTGGCTGAAGGCGTTCGGAGACGCTATGGAGCACATCGGCGATGGGGCGCCCGGCCCGGTCCAGGTATCGCACGAGGATCTTCCGCCCGGGATGCACGGAAGGATCGGGGATCACGCCGAGGCGCGGTGTCCAAACGCCGGCGTCTTCCAGCGCAACGAGATCGCGACGCAGCCGCAGCCCATCGGGTTCGCGCGTCAAGCCGCGTGCGGCGAAGCTTCCCCGGGCGACGCCAAGCCGCCGCAACTCCGTCAGCGTCTCTTCCTCGTCGTGCCCGGCGCCGAGGTCGACCACGATGTCGTCTGCCGACGATTGCACGGCCCATGCGCCGGTGCGCTGCGTGCCGTCGTCCTGGGAAAGCGCCACGGCTTCGGGCGACGGAGCGAATCGCAAGTCGAGACCGAGATCGACCGCGGCGGCCGGGCTCTGCGTGGCGACTGCTCCTCCGACGTACGCGCTTCGCGCGATCGACACGGCATCCTCTGCGCGCAGCGCGGCGACGGACGAGGCGTCGACGATGTTGCCGTTGCCGCCTGCCAGGCACAGACGCGCAGCGCGGGTGCACACCGCCGACCACCTGCCCACGAGCGCGGAGATCGCATCGACGGCGAGCCACACCTGCCAAAGCGGACCTTCGATGGTTGCGACCGGGTCGCCTTCGAACAGCAGCGTGCCTTCGGGCGGCACATTCACGTCGATGGCGTTGGGCTCGGACGCCAACGCGGACGCCAGGGTAGGGCTAACGCATCCGGCATCGCGCGCGATGCGAAGATCCTCTTGCGAAGGCGCGGCCCTTTCCAGGGCGCGCACCAGGTCGGCGACGCCGCTGCAGGCGAGGAATCCCCAGTGCTGCGGCAAGCTCGCGATCACGACTTCCACCGCGGCGCGCCGATGCCCGACCCCGCATGCGACGAGCTGCGACGCTCCGGCGAGCGCCCCGGCGTTTCGAAACCAGACCGACTGGAACACCACGCAAGCATATCCCAACCAGGCGGGGCCCATGCCACGCGAATTGACGAGGCAGCCGACGCAACTCATGATCGAGTCGCATGACCGAGCTGTCCGACCGCGAGATTCAGATCCTCAGGGCTGTCGTCACCGAGTACATCGACACGGGCGCGCCCGTCGGCAGCCGCACGCTCTCCCGCAAGTACGGGCTCGCCCTGTCACCTGCGTCCATCCGAAACGTGCTCGCGGATCTCGAAGACGCCGGTCTGCTGTACCAACCTCACACCTCGGCGGGACGCCTCCCCACCGAACGCGCTTTCCGCCTGTTCGTCACGGAGCTCATGTCGCCGGCGAGCCCCACCGAAGAAGAGCTTGCCGATATCCAGTCGCTCGACGCGATGGAGCCCGGCGTCGAGCTGCTGCGCGAAACTGGGCGTGTCCTGTCCAAGCTCGCCAACACGGCGAGCGTGGTCGTGGCGCCCCGCACCGACCTGCGTCGGCTGACCCAGCTCCACTTCATCATCACCCGCGAGCCGACCAGGGGGCTCCTCGCGGTGCTGCTGTTCGCCGATGGTTCCGTCGAGACGCGCTACGTGGACGCCGACGACGTGCCCGCGGAGCAGGATCTCGAGGCGATTCACAACGTGCTTGCGGGAGAGGTGCGCGGCAAGACGCTCCAGGAGCTGCGCGACCACCTCGCGGAGATGCTTGCGCGCGACGAGCTCGTCCACGACGAGATCGCCGCGCATGCCGCCGCCATGGCCATCGGCGCCGCTCGCGAGCCGCCATCGGCTCCCATCGTGGTCATCGAAGGACAGTCGCGTCTGCTCGAGCAGCCAGAGTTCGCCGACGCCGAGAAGCTGCGAGAGCTCGCACGCGTGCTCGAAGAGCGCGAGATGATCGTGTTGCTCCTCGACAAGACCATCCGCGGACGCACCGTCAACGTGCTTGTCGGTACCGAGGCGGGGAATCTCGCCAGCGGTCAGCTCAGCATCGTCGCCGCACCGTTCACCGAACAAGGGGGAAGCACGGGTGCGATCGGCGTGTTGGGATCGACGCGCATGAACTACCCCAAGGTGCTCCCGCTCGTCTCCGCGACGGCCAGGGCCGTGTCCTCGGCTCATGTGAGGCGCGGCCGCACGCGTTCCGGCTCCGAAGGATCACGCGGTGGATCGTCCACGCGTTGATCCGCGCCGCAGCCGCCCAGCCGCCTTCGCCCTCGTCGCGATCGTGTCCGGCGCCTGCAACGACGTTCGTCCCTCCGTCTTCACCTCGGGGTGGACCACGCCGCCCCCCTCTGCCTCCACCCCTTCCTACGAAGACGAGGACTTCCTCCCGCCCGCCCGAACTCCATCCTCCCCGCCCTTGTCCGAGGGCGACGACGAGGACGACCCGTCCACAATCCCGGTCTACCAGGACTGGCGCATCGGCCATGACCCGTCCAGGCCATGCCCCGACGAGATGGTTCTCATCGACGGATCCTTCTGCATCGACCGTTGGGAGGGATCCCTGATCGAGATCACCAGCAATGGCTCTCGACCCTACCCGCCCACGCACACCGTCGGCGACCGCCTCGTTCGCGCGGTCTCGCGTCCGGGCGTCGTGCCCCAGGGCTACATCTCCGGCGACCAGGCCCAGCGTGCTTGCGAGATGGCGGGCAAGCGTCTGTGCAGCGACGACGAATGGTGGAGCGCGTGCGCGGGCGTCAAGAAGACCATCTATCCCTATGGCACCGTCCACAAGAAGGACGCTTGCGCCGAAGATCGCAAGCTCCACCCCATGCTCGAGCTATACGGCGCCAACGCGCCGCCGGAGATCTGGTACGTCGAGCCCATGAACAACCCAGCCATCAGCGAGCAACCCGACACGGTCGCGCTGACCGGATCCCACCCGCAGTGCGCCACACCCACCGGGCTGCTCGACATGGTTGGCAACCTGCACGAGTGGACCAACGACCCGGCCGGCACCTTCCATGGCGGCGCGTACTCCACCAAGAACCACTTGGGCTGCCAGTACGTCACCACCGCGCACGGCTTCAACTACCACGACTACAGCACCGGCTTCCGCTGCTGCAGCGATCCCTACACGCCGTGACCACTCGCGCGCGCGTACGCTTTCTCCTATCCTGCACGCATGACGGTCCGGTCCGCCTGCCTCGCTCCAGCGATCTGCGCGACGGCGTGCGCTTGCGCTCCTGCTGCCCCGCGGTCGATCGTGCATGACACGCCGCGCGTTCCTGCTCCCACGACGGTCGTCGCCCCCCAGCCAGACCTGTCGCCTGTCCGCGAGCCGCCGGGGCTGATCGCGCTTGCGCACATCCGCAACGCCGGCGCGTCGCTCGACGCGCTCGGGAGGATGGCTCGGCTGCCGATGTCCCTGCGCAACCTCGTCGAGGATCAGCTCGCCTCGGCCGGGCGCGACATGATCAAGATCGACAGCAGCGCAGACGCCGTCTTCGTGCTGGATCCGTCATCCACCGACGACGCCCCGAAGATCCTCGCCGCATTCGCACTGCCGGTTCTGTCGTTGGAAGCGGCGCTCGCGAGCTTGGAGCGCGACGGCAAGGAGATGATACCGGTGGCGCCGGGGGTGTTCCGCGGCGCTGTCCTGTCCGCCCCGACGGCTTCCACCCCACCTGCGCCGGGCAACGACGAACCGACGTCGTCCGGCGAGCCGATGCAGTGCGACCTCGCGGTGTCCGTCGGTGATGCGCCGGCCCGGCTCGTCTGCGCCGACACCACCGCCGAGCTCGACCTGCTGCGTCCCTGGCTCACACGCGGGATGCCCGTCGCGTCGTATGGGACCGCCGATGCGCACGCGGAAGTGCGCTTCGAGCCCGTCCAATCGCGCTACGCGCCCGTGCTTCGATCCCAGGCTGACCGATGGTCTGCCCAGGCAGCCCAGTGGCTCGAAGCCGAAGCGCAGATTCGCGAGCCCATCCTTCTCCAAGCCCCCGGCTCGGTCTTGCAGGAAGGGGTCCGGCTCGTCGACGACCTCGACATGGTCACCATGGATCTCGAGCTGGATCCGGCGGCGCGGCAGGTCACCGCGAAAGGTCGTCTTCGCTTCAAGGGGCGCAGCTCCTGGTTCACCCAACTGCTGACGGACGCCAACGACAAGGCAGATGCGCCACCGCCGCTGTTCTGGCGTGCGCCTCGCGACAGCGACAGCGTGACGTTCGCTCGCGGCGTCGATCCCGCCCGCTTCGAAGGCATCCGGCGTGTCTTGCTCGCCGCGGCCACCACCCTGCTCCCGCGGACCTCCTTGCCTGCATCGAGCCGGTCCGCCATCGAACGCTACATCCAGTCCTATCCGCTGCGCCAAGCCGATGTCGTCACGGCGCAGGGATCCCTGCCCGCCGCGGCGCCGAAGAAAGCCGCCGGCCCACACAAACCTTCCGACGCCGTCGCGGCCGCCAAGGCCATGGCCAACGAGTTCGGGTGGTTGGTCGTCGGGGTCGATCGGCCAGCGGCCGAGTACGCAGCCTTGCTGCGCGACACCGCGTCCCTGTGCAACCGCCTGCTGCAAGACGCCAAGGCCGACAAGTCGCTGGGACTCGACGCCGACTGGAAGAAGTGGACCCCCACGATCCAGCTCGTGGAGCATCCCCAGGGCTATCCAAAGGGATCCGTGGCGCTCGACTTCAGCGTGCGCTTCGACAGCAGAATGGTCTGGGACATCACCCGCGCGCTTCTCGACGCGGAGTTGGCGCCTCACCCCGACGGGCCTGCTGCCAAAGGATCGATCACGCTTCGCGTGGTCGTGGTGCCCGATGGACCGAGCCGAACGTGGACAGGCATGTCCACCGACCTGTCGGCCCTCCAATCGCACATCCGAATGGTGCTTGGCAGCGCGCCGGACAGCGGGACCATCGCGGCCTTGCAGAGCCTGGCCCCCCTGCGGTCCGAGCCTGTCACATCCGTCGGCGTCCTCGTGTATGGCCGCATCCTGAAGCGCCGCCTGGACGACCCGCGCATCTCCGTGCCGGAGTACGGCGACTTCCTTGATCCCGTTCTCGACACGTTGCCCAACCGATTCATGACGCCCTGGGTGGTGATCGGGCGGGGGACCGCCGGCGCCGCTCCCACCAACGAAGTCGAGCTGCGCATCCTGCCCGGCACGATCGATGATCTTGCTTCGCTCGCCGCATTTGCCATGACCGACAAGGGGCGCGCCTGGTTCGACTCGCTGGACCGGCCCAAGCCCTGACGTAGCTCCGCCCCATCCCCGCTCGACCGCACACCAGGGCTTGGGCTCGCGAAGGGCCATGACATCGGTGTGCTGCCGACGCCCGCCCAGGCAACCAGGCCCTCCCAAGCTCTTGGCGGAATCCCCGACAACAAGGGAGCAAACGGATGCTGCACGGATGCCAGGACCGTAACGCGGGCTGCACGAACGCGCGCGATGGGAGGTGCGCCGTGACGCGTGTGCGTGGTTGTTGGCAGCCCGGTTTCCGGCGGACCGCTGGAAGCAAGACGATGATTCGTTGGGCCTACATCGTTTTCTTGCGTGGAGGATTGGGAGGCGGCATGTCCGGCCCGAACTTGCTCTCATCGCCCTGCGCGATCTGAATCAGCATCTCGTCGTACAGGTAGTCGAACTCCGCGAGCACATCGGCCGGCACGCGGGTCTTGATCACGTCACGACACCGGTCGATGTCCTTCTTGAGGAGCCGATACAGGCCGCCCTGCTTGCGGCCCACTTCGACTGCTTCCTGGTTGTACAGGATGATCTCGGAGGCGAAGAGCCGCGCCAACCGCCGAGCGTCCTTGTGCCGCGGGTCTTTTTCCTCGAGCTTGGCGGATTGCGACGCTGCCGCGACGCGCGCGTACATGCGCTCGAGCACCGCCTTTCGACGCGCCGCAATCGCGTCTTCTGCGGAAGCGTCGGGGACTGCGGCTGGTTCGGGCTTCGCTGGTTCGGGTTTCGCTGGTTCGGGTTTCGGCGGTTCGGGCTTCGCTGGTTCGGGCTTCGCTGGTTCGGGTTTCGCTGGTTCGGGCTTCGGCGTCGGTGCGGGCTCGGCCGGTGGCGCTTCTTCCGCTGCTTCGGGCACCATGCGTGCGATGCGCTCCGCGAGAGACTCTTGCGGACGCGCCGGGCGCGCGGGCTGTTGCGCGGCAGGTTCCGGCACGGGCCGAACCGGCTCGGGTCGTGTTTCCGCCTCTGGCGCCGGACGCACCGTTGGGGTGACGGCGGCAGGAATCGCGGCTGGTGGCGGCTCGGGCTTCGTCTTGGGCGCAGGCAGCGGCCGAACCGGCTCAGGGCGCGTTTCCGCCTCGGCCGCTGGACGCACGGTGGGCGTGATGGCGGCCGGTGGGGCCTCGGACTTCGTCTTGGGCGCGGGCGTGGCCTTGAATGCAAGGGTCGAAATCGCGCGGGCGAACGGCTGAACCTTGCGGGCAGGTGCTGACAGTGCCTGATCAGGCATCGGCTGCGTCGGCGCTGGCGCGGCAGCCGTCAGGGGCTCTGGCGCCGGGGTCGCCGCGGACGGCGCCTGGTCTTGTGTGGCTTCGGCTGCGCGTTCGGCCTCGAGGATCGCGGCCACGTCTGCGTCGGGTTCCTCGGCGCCGACGCTGATCTCGCCAGAGAAGGCCGGCGTACGGCCCAGCCCTTCGGGCGGTGGCGGAATCTCCTTGGGGGGCTCGGGGGTGACCGCTGGTTCGGGTGTGCCGATCGGGACAAGGTCCAACGGTCCATCCGAGGGCGCCGGGTGCGCCTTGCCAACGGGTTCTTTCGGTGGTGGCAACACGATGGGCTTGGAAGGAATCGGGGCCTGCTCGGGTTCGGGCACGAGGGGTTCGGGTTCGGGCTGCGGGAAGAGGTTGGCCGGCGGTTGCGCGATGGGCTCTGGCTCGGGCGCAGGCGGCGCTTTGGGCGGTTGCTCCGCCGGGGCCGTGGGCGCGGCTTGCTTGGGGCGGCGCAGGAGAAGCACGGCCAGCAGGATGACGAACAGGACGGCGACGGCAGCGGCAACGAGGATGGTGGTGGATGGCATGGGTCCGATGGCCTCGACGGACTAGGGCACGGTCCCAGCGTAGCGCATGTCGCGTGGCGACGAGAAATGCCTTGCACCCGGGTCCGGCCGGAAAGCTGCCGCGGGTGCATCCGGGCGGGCCGAGTGTACCAGCCGTGGCCGAGCTTCTTGACGGCGCGATTTCGTCACCCAACGTTGCGGTCCGTGGTGAACAGGCGGCCTGCCTCGACCGCCTTCCCGGAGGATGCGATGAACCCATTGAGCGATCTTGCACAGAAGCACTGTGTCCCCTGCGAGGGAGGCGTGCCCAGACTGACTCCCGAAGCGGTGTGGCGTCTGCTTCAGCGTGTGGACGGCTGGGAGCTTGCGGGCAACAAGATCCACAAGCGCTTCGAATTCAGGGACTTCGTCGCGGCCATGGCCTTCGTCAACGCCATGGCCGACCTCGCCGAGCAGCAGGGCCATCACCCCGACTTCTCCGTCCACTACAACCGGGTCGACGTCACCATCTGGACCCACGCTATCGACGGGCTGTCGGAGAATGACTTCGTTCTCGCAGCAAAGCTCGACGAGATCCCTCGTTGATCCGGCGTTGCGCTGGGCCGAGCGAATCCTCTGCGTTCGGGGCGGCATCAAACCTTGTGCAGCACGCCAGGACGTAGCTGCCTCCATCCAGGTTTTGTAGCGAGGTCCTCATGGACAAGATCTTTCCAAGCAATGAGCATCAGGTTGAGCGCATCGTCCGCGTACTAGTCGGTCTGGGGCTGTTGAGCCTCACCGTCATGGGTCCACACACGCTCTGGGGCCTGGTCGGCCTGGTGCCGCTGGCGACGGGCATCGTGGGGAGTTGCCCCGCGTACACCCTGCTCGGCATCTCCACGAAGCCGCGTACGGAGGGCAAGGACGCAGCCACCCCGGCCGCCTGACACGCAGCCGGACCTCGGCGCGGGAATCCACCATTGACCCGGCCTTGCGGGCGGAGGATGACTGCACCGTGATCAGAACTGCACGATCGACTCATCTGGCCCGGATCGCCGCAGCCGTCATCGCGACGACGGCCGCGGAGATCGCGAGCATCCCCGGCTTCGCGAAAGCGGAGCAGCCTATCCATCCGGAAGTGGAGCGAGCGGTAGCGAAGGCGCGGGCCGCACGCGGCCCGGCACGGTATACCGCGCTGCGCGAGCTATGGGCGCTGTGGGACGACACCGATCCGGTCCAGATCGAAACGGGCTTGTCGAGCATCGCCGCCGGGTATGACGCTCCGACGCGCGCCTACGCCAACCTGCTGTCCGCCTATGCTCGTCGACGCCGGGGAGACCTGGCTGGCGCCCGGCAGCGCATCGCCGATCTCGGGTTTGTGCGCGACTGGCTGGTGGCGGGGCCATTCGACAACGAAGGCAAGTCAGGGTTCGGCCGCACGTGGGGGCCAGAGCAGGATCTGTCGCAGCCGTTGGATCTCACGCGCAGCTACGAAGGCAAGGAGAGGCCGACTCGTTGGCGTACCGTGAGCGACGTGTCTCCGTACGGCTGGCTCGACTTCGGTTCGTTGCTACGTCCGTCGGAGAAGATCTGTGCCTATGCGACCACGTTCGTGCGCTCGACCGCCGGCGACAAGGGGCCTGTCCAGGCGTCCGTCTGGGTTGGCGCTGCTGGCGCCATGCGCGCCTTCTGGAATGGCGAAGAGGTGCTCGCCGACCCGCTGTATCGAAGCATCGACGCTGACCGCGTCGCGACGACGGTCATGGTCAAGCCGGGTTGGAATCGCCTCACCGTCAAGGTCTGCAACGACGACAACTCGCCGATGGTCGCGGTGCGAGTCGCCGATGCGCAGGGTGCGCCTGCGTCGTCGCTCGTGGTTTCGGTCGACGTGGCGCATGCGGAGCAAGCCGCGCGCAACGCGGAGGTGCGCAAGGGTTCGGCGCGCGCGCAGGACACGGTCAAGGTGCAGGGCGCTGGCAAGGATGCGTCGATCGAGGCGCCGAGCGCGCCCCCGAAACGCGAGCGCGACCCGGGCCGCGTGCGAGGCCCCATCCAGCAGTTCGACGCGCTGACCACGCGGGCGCAACCGCGGCCGGAGGATCTCGAAGCGTACGCGAGATACCTGAAGATGACGGGAGGCGACGATCCGGCGGAGCGCAAGGCCAGGAGCCTGGCCAACGCGGCGGCGGACCGCGCTCCCACGGTGCAGCGACTGCTGCTTGCCAGCACGCTCGCCGAAGATCGCAACCAACGCCGCCAGTGGGTCGACAAGGCCGCGAAGGCCGCGGGCGGCAAGCCGGATGTCGAGGTGCTGCTGGCTCGAGCCCAGCTCGCACGCAGCGGCGCCAACTGGCGTGACGCGATCCCCTTCTACGATGAGGTGCTCAAGAACGCTCCGGACAACACCGAGGCGATCCTGGGCCGCGTCGACTTGTACAACGAGGCGGGGCTTCGGCGCACGGCGCTCACGATGCTCGAAAGGGCGGTGGATCATAATCCGCGGGCGGTGGGCTTGCTGCGCGTCTATGCGCTGCAGCTCGGCAGTCTCGGACGCGAGACCGAGGCGGAGGAAGTTCGCGCACGTTATGCGGCGTATCGCTTTGACGACCCCACCATGATCACCGCCCGCATCGACCACGCCGTCGATGTCCGGGACAGGACCTCGGCCGAGCACTGGATCGCACGCCTGCTCGACGTCAGCCCCGACTCTTCCTATCACCTCACGGTCGCTGCGCACGCAAGGCTCGCTCTCGGGGACCGGGAGCAGGCCGTCGCACTGTTCCAGCGCGCCCTCGACATGGCGCCGGAAGATACGCAGACCATGCGCGAGATGTCGGACACGCTCGGTCAGATCGGCCGTCGCGACGAGCAGCTCCAGCTCCTCCGGCGCATCCTGGTGCTGCGCCCCCAGACCAAGGATGTGCGCGAGTACGTCGAGAGCATGGAGCAGCGCCAGCAACGGGCAGACGAAGCCTATGCCTGGAGCGCCGAACGTTTCCTGCCGCTTCGCACGTCCGCGCCCAACGGCTTCCATCGCCGAACGCTACGGGACCTCGAGGTCACGACGGTGTTCCCGAGCGGCTTGTCGAGCAGCTTTCACCAGGTGGTGTTTCAGCCGCTCACCGACGAGGCCGCCGCTGCCGCCCGGCAGTATGCGTTCTCCTACCAGGCCGATCGCCAGGTCGTCCAGATCCGCGGTGCGCGTGTTTTCCGCGCCGACGGCCGTGTCGACGAAGCCATCGAAACCGGCGACGGACCCGCCGACAACCCATCGATCGCGATGTACACGTCGGCCCGGACCTTCTTCATCCAGCTCCCAAGGTTGAACGTCGGCGACGTCGTCGAGCTGCGGTACCGCATCGAGGACGTCACCCAGGAGAACGCCTTCGCCGACTACTTCGGAGAGGTCAACTACCTGCAGTCCTCCGAGCCCGTGATGAACGCCGAATACGTCGTCATCGCCCCCGCGAGCCGCCCCCTGTACTTCGACGCTTCGCCCATCCCGGGGCTCGTTCGCGAAGAGAAGGTGGACAGTTCCAATCGCATCTACCGCTTCTTCGCCCCCACGGTCGCCCCGCTGCTGCCCGAGCCGAACATGCCGCCGTGGACCGAGGTTCTCGGTCATGTGCATGTCTCGACCTACCGTAGCTGGGACGATGTCGGCAGGTGGTACTGGGGTATCGCCAAAGACCAGCTCATCGCCGATGCCGAGCTCGAGCAGAAGGCGCGGGAGCTCACGCAGGGGCTCACGACCGACGCGGACAAGGTGCGCGCCATCTATGACTTCGTCGTGCAGCGCACGCGCTATGTCGCACTCGAATTCGGTATCTACGGCTACAAGCCGCGTCGCGCCTCCCAGACCTTCGCCCGTGGCTGGGGCGACTGCAAAGACAAGGCGGCGCTCATCGTCAGCATGCTCCGCGTGGTGGGCGTGCCTGCCTCCATGGTCATCGTCCGTTCCCAACTCCGCGGCGACTTCCCCACCAACCTCGCCTCCCTCGCGCCCTTCGACCACGCCATCGCCTACGTCCCGTCGCTCGACCTGTATCTCGACGGCACCGCCGAGTACACCGGATCCACCGAGCTGCCTGCCTTCGACCGCGGCGCCATCGCCTTGGTGGTGAACGAGTCCGGCGGCAAGCTGGTGCGCCTGCCCGACCCTCCCCCGACCGAGAGCGTCCGAACCCGAAGGGTCGACGCGCTGCTACAGCCCGACGGATCTGCGCGCATCGACCTTCATCTGGAAACCACGGGCTCGGCCGCGGCCGAGTGGCGGATGCGCTACCACGGTGAAAGCACGCGCCGCGATCGCATCGTTCGCGACATCTCCGAGGACCTCGCGGGCTTCGACCTCGCACCGGGCAAGACATCTCTCGAGACGGGCGACCTCGAGAACATCGAGCAGCCCGTCCGGTTGCACGTGATCGGCAAGGCTCCCGCGTTCGCGCGCGTCGAGTCCGACGACCTCTCCGTGCCCGTCACCCCACGCGAGCGCTTCGTTCCGGCCTTTGCCACCCAGTCCCAGCGACGTCTCGATGTCCGCCTCGGTCCGCAGCGAACCATCGATGAAACCTGGGTGGTGCACCTGCCAGCGGGCATGCACGCGAAGAGCAAACCCGCGCCGGTCAGCCTCGCAACGCCCTTCGGAACCCTGGACTTGACCGTATCCGATACCCAGGGAATCGTGACCGCTCACACGATAATCACGCTCGCTCGATCGCGCATCCGCGCTGCCGAGTACCCCGCCTTCGCGGCCTTCTGCGAAGCCATCGACCGGGCCCTCGCCCAACGCCTTGTGGTGGGCAGATAGCGCCTCCGTCCGATTCGACGCCCATCCCCCGGGCGCTGCCACTAGGAGTTAAGAAGGGGTACGTAGGGGATCTACCGCCGTCCGATTCGACGCCCATCCCCCGGGCGCTGCCACCGCCGGCCAGATTCGGGCGGGCCGAATGCCAGACGATTTCGAAAGCAGCCCTTGCGCCGTGCGGCCCTTGCTGGAAGAACGAATCCCCATACAATGGTCCTGTCGAGGTTGCTGTCCTCCATGACCCACGAACACCACCAGACCGTCGCCCGCCCCAAGCTTGTCCGAAGCGGATCCTCGTTGACGTGCATCTGCCCGCACTGTGAAGCCTCCCTTCACGAGGGTTCGCACATGGTCCTCGAAGTGGAGCGGCAGGATCGCCTGAGCGGCAAACTCCATCTCAGCCCGCAGCTCAACGTCTTCGACCACTCCAGCTCCATCGAGCTCGAGGATGGCGTCGAAGTCGCCGATCTGCGCTGCTCCCGCTGCGGCAAGTCCCTGCAGCGAGACGATGTCCGCTGTGGCGCGTGCGGGTCGCGAACGGCCCGGTTCTTGGTCGACATCGACGGAGAGCGGACAGACTTCTACATTTGCCTGCGCAAGGGATGTCACTGGCACGACATCAGCCAGGCTGCGCGCAGCCGGCTCATCCTTGAAGCGGTGGGCTTCCATCGCCCTGACGAGCCCGGTGAGCTGATCCGATCCGGCACGGTCCTGGAGTGCTCTTGTCCCCACTGCGCGCACGATCTCGTGCAAGGCGACGACCTGATCGTGCGCGTGACGAACGCGTCGGGACAGCAGGGCGATCTGTCCTTGAGCCCGAGGCTCAACGAATTCCGAAGCTCCTGCACAATCCACCTGCAGCGTCATGCGGCCGTCGCCGACATGGCCTGCCCTTGGTGCGACAAGTCCTTGCTCGTGCCCGGGCAGCGTTGCGAGCTGTGCGGCGCGCCCACGGCGCGGATCCATGTCAAGACCTCGGCGGGTTTTGTGGGCTTCCACATCTGTACCCGCAATGGCTGTCATTTTCATGGCATCGACGATAGGGGCGCAGGGCTTCGCCTCGAGCCCTTGCCCCACTGACAGCCCCCTCGCGATCTTCGCCGCGCTCTCAGTCCTTGCGCAGGTACAGGTCGAAGTCCTGGATTGTTGTCGCGTACTCGTAGTCCTCGTCGACGATCCGCTGTAGCTCCGGGAAGCTGGCGAGACTCCTCGACGAGTCGTTCCAGTTGCCCGTGACCACCGGGAAGACGTCGTTGTGCTCCACCACGATCGCCTTCGGCCTGCTCCTGGCAAGATCGTCGAGCAGCAAACGTCTCGACCGGTCGTTCTCCCAGGTGACTCGTTGAGGAACGTTGTAGATGAATCGCGATGCGGGCTTGCGTCGGGCCGCGTCGTAGATGAACGGCTCGAACCCCCAGATGAAGACCGTGTCCTGCGCCGAGGTATGCTGGGCCAGCCACGTGGCTACGAGCATGTTCGATGGGTAGTCCACGTCGGCCACCGAGCTGAACCGTTGGGCAAGCTCCTCGCGCGCGGCGGCGTCGCCCGTGAGAAGGGTCTTGGTGCGCTCCCACGCGCGTTCGGAGAAGGGCTCCGCCAGATCGCGCACGGGCGCCTGTCCCTCGAATGCAACATAGGCGATCGCGCCGAACACCATCCAGCCTACCGTCTCGTAGCGCTTCGCGACGGCGAGCGCCTTCCAGAATCCCATCCCCGCGATCAGCGCTCCAAGCGGCAACGTGGCCCCGTAGTGATACTGGAAGAACTTCGATTGCAGGGCGATGCCCACCACCTGGATCGCAGCGGTCGAAATCACCACCCAGAACAGCTCCCGCTCTGTTGCCCGCACGCGCGGCAGCCCGATCTGCAACAGCATCCCGATCGCCACGACGGATGAAAGGTTGGTGCCCCATTCCTGGAATCCGTAGTAAAGGAAGCCCACCAGGCTGCTGCGGCTCCAGGTTGTCGCGGCATATCCCGGCGCGAACACGAAGAGGGCCTGGTGCAGGTCGCCCAGGGCACCGCGCGCGGCGAACCACCCGAGACACGCGGCAAACGAGGCCGACGCCCCCGCCGCAAGCGCCCCCAGCACGGCCGTCTGCTTGCCCATTGAACGCCCCTGTCGTCGAAGCTGCAACAACGTATGGACCGCAATCACGGCGCAAGTCCCCACCAGGTGCGGCTTCATCAACCCCGCTGCCCCGAGCAAGACCCCGGCCCCGAGCAGCCGTCCCCAGAACCCCCGGCCCAGGTCGCCCGCCGGCACCTCGCGGATGGTCAGCACCAACGCCCAGACCGTCAGCAGCCCCCCGAACGACTCCGGCTGCGCCGTGTGCCAGAAGTCCAGTTGCGCTTCGATCAGGACGGCGAATGCTCCACCTAGGATCCCTGGCCCGACGTCTCCCAGGTAGCGGCGGGTGAGCACCGCAAACGACGGTATCAGCGACAAGAATCCGGCTGTCTCCAGCAGCCGAATGCCCCACTCGTTGCGGCCGAGCAACCCCCGGGCGAGCGTATAGACCACGAAGATCCCCGGTGGCTTGAAGTCCCACGCTTCGCGGTAGGGCATGCCCCCATCGAGCACCGCGTTGGCGACCACCGCGTAGATGCCCTGGTCGCGACCGAACCTCAACAGCACGATCTGCAGCGCGCAGTACGCGGCGAGCAGAACGGCCGCCAGCACCACGCCCCGCTCGGGCCATCCCCAGCGCCGCCAGGCTCCGGCCGGCGACCAGGTCGACGGCTCACCTCCTGCCGGGTCCGGTCGCTTCTCCTGTATCGTCTCCTGATCCACACGATTCATCTCGCCCGAGGTCGTACCACGAAACCGCTGCGTCACGCACGCATGCCGGGCGAGCGTGCTATGCTCGCTCCGTGATGCCCTCCGAACGCCCCTGGATCGCGCTAGCCCTGACGTTTCTGCTCCCGGTGTGGACGTCCGCTTGTGCGGATGATGCCGCCGGCACGGCGTCGACCCAGCCCGACGCCGGCCCTTGCGACATCGTTCCGGAGGATCCTATCTCGCCGCCCCCCATCCACACGCCTCGGTGGGCCTTTGAACCTTGGATCTCCAAAGACATATCCAACGGCCCGGATACGTACGAGTTCGTCCAGGGCTGTATCGACCGCGACATCCCTGTCGGTGTGGTGGTCATCGACAGCCCCTGGGAAACGCATTACAACACCTTCATTCCGAACGAGGCGCGCTACCCGGACTTCCCTAGGATGATCGACGACATGCACGCGAGGAACGTGCGAGTCGTGCTCTGGGTGACCCAGATGATCAACAACTGGTATCTCGACGCCGAGCCGGGCGGGGATGCTTTCCCCGGTCCGTCCCCCAACCTGCAGGACGCCCTCGACTGCGGGTACCTCGTCAACGACGGCGCGATGTACGTCTGGTGGAAGGGGAGAGGAGGCGGCATCGACTTCTTCGACCCCAAGGCCAGGGCCTGGTGGCACCGCCAGCAGGATGCCCTCCTCGCCATGGGCATCAACGGCTGGAAGCTCGACTTCGCGGAGAGCTACATCCGAACGGACCCCGTCCAGACGGCCCAGGGGCCTGTCTCGCACCAGGAGTACTCCGAAGCGTACTACCGCGACTTCTACGCGTATGGCGCCTCCAGGAACGGTACGCAGGAGTTTCTCACCATGGTCCGCCCCTGGGACGAGTCCTACGACTTCGAAGGCAGGTTCTTCGCACGCCCCGAGCACGCTCCCGTCGCTTGGGTCGGTGATCAGCGGCGTGATTGGGTCGGCCTGGCCGACGCGCTCGACGAGATCCTGCGGTCCGCCGACGCCGGTTACGTCGTGCTCGGCTCCGACATCGGAGGGTATCTCGACTTCGACGACAAGGATCCGCTTGGCGACAAGATCCCCTTCGACCTCCAGGTCTTCCTGCGCTGGACCGCTGTCGGCGCCATGAGCCCGTTCATGCAACTCCACGGGCGAGCGAATCTCACGCCCTGGTCCGTGCCCGGGTGCGACGGCCCCTGCGCCGACGAGGCCACCGCAACGTATCGCTACTGGGCCAAGCTCCACCATCAGCTCGTGCCTTTCTTCTACAGCCTCGCGCAAGAGGCATACGCCCATGGGGGAACCATCGTGCGCCCGGTCGCCACGCCCGACCGTTGGGCAGGGGACTACCGCTACCAGCTCGGTGATGCATGGCTCGTCGCTCCGGTCCTCGATGCTACCGGACGCCGAGACGTCGCCCTGCCCGATGGCGCCCGGTGGCTCGATTGGTGGTCGACCGCCTCCCCCGCGGCAAACGGCGGCACCATCCTGACCGACTATGACGCAACCGACTCCGCAAGGATTCCCATCTTCCTGCGGGAAGGCGCGATCGTGCCGATGACCGTCGACGACGACACCACCGGCATGGGCACCGCGTCGTCGGCGGGACACCTCACCGTGCTCATCTTCCCCCCGGCCTCGGGGAAAAGCTCATTCGTTTTGCACGAGCTGGACGACACCACGACGGACATCACCGTCACTGGATCCATCACGGGCGCCGTCGTCACGCTGTCGCGCATGGTCCAGCCCACCATCTTGCGCATCCAGGTCGACTCGCCCCCCTCGTCCATCATGCTTGGCGCATCGCCTCTTGGCAAGGTGTCGACCCGGACCGAGATGGACGTCGTCGATGCCGCCTGGTGGTGGGATGAGTCCGCGGGCGCGGTCTGGGCCAAAGTGGGCACCTCCGCTCAGGCTGTTTCGATCTCGCTCGCGCGCTGAAGTCGAACCCCGCCACGCAAGGGCGGTTCTCCGCCAGGTTCCGTGGTAGGGTGCACGGCATGATCATCACCCGATCGTCGTGCGCCCAATCCCGCAGAGCGTGGATCCATGCCGCTGCGGCCGTCGCATGTCTCCCCCTTTGGGCTTGCCGCAAGTCCGATCCTCACGCGGCACCCCGGCGGGGCGTCGCCCGCAAGCCGCTCGATGCCCAGGGCCGCCCCCAACCCAGCGACGACGACATCTGCGCCATGTGCGCCATGCGCGTTGCGGAACATCCGCAGTGGGTCGGCGCCATCGAGCTCGAGGACGGCACGACATTCTACTTCTGTTCCGTACGATGCACCTTCGGCGCGTCCCTGCGCGCCACGGAGTTCCTGGGGACCGATGCCTCCCGGATCCGGCGCATGCGCGTGCCGGACTACCTGTCGGGCGAACGCTGGCTGGACGCTGACGGGGCCCTGTTCGTGGTCGACTCCGACGTGCTGGGGCCGATGGGACTGGAGCTCGTTCCGGCTGCGAATCAGGCGGATGCCGACGTCATCGTGCAGCGGCACGGGGGGAGGGTGGTCCGTCGGGGCGACGTCACGCTGGCGATGCTCAAGGACTTGAAGGCGAGGAGCGCGGCGCCGAAGCGTTAGCAGGTGCGCGCCGGGGGGCGATCAGTAGTTCGTTTCCTTGATCTCGAAGTAGGACCGGTCGTGCAGACAGGCGGGGCACTTCGCCGGGGCCTCCGGTCCTTCGTGGACATATCCGCAGTTCGAGCACTTCCAGCGGACAGGCTCGTCTTTCTTGAACACGTGCTGGGTCTTGACGTTCTCGAGCAACTTCAGGTAGCGCGCCTCGTGCTCCTTCTCGACCTTGGCGATCATCGTGAAGCATGCGGCGATCTCCGGAAAGCCCTCCTCCTTCGCAATGCGGGCGAACTCCGGGTACAGCGCGGTCCACTCCTCGTGCTCGCCGTTTGCGGCTGCCTGCAGGTGCGCCGCGGTGTCGCCTTGGAGCTCGCCGGCGGGATAAGAGGCTGTGATCTCCACCATTCCACCTTCGAGGAAGGAGAAGAACCGCTTGGCGTGCTCCTTCTCATTGTCCGCCGTCTCGAGGAATAGCTGCGCGATCTGCAGGTACCCTTCCTTGCGCGCCACACCGGCTGCGTAGGTGTAGCGGTTGCGCGCCTGCGATTCTCCCGCAAACGCCGCCAACAAGTTCTTTTCGGTCCTGGTTCCTTTGAGGCTCGGCATGTCGGTTCTCCTTGCTCCATCATCTGCCGCGCCGCCCGGTTCTTCGCGGCGGCGTCAGCTCCGTTGCTGTTCAAGAAACGCGCGCGCGCCGGGAATGCCACCCAGCACCCCGACGAGCGACGCCATTGCGGATTGCTCCTCCACGGCCGCCTTGATCGCTGCTGCGGCGCTGACTTCGCCGTACAGATTGGCGCCCGCCAGCGTGCCTCCCCGCGCCACAAGCCGTACGTACGAGCCTTCTGCCGCGTACTCGAACATCGCGTCGCCGTCCGACGGCTCGAACCGTCCCACGCTGAAGATCCCGACGGATAGCACCTTGACCGTGTTGGCCGGGGGAATTCCCCTGAACTCGCGCACCTCACCCGCGGCGTTGGCGCCTGCCATCACCCCTTGCACGTACGCGGCCGGCCAGATCCCGTACACCACGCCCCGGTGCTCCGCCACATCTCCTGCCGCCCAGATCGCCGGGTCGGACGTTGTCAAGCGGTCGTCGACCACCACGCCCGACTTCACCTCCAAGCCGGCGCGTCTTGCAAGATGCGCGTTGGGTCGTATTCCCGTCGCCAGCACCACGAGGTCTGCCTCGATCTCGCGGCCATCCTTCAGGCGCACGCCACGCGCTGTTTCGTCGCCCAGGACTTGCTCGGCTTGCGCAGAGAGCACGACATCCACGCCGAGCGACCGAAGATTGCCCTCGAGCAGGTCGGCCGCAGGCTTGGCAAGCTGTCGGGGCAGCAGCCATGCCATCGACTCCACCACCGTCACGTGCATGCCGCGCCTCGCCAGCCCGCCCGCGATCTCGAGCCCCAGCAGCCCTCCTCCGAGGCACACCGCCCGCCGCCCAGCCCGCGCCGCGGCCCCAATCATTGCAAGGTCCCGAAGCTTGCGCAGGACGTGGACGGACTCCCGATGCACACCGGGTAGCGGCGGCACGAATGCGTGCGCCCCGGTCGCCAGCACGGCTGCGTCGTAGTCGAGCGTGGTACCGTCGAGAAGGGCGATTCTCTTCGCGCTCCGGTCGATCGATACCGCCTCCCCTTCCACGAGCTCGATCCCTCGCTCCTGGAACCACGCCTTCGAGTGCATCTCCAACTGACGATCGCTCCAGCTTTCGGCGAGCGCCCGGGTCAAGTTCAGCCGGTAGTACGGCAGCCCCGCCTCGCGCGACACCAGCACGACGCGCGCCTTCGGATTCGACGACCGGGCCTGCTCCGCGGCGGTCACGCCCGCAATGCCGGCTCCGAGCACCACGATGGACGGTCCCGTCCGGTGGAGAGCCGCGGATCCCGCGCGGGATTCGCTCGCCTGACGCTCGAAGAACTCCGGCCCTGCGGCGCATACGGGACATGCCTCCGGCGGCTGGGGGCCTTCGTGAACATAGCCACATATCGCGCAAACCCATCGCGTCCCGGCGGCGGCGGCCGGCTCGGCGACAGGCGGCGTGGACGGTTCTTGTTCCGGGCTCGCTTCGGGCGCATCGAGGTCGAGGGGTGAGAACATCTCGCGCGGAGCGCCGCATATCGGGCATTCCAAAGGCGGCTCCGCGCCTCGGTGCACGTATCCGCAGACGTCGCACTTCCAAGCACGTTCTTGTGCCATTCGCATCTTCTCCCGCCGGTCCGTCAGCGCGACCCGCGACCTGCCTACCCGCAGCCGGCACGGGCGTCAACCTCTTTCGGGCGTCCAGCTTCCAAGCATTGCGACCGTTCGCGGCACCCAGGGCGCTCCAGGCATCGTGGCCGGCGCCTGCCTCGCCACCGCTGGGCGCTTCCGTCGTGGCGAACCGCGCGCATCGCCGAGCCAAGCAAGCCCCGGCCGCGGATCGAACGTGCGGTCCAGCGGCAGCAGGGCCAGCATCAATGCTTCATGCGTTGCGCCGAAGCGCGGTACTGCTGGCTGATTCCGCCGGCCGACGCCATGTTCCACCGAGACGGGAATCCACCCTTGCCGCCTCGTGGTGCCGGTTCGGACACGAGCCTCTTGCTTGCGCGCTCGACCTTGCGTTAGCTATGCGTGGCCGGAGGGCCGCGCATCGACCTATCGCGCTGCCCGTGGCTGGAGTCACCGTGCAAGAAAATCGAGCATCTTCCCTCCCCCGCCCAATCCCCGGACAGATGGGCTTTGGCCCCTGCGCCGAGCCTGACCGTCAGGTTGTCCACCTTGGCCCCGCCGCGGGCTGGCTGCCAACCGCCGGCTTGGTCCAGTGGACCAGGGAAGTCAGCGTTTGCTTGCGCGGCGATCTCCGTTCCGACGTGCTCGCTCGCATCGAAGGTGTGTTGCCGGAGGTTCAGATCGACGAAGCAGAGCACCCGCACGCGAAACGTGCGGCAAGCCAGGCGCCCGTGCTGGCGGTCACGCCGGCCATCTCCGACCGGCTTTTGGAGGCAGGCGTCCGGGTGCACACCATCGGTTTCGATCGCGTGTCGGGCGGCTTCTACTACCTGGCAATGGGCGGCCCCACGCCCGAGCTGCGAGTCCAGGGCGACTTGTTCGCGGCGGTGCGCCACGCCCTCGTTGGCAAGGAATCCGCTTCGGACCTGGAGCGCTGCCTCGACGGGCTCATCGACCGCCTTCTCGCCCATTTCACGACCGACGCCTTGTCAGAACACGCCGTCGAGCTTGCCGCTGCGCTCCCGCCGCTACGAACGCGCACCGAGCCGCGTGTCGACACGGCTCAGCTCGAAGCTAGCATCGTCGCACATCTGGGCAATGCGCGGTCGGCGTTGCCTCCGGCCGACGGACTTCAGGACCGGTTCATCGCGGCTGCTGCTCAGGGGGAGAAGGCGTTGCGGCTCGATCCATGGGGCCGGTTCGAGCGGGTTGTGCAGCCGACGCTGGCCGTGGAGTTGACCGAAGGCACCGAAGGGAAAGGCAGGTTCTTCGTCCTGCCGGACCGTGCGAGGTGGTTGTGGGTCGGCCCGGCCGCTGAGGTGCCTGCCGAGCATGTGGATGGCGAAGTCGCTGCTCGCAACAGGGCCGCTGCCGAGAAGGCTGCTGCCGAGAAGGCTGCTGCCGAGAAAGCTGCCCGCGAAAGGGCCGCTGCGGAAAAGGCCGCTGCCGAGAAGGCTGCTGCCGAGAAGGCCGCCCGTGAGAAGGCTGCTGCCGAGAAGGCCGCCCGTGAGAAGGCTGCTGCCGAGAAGGCCGCCCGTGAGAAGGCTGCTGCCGAGAAGGCTGCTGCCGAGAAGGCCGCCCGTGAGAAGGCTGCTGCGGAAAAGGCTGCTGCGGAAAAGGCTGCTGCGGAAAAGGCTGCTGCGGAAAAGGCTGCTGCGGAAAAGGCTGCTGCGGAAAAGGCTGCTGCGGAAAAGGCTGCTGCGGAAAAGGCTGCA
>Ga0272446_1000495_pt1 | contig 62256 bp, 54 predicted proteins | sample YNPCB0061_FD_194587 | JGI IMG/M metagenome (GOLD analysis project Ga0272446, IMG submission 194587) | Hot spring microbial mat communities from Yellowstone National Park, WY, United States - YNP-CB-006-1 | ecosystem: Environmental > Aquatic > Thermal springs > Hot (42-90C) > Sediment | place...
CAGACTAACCAAGGGAAAAAGCAGTACTACTGCCTCCATTGCCGTGAGGTGGTGCACCCGGATATCCTACAAAAGCACTCGGCTCTGGCGATCGCTGCCCCCCAAGTCGGTTTTCTAGAGACCCTGGATAACTCTCCAGTGGGTAAAAACAACCCAAAGCATAATCTAGATAAAAACCTGCTTCTAGATTACGTAGCTTACTTTATCAGCAGAGGTAAAGAGCTTGTTAACCCTGGGCTAGAAAAACTCAAATACACTGGAAAAGTGTACGATTACGTGGGCTATACTCCAGAGTTTCTGGAATTTTGGGATGTGGTAAAAGCCCGCCGTGATTTTACCCAGCTACACATTGGCGGCGATGTGTACTGCTTTGGCCAGTTCCTGAGTGGAAGTTTTGAAATTAAAGACTGTGCTCGCTGTGATCTGCCGATTCCCCAGCTGATTGATCACGCCACCGGTACTCCAGCCTGTAACCTCTGCGATCTTAGTCCCGGCTTTCAAGCCCTCCAAATTCTCATCATTGGTTTTACTCCAGACCAGGAGCAAATTTACCAGCGGATGCTGAGATTGAATGGAGTTGTACCTACCTTCAGCCTAGACCTTTGGGGAGACTGGCATGAAGATTACCATGTAATTTTTTTGGCCCCCCTAGTTACCCCGGATCAAAGTCAATTTTATTTACAGCAATTGCATCAGCACCAAGCTCAGCAGCCTATGGTGGCCCTCAGCCCCTACGCAGGCGATGGCGGCCCGTGGGTGAGGTCTTCTTTAAGCCCGGTGGATTATATTGTTAAATCTTTGAGTAGCGATCGCCTGCTATCCTGCCTGCGCTATCTCCACACTTACCACCGGGGTGATAGCCAACTGTACTGGTTTCCCCGCTAGGTAAAATCACAGTAAGGCAAGCGACTACGGTAAAATAATAGTCCATGAGTCGCCATTACCCTTTGCTTGGGTATGTCTTACGTATGTCTTCCCATTCAGCGATCGCCGCAGCCATCCAGCAGCATCCCCAGTCCCAGCGTATGCAAAAATTACTCTTTGCTACGATCAATAAAGGCTGGGAAAATCGATTGGATGTGATAGCCCAGACTTCCCTGGAGCAACAACTCCAAAAACTGACCCAGGTTTACACCAGCCAAGAGCAACTGCGTACAGCAATCTTTAACGTGGTCAACACCCTCAACAAGCGCGATGAGTATGCAGCCTTGGGGGAAGAGATACTCAATTACTTGGCCTCGACCTATGCCCAAGCTGAAGCCACCCAAATAGTAATTAAACCCACAAGTACTATTTCCCTGTACCCAGAATCGGGCTACGATCCCTTTGCAGTGCGAGCTGAGGTGATGAAGTACGCCAACCCACTGCGAGCTAAGGTTTTGCTATTTGCCTTGCTTGATCCCTCGGTTATTGGCAGTGAGGCTGGTCGTATCCAACTCAGGGCCAAGGAACTAGATCAATTGTTGGGATTGGCTTTTCAAAAGTTTACTACCTTGGCCGATCTGGAGACTCACCTTATTCAGATTGCCCAGACAGGGCATGAAGATAGCCTGCAAGCGGCCTACGCGATCGTCCGGGCCCTCAAACCCTTCTACGCACAACGCCGCCCGGAGCAGGTGGTGAACTGGCCATGGTTGAGCAATACCAACTACGAAGCTGAGGATCGCCGTGATGATAGTACCTACCAAATTCACCTCAACCGTCCCTAGGTCATAACTCCAAAACAGCCACCATGGATGCCCAAGAAATTATCGATCGCTACGCAGCCGGAGAAACCAAATTTACTGGAGCCAACCTGAGTGGTACTAACCTTGCTGAGGCAGATTTAATCGGGATTGTCCTCAACCAGGCCAACCTGCAAAACACTAATCTCAATTTTGCCTACCTGAGCCGGGCTAATCTCAGCCAGACCAATCTCAACGGCAGCCAACTCAGTGGCGCTAACCTCAACCAAGCCTTTTTAATGGGGGCAAATCTCCACGATGCCGATCTGCATGGGGCCATGTTGCAGGGGGCCGACCTGCGGAGTGCCAAAATGACCCTGGCGGATCTCCTAGATGCCAACTTGATGGATGCAGATCTCCGGGGAACTGACCTCAGCGGTGCCGACCTGACTGGTGCCTGCCTGCGGGGGGCTAACTTCCGGGAGGAAAAACGAATCTATATGGCTAATCTGCGGGGGGCGAGGCTGCATCGAGTAGACCTGCGCGGGGCCAATCTTAAGGGAGCAGATCTGTCAAAGGTTGATCTCAGTGGGGCTAATCTGTGTGCTGCTACCCTGTGGGCAGCGGATCTCAGTGGTGCTGACCTGAGGGGGGCTAAGTTGAGCGGAGCTATGCTGGCAGAGGCCAATTTGGCGGGAGCAAATCTGTCTAGGGCAATCCTTGATGATGCCAAGCTCAATCAGGCCCAAATGGCGGAGGCTAACTTAGAAGGCTCTAGCCTCAAGGGGGCTAATTTAACTGATGCCAAATTAGTCCGGGCTAACCTGCGGCGAGTGGTGCTGCTTGAGGCGGTTTTAAACCGGGCTGACCTGAGCCGGGCTAATTTACAGGGGGCAAATTTGGTCAATGCCCGCCTGATTGAGGCTTATCTGGCCAGGACTAACTTAATACAAGCCAATTTGGCTAATGCAAATTTAACTAGAGCTGAAATCAGCTCTGCTAACTTGGCTGGGGCTAATCTAGCTGGTGCGGTTATGCCCGATGAGAGTATTCATGAGTGATAATTTGGGAATTTTTGGATGAGTGTTGATGGTTTTCAGTTTGATTCGATCGCTTCGGCCTTGATCGAGCTGAAGTCGGGGCGGGCGATCGTAGTGGTAGATGATGAAAACCGTGAAAATGAAGGGGATCTCATCTGCGCAGCTCAGTTTGCGACCCCGGAAATGATCAACTTTATGGCAGTGGAGGCGCGGGGACTGATTTGTTTGGCCATGACGGGTGATCGCCTAGATGCCCTAGAGCTGCCCCTGATGGTGACTAACAACACCGACAGCAACCAGACAGCTTTCACTGTAAGCATTGATGCAGCCACTCACTTGGGGGTAAGTACAGGAATTTCTGCCGAAGACCGAGCCCGCACCATCCAGATTGCCATTAATCCCCTGACTAAACCCAGTGACCTGCGTCGTCCGGGGCACATCTTTCCGCTACGGAGCAAAGCTGGCGGTGTATTGAAGCGGGCTGGGCACACCGAGGCGGGGGTGGATTTGCCCCGATTGGCCGGGCTGTACCCGGCGGGGGTGATTTGCGAGATCCAAAACCCCGATGGTTCTATGGCCCGGCTACCAGAACTGATTGAATATGCCCGCAAACACAACTTGAAAATTATTAGCATTGCTGACTTAATCAGCTACCGGCTTTCCCACGAAAGGTTTGTCCACCGGGAGACGATTGCTCAATTGCCTTCGGAGTTCGGCCAGTTCCAGATCTATGCCTACCGCAACACCCTAGATGATTCGGAGCACATTGCGATCGTCAAAGGAAATCCCGACCAGTTTGCCCAGCAACCAGTGATGGTGCGGATGCACTCGGAATGCCTGACCGGTGACGCTCTGGGTTCCCTGCGGTGCGACTGTCGCCTCCAATTACAGGCTGCTCTGAAAATGATTGAAACTGCGGGGCAGGGAGTCGTAGTGTATTTGCGCCAAGAGGGGCGCGGCATTGGCTTGATCAATAAACTTAAAGCCTACTCCCTGCAGGATCTGGGCATGGATACGGTGGAGGCTAATGAGATTTTAGGATTTCCGGCCGACCTGCGTAACTACGGGGTGGGTGCCCAGATCCTCAATGATCTGGGAGTTAAGCAAATCCGCTTGATTACCAACAATCCCCGGAAAATTGCCGGACTAAAGGGCTATGGTCTAGAGGTGGTCGATCGCTTGCCCCTGTTGATTGAAGCCACGGAACACAACGTTGCTTACCTTGCCACTAAGGCAAAAAAACTCGGCCACTGGCTATTGCAGAGCTATCTAGTCACCGTGGCCATTACCTGGCAAGACCAAACAGTAGGGTGGGGCGATCGCTACGAACGCCTAGAAAAACTTAGAACCCTGGCCCAAAGCCAGCAACTACTCCTCCAGGAAGAAGCCCGCCCCGTTGCCCATGCCCTATTTAACCATCCCAGCCTAATAATCCACTTGGGATTAGACCAGACGGTGACTCCAGACTGGTACACCAGCCACAAAACAGCCATAGACCACATCTTCAAAAGTCTCAATAGTTGGGGGAATATCACCCAACTGGAGCTACTGTTCAGCTCCGGCCAAGACCCGATGATTGGACTTAAAGGCAACCTCAACCGCGAGACGATCGATCTCTTAGCCGTCCCAAGCAAAATAGACCCCCACATCATTTACCGCTGGCTAAACCACCACGGGCCAGATTAAGGGTTAGAGTTAAGTAATGTACATCAAAGTGAATTTCTATCCATGCGCGTAATCTTAATGACAGGGAAAGGCGGTGTAGGTAAAACCTCCGTGGCAGCCGCTACCGGGCTACGTAGTGCCGAACTGGGCTATAGGACCCTCGTGTTGAGTACTGATCCTGCCCACTCCCTGGCAGATAGCTTTGATCTAGAACTGGGGCACGAACCCAAGCAGGTGCGCCCTAACCTTTGGGGAGCCGAATTGGATGCTTTGATGGAACTAGAAGCCAACTGGGGGGCGGTGAAACGCTACATTACCCAAGTTCTCCAGGCCCGCGGACTAGACGGGGTACAAGCTGAAGAGCTAGCGATCTTACCGGGGATGGATGAAATCTTTGCCCTGGTGCGGATGAAGCGGCACTACGATGAACAGGAATTTGATGTGCTAATTATCGATTCGGCTCCCACTGGCACTGCTTTGCGTCTATTGAGTTTGCCGGAAGTGAGCGGCTGGTACATGCGTCGATTTTACAAGCCTCTCCAGGGGATTTCTGTGGCGCTGCGACCACTGGTGGAGCCAATCTTTCGACCGATCGCTGGATTTTCTTTGCCTGACAAGGAGGTCATGGATGCACCGTACGAGTTTTATCAACAAATTGAAGCCTTAGAAAAGGTGCTTACCGACAACACTCAGACCTCGGTACGGTTAGTCACCAATCCAGAAAAAATGGTGATTAAGGAATCCCTGCGCGCCCATGCTTACTTGAGCCTCTACAATGTGGCGACGGATCTGGTAATTGCCAACCGAATTTTGCCTGAAAGTGTCAGTGATCCCTTCTTCCAGCGCTGGAAGGCTAGCCAGCAGGAGTATCGCCGGGAAATTCACGAAAACTTCCGGCCCTTGCCAGTCAAGGAGGTGCCACTTTACTCAGAGGAAATGTGTGGCCTGCCAGCTTTGGAGCGGCTAAAGGAAACCCTCTACGCCGATGAAGACCCGACCCAAGTTTATTACCAGGAACAGACCATCAAAGTCATTCAAAATCAAGACCACTACAGTTTGCAGCTTTATTTGCCGGGGGTTAGTAAAGACAAAATTGAGCTGAGTAAAACTGGGGATGAGCTGCATGTCCGGATTGGTAATCACCGCCGCAATTTGGTGCTGCCCCAGGCTCTGGCTGCCCTGGAGCCTTCTGGGGCTAAGTTGGAGGAGGATTATCTCAAGATTCGTTTTGGTGTTTGAGGGGGCTGGGGTTCGGTTGAGCTTGGGTTAAAAATTTGTGGCAATTTGGCGACGATCGCAGAAATGGCTGGTAAACATTCCCTGTATATTGGGATAGAAAACAGCCAGATGAGGATTATATGACAGCAGCACAAATTAAGTTTGGCACAGACGGCTGGCGGGGAATTATTGCCGATGACTTTACCTTTGCTAATGTCCGGCGGGTGACCAGGGCGATCGCTGCCTATCTGCAAACTGCCTACGGCCAAAATCGACCCGTTTTAGTCAGCTACGATACTCGGTTTTTAGCGGATCAATTTGCCCAGACCGCGGCCTTGGTGCTGGCCGAAGCGGGGTGGCCTGTGATGATTGTCGATCGCGACTGCCCGACTCCGGTGATTGCCTACAATGCTAAGGTTCTCAACTCGGCTGGTGCTCTGATGTTTACTGCGAGCCATAATCCGGCTCCCTACTGTGGGATTAAATATATTCCCGACTATGCTGGGCCAGCCACCCCGGCCATTACTGATACGATCGTGGCTAACATTGCCAATGCCAGTGAAGAACCGGTGAAAGGGGATTGGAGCGATCGGATTAAAAGCTTTGACCCCAAGCCCAGCTATCTGCAATTTATCTACTCCCTACTAGACCTAGAGCGGATTAAAAGTGCCGGGCTGCGGGTCAAATACGATGCCCTATATTCCACCTCCAGGGGCTATCTGGATACGGTGCTAGAGCAGGCGGGCTGTGAGCTGGAATCTCTGCACACCTACCGAGATGTCTTGTTTGGCGGGGGGATGCCCGAACCAAAGGGCGAACAACTCCAGGATTTGATTGCTGCGGTTAAGTATGACCAGGCAGATTTAGGCTTGGCTACCGATGGGGATAGCGATCGCTTTGGCATTGTCGATGAATTGGGCCAGGTGCTCACCCCGAATACGGTGCTATTGGTATTGGCCCGCCATCTCCTGCTAAACAAAGGGCAGACTGGGGCGATCGTCCGCACCGTGGCTACTACCCATCTGTTGGATAACCTGGCCAACAAGTATGGCTTAACGATTTACGAAACTCCCGTTGGTTTTAAGTACATAGGTGAAAAAATGCGGGAAACCACCGTCTTGATTGGCGGGGAAGAATCCGGAGGCTTGAGTGTGATTGGCCACATCCCTGAAAAAGATGGCATTTTAGCTGACATGCTGGTGGCTGAGGCGATCGCCTACGCTGGTAAGCCCCTCAGCCAACTGGTAGCCGAAGCGATCGCCGAAGCAGGCGGCCCCCTATACAACCATCGCCTAGACTTGCATTTGGATGATCCCCACAAGGCAGCAGTGCTGGCTTTTTGCCAAAATTCCCCCCCAGACAGCATTGCCGATATCCCAGTCAGAGAAGTCGGGCGTAAAGACGGCGTAAAGTTCTACCTAGAGGATGGCAGTTGGGTTCTGTTGCGGCCCTCTGGTACCGAACCTTTGATGCGGGTTTATTTGGAGACCCATTCTCCTGAACAACAGAGCAAAATTGCTCAATTCATGGAGCAGACAATCCATCTCCTCAAACCCTAGCAAACGGTGGTAAACCCTCAATTTCACCACATCCCGGTTTTAGCTGCACAGGTGGCATCAGGCTTGGCAATCCAACCCGGCGGGCACTACCTGGATGCTACCCTCGGGGGCGGTGGCCACAGTGAATACATTTTGGCTACATATCCCGATGTGCAGGTCACGGCCATTGACCGGGATGCGGAGGCGATCGCCCATGTCCGGAGCCGCCTGGGGTCAATGGCTGGGCGGCTCCACCTCTGGCAGGGTAACTTTGCTGATTACCAGCCCTTGGGTCAACAGTTCCACGGCATTGTTGCTGATCTGGGGGTCAGCTCCCACCAATTAGATCAGGGCGATCGCGGCTTCAGTTTTCGTCAGCCCGCTCCCCTAGACATGCGGATGGATCAACAACAGGAACTAACAGCCGCCACGATTATCAACCATTGGCCAGAACAGCGGCTTGCGGATTTATTTTATGAATACGGAGAGGAACGGTTCTCGCGGCGGATTGCCAAGGCCATCAGCCAGAATCGCCCCCTCTGGGATACGATCGCCCTAGCAGAACTGATCAGCCGCTCTGTTCCCCCCGCCTACCGGTACGGGCGAATTCACCCGGCAACCCGCACATTCCAAGCCCTCAGGATTGCAGTTAATCAAGAACTAACCTCCCTAGAAAAGCTTTTGCACCTAGCTCCCCAATGGCTATACCCGGGCGGCCGCCTGGTGGTGATTAGCTTTCACAGTTTGGAAGACCGGATTGTTAAACAAAGCTTGCGGGGTGATTCCCGTTGGCAAATTATCACCAAAAAGCCCGTGGTTCCCACGGCGGCTGAAGTTAAAGCCAATGGCAGGGCCCGCTCAGCTAAGTTGAGGGTTGCCCAGTGGTCAGGGCTGTGATTCTAGGCGCATTTGCAGGGACACGTTTTGGTTGACTGTAATGCCGGGGCTGTTATCCTCTGAAGTGACGCTCAAGACGATGTTTGATCGGGTTGATAAGCTAGAGGTGCGGGGTAGAATTTCCGACAAACGCAATAGCATTTCCCCGTCTCCTTGGCTGTTGAACGATCGCAAGTTAGCCGACAACCCGGCCGTATCTGGCGTAGCTGGAATCTTAATAGCTTGGGCCGGGGCTTCCTGTTCCATCAAAACTTTAAGCTGAATCAGATTATTTTCCAGGCTAACAATTTCATAGATGGCATCCTGGCGCAGGTTGATCCCACCGATGGTCAAAGCCTGAGATACGCGCCACCTGGCCCCCAAGCCCACGGGTTCCTCTGGCAAGGGCGAAGATAGCTGCTCAAGGGAGCTAGAAATCTGTTCAAACAATTGGCGACTTTCTGTATCTAATTCCCTGGGAAGATCAAGATTGGTTATCTTAGTTTTGCCGCGATTATCCAGAACAACTGTGCCGTTGATCCCAATCAGTGGGTTGAGGGCCGATCGCATGAGGTTGGCTGCCTCACTATCGACCAGTGAGCCGGGCTCCGCAACCACATCCAAATTTTTGTAACTGAACCGAAAGTGAATGTCACCGTTGGCATCCACCTGAGTAACCAGTAAATCTAGGGTGAGTTTAATGGTAGGGATCAAACCAGACAGTTCACCACCAGGGTCTAGCTTGAGGGTAATGGTACTGGTCTGCCGACTGCCGATCGCCGGACGCAGGCGCAACTGTTCACGACTACCCGTCCCCGGTGAAATGACTTGGACTTGGACTGCTGATTCGCTACTGTTGGCTGCTCTTTCTAATACGATTTGATGAGAGGCAGGGGCGGGGAGGGCAACAGTTGGTAAAAATAAACAAGCAGCGCCAAGAAGAATCTTTTTCATGGATGTTTGGGTTGGGTTCGCTCCCTAAATTCTATAGCACTCCCAAAGGATCAGCATAAAACCTCCTAAGTTCTAGGAGGCTTTTAAAGACAACGTTAAATTAAACAAAATTGGGAACAGCTAGGCCACTAATTGCAGCCACAACCCTTATGACCGCAGCCATTTTGGGCGCAGGAGCCGTCAGCACAGCTAGCGCTGCAGTAGTATTTTTGATCTTTTTCAATGGCATCGGCTAGGGAGACGACGCACAAGCAATTAACACAGGCACACTTCATCGAATTTACGGTAGTCATGGTTAGATACTCCAAGTTAGTTTTGTTCTATGATTTTACTGTACAACATCTGAACAGATATTCATATGTTTTGGTAAATTTTTTTGGGCACACCTACCCTGAGGATTGCTTGCCAACATCTTCAGAAATTTGTTATGCTATGCAAGCAAACTTAAGCCGGGATAGCTCAGTTGGTAGAGCAGAGGACTGAAAATCCTCGTGTCACCAGTTCAAGTCTGGTTCCTGGCATTTACAAGGTAGAGTATTCCATTTGTGGTCGGCTGCTTTGGATGTAGGCGGCTACCGTAAGCTATGCTCAGGGGCGTGGCAAATGGTGAGGCGTTGCCCTGCAACGGGAGTGCCGATAACTGCTATCCCAGTGACAGCCCCTGGCCAATAGAGCTTCCAAGTCATAGTTAAATACCCGCTGATAAATTTGATTATAAACTGCGACTACCCTGCTTCACCCCCAGACCCGTTAAGCACGACTCCATCTGCTCCGGGCTATCATCCGCAGCCGCCCCTCCCTGATCAAGGATCCGATGATAGGTTCATGGCATAATTCGATATTTATCCTGGCGATTCGGTAGAGGGGCCACCAGACTAGGCGATCGGCCATGACCACCAGCATTACGGCAGTGGCAGCCATGAATAAAGGCAAATTACCCGCATCTGTGGCCTCTGAGATGGTGGAAAGCCGGGGGCGCTGAGGGGCCAGGCAGAGCAACAATTTCTCCCTGGCGCAGCTCCAGAATGATACTCTCCAAAATGGCAATTTCTTGGCCATTGGGTCGTCGATAGGATTTGCCCACATTTTGTAGGGCAACTAAGGCTTGTATATCAGCTGCTACGGTCATCCAGTCGCCTCCAAATCGCAAAATCAATTTACCTGAGACCAGGGCTAGACACTAGCTGAGCTAAACAGCTTAACTAAATTGCCTTGTGGCCCCAGCTAATCTTTACTGGCTAGCTGCGGATATTACCCATTGTTTAGAAGCCGTCTAGAGAGTCTGCCTAGGGGGATTGCGCGGCTACGGAGCTAATAGAAATTGATTGATTTTTAATTTACCTAACCGTGGCCCTTGTTTGTAGACTTGGATATTACGGTCTTGGGTTGAACCGATAGCTGGCTTCAAAAATCCCTGGCTTTGAAAATCAGCCTCTGTTTCATGAACCTGCCACAACTTTGTCATGGGAATGACATACGGACTCTTTACACTGGCAACTGTGGCTACTTCTGGAGCTACGATTTCGTGGATGCTTGAGGAGGCTTTCCTAGCACATCTTACCAAAGGCGTTGGCACAATCTATCTGATTTTAAGAGTTACCCGGCTCATGAAAAATACCCGATCTGATATTTCGCTAGAATTGAAACAAAAATCGTTCAAAACAATGAAGCAAGCGGCTACTTATATTTCCCTGGTTTTACTTGGCGCGGGAGTGACTTTGGGGGGAACTTACTTGGTCAACCAGCGCGATCGCGCTAGCTCCTCTGTCAGTAGTGTTTTAGCCCAAACTAGCCCGCAACAGCCCAGCCGCTCCGCAGCCATTCCCAATAACATGAATTTCATTGTTGAGGTGGCCAAGCAGGTCAGTCCTATGGTGGTCAGGATTGATGCGGCCCGTACTATTACTGGCGGGGGTGACAGCCTCAGGGATTTCTTTGGTGGTCAGGAGCGGCGGGGCAGTGGCTCTGGGTTTATCTTTGCGGCTGATGGTAAAATCCTGACCAATGCCCATGTGGTCGATGGCGCTAATCGCGTCCAAGTGACCCTAAACGATGGGCGGCGCTTGCCGGGGCGGGTAATTGGTAGCGATCCAGTGACAGATGTGGCTGTGGTTCAAGTGGAGGCCGGCAATTTGCCTGTTGTCAAACTGGGGGATTCTGAACAAATTCAAGCTGGGGAGTGGGTAGTGGCGATCGGCAATCCCTTGGGGTTAAATCACACGGTTACCAAGGGAATTATTAGTGCGATCGCTCGCCCCAGTAGCGATATCGGCGAAACTGACAAACGGGTAGATTTCATCCAAACTGATGCGGCAATCAATCCCGGCAACTCCGGCGGTCCCCTACTCAATGCTAATGGAGAGGTGATTGGCATCAATACAGCGATTATCCGGGGGGCCCAGGGAATTGGCTTTGCTGTACCGGTCAATACTGTTAAACGAGTTGCCGATCAACTGATGCAACAAGGGCGGGTTGACCATGCCTACATTGGCGTAAGGATGAGTGAAGTTACCCCAGAATTGCGGCAGCAACTCAACAGCAGACCCGATGCCCCCTTTCGGTTGACGGTAGATCAAGGGGTAATTATTGTCGAAGTTGTGAATGGTTCCCCGGCCCAGCAGGCTGGCCTGCGCTCCGGGGATGTGATCCTCAAAATTGATAACCAACCCATCAGGGATGGAAACGCCGTACGTCGGGCTGTGGAAGCTAAGGGTATCAACAACACGGTCAATCTGGAAATTCGCCGGGGAGACCAGACCCTTAATATCCCAGTGAGGATCGGTACCCTGCCTAAGAGTAATTAAATAATTAACGTCAGTTCGAGATACGCTGGCACCCAATTGACGAGAAGCTGTACCCTAGCCGGAGCAATAACCAAAAAATAAGGCTTACTCCGTTTGCCTGTTGCCCGGAAGAGGTTTATGGGCGCGGCATTCAAGAGAGTAGGGGTATGTGGGTGAATTAATTTTGGTCAGTCGGCCTGCTGCTTGGCTTTTTGCCAGAGGGCTTCAAATTCGGATAGGGTGTATTCGTTTAAGGGGCGATCGCACATCTGCTCTAGCTGGGTAAACCGGCTGACAAATCTTTGGTTAGTGCCAGCCAGGGCCGCAACCACATCCAACTTGTACCAGCGGGCCAACTGGATAACGCAAAATAGCAAATCTCCCAGCTCGGCTTGCTGGTGAGCACGGTCTTCGGTTTGCAGGGCTTCTTCAAATTCGCTTAACTCCTCGTGGAATTTAGCCCACACGCCATTGATCTCCTCCCACTCAAACCCGACCTCGGCGGCGGCTGTGGAAATTTTCATGGCGGCGGTCATGGGCGGGAGGGTGCGGGCGTAGCGGCTGAGTTTATTACTGAGGCGATTGGGGTCTTGGCCAGTTTCAGCGGCCTTGATCTGCTCCCAGTTTTGCCGAATTTGGTCTAGGTTGTCTATTTGTTGGTCGCTGAAGATGTGGGGATGGCGGCGGATCAGTTTTTGATTTATTTTCTGGGCAACGGTGGCGATCGAAAACTCCCCTGCCTCGTTGAAAATTTGGGATTGTAAGACCACCTGTAATAGCAGATCGCCCAACTCATCGGCAATTTCTGTAGGATCGCCGCGTCGGATTGCATCGGCGACCTCGTAGGCTTCTTCGAGAATGTATGGGATCAAGGTTTCTGGGGTCTGAGCCAAATCCCACGGACAACCCCCCTGGGGCGATCGCAATTTTGCTACTGTCTGAATGAGTTCTCCCAAAGCTTCTAGATTTGAGCTGTCCATAGGTCTATTGGCGCTTACTGATTTTGGTTCAGTATAAATTTACTCCTCTTGGTAGCCTACATATTATTAACTTATTAACCAAAATCGGGTAGGCGGATGAATTTGCCGCTATCCCAGGACTACGGGCGGCTCCTTGGCCCCCAGCCTCTGCCAGTGGGGCTTAACTCCAGCGATCGCCTCCACTTTGGCAATTAACATCTGTTTTTCCTCAGGATCTGGGTCGGCATAGCCCCGCAGGATCACCTGAGATTCAGTTACTTCCACAGTTATGTAGCCCCCAGTCCACTGCCATTGGGGGTACAAGGCTTTGCGAATTGCCGCTACTTTATCGGTCATGGGTTCAAAAAAAGCAAGTTTAGGTAACAATTTAGCAAGATCAACTATCGTAGCACTGGTTAAAAGCATTTGAACAGACCTCAGACAAGCACAGTAACCAAAAGCCCTAACCGCTAATGGTTTGAGAGCTAACTCTGGTACAGTTTCTGGGAACTTGCCTAGAACAGTAGACATTACCTTGCACTGTTCTACTCAACATTAAGTCAACTGTACCTTACAAGAAAACATGTCAGCAACGATAATAGAGTTATCAACTCAAGTTGAGTGGAACTTCTAATTTTCCAGAGGCGAATGTCGGGCCCCAAGCACCTCTATCGTTATTCTTTTTGACTTACCTTAGTGAGAGGAGCAACTCTATGAAAAGCTTTGATTGGCAAGAATATTCTGGCTTGCAGAGTGATAGACTGCCTAGGTCCCCTTGGAAAGATATGCTTGCATCTGCCCAAGATACTCTTGGTCAGTTTTGCCAAGCGTTGTTCCGGGGTGTTGTCCATTACCTAAGCAGACCAGATGATGTGCGGGTCTGGCAGGTAAAGAATCCTGATGGCAGTGTTTCGTGGCGGGCTTACGATCGCTACAGCAACACCACCAGCTACCTGAACTCTGAAGAGGATCTCCGCTCTTGGCTGGAGCAGCGCTACTACATGCATTAGATTGAGATAATCCCAGATTCATTACTTGTTACTGATGGTTGCTGATGTATGATTGTGTAATGCCAGCAAATAAGAACTTGGTTATTACTTACTAACCGTCAAGTACTCACCATCTACCAAAAACCGCCCCTGAGGAAACAATACTACCCAGTATCCTCCGGGGCGGCGGTCTATGATCACCCCTTGGCTGCCGGTGGGCACTACCTGAGCCGATCGCATCACTGGCATAGCATCAGCCGTTTTCAAGTAAGGGGGGCTTTGACTGAGAGAGACGCGATCGCCAACACTAAGGTTTGCCATAATTTATCAAAATTCATCAAATTCCAAATTCTCTGCTAGGCTCCAGCTGAACCCCATGACTTCTGGGGGAGGCTAGCTACCGCAACAGAGTACTAGTTTTCCTTGAGTTTCTTCAATGTATACTATCACTAGTCAATTTGAAGATTACACTTATGGATTTTTATCAAGGTAAAAAAGTTCTGGTGGCCGGCGGGAATGGCCTAATTGGCAGCCACACGGTACAAGCCTTATTAGACCGCGGGGCCCAAGTGCGGGCCACCATTCACAGTAAGCCTCCAGTGGTCAAGGACGATCGCATCGATTACCTGAGCTGTGATCTTACCAAACGGGAAGAATGCGCTGCTGCTGTGGCTGGAATGGACTACGTGATTCTCTGTGCAGCCAACACCTCTGGAGCAGCCATGATCACCCAAAAGCCGATCGTCCACATCACAACCAACCTCCTGATCAATTCTCAAGTACTTGAAGCAGCTTGCCTGGGCGGAGTTGAGCGGCTGCTATTTGTGAGCAGTACCACCGTTTACCCGGCTGTAACCTACCCAGTCAAAGAAGAAGAAGGCTTTAAAGGCGAACCCCACTCAAGCTACATGGGCGTGGGCTGGATGAAGCGATACATCGAGAAACTAGCCGAGTTTTATCATGAACGGTATGACCTGAAAATTGCCTTGATTCGCCCCACCAACATCTATGGCCCCTACGACAAGTTTGACTTCGCTACCTCCCATGTATTACCAGCTTTAATTCGGCGAGCGGTGGAGCAGCAGAACCCCTTTGAGGTGTGGGGTGATGGTTCCGCCGTACGGGACTTTATCTATGTCAGTGATTTGGTGGAAGCACTGCTTTTAGCCTTGGAAAAAAATGCCACAGGTAAACCTATCAACATTGGCTCAGGGCGGGCTGTAACTATCAAAGAAGCAGTGGAATTAATTCTTGAGTTAACTGGTAATCGTGCAGAAATCAAATACGATCCTACTAAGCCAACAACTATTCCCTTTCGGATGGTGGATCTGACGCAGCAGCGGGAGGTTCTTGGTTTTCAGCCTAAGGTTTCCTTTGAAGAGGGTCTGCAACGGACGATCGCTTGGTATCGCTCTACCCTATAAACGGCTAAAAAACTTTTATTAATCTACATTGCTGGTTGTAGAGGTGTTTTCCTCTTGACTCTAACTTTAGGAGTTTCAAACTAACTTTCTTTGTTTTGTGTCTATCTGTGTCTATTGGTAAGGATCAGCTAATCGCCCCGTTAGCCCCGGCCAGTTGTCTCCGCAACAAGTCTGAGCAAGGAGGTCGACCGGCAAGCCTAATCGAGGCTCTGGGATGTGCCTATGCCCCATTCGTGCTTAATAAATTCGCGGTACATGGTTTCCCGGACAAGCATCTGCTCGTAGAGCTTAACCAGAAATTCTTGAGCTTGCTCACGACTCATTCTTTCCACTTGGGTTTCAAAGGAGCGGAGGTTAAACTTTTGCTCTAGGGATAATTCAAAGGGTTGGGACATAGACCTCTCCTATTTGGTTGCAATGGTTGGCTGTGTGGATTCAGGGGCGACTTGCTCCTGTCCACATTACGAAGTGTAACAAACATTTGACAAACTGCCCATGCACTTAAACTAAAGTGTTGGAACAGCCTTGTTATATTTCTATCCCTTTACTCTAGGAAAACTGTTCAAAATAAACAAAACTCCTGAAAAGCTGGCTTTGTTTGGTTGGTCTAATTCTTTGGGGGGCTGCTAAAATTGCCCGGGTGTGCTTTAATTTGCAGCTAAACTTTAACCCCAGAAGCGATCGCCTACCCGGATCACCCCCATTGGTCGATATCTTAGCCCGCAGACCACCCCGATAAACCCTTGCCGGATTCCTTTTTGAGTTTGGCGCTCTGGGTAGTTACAGGGTTCACAAAGTTCTCAGCCTTGGAGTCTAACCATGCCTGGGCTGAATTTACTCGCGACTAGACGATTGGGGGGGAACTTTTTGGGTAACAATGCTGCGATCGGTGGCTGCGTCTGTCAGAGTAATTCCATAATCTTTGGCTAGGGCTGCGATCTCCTCTGCCTTAATCATCAGATAAGTTCTGATAATTTTCTCAAAACTGAACATTAGGGCAAACTTTGTTGTAACTGCTGCCACAGGGCTTCACTCATAGTGATACTAACCTCCACTAGTTGCTCAGTATCTCGAAACACCAAGACGTTACCCGCCACTTCAAGCTGGGGATCCGTCAAAGAAAACTTCTGATAAATAAGTTCAGGTATCCCGACTCGAATCACGAGTTCCCGCTGAGACTGGGGATAAATGTACAACTGTTGTTGCAGGGTATCTAGCTCTAGTTTTGCGGCCGTTGATCCCTTTTCTTCTTTAACGTCATCCCGCCGCCAGTAGACAGTGATTCCCCGAATTTGGGGTTGTCTGAGGATGAACTTTTCATCAAATCGAGCTGGTTCCCAGCTAATTTCCGAGCTAATTAATCGCTGCCTCCACGATACCTCTTGCCCATCCATACTGGCCCACCACTGGCTAATCGTGGCAAAATTCTCAGGATTGGCTGAATCAGAGCTGCCCTGCTCCCAAATGATCCGGGTTGTATCTGTCATAGTCATACAGGATAATTTTTTCTTACCACTAATAGTCTATGCACGAGATTATTTAGTTTGTGTTAAGATAATACCTGCAAAAACGCGGCTCGGTAGCTCAGTTGGTTAGAGCAGGGGACTCATAAGCCCAAGGTCGAGTGTTCAAATCACTCTCGAGCCATTTACTGTAGTCAAAACACTTTTGTTTGGCTCACCGGGCGGAGGGGAGCTAGGGGTTAGGCTTGCCAAAACTGTTCTGATGCTTACTGGCTAATCGATATAAGAACTAGGATTGATTAGCCAAATTTTTTCTAGCAGGGATACCTGTTGTTGTAGGGTTAAGGTCTTCGACTTTCGGTTAGACCGATAACCAATGCCGAGTAATCCTAGGCTAGTTAACAGTAGTAATATCAACAGACTATTGATGATAGTTATGTAGCCTTCGCGTTCTTGAATGATTTCTGCTTTAGATTTATTTATCTGATCTTCGTCTAGGGTTCTGCCTATATTCACAAATTCACTGGCATAAATTAACTTGTTAATCTGACTATCTAATCTGGCTAGACTGTCTGATGTTTTTGCTCTACCTGTGGGAATATTGCTGAGGGTAATTGCCGCGATCATAACTGTACAAGCCATTAATTTACCTTTCATAATTCAACTCTCCATTGCAATTTAGTTAGTGGAGTTGAGCATTGTTAAATATCTGGTTGAGATATTCCGATTGCTCCTATGTACAAATACGCAAATACTTCTGTAGCTTATGCTACTATTATTCCCCCACTGAGAAAGAAAATTTCCCCTGGACACACTTCTTGATGATTTCTTCGGGATCGTTGCGAGTAAGAAAAGCCAATAGCTGGAATCTAAAAGCTTTGTCAGAAGGTTATTACAGCTAGTTTATTGTTTGTAATGCTAACCCCAGAAATTACCCTAGAAATTACCTTTCTGAGGAGTGGAAGTGTGCCCTCTTGGGGAGATTTTGTATCTTGATATACAGAATAATGTTAGTAAAATTGGTGCTATCTATATACATCTGTGCATCCAAACCAAGACAGGATGCTAATGCTAACTTTTGTGTCACCGTTCATTAATCTGGAAAGTTATCAAATGATGACAAAATCTCAAAAATCCCGCCAAAGGAGGGCAAGTGGTAATTTATTTACTGCCATGGCTCAACGTTGGCGCAATCGCTTTGATCGATCGGCTCCCGCTTGGCGAATGTCCATGTTGTTGGCCGCTGCCATTTTCTTCCTGTGGGGAGTTGCTGCCCATGCTGCTGATCCACCCCCGTCCCCGGAAAAAATCATGGGTGATCTCAGGGTAGGCCTAGATACCATGTGGGTTATGGTTGCTGGAATGTTGGTGTTCTTTATGAATGCTGGCTTCGGCATGTTGGAAACTGGTTTTTGTCGCCAGAAAAATGCTGTTAATGTTCTGTCCAAAAACCTGATTGTTTTTGCTTTGTCTACGATCTCCTTTTGGGCGATCGGTTTTGGCTTAATGTTCAGCGATGGCAATGGCTTTGTTGGTACTAGCGGCGGTTTCTTTTTGACTGGTGCTGACAATAGCCCGGCCATGGGTGATGCCTATAAGGGCATCTTTAGCTCTTTGAACTGGACTGGTGTACCGTTGGGAGCGAAGTTCTTTTTCCAGCTTGCATTTGCTGGAACTGCTGCAACGATCGTCTCTGGAGCTGTGGCTGAGCGGATTAAGTTCATTGACTTTTTGATCTTCAGTTTATTGTTGGTCGGAATTGCCTATCCAATCACTGGCCACTGGGTCTGGGGCGGTGGCTGGCTATACAAAGCTGGTTTCTTTGATTTTGCTGGTTCTAATGTAGTCCATGCCGTTGGTGGCTGGGCGGCTCTGATGGGCGCTTCTATCCTTGGTCCCCGGATTGGTCGCTACAACTCTGATGGTTCCTCGAACCCGATGCCTGGTCACAACATGAGCATTGCCACCCTCGGTTGTTTGATCCTCTGGTTGGGCTGGTTTGGGTTTAACCCTGGTTCCACCATGGGTGTAGGTGATGGCAGCGCGATCGCCCACGTTGTCCTAACCACCAACACAGCCGCTGCCTTTGGCGGAGTTGCCGCTACCATCACTGCTTGGGTTATCCTTGGCAAACCTGATCTGTCGATGATCATCAATGGATTGCTTGCTGGTCTGGTGGCTATTACCGCTGGCTGCCAATTTGTGAGTGTTCCTTCAGCCGCCATTATTGGCTTAATTGGTGGGGTTTTGGTTGTCTTTGCGGTTGGTTTCTTCGATCGCTTAAAAATTGATGATCCCGTTGGTGCTATCTCCGTTCACCTAGTCAATGGTGTATGGGGCACCTTGGCTGTGGGCCTATTTGCCGAAGGTGACAAGTTCTACAAAGGCGGCCCCTTGGGTCTATTTTTTGGCGGTGGTTCCCTCTGGCCACAATTCCTGGGGACAATCGCCGTAGGCGGTATGACTGTTCTGCTTTCTGCTATTTTCTGGTATGCCCTCAAGTTTACCCTGGGTATCCGCGTTAGCCCTGAAGAGGAGTTGGAAGGGCTAGATATGGGTGAACACGGCATGGAAGCCTACGCTGGCTTTGCCAAGGACTCCGTAGCTTCCCGCAGCGGTGTCATCAGTTCCCAGGAGGAAGTGTCTAGCATCAACTAAATCTGGGTTAATTACATCTAAACCGCTCCGGATTGGGGCGGTTTTTATTTTGTTGGGCCTTTTGAGATTCCAGAAACCAGATTAATATTTTTGCAGGTTAAAAATTGCCTGGTTGAGTTGTCCTGTGTTTAAGCAAATTCCCGTGTGGCTAGTCAGTTTTTCAGTGAGCATGAATGGCTTGTTGGGTCTAGCGATCGCCTATCTCTGGTTGCGCCAAACTCCCCTCCCCACCAATGCCGTAACTCTACCCCTCAAATCATCCCCAGTTAATAGCCCCAGCGAACTTAATTACCAGCAATGGCTCGATATTCTAAGAACCGAAGCCCAAGTGATAACCAATAAACAGCCAGATAACTTGGCAATTCTACTGGGAGATTCGATTAGTCAGGCTTTTCCTAAGGAGTTGTTGCCATCTCGATATACTTGGCTCAATCAAGGCATCTCTGGGGAGGGTTCCGCCGGACTGCTGCAAAGATTAAACTTGATTGAGAACACCAATCCCCAGCTAATTTTGGTGATGATTGGGATCAATGACTTACTCCGGGGGGAGTCAGAGGAGACGATCGTTGCCAACCACCAGGAGATTGTCCGTACCCTTAAACAACGGCATCCCAAGGCCCGGATTATTTTACAGGGGATATTACCCCACAGTGACCGGCAGGCTACTTGGGAAGGGCGCGATCGCTTGGCTCTGATTCCTAACGACCGGATTCGCCAAATTAATCAACGTCTTGCGATCGTCGCCAAAGAAGCTGGAATCAGCTACCTAGACCTACACAGCCTATTTAGCGATTCCCAAGGAAACCTGCCTAAAAAACTCAGTACCGACGGACTACACTTAGCCAATACTGGCTACAAAGTATGGAGTGTAGCAATTCAAGTATTTCTGGATACCAATTTGCCCAACCGGGAGTGATTTGCTAATTTATAGAAATAAAAATTACAATTTATTGCCTCTACTGCAAGTCAATCCAATCAATAAACTATTGCATTAAAAACATTAATTTTTCAAGAACAAATGTCTGACTCAGCCCAAATTACCGTTACCGAACTAGCCAAGATTTTGGCTGAATCACCCCCAGATGTTCAGCTTATAGATGTTCGAGAGAGAATCGAGGTAAGCCTAGCCAGTCTCCCTGGATTTCAAATCTTTCCCTTGAGCGAATTTGAACAATGGTCTGGGCAAATTAACCAACATTTACGGCCGGAGTTGGAGACCCTTGTGCTGTGCCACCATGGCATCCGATCGTCCCAAATGTGCCAATGGCTGATCAGCCAAGGTTTTACCAATGTCAAAAACATTCTAGGTGGCATTGATGCCTATGCCAGTGTTGTGGATCGAACAGTGCCCCGCTACTAGAGCTATTTTTGCTCTCGACCCAAGAGTCGAGATTCACCAAAGAATTTACTAGATATTTAGAAAAAATACCGTGGGATATGACAGTTGCTTTGACCGATCGCCAACAATACATTTTGGCTTGTACAGTCCGCCACTACATCGCGACTGCTGAACCTGTAGGCTCCAAGGCCTTGGCAGAAATCTATAATCTCAAGGTCAGCCCGGCCACAATTCGTTCCTGCTTAGGGGTTTTAGAAAAAATTGGTCTACTCTACCAACCCCATACCTCCGCTGGACGCATCCCCTCGGATTCTGGCTATCGTATTTATGTAGATCAGCTCCAGCCCAATCATGAGACCATTGGTCGACAGCTGGATAAACTCATCCGGGAGTATTCGATTAATCAGGATACCCACTTTGAGGAGATCATCCGGGGGGCTGCTCAAATTTTGTCTATTCTGAGTGGTTACATTACTTTAATTACTCTACCCCAAGGTTACAGCAGCTTGGTGCGCCATTTGCAGCTAATTCAGGTGCAACCGGGTAAGGTGATGCTAATTCTGGTTACCAGTGACTATGAAACCCAGTCCCTGCTGGTCGGCTTGCCAGAAAATGTTGCTGAGCAGGACGAGGAGTTGGTTGACCACACTCTCCAAGTACTCTCTAACTTTCTGCTGCAACAGTTGCGCGGCCAGCCCATATTGCATTTATCTAGCTTGGATTGGCAGGAGCTTGACCGGCAGTTTAGCCAGTACGTCGATTGGTTGCGTAGGCTCCTAGCCCAGCTAGAACGCCCCCGCCCTACTCCTATGGTGATCAATGGGGTGGCTACAGCTCTCAAGCAGCCAGAATTCTCGGAACTGCAACAGGTGCAGACCCTACTTTATCTCCTAGAGCAGGAGCAGGCTCAACTGTGGCCACTGATCTTTGATTTACCCCAAGAGCAACCCCGCCGGGCTAAGGTGGTGATTGGTTCAGAGAATCCTTTGGAGCCGATGCGCTCCTGCGCTTTAATTGCTGCTACATACCAGCAGGGGGAAGTGCCTGTGGGCAGTGTTGGGGTGATTGGCCCGACTCGAATGGAGTATGATAAGGCGATCGCCCTAGTAGAAGCTATTGCTGATTACCTATCTACTTCCCTGAGTTAAATAGTTAAATCTATGGTCAAAACTCCACAGCAGCCCAAGCGACGGATTTGGTTATGGGTCTTGTCCTCAGTTCTGGCTGTGGTCGGGGTGATTTTGGGCATATTGGGCTTTCTGGTATACCAGGCTTACTCTCTGGGTAAGACAGTTACTTCAGAAGATCCTGTGTCCTTGCCGATCGCTAGCCCTAGTGAAGTTGAATCCCAAAACCTAGACCAGCGGTTTGCGGTCTTTCAAGGTGCGATCGCCACTAATCAGCCAGCTCAATTGATTCTCACCGCTATGGATCTAAATGCGATCGTTGCTCAAGATCCCCAAATGGCGGGTAAAGTGTATTTCCAAATCGAGGACGATCGCCTCCTGGCCAAAGGCTCAGTGCCCCTCAACGATGTCCCGGGACTGGCAGGGCGCTTCTTAAATGGCACAATTCACCTGAAGCTAAATCTCCAGGATGGCAAATTAGAAATTCAACCCACCCAAATTGACTTTGCCAATACCGATGTTCCCCCATTTATCAAGCAAGCAGTTTTAGATAGCATCAAACAACAAAATTTAGCCCAAGGAATTGAAAGCGATCCTCAACTTAAAGAATGGCTGAAAAATATTAAAACTGTTAAAATTCAAAGTGGGCAAATTATCGTTACTCGCTAGATTAACCAATAACTAAAGCTAAACTAAGCCTTTGGCCTGAAAAATAAATATTAATAACTACTATTTGTAACTATTACTGAATGAATAGCAGCTCCGCAATAGTCAGTTGATTCTCAGCAACTGACTAGCTGCAAACAAAATAATTATCAACCCAGGCGGCTATCCTGTTAACTCCGTAGCTAAACTGCTGGTAATTTTTAAGATTGAAGCTAATACACTTGATCAGACCAGTTTAGAAATACGCCTGCTAAACTAGCTTAGGGGAATTGAGGATTCTAGTTTCTTAAAACTAAGCTATCATAGCCTAAGTAATTCCAAATGTTACCTAATAAACGTCTAAACTAATAATACTAGGAATTGCCTATATTGCCTGAAACTATTCAATATTTCTGTATGGTTTTAACATCAAATTATCTTAATTTCGTGGCGGGATCAATGTTTATTTGGAGTAATTGTAAAAAAAAACAATTGCTATCCATGCTGTCTAACGAGTACGGTTGATTTTATAGACCTAGAAAATTAGGGTAGCAAGGATAGTTTATTCGGAAAACAGAATAAGCTAAGTACATGAATGATGTGATTTATAACTGGTCATTGCCCAGGTTTAGTTTACTTTACTAAGGGTAAGTATCTGGTTGATTAATGCTTATTTGAAAAGCATTTCCTATAGGTACTATTAGTGCTATAATTGCGACCAGCATATTGTCTTGATAAAAATTCTGATCCAGCGGATTTAACCCCCTATATTCTTTAGGTGGTAGGTGCAGGAAAAATCCTGAAATGTTGTTGCAACTAGACCTATCAACTGCTGGCATAAAGACAATAGCGATCGCAAACAGTAATAGTTCCAAACTGAGGACAAATCCGGCATGACTAGTAGTTATGGAGCCGAACAAATTCAAGTTTTAGAAGGGCTAGAGGCGGTCAGAAAACGCCCTGGTATGTACATTGGTTCCACTGGGCCTAGGGGGTTGCACCATTTAGTCTATGAAGTCGTTGATAACTCCATTGATGAAGCCCTGGCAGGCTACTGCAAAAATATTACGATCGACATTAATCCAGATGGCTCCGTCACTGTCACCGATGACGGCCGGGGTATCCCTACCGATATCCACCCCCGGACTGGTAAATCAGCCCTAGAAACCGTAATGACAATCCTCCACGCCGGGGGCAAATTCGGCGGCGGCGGCTACAAAGTTTCTGGTGGGCTGCACGGGGTGGGTATCTCAGTCGTCAATGCTCTATCAGAATTCGTTGAAGTAACAGTTTGGCGAGACCACAAGGAATACAGCCAGCGCTACGAACGGGGTCTGGCTGTGACTGGACTGGAAACTAAATCCGCAAATGTGAGCCAGACCGGCACCTCTGTGCGCTTCAAACCCGATCTCCAGATCTTCACTACCGGGATCGAGTTTGATTACACGACCCTGAGTAGCCGTCTCCGGGAGCTGGCCTACCTGAATGCTGGGGTTAAAATCACCTTTACTGACCACCGCCTCGAACTCCTCAAGACTGAGCAGCCCCGCTGTGAAACTTATCTCTACGCCGGGGGAATCCGTGAATACGTTGCCTACATGAACCGAGAAAAGGACTCTCTCCACGAAGAGATCATCTACATCCAGGGGGAACGCAGTGGTGTGCAACTGGAAGTGGCCCTGCAATGGTGTGTGGATGCCTACAGTGATAATGTTTTTGGGTTTGCCAACAATATTCGGACGATCGATGGCGGCACCCACTTGGAAGGCCTCAAGACAGTCCTAACCCGGACGATCAATGCCTTTGCCCGCAAACGCAACAAACTCAAAGATAGTGATCCCAACTTGGGCGGAGAAAATGTCCGTGAGGGCTTGACTGGGGTTATTTCCGTCAAGGTGCCCAACCCAGAATTTGAAGGGCAGACTAAAACTAAGTTGGGCAACACCGAGGTACGGGGGATCGTAGATTCCTTGGTCGGCGAGGTTCTGACTGAATATTTGGAGTTCCGCCCCCAGGTGACGGATGCAATTTTAGAGAAGGCTATCCAGGCTTTTAGGGCGGCTGATGCGGCACGCCGGGCTAGGGATTTGGTCAGGCGTAAGTCAGTACTGGAATCTTCACCATTGCCTGGGAAGCTCGCTGATTGCAGTTCTAGGGATCCGGCAGAGTCAGAGATTTTTCTTGTGGAGGGGGATTCGGCTGGTGGGTCGGCTAAGCAGGGGCGTGATCGCCGGTTTCAAGCGATTTTGCCCCTGCGCGGTAAGATTTTGAACATCGAAAAAACCGATGATGCCAAGGTCTATAAAAATACTGAAATCCAAGCTTTGATTACTGGGATTGGTCTTGGCATTAAGGGGGAAGACTTTGATCCTACCCAGTTGCGCTACCACCGAATTGTGCTGATGACCGATGCCGATGTGGACGGGGCCCACATCAGGACCTTACTGCTGACTTTCTTTTATCGCTATCAGCGGGCCTTGGTAGAGCAGGGGTATGTGTACATTGCCTGTCCGCCCCTGTACAAGGTGGAGCGGGGCCGCAACCACACCTACTGCTACAGTGACCAAGACCTCCATCGGGTGTTGCAGCAGTTCCCGGAGAATGCCAACTACACTATCCAACGATTTAAGGGCCTGGGGGAAATGATGCCTGAACAGCTTTGGGATACAACCATGAACCCGGAGACCCGTACCCTGAAGCAGGTGGAAATTGAAGATGCGGCTGAAGCTGACCGCATTTTTACAATTTTGATGGGCGATCGCGTGGCTCCCCGCCGCGAGTTTATTGAAACCTACGCCTCAAAGTTAAATTTGAGTGATTTGGATATCTAGTTAGTCATGGTTATCCAAAAGGATGTAGCCCAGGCTGTCTAGTTCCACAAGGCCATCCTGGAGGATTTGGATGGGAATATCTGGATAAAGTTTTTGCCAGTGATCGGCCAGTCGGGTGAAGGTCTGGGGCCCAGACCACAGGGGCAAAAGAGCTGATGTTAGTTTGCTATCAACTGGGTTGGGAGTGCCACTCAAGGGCAGGTACCAACTAATCAAGAAGGGTTCAGCCCTGCGGCTAGTTGTCGCTGCTGCCTCTTGGGCTTCTGGAGTAACTAGCTGGGGGTGTAAATGGACGGTTAGTTCTGCCCAATTGGGCTGCCAGCCAATCTGGGCTGGACGGACACTACACCAAAAATCCAACAGACGATGTATTGGGTTAATTAGCTCAAACATCTCTAGCTGCTGGAGGAGAGTCATTTCACTAATGGCTATGGCTAAGAAAAGGGGCAAATTATCTGGTTCACTAAATAAACTTTCCAGTTGCCACTGCCGCCAGTTGACCATGCTAATTAATTCTAAATTGCTCTGCTGGAGCAGGGCGGCTAAATTTCTGATGGTGTGGCCCTGATCACCTGTGAGGAGGTAGTTGCAGGTAATTCCCTCGTCGTCGTAGCTGGGTAGCCAGGTGCGGACTTTGGTGGTGGCGCTGTCCTTGAGGGCGGTCATGGTCGATCGCACTGTATCCACCTCCTCAACACCCACTAGCCGGAAAAATTCCTGGGCCAAGAAAAATTCAAACCTCTGGTAGAGGCTATGCAGATTAGCTCGAATGATCCCATCGGGCTGGAGGACATCGGTCATTGTCTTTAGTGCCAAGCCCGGATCCGGTAGTAGGTAGAGCACCTCATCACAGTTGATGTAGTCAAAGCTTTGGCCCAGTTGAGCCAGCTCAGATATACCCAAGACTTGAAATTCTACCTGATAGCCGTGGTGGGCAGCCCGCTGCCGGGCTAGCTCGATCGACACCGGAGAAATGTCAACCCCCACCACATTAGTCCCTGGATTAGCTGCTGCTAAAACTAGGCTGGTATAACCGGTGCCACACCCGACATCTAAAATAGACTTGCCTTGGGGGTTAATTACCCGGCGATCGCGCAGGTAATGGGCCGTCACCAGATTATGGGTATAAAGCAGGTAGGGATCGTCCTGGGGAGGCTTATCCAAGGGAGTCTTGGGATAAGGGGCACTATCAAACTGGCGGCGAATTTTCTCCAAAAGCTCCATGGCCTTGAGTCCTCGATTAGTTCAATACCCAGTTAACTAAAGTCCGCACTGGATAACCAGTAGCCCCGGCATTGTTGAGGCCATTTTCCTTATCAGCCCAAACTGGGCCGGCAATATCCAGGTGGGCCCAGGGGGTGTCTTTGACGAACTGCTTCAGGAACAGGGCCCCGGTAATGGCTCCACCACCCCGGGAGCCAGCGTTTTTCATGTCGGCAATGTCTGACTTCATCACTTCAAAATACTTTTCTTCTAGGGGCATCTGCCAGAGCTTTTCCCCAGCTTGCTCGGCGGCCTGCTTGATTTGGTTGGCTAGCTGGTCACTGGTGCTCCACAGGCCACCGATGTCATTGCCTAGGGCCACCACACAGGCCCCGGTCAGGGTGGCCAGATCAACGATCGCCTCTACCCCCAGTTTTTCAGCAAACACTAGGGCATCAGCCAGGGTCAGCCGCCCCTCCGCGTCGGTATTGTTGACCTCAATGGTTTTGCCGTTACTGGCTTTGAGGATATCGCCGGGGTGGATGGATTTACCACTGATCATGTTTTCACAGGCCGCTGAGATAAAGTGGACTTCCACATCGGGCTTGAGCTGGGCGATCGCCTTGGCAGCCCCCAGGGCGGCGGCTGCTCCCCCCATATCAATTTTCATGGTTTCAATGCCGCTGCCCGGGCCTTTGAGATTGAGACCGCCCGAATCAAAGGTGATTCCCTTGCCGACGATCGCCAGTTTACGGCGGGGCTGACCGGGGGGTCGGTAGGTGAGGTGAATAAATTTGGGGGGTAAATCTGAGCCTTGGGCTACCCCCAGAAATGAACCCATTCCCAGGTTTTGGCAGTCTTCTTTTTCGAGGATCTCTAGCTCCATATGGTAGGTGTGAGCCAGTTCTTGGGCTGTGGCGGCTAGCACCTCTGGGGTGACGCTGTTGGCAGGGGCTGCTACCAATTCCCTGGCCAGGATCACCCCGGAACAGATGGCCTGGGCCTTGGCGATCGCCTCAGTTTGATCCCCTAGACCGAGTAATTCTACTGTGGCTGGCTGGGGTTTTTGATCCTCCTCAGACTTAAAGCGGCTGTCTTGATGCAGAGCCAAGATCAGCCCCTCGGCGATCGCCTGAGCCACCTCCCCTACATTGGGGAATTGTACAGCCACCGTCTGACTCTTTTGGCGTTTGGCTTGGCGAATTACTGCCGCTGCGGCTGCCCGAAACCCATCCGTTTGGCCAGACTTTCCCAGTCCGACCACGATGATTTTCCGGATTGGACTCTGGCTGCCTACTCTAGTCACAGCAACACTGCCAGTTTTGCCCTTAAAATCAGTTTCATCAATTAACTCTGATAGGGCACCCGCCAACCTTTCGTTTAGTTGGGCTAACTCTCCAGTTAGTTCTAAGCTGTCTTCAAAAAATCCCAAGGCCAGGGCATCGCCTGCCCATTCAAGACTGGTCGTGGTGGTGGTTTTAATTTCCATAGATTCGGGTGTGTTCAGTGGTTTGATAGGCTAGTTGTTTTAGACAATTACGTTGTCCGCAGGGGTTAACGCCGCTGCGATAACCCAGAGTATGTATCGAAGAATTCGCATCTCAACTAGGGGCACTGTTGAAAATCTTATCAGTTTAATTACTTGCCAGTACTTGTCCATCTTTGAGTAACAGTAGGCGGATCTTGAGGGGGCCGCTGGTGTAGGTTGCCTCCGGGGTGATCGCCCGCAATTCCACAGCTTGCCTGAGCTGGCGAATTTGTTCTATGAACCTAACTAGGGTAGTCACTCGGCCATCTTCGATTTGAATTTCCCCAATCAACCCAGAACGACGGCTCCTAAATTCGACTAGGGTTAATAGCTGCTCCAATTGCCGCTGGATTTCTTCTTCACTTTGGCGGGCTGAGTCTAATTGCACTGAACCAACCACAGTGTTGGGATTGTAGATGAGGTTGTTGGGTAAAATATCAGCAAATACCAATATTTGACTTTCCCCAGCCACATAATTGCCTGCGGATAGAATGCTTATGACATACTCCCGGCCATCCTTGAGCTGGTTGGCTACTCTCTCCACTTCGGCAACGGTGATTTGAATTAGTTGGTTACCCGAGTTGGCGTTATTTTGGGTGATCTCCTCTACTCGGCGGTTGGCTTGGCGCAGGAGCTGTTCTACGGCGCTGATGGCGGCATTGGGGTCGATCACTCGGATAACCCCGGAAGCTAACACTTGATTGCGGATGATCGCCACAGAGCCGGAGCGTAGCTCTTGGTAGTCTTGCTCTAGGAGTAGGGCAGCTCGCTCTAGGGATTCTAGTCTTTCGGTGCGTTGGCTGAGCTGTTTTTCTAGCTCACTGAGGCGTTGTTCGCGTTCTTGGATTACCTTGTCTTGGTTGATCAGTTGGGCTTCCCGCTGCTGGATCTGTTGGTCGCGATCGCCTAGTTGGGCACGGAGTTGATTGATGCCAGCCTGGAGCAAGCCCAGATCGTTTTGGACTTGGTTGCGCTGCTGAATCACTTGGTCGCGTTGTTGCAAGACTTGTTCGCGCTCCACCTGAAGCTGATCAATCTCAGTTTGCAGTAATTGTGACTGGTCTAAAACTTCCCCTAGGGCCCCTTGGACAACTCCCAAATCTTGGCGAGTTTGGCGCAGCCGGCTCGCTAGGCGATCGCGGCGGGCGGTTACTTGGGTAAGAGTCTGGTAGGTAGCCTCTAGATTTTGTCTAACTTGGAGCTGTTCTTGTCTGGCTTGGTCTAGAGCTTGGCTAATTCCGGTTTTTTCCTGGTTGAGGGCTTCAATTTCCCGGCGGGCGGTCTGGAGTTTGGCTTCGATGGTCTCCAGCTCAAAAATACCTGTGCGTAGCTGAGCGCTGGCGGCTAGGATTGCCCCTAGGGTCAAAGTCGAGATCAAGCAACCTGTGATAATCGTCACTAGGGTGGCTGTCTGGCGGGGGCGCAAATTAAATAGACTCAGCCTGGCCTTGCCGACTTTGGTGCCAATCCGGTCACCCAGGGTAGCCAACACGCCACCCAAGATTAGTAGAGCCACAATCAAGACATAACCACTGGGCATGGTTAAAAGTGTTTTGCCATGAGCAAATAATTGCGATCGTCACCAGTGCGCACATATTTCAGGCGATCGCAGATTTTTTGTAAAATCAATAACCCCCGCCCACCTCCAGCATGTTGATCCACCTGCTGCTGCTGGATAGCTAAAATTTTCCCCTCTAGGTCAAAGGGCGGGCCGCAATCCCAAACCCGGATTTCAATACAATCGTCACTCAGGGATACCTCCACATCAATCTGTAAATCTGAGCCAAGACCGTCGTGGGCATGACGGACAGCATTGGTAAATCCCTCGGCGATCGCCAACTGGCATTGCAGCCAGATCTTAGTCGGCACCCCGGGGTGCTGCATTTGGTCAAACCAACTCAACACCTGCTCTAAAACTCCAATATCACTGGGAACTCTTAAAGTACTGATCTTAGTTGCCATGTGGTTTTCCTGGGTGGATTAATTTCCATCGAAGGGGAGCCAGTAAGTTAGTCCATCTGGGCCGGGATGGGTCTGCGGAAATCGCGTCTAGAATATACCAAGTAACCCAAAGGCTGATTTCCCTCCGAAGCTACTGGATTTGTAATCAATTATGGGTGTCCAGTTTTAGTCTAATCATAAATTCTGGTGTTAATCTAGCCGTAATTACTCCCGTCGTCGTCCCAGCTTTGCCAATCGTGTTTGCCCAGAATGGTCTATAAATTAAGCAAGATAACCAAACCAACACATAGTCAGGCTAGATCAATTACATTTGGGGCAAGTTTGATTGGTATTGGGGCATTTTGTCAACACATGTTGCTATGGACCAAATTTTAATTATTGACGATGATCCCACCATTCAACTTCTTCTCAAGCGCACCTTGAAGAGCCAAGGCTATGAGGTGGCAGTGGCCAACGATGGGGAATTAGGTCTAATTGAGGCGCGATCGCTCAAACCAGCATTGATCATCTGCGATTGGGTCATGCCACGCATGAACGGCCTAGAAGTTTGTAAGGAAATTAAAAGTACCCCGGAGTTATCCACCACATTTTTTATACTGCTTACCTCCTTGGGGTCTGTGGAAGACCGGGTCAAGGGCCTAGATGCTGGGGCTGATGATTTTTTGTGCAAACCCATTGAAATGAATGAACTCAAGGCCAGGGTCAGGGCTGGGCTGCGCCTCCACCAACTCAGCCAGGATTTGACCGAACAAAAACAGATTTTAGAAGCGGAGCTGGCCGAAGCTGCCGAGTATGTCCGCTCAATTTTGCCAGATAAACTAACCGAGCCGCCGGTTCAAATTGATGTGCGGTTTATTCCTTCGCGGCAATTGGGTGGTGATAGCTTTGATTACTTCTGGTTAGACCAGCAGCATTTGGCGGTTTATCTATTGGATGTGGCGGGGCACGGTCTCCGGGCGGCTCTACCCTCAGTTTCGGTGATGAACATGCTGCGATCGCGCGCCCTCCCCAAAATCGACTACTTCCAACCCCAAGATGTTCTGGTCGGCCTCAATGAAACCTTTCAGATTAACGATCGTAACGATAAATACTTCACAATTTGGTATGGAGTCTACAACACCCATAGCCGTTATTTAGCCTATGCCAGTGCCGGCCATCCCCCGGCAATTTTGGCCGATGCCGGGCAGGTGCAGCGCCTCAAAACCCCAGGCTTACCGATTGGCATGTTTCCCGAACCCATGTACAGCCAACAACACTGCCTTGTCCCCCCCCAGAGTAGCCTCTACATTTTTAGCGATGGCATCTATGAACTACCCGTCGGGGACGGCCTAGTTTGGGGATTAGATAAATTTGTAGAACTATTGGCCAGCCAGCATCACAACCGCAATACCCTAGATCAAATTCTGGAAGCGGTCACCCAAGTCAACGCCAGTGAAGACTTTGAAGATGACCTGTCTTTGCTGCAATTGCGGTTTGATTAACCTGTCCCCAAACCCTGTTAAGATACGCAAATTACCAAATTAAGCTTGCTCCTGTGCCAAAAGTTAGGAATAAGTAGGAATAAAACTGAGGTATTCCAAAACAAAATCAAGGCCTCAGATCAAAGCTATAGTGCTTTAGCTAATTTTCTCGACTGGCATATTTATTTTGATGTTTATAATCACCTATGACTAAACACTCCTATGCCATTGCTCCCCATGGTGGTACTTTGATAAATCGGGTCTGCTCAGCCGAGCAACGCCAAGAGTTCCAATCTAAGGCTGAGCATCTCCAGGTCGTTACCCTCACAGAACGGTCCGTTTCCGACTTAGAGATGATTGCGATCGGGGCTTTTAGCCCCCTCACTGGGTTTATGGCCAAGGCGGATTACGATCGCACCGTCAATGACATGTACCTCAGCAATGGTCTCCCCTGGTCGATCCCCATCACCCTGTCAGTCAACCCCGATGTAGCCGCCACCCTCAGTATCGGCAGCCTAATCCGCCTCAACGACCCCCAAGGTAAATTTGTAGGAATCTTAGAACTCCAGGAAAAATACCCCTACGACAAAGTCCACGAAGCTATCAACGTATATCGCACCAACGACGAGCAGCACCCAGGGGTAAAGGTGGTTTACCAACAGGGAGAGGTGAACCTAGCCGGAGATGTGTGGCTACTAGAGCGGCACCCCCACCCGGAATTTCCCACCTACCAGATTGATCCCGTCGACTCCCGGCAGTTGTTTCGTGATAAAGGCTGGCGGACGATCGTCGGCTTCCAGACCCGCAACCCCATTCACCGGGCCCATGAATATATCCAAAAATGTGCCCTAGAAACTGTTGACGGTCTATTCCTGCATCCCCTAGTCGGAGCCACCAAAGAAGATGATATTTCTGCGGCTGTGAGGATGCGCTGCTACGAAATTATCCTGCAACACTACTACCCCCGCGATCGAGTCATTTTGGCAATCAACCCCGCCGCCATGCGCTATGCCGGCCCTAGGGAAGCCATCTTCCATGCCTTGATTCGTAAAAACTACGGTTGCACCCACTTCATTGTCGGCCGTGACCATGCTGGAGTAGGCGACTACTACGGCACCTACGATGCCCAACATATTTTTGATGAATTTGCCCCCGGTGAATTGGGAATTGTGCCCATGAAATTCGAGCACGCCTTCTACTGTACCCGTACTCAATCCATGGCCACCACCAAAACCAGCCCCAGTGATCCCCACGAGCGCATCCACCTCTCTGGCACCAAAGTCCGGGAAATGCTCCGCCGTGGGGAAATGCCGCCCCCGGAGTTTAGCCGCCCGGAGGTAGCCCAGGAACTGATCCGCTCCATGCAGCAGCAGTAGCAGCAAGTTGTCTGCAAATCCGGATGGTTAAATGTCGCGGATTTTACGGATTGTTTGGGGTAAAACACCGACCAGTTGGGCAAAGGTGTCGTCGGGGAGTTGGGCGATCGCCTTACCATCAAAGTAGTGCTGAAACTGCTCCATAATCATCTTGGCTCGCTTTTCAGGCAACTCCTCCGAAGTAATTTTACGAATTAGCTGTACCCATTGGCGGCGGGTTGCACAGCCCCGCTGCCGGTCTTCTGGGCTGCTTGGTTCCAGTAATTCTAGATCCCCCACCGGAAAAACTCCCAGGCAATCCACATCCACTGTGCCACCCACGGCTGCTCCGGGGCCAGCAAACTCAGCGTAATAATGTTTGAAGATAATTAAGCCATTCCGACGGCGGGGATTGACCAACAAAAACCGCTGGCTTTTGAGCTGGGAGAAAATTTCCGCTGGGGCTAGGCGTAGGGGCATGGATTTAGTTAGACCAATTGAGTATCATAGGGCGCAGCAAATATCTAAGCTTGGTGCAGATGCTTATGGAGAAATAGCCGCTTGGGTTGTCCGAGTAGCCAGTCCCACCAGTGATACTCCACACTGGCGATCCGGTAGCCAGCTTTAGAATACAGCCGCTGGGCTTCGTAGTTATTTTCTAACACATGCAGGTACATATCCTCAAACCCCCACAATAAAACTAGCCGCTCACAGGATGATAAGAGCTGTAGAGCTACCCCTTGGCGGCGGTACATTCTCTTTACAGCTAGGTTAGAAATGTAGGGGTACTGGGGTTTCTGCCAAAATGATCGCACGGTTACTTCAATGGTTCCAGCTAATTCATTGGTGTCTGTGGCTGCCACTAGACAACTGTAGTAGGGGGGATTCGATCGTAAACGCTGACGTAAATCTTCATAAATCCCCAATCGGAGCAAGGGAAAAAGCCACTGCATAATTCCCCGTCGCTGATGAAAACTTTCTGCTAGGATCTGCGCCACACTACAAATATCCTGCGCTTGGGCAGCGCGGACTGTAAAGCTTGCCCTAATCGTCAGGCTACTTTCTATCGGGGTACTGGAATTGGGGAGAAGAAAGGAAAACCAAGAATTAGCAAACACGGACTTAGGGGAGCAAACTTGTGAGAAGCGGTTTGCTAACTAAAGTAGCAGAAAATCTATCCAGCCACGTATGGCTCAGTAAAATAATGTAAACAACAGTCTAACTTGGGGCTAAATATTAGGTAAATTCCAAGCCAGCCATACTACACAGCTGAAGTTCTGCCTGTTAGTTAAAACACCCTATTGCGTAGCCAGCTAAGGAATCTTCTGAAACAATAAACCCCAGCAGCCCCAGAAACTATCTTGGGGTTGACCAGATAAATTATGTCATCTATCAAGACTGGTAACAGTACCAACCTAACAGGTAGACTACTGGTAAACGTGCTGAAACTGTATTGGTTTAGTTGAATAGGTTGGTTAGATTTTTCTAAAAAATCACTACTGTGCCTAATTTCAGATTGCGGAAAGTCCCCATAAATCCGTAGGTCTGGTTTTCACCTCCAGGGAAGCGATGCATGAAGTCTCAGTCGATGGCTAAACCCAAAATTCTTGTGGTCGATGACGAACCCGATAACCTTGATCTGCTCTACAGAACCTTCTATAGAGATTACAAGGTTCTGCGGGCTGAGAGTGGCCCTGAGGCTTTGGCGATCTTGGAGCAGGAACCTGATGTGGCTGTGATTATTTCTGACCAGCGGATGCCGCTGATGACCGGGACGGAGTTTCTGAGCCTGACAGCTTCTCGTTACCCAGATATTATTCGGATTATTTTGACTGGCTACACTGACGTAGAAGACCTGGTGGAGGCAATCAATTCTGGTAAGGTTTTCAAGTACGTTACTAAGCCCTGGGATCCGGATTTTTTGAGGACTCTGGTGATTCAGGCGGCTGATACCCACAATATTTTGAAGGTGCGTACCCAGGAGTTGACCAGAACCCTGCGCCGGGAGTCACTACTTAATACGGTGATCAACACTATCCGCAATGCCCAGTATGGGCGGATGGGGGCTTCTCCTCTCAAGCAGGTACTCCAAACTATTGTCAACACTGTTGGACAGATGCTGGAGAGTGATGTGTGTATTTTGCGCCCTTTTCAGGATGGGCAGATGGTTGATGAGTGGTTCATTTTCAAGAAGAATCCCCCGCTGGGGGCTGAACCTGATTGGGCTAATACGGTATGGGAGACCCAGGATATTGAGGTGATCTACGATACGGCTAATGATGATCGCTTCCAAGGGGATGATCCGGCGATCGTCCAACTGCGGCAGACCTACACTGAAGCTAATATCCGCTCTAGCTTGATTGTGCCTTTGATTTCCCAGCAATCCTTGGGGGCGGTCATGGCTCTCCACCGCTGCGGCGAACCCTATCCCTGGGAAGATGACCAGATCCAATTGGTAGTTATGGTGGCTGACCAAGCCATGCTGGCCATTTCCCAGGCAAGGGCCTTTGAGCAGGTGCGGACCCTGGCGACTCAGCAATCCTTGGTGAATACGATCACTAATGCGATTCGCTCCAGCTTAGACCCCCAGGAAATTTTCCGGGCAATTACCCAGCAATTGGGTGAAGCTCTGGATGTGGATGGCTGTGTCTTGTCCCTGTGGCGCAATGAGGATGAGTTTGTTCAGTGTGTGGGGTTGTATGAAAAGTTCGGTGGTACCGATGGGAACTTGCCTTTATCCCAATCCCAGGTGCCGATCGCTGGTAACCCAGTTTTGCAGCAACTCTTGGTGACGACCCAGCCTGTAATTGTTGATGACCTCCAAGCTAATCCCCATCTGAATGAGTTAGATTTACCGCTGCGGACTCCGGCTCGATCGCTTTTGGTGGTGCCTCTGCTCTCGGATGGGCAGATTATTGGCAGTATCAGCCTGCGTCAGCTCAGCCATCCCCGCCGTTGGCTGCCCTCGGAAATTGATTTGGCCCAAGCTGTAGCTTCCCAAGCGGCGATCGCTGTCCAACAGGCCCGCCTTTACCAAAAGACCCGCCAGCAGGCCGAGCGTCTCCTAGAGCTAGACCGGCAAAAAACCGAATTTTTCCAAAACATTTCCCATGAATTCCGCACCCCCTTGACCCTGATGATTGGCCCTCTGGAAACCAGTGTCAATCAAAAGACTGACCTGCCTTGGGAGCAAGCTAGTATTGCTTTGCGTAACTCCCGACGACTGTTGAGGCTAGTCAACCAGCTATTAGATTTGCAGCGGTTAGATGCGGGCCGGATGCAGGCCAGTTTCCGCCCCTGCCACTTGGGGGAATTCATCAGTCAAATTGTCGAGGCTTTCCGCCCCTACTGCGATCGAAAAAACCTACAACTACAAACCGATATCCAGCCTACACCCCAGGTTTACATCGACCTAGAAAAGTTTGACAAGGTGGTCTACAACCTCCTGTCCAACGCCATGAAATTTACCCCCGTCGGTGGCCAGATTAAAGTCATCCTAGAATCCACTGGCAACCATGTCCGCCTCAAGGTAGCCGACACGGGTATTGGTATCCGCCCAGAGCAAATTCCCCACCTTTTTGAGCGATTTCGCCAGGCCGAAGGTTCCGTCAACAGATCCTACGAAGGCAGCGGCTTGGGTTTATCCCTGGTCAAGGAAATGGTGGAAATCCATGGCGGGCAAGTTTCTGTGGAATCTGAGTATGGCCAGGGCACGACCTTCACGGTCTGGCTCCAGCACGGTACTGCCCACCTGCCGATCGAGCAAGTTATTGAAGTGCCTGCGGAATTACAAGCCAATCGGGCCATGGTCGAATTTGCCGATTTGGCGATGGAAGAAACCCCAGAGCCGATTACTGAACCACCACCTGAGGAAGCCGCCGCTGACCGGCCCTTGGTACTGGTGGTGGATGACAACCCAGACCTGCGGGGTTACGTGCTCCGCATTCTCAAGCAGTCTGGCTATCGAGTAGTCGGGGCTGCCAATGGTCAGGAGGGATTTGCGGCTGCCCAGCAGTATCACCCCCGCCTAATTATCACTGATTTGATGATGCCAGAGGTTTCTGGGTTGGAATTGATTCAGATGATCCGAGCAGATCAGGAGTTGCGGGGTATCCCGGTGATTCTGCTGACTGCTAAAGCTGATGAGGCAACTCGCCTAGAGGGAGCGGAACAAGGGGCTGACGGCTATCTCTCCAAGCCTTTTAATGACCGGGAACTGCTAGCTGAGGTGCGTAATCTAATCGCTCTCAAGGATAATGAGCAACGGGTGCTAGAGCTAAATAAATACTTGACGGAATCTGTGCTACGGCGTTTTCTGCCGCCGGGGATGGTGGAAAAGGCGGCCCAGGGGCAGATGAGCCTAGACCTGAGACCGGAACCACGCCTAATTACGATTTTGTTTAGCGATATTGTTGGGTTTACCCAGTTGGCTAATACCTTGCGATCGCGCCGGGTGGCAGAATTACTCAACGAGTATCTAGAGGTGATGACCAAGACAGTTTTTGAAAATGGCGGCACCGTAGATAAGTTTATGGGGGATGCCATTCTTGCTTTATTTGGGGCCCCGGAGGAATTGACCCCCAATGAGCAGGTTAAACGGGCGATCGCTGCCGCCAAAACCATGCAAGCCCGTCTCCAGGAATTGAACCAACGCTGGGCCGAACAGGGCATTGTTGGTGGTGAACACGGGCCGCCCCCGGTTCAATTTCGCTGTGGTATCCATCAAGGAACAGCAGTTGTCGGTTTATTTGGGGGAGAAGAACGCTCCGACTACACGGCGATCGGCCCCAGCGTCAATATTGCCGCCCGTCTCCAACAGGCTGCCCGGCCCGGCTCAATCATGGTTTCAGCTGCCGTTGCCGATTATCTAGATGAAGATACCATTACCAAAGGCGGGCCACTCCAGCTCAAGGGGATAGATGAAACCGTCCTGACTTTTGTTATTGAATAGGTTCTTAAATACTGTAACTTTCTCAGAAAGATTACGGATATCATAGGGTAGAAGAAAATCTCCTCAGCTAGCATACGGAACCAGAAACCTGCGAGTTGTAGATCACAATGCCAGCGATTAGTAATTTAGGAGTAGACAGTTTATGGTGAGGGATTGGTTTCCACACAGCGATGCCGAAGTGCAAGCGGAACTGCTGACGGCATTGGGGCAAGATGAGATGTATCCTTGGCAACCCAGCCAAGCAAGGGACTATTTTATAGCCCAACAAAGTTTTTGGCCAGAGGATTGGTTGGCAGATGGGGAACTGGCCCGGCGGGGGCAGGTGCTACTCCAGGCTATGCATCAGGGTTGGCAGGCTTTGTCTTTGGGCCAACAATTGCGGCAGGCTTTGGCTGAGCGATTTGTCACTGTTCCGGTGGGCTGGCTAGAGAAGATTTGCGACGACGCTGCCCGGTTTGTCGGCGAGCAGGTAACTGAAACTGAAAGGCTGATTGCCTGCGTGCAGGGTTGCTTGGTGAATTGGTCGATCGAAGATTTACAAATTCTGGCCCGTCCCTACGCCTATGCCATGCGCGGCTCCCAAGTTGAATCTACCCAAGATGAACGGGCTTGGGTGGAATTATCGGCCCTGGAGCAGGCCAAGCTGAGTTTTGCGATCGCCAAAGCTGCCCTGCAAATGGCCCAACAGTATCAAGACACTCTCCAATAAACTAGCTTTCATGGAAAAATAGGGTTTATTCATCTGCTCAGATAATCCACCCTATGGCCGACATTAGTGATGCGGCAATTCCCGACTTAGAAGCATTTTGGATGCCTTTTACCGCCAACCGGCAGTTCAAATCCCAGCCGAGATTACTGGCCACTGCCCAAGGCATGTACTACACCAGCCACACCGGCCAGCAGATTCTGGATGGCACCGCTGGCCTGTGGTGTGTTAACGCTGGCCACTGCCGGTCTGAAATTAGTCAAGCGGTTGCCGCTCAACTCCAGCGATTAGATTACGCTCCGGCCTTCCAGATGGGCCATCCTTTGGTTTTTGAGCTGGCTAGCCGCTTAGTGGAGATGGTACCGGGGCGGCTCAACCATGTGTTTTTTGCCAATTCTGGCTCTGAGGCAGTGGATACAGCCCTCAAGATTGCCCTTGCCTACCACCGCGCCAGAGGCGAAGGTACTAGGCAGCGGTTGATCGGCCGGGAGCGCGGCTATCACGGGGTCGGCTTTGGGGGAATGTCGGTGGGGGGGATTCCCACGGTACGGAAATTTTTTGGCAGTCTCTTGACGGGAGTAGACCACCTCCCCCATACCCATAACCTGGAAAACAATGCCTTTAGCCGGGGGTTGCCGGGGTGGGGGGCGCACTTGGCGGATGATCTAGAAAGAATTATTGCCCTCCATGATGCTTCAAATGTTGCGGCGGTGATTGTGGAGCCAGTGGCTGGTTCTACGGGGGTATTGCTACCCCCTAGGGGTTATTTGCAGCGGCTCAGGGAAATTTGCGATCGCCACGGTATCTTGCTGATTTTTGATGAGGTAATTACGGGCTTTGGTCGCTTGGGCCGGGGCTTTGCGGCTGAATATTTTGGAGTAGAGCCAGACTTGATCTGTGTGGCTAAGGGAATCACCAACGGCGCTGTGCCCATGGGGGCTGTCTTCGTTCGGGAGCAGATTTACCAGGCATTTATGCAGGGGCCGGCCCAGGCGATCGAACTTTTCCATGGCTATACCTACTCTGGGCACCCGGTGGCCTGTGCAGCCGCCTTGGCTACTTTAGAAATTTACGATCAAGAGCAACTGTTTAGCCGAGCCGCAGCCCTAGCCCCAATCTGGGAAGAGGCTCTACACTCTCTAAGGGGGCTTCCCTACGTATTGGATATCCGCAATCTTGGTTTAGTGGGAGCGATCGAGCTAGAACCAATCCCAGAAAAACCGACAGCTAGAGCCTTTGCCTGTTTTCTCAAAGCCTACGAAGCTGGTATTTTGATTCGCACCACTGGAGATATCATCGCTCTGTCACCGCCCCTAATCATCGACCCCAACCAAATTGATCAACTGATTAGCACCCTAGCCCAAGTAATTCAACAACTATGACAACTCTACAAACCTTGACTGATTTACCAGAAACTAATCTGTGGTCGTGGCGAGACCAATCCATTCCCTACCTGAGCATGGGTACTGGTCGGCCCTTGGTTTTAATCCACGGATTTGGGGCGACGATCGGCCACTGGCGTAAAAATATCCCTGCTCTGGCACAGGCAGGTTACCAAGTCTTTGCCCTCGATTTATTGGGATTTGGTAATGCCTCCAAGCCATCCCTCGACTACACTACAGACCTGTGGCAGGCTCAGCTCTACGACTTTTGGGCTGAAAAAATTGCCACTCCCGTAGTGTGGATTGGCAACTCCATTGGGGGGCTATTGGGCCTCCAGATGCTGGCTGACTATCCACAGGCCAGCCTGGGTGGAGTTTTGCTCAACTGCGCTGGCGGAATTAACCATCGTCCAGAGGAGTTGAACTGGCCACTGCGGTTGGTGATGGGAGCTTTTACAAAATTGGTCAGCTCACCTTGGGCTGGGCCATTGCTGTTCAACCAGATCCGCCAGCGGGGTCGTATCCGCAACACCCTCAAGCAGGTTTACTATACCCAGGAGGCAATTACCGAAGAACTGGTGGAAATGCTCTACCAGCCTAGCTGTGATCCTGGGGCCCAGGGGGTGTTTGCTTCGGTGTTAACTGCTCCTCCGGGGCGATCGCCCCAGGAATTACTCCCCCACATCCATCAACCCCTACTGATCCTGTGGGGAGACCAGGATCCCTGGACGCCAATTCAAGGGGCTAAAATCTACCAAGAATTAGCCAACGGCGAGTTTCATCCCATTCCCAATACCGGCCACTGCCCCCACGATGAAAGGCCAGAAATTGTCAACCCACTGATTATTGATTGGCTGGCTAGGGTTTTGGTCTAGTGAGTAGCCCCGTTCATCCGTGAATTTCTGGCCATGGGGTTATGGTTTAGGATGGTTGTGCTGATGGGGTGATTTATGCATTGAATCTGGGGATTGGATTAGCCCCATGCTGTGGGGGCCGGTGGCGGCTAGGCCCATGCTCACTAAACCGGCACTCAGCAGCCCCATGGAGACCAGACCCAGGGAGAAAATCCCCATGGAAATCAGCCCGATTGTTACCACCCCGTGGGCAACTACACCAATCGCTACTATGCCGTGGGCAGAAACTCCGATCGCCACAACGCCATGGGCCCCTAAGCCGATCGCCACCTTTTTTTTGGGTAAAGCTGTAGTCATAAAAAAATAGCAGGTATTAATCCTGCTACTAGATATCAAGCTTTTTTAAGCCCTGTCAAAAGACATCGCGTCAAAGCAAATAAACCAGCACAAATAGGATAATCCACACCACATCCACAAAGTGCCAGTAAAGTTCTGCTGCCTCTACCCCAAAGTGGTGATGGTCTGAGTAGTGACCAGCTTGGCCTGAGCGCCACAACACAGCCAAAATCAACAGCAATCCAAAGGTGACGTGTAAACCATGAAACCCAGTCAGCACGTAAAAATAGCTGGCAAATACACTGCTGGTTAAGCCAAAGGGCAAGTGCATATACTCATAAGCCTGCCCCGCCAAAAAAATTATCCCCATGACTGCGGTAATGGCAAACCACAGGCGCAGCCCTTTGGAATCATTCTTCTTGATTGCCACATCGGCCTGGTGAATGACGAAGCTGCTGGAAATTAGGATTGTTGTGTTGATTCCAGGCAAAATTAGTTCTAGCTCCGATCCCTCTGGAGGCCAAACCTCAAAGGACGATCGCGCCACTAAAAAAGCCATAAATAACCCAAAGAAAATCATGCTTTCAGCCAGGAGAAAAAACGCAACCCCGACCATCCGCAGATCAGGATGTTCGCTATGGGGTTTGATTTCACTGGTTTGAACACCCGTAGGATTAAGCGCAGAAGTTTGCATAAGCTCGACTCAAAATCTTAGGTTTGATAAATTTAGCCCTCGCTGTAACTGATCCCAGCACCAGCTTTGGCGATCACAGTACATCACTGGGGTAGGGCAGCCCCTAGCCGGCTTCTGGAGCGATCGACTTGCGCTTCAGGAAAGAAAAGTCAGCTTTCTTGCGGCCCAGGCCATAATCGTAGGGGCCGCTAGTCATGACTGGGGTAGTATGGAAGTTCTCAATTGGCGGTGGTGAACTGGTCTGCCACTCCAAGGTCAGGGCCTGCCAAGGGTTAGCGACAGCCTTTGGCCCCTTAGCCCAACTCCAGATCATATTGATCAAAAAAGGAACCGTTGAAACCGCCAAAATATAAGTCCCCACGGTACAGACAATATTGAGGGCTTGAAACTTGGGATCATAAAGAGCAATCCGGCGATTCATCCCCTGCAAACCCAACTGGTGCATAGGTAAAAACGCCAAATTTAAGCCAATAAAGGTCAAGACAAAATGCACCCGCCCCCAGGTTTCGTTGTACATCCGCCCCGTCATTTTGGGAAACCAATGATAAACGGCAGCAAAAATACCCAGCACACTGCCGCCAAATAAAACGTAGTGGAAGTGGGCCACCACAAAGTAGGTGTCGTGGACGTGCAGATCAAAGGGGGCTGAGGCTACCATTACCCCGCTAATGCCGCCAATCAAAAATGAGGAAATAAATCCCAAGGCAAAGAGCATGGGGGAGTTTAGGGCAATTTTGCCGCCCCAAATTGTACCGAGCCAGCCAAAGATTTTAATTCCCGTGGGTACGGCAATAATCATGGTGGTGATCATGAAAAACATCCGCATCCAGCCGGGAATTCCACTGGTAAACATGTGGTGGGCCCAGACAATTAAACCCAGGAAGCTGATGATCAAGCTAGAGTAGGCGATCGCCCGATAGCCAAAAATCGGCTTGCGGGCATGGACAGGCAAAATCTCCGAAATTGCCCCAAACAAGGGCAAAATCATGATGTAAACTGCCGGGTGAGAATAAAACCAAAACATATGCTGGTAAACTACCGGATCGCCACCACCAGTTGGATTAAAAAACTGAGTGCCAGCAATCAAATCAAAGGCCAACAAAATTAAGGCTGCTGCTAACACCGGTGTGGAAATCAAAATCAAAGCCGAAGCGGCAATCATTGCCCAGCAGAACAGGGGCATACTGTGGAAATCCATCCGAGAGATGCGCATTTTCCAGATGGTGGTCATGAAGTTGACGGCGCCCAAAATTGAGGAAGTACCCAGCAGTAGAATGCTCAAAATCCAGATAAACTCGCCCGCTTTTCCGGTCAGCAGGCTCAGGGGCGGATAGGAAGTCCAGCCCGCTTGGGGAGCACCGACTAGGAAGCTTGCCATCAGCAGTATCCCCCCCGGCGGAATCAGCCAGAAAGCCGCTGCATTTAGGGCTGGAAAAGCCATGTCCTTAGCCCCAATCATCAGGGGGATTAGATAATTCCCCAGGGCGGCCCCGGCGGGGACAATCCACAGGAAAATCATCACGGTGGCGTGGACGGTGAAGACTTGGTTGTAGAGTTCTGGACTGACAAAATCGGGGGCTGGGGTGGCTAATTCGGTGCGAATTACCCCTGCTAAGGCTCCGCCAATAAGGTAGAAAACAAAGGAAGTTACTAGGTATTGGATACCAATCACCTTGTGATCAGTACAAAAAGTAAAGTAGTGCCACCAGCGCCGGGTTGGTTCGGCTGGGGCGATCGTTGCTTCAGTCATAATTTCACAGGAAAATTTCTTTTAGTCTTTTAGTGGTGATGGAGTTTGGCGATCGCCTCAGCAGTCGCGCCAATTTCCTGGCTGTAGGGAGCCAAGTATTCCGATGGCTGCACAGCCACCTGCGCCGGAGCACCCCCCTGGGCCACCTGCTGAGCCTGCCAAGCGTCAAAATCCTCTTGGCTCTGGACAAATAACTGGGTAACCATGGCCCCGTGGTATGCACCACACAATTCAGCGCAGATCACTGGATATTGCCCAAGCCTAGTGGGAGTAAACCTCAACTCGGTCACCCGGCCAGGAATTGCATCCTGTTTAATCCGAAACTCCGGTAACCAAAAAGCATGGAGTACATCCTGGGCTTTGATATTAAGTTGGGCATCTTGGCCTACCGGGAGGTGCAGTTCCCCACTTACAAAACCAGAAGGGTAAGTAAATGTCCAAGCATACTGTAGACCCATGACATCAATGGTCAAGTTGGGTGCTTTGTCCTGTTCTGCGGGGCTGGCTCCCAAACCGACTGCCACATCCTCCCGCATGGCTACCATACTGTTGTGATCAGCAACTGGGTGGTCGTGGGCCGCCATCGGGTCTAAACCACCCATTTGGTTGTAGACCTCAAAACTATAAATACCAATAACCAACACCGTCAGGGCTGGGATGGCTGTCCAGAGGATCTCTAGGGGGACATTGCCATTAATGGGTGGCCCGTCTGTGTTATCGCCGGGTTTGCGACGGAAGCGAACGATCGCAAATACCAAGGCCCCTTCGACTATCAAAAATAGCCCTGTGGCAATGGTCATCATCATATTAAATAGACCATCGACAGCCGCTGCCTCTTGGGAAGCTTCCACGGGCATCAAGCCATGATTTTGGCCATACCAAAGACTAACCATGGCAAGAAGAACCCCGGCAATCAAGGTTGTGATCAAAGTTGTGATTCTGCTGGGAATTTTCATTAGTTAATGCCAAATTTACAAATTCAATTGCTGGATTGACGGCAGTTGTCAACCCTCTGCCTAGATATAATCTGAATAAAACTGGCTAGTCAAGTTCAGGAATTAGCTGACACCTAAGCCTCCAGTGCTTGATGCATTTGCAGGGCTAAATCTGAATTTTTGTTGACCACTTTACAGGGTAAACCAGTTATTTTCTGTTTGGGAGAGTTGCCAGGATTTCTTTTATTTTTCTTTGGGATCACGATAGACCTGAATTATTGAATTATTTACTTCTGCTGCCTGCAATAAAAATTAACTTTATGGCGGTTTTACTTGACAATCTGAAAAATTTCTAAAGCATAGCTGCTACTCCTACTCTCTTGATGTTTAATGATCATGTGTAAATTTATGCTGGTTTATAATACTTTGGCGATAAAGCCTTTGCGGTTATGGTGCCTAGCCTCTCAATTGCTTACTGTTTTCTGGGAATAATTTACTGAATTTTTGTTGACTGGATTTTAAGAATTAGTAAACTGAGCTAAGAAATGTATTGCTGTGTTGGCCTATTGGTGAATCTTCTGCTTTCTTTATTTATCGATGCTAAAGATCTCAAAATCGCTGATTTTAGTCGACTTGGTCGAGGTAATTTGACCTATTGAGTCTGTTGGAAATTAGTTGAATTGGCCATTTACTTCTCTTTTGATTTGATACTGAGGTTCCCAGGAGAGTTATTTATCCAGAGCAGCACGATCACTTAGCAAAGTTTATTAATTCTGTTTTTTTAATGAAAAAAGTTTTTGTGTTTTTTGTGTAGCTCATGATGCACCTAATTTGGAAAAATCAAGATTTAAAAAATAGCCAGTTGCAGGTTCGATCGCTAGCTTGGCAAATTGCAGGGGCGACTCTGATCCTATTGATCATCGGCTGTGCAACTCGAGTTTTTAATGCTGGTTTAGCCTGCCCTGATTGGCCCCTCTGCTATGGCCAGTTGGTTCCAGCTCGTCAGATGAATTTCCAGGTATTTTTGGAGTGGTTCCACCGCTTAGATGCTAGTTTGATTGGCTGTAGCACGATCGCCCTGGTGGGTTTGAGCTGGTGGCAGAGGCGCAACCTCCCCCCATGGCTGCTGTGGGCAGCTAGTTTGGCCTTGGGATTGGTTGTGATCCAGGGCATCCTTGGCGGCCTGACGGTGACGGAACTGCTGCGCTTTGATATTGTCACAGCCCATCTGGGGGTAGCTTTGTTATTTTTTAGTACCCTCCTAGCGATCGCAGCGGCCCTGACTCCCCTGGCAGAGCCTAGGGCAGTTCCGGGGCTTTGGGGTTGGGGAGCCGTGGCCGTGGTGATTGTCTACGGACAAAACCTCCTGGGGGGGCTAGTGGCTTCCCAATGGGCAGTCAACCAATGCTTGGGCGGCTATGACCAACTTTGCCGCGTGATGTGGAGTCATTTGCTTGGGGTTGTCCCAGCCACGATCGCTACTCTGGCCGTGGTAATTAAGGGCAGCCTGAACAAAGGACTACCGCCACAACTGGAATTTTGGCTACGGGCGATCGCCTTAGCTTTATTGACGCAGATTCTTCTGGGGACTGCTACCTTCCGGTTACGGCTAGACGTTATCCCCCTGACCATTGCCCACCATACGACCGGTGCTGTGCTTCTGGGCAGCCTAGTAATTTTCACTTGCTTAGCTTGGCGCACCCGCAATTTTCCAATAACCACCAAATGAGAATAAACATGACTGGTACTACCCTTTCGCCCCGGCATGAAAACTGGAAACAGGTGATCCACAGCTACATCCAACTCACCAAACCCAGAATTATCCCCCTGTTACTGATTACTACTGCCGCTTCCATGTGGATTGCCTCCCAAGGACAAATTGATCCCAAATTGCTATTGATTACTCTACTGGGTGGGAGCTTAGCCGCCGCTTCAGCCCAAGTTATGAACTGTATCTATGACCGCGACATTGACTACGAAATGGAACGCACCCGTCGTCGCCCAATTCCCGCTGGTCGGATTCAGATCAAAGATGCCATCATTTTTGCCATTGTCTTGGGCAGTTTATCCTTTGGCCTGTTGGCTATATTCGTCAACCTGCTCAGCGCCGCCCTGGCCATGGCGGGCATTCTAGTTTACATGGTGATTTACACCCATCTGCTCAAGCGCAACCACCCCCAAAACATCGTCATTGGGGGAGCAGCTGGCGCTATCCCTCCCCTGGTAGGCTGGGCCGCCGTCACTGGCGAAATTGGCTGGGCCGCCTGGGTTTTATTTGCCCTAGTTTTTGTATGGACTCCTCCCCACTTCTGGGCCCTGGCCTTGATGATCCGGGATGACTACGCCAAGGTCGGGGTGCCAATGCTGCCGGTTGTTGAGGGTGAAGCAGCTACGGTCAAACAAATCTGGGTTTACACTTGGATGACAATTTTTACTAGTATCCTGTTAATTTATCCTCTCCATAGCTGTGGTGGAGTCTATGGCTTATTTGCCCTTGGCTTGGGGGCTGGTTTTTTAGCAAAGGTTCAACAACTCCAAGAAAATCAAACTGATAAAACCGTTGCCAAGGCTGTGTTTAAGTATTCGATCGCCTATATGATGCTCCTGTGCACAGGCATGGCGATCGACAGCTTCCCCATCAGCCATCAACTGAGCCAGCGGTTGCTGATCGGCCTGAGCCATGCGCTTTGATGTAATTACCCTATTTCCCGACTTTTTTAGCTCCAGCCTCCAGTCGGGCCTACTGGGCAAAGCCTTGACTAAAAACATTGCCCATGTCAACCTAATCAACCCCCGCGACTTCACCACCGACAAGCACCATCGGGTAGATGATGAACCCTACGGCGGGGGTGTAGGAATGTTGCTAAAGCCAGAACCAATATTTGCAGCTGTGGAATCAATAACCACCCTGCCCCGAAAGCAGGTAGTGTTTCTCAGTCCAGCCGGCGAAACCCTCAATCAATCCATACTCAAGGATTGGGCCAGCAGCCTTGATCAGTTGATTCTCATCTGCGGCCATTACGAAGGAATCGATGAGCGGGTCATGACCTTGGTAGAGCGGGAGATTTCCCTGGGGGATTTTGTGCTGACCTGCGGGGAAATTCCAGCCCTAGCTGTAATTAATGGGGTAGTCCGCCTCCTGCCCGGCACCGTTGGTAAAGCAGAATCTCTTTACCAAGAGAGCTTTGAAATGGGTTTACTCGATTATCCCCACTACACACGTCCCCCAGAGTTTCGGGGGATGCAGGTACCAGAGGTATTACTATCAGGTAATCACCAGGAAATTGCCAAGTGGCGTAGGCAGCGGCAGATTGAACGCACTCGCGATCGTCGCCCAGACCTCTACACCGCTTGGCTAGGGCAGCAATCTAGCGAGAGCTTGCCAGGGTAGGTTGTTTAGTCGATGGCAATGGGGCCGATACAGGCAAGAGCTTCTTGAATTTCTTTTTCAGCTTACGGGTATAAACCAAAATTGCCCGTTGTATATCCTCTTTCCAGAGGGTAAACTCCGCTGCTAAGCCAGTTTTGCCGTGGGCATCCTTGAGAAACTTGCGGCGGAAGAATTTCATTGGGGCTGCATAGGTTTTCCAGGTGTACATGGTCGGCTTGGGGCCGCACCAATGGATGACTTTGGCTTCGGCATTACCCGGGGCTGGACCAGTTACATCCATGGCATAGAGCCTCTCAATCAGCTTACGGTTAAAATCTGGTACCAACACCTGCATATTGGCTTGTCCGAGGCGGAGGCGGCCTTGGTCGGCTGCCCTAAACAGCATGAAGTTAAAAAATCCCATGTCGCCGAATCGCAAAACATCAGGGTTGTGATCCATGAAGTCAAGGATCTCTACGTATTCCTCGAGGGGAAAGATGTCGCGGGTACCATACACCACTGCGGGGCAGACGAAGGGGCGATCGCGCCACTGGAAATCGGGGAAATGTTTTTCCATCGCTGGGACGTTGAGAAAATAATGGCTGATCATTTCATAGGTGTAATCGTAGCAGGGTTGGTCAAGAATCAGGTCGTAGTCTTTGTAGTTGGCGTATTTCAAGACGTTGCCCCAGATTGCCACATCTGCATCAACAATCAAAAACCTCTTGAAAGGGCTTTCCCAAAAAGCAATCATCCGAGTAATGCCCCAGCCAAAGCTTCTTTGCTTAAGTACTTCATGGCGTACGTTGCGGCGGTTGATTACCTTAACTCCGTAGGCTTTCTGAGTATCTTCCACTGAAAAATCCCCATCTACTAAAAGGCAAATAGGAATATCACCTAAAAAGTATCTAACGCTGGCGCAGACTCCCTTGGCAAAAGAGTAGTCTTGATCACAACAGATCACAATAATCCCAAAGTCGTCCATGAGTTTCCACCTTGAATTTAACAGGAATTCTATTTAACTAATGCTTAATCCCTGACCACCCTATGGGAGTGTAAATTATTCGTAGATTTTAATGAACCCTAAGAATTATAACAAACAAGTAACTTATCAAGCGTATACAATTTAGCAATGGGGATTGGAGACTCCTAGTTTAAGTAAATTCACTGGTTATGATGATTAATAAATTACAGTTAGCTGTTTTTAATCTGGTTAGTTATTCCCAATTTTCCTATTCTGAAAAGAATTATTAATCCTAGTTATTTTTAGTAAAATATGCAAAAAGTTCTTGCTCTGTGCCGAAAAGAGTTAACTCAATTTCAACGCGATCGATTGACCTTAGCCCTAGCGTTTCTCTTGCCTATGATGACCCTAATCATCTTAGGATCTGCAATCCGCCTAGAGGCTAAGGGTATACCTATTACTATTCAAGATCTAGACATCAGTCCCCTGAGCCGTAGCTACATAGAGCGGATATTTGCTACTAATCAATTGGTTGCAGTTAGTAAGAGTACGGATGATCCAGAGCAGGCGATCGCCCAGGGATTAGCTAAAGCAGCAATAATCATTCCCCCGGATTTTGCCAGTGTAATCCAGTCTGGCAAAAGTATTCCAGTTCAAATATTGGTGGATGCAACCGACACTAATAATGCCCGGATCATCCAAAATATTGTTCGAGCAACCACACGATCGTTTCTTCAGGATGCGGGTATCCAATCAATCACGGAAAGAATCAAGGCCCGGATTCGTGTTTGGTTTAACCCAGGGCGGCGAGAAGCTTTGTATATTGTGCCGGGTTTATATGGATTAATACTATGGGTTTACCCTTCATTACTAAGTGCGATCGCCATGGTTAGAGAGAAAGAACAAGCCACAATTCTCCAAATTTATGCCTCCAGCCTCAGCGCCACTGAATTACTCCTAGGCAAAGGGCTAGCTTATCTAATAATTGCCATTAGCGAAGCAGTATTTGTAATGATTTGCGGTGCTTTAATTTGGGGCTTGGGAATTGCTGGCGACCCCACGACTCTTCTGATAGGAACCCTGTGTTTTATAGTAGATGCTGTGGTTTTTGGTTTATTAATTGGTGTACGCACTACCAATCAAAATGCAGCCGTGCAAGCCGTAGCTCTAATTGGATTTTTAACTGCATTGTTACTTTCTGGATTTATCTATCCACTCAGTAATATTCCTTTCCCCTTATCTTTTGTCTCTAACATAATTCCTGCCAGATATTACATTGAGATTAGTCGTGATGCGTATGTTAGAGGTAGTGGCTGGCTGGGTATCTGGCAAGCTATGCTAATGCTCATAATTTTAGGATTAGGCTTATTTAATGCTGCTAGATTATCCCTTAAAAAAATGCAGTTGCCAAACTAGGAGAAGTTGAATGATTGAATGGTTTAGGAATTTTTTTAGTAGTAGATTTTGGGCACTATGCCAAAAAGAAATTAACCAAATTACTAGTAATAGGCAGCTACTAATTATTTTAATATTTCCTCCGACTATTCAGCTATTAGTATATGGTTTTGCCCTCAATCCAGATGTCCATAATATCCGCCTTGGCATAGTAGATTATGCCCGCACCTATGAAAGCCGAGAACTAGTAACTAGTTTAACCAGTAACCGGATTTTTATTGCCCAGGAGTATCTCGATCGCGAAGCTGATTTAGCTGCCCAGGTGAGAGACGGTAAAATTACGATCGGTCTGGTTATCCCGCCGGATTTTCCCCGCAATCTAGACCAGGGTAAGACCACAGAAATTCAAGCTTTTATTGATGGGGTTGATGCTAATACCGCTGGAATCGCCAGTGGCTACCTTGGTCAAATGGTTAGTCAATTTAATCGACAGCTTTTAGGAGTCAGTGGCAAGCTTTTGATTGATACCCAAACAGTTTTTCTCTACAATCCAGGTCTGAGGAGCAGCTGGTTCTTTGTACCAGGGGTTTTAGGGGTTGTACTAACCCTAATTAGCTCTTTAGTTTCTTCGGTAACTGTGGTTAGAGAAAAAGACACAGGTACCTTAGAACAGTTACTGATGACTCCGGCTAGCTCTGGGGAAATTCTACTGGCTAAGATTGTTCCTTTATTTGTGTTATTGCTGGGGGATGCTATCTTAGCCCTATCGATCGGAAGAGTAGTTTTTGGGGTACCAATTAGAGGCAGTTTCGGCCTATTTCTAATCCTTTCTGGGATGTATTTATTTGTGGGAATCTCAATTGGGATTATGCTGGCAACCCTCTGCCGCACCCAGCAACAGGTAGTGTTGACTTCGTTTTTTATTAATTTGCCTCTAATTCAGCTATCAGGTGCGATCGCCCCAGTAGAAAGTATGCCTACTTTCTTCCGGTATGTCTCTGTCCTTAATCCCCTCCGCCATTACATAGCCATTACCAGGGGAATTCTCCTCAAGGGGGTCGGCCTAGAAATTCTTTGGCCCCATGCGATCGCCCTAGCTATTTTTGCCCTAGTTTTACTTGGCATTAGCATTAATCGGTTCCAGGCTCAAGTAAGGTAGTCAGCAATTCATTAGCTATTACTAATTAAAACTAGAGTCCGGAGGCAAACATAAAAAAACGGGCTGATCCAAATTAAGAATCAGCCCAGTGTTGACAAACGGAAGGTGAAGGTTACTTTTGTAGTACAACTTTCACGTTGGCATTTTGCAGACCACGTTGCTTGACTTCAGCTAGGGTCTTGTTGACAGCGTACTTTTGGTTGATGGAGTTGATCAACTCGGTTTGATTGTGCTTTTTGGCAACGCCCCATAGGTCAGCGATCAAATCGTAGGAGCCATCGCTGTTGCGAGACCAGCCTAGATCGTATTCGCCTTCTAGGACGGCAACCAAGTCGGCACGAACCCGTTGACCATTGTAGCCACGGACATCAGCTTCAGTTTTAACGGCAATGCCCAAATCCCGTAAGGAAGATTTGAGGGTTTCGATGTCGGTGATTTTGGTACGCAGAGTGCTAAAGTGAGACATTTGGATTTCCTCCAGTAATTAGGTAAAACGAACAACTACCTTGATTTAATTAGATACTGCCCTAGGGCAGTTGGGGTTACTGGCAATTTGCCAGTCTTTCTACCTGTTGGGAACCAGGAGAAAGTCTTTAGAACTCCATGCGTTGATATTCCGCGATGGAGGCAGCCGCAGGTCGGGCCCGTTGCCTGGCCCAGTCTCGAAGGGCTGTGACCTGCTCTGTCATGGTGCGAGATAAAGGCAGGGTCGCCTTAATAGCAGCAATGATGTCCAGTTGGGTAAACTCCCGCTCTTGGGCAAAAGCTTCATACATTGCAGCTACGATCGCCTGTTCGATCTCAGCACCAGAAAAACCGTCAGAAACCTTAGCCAATTGCTCTAGGTCAAACCGAGAGATATCAGAGCGACGCTTGCTAAGGTGAATCTTAAAAATCTCTTTTCTCTCCTCAGGGCTAGGCAAATCGACAAAGAAAATTTCATCGAAGCGGCCCTTGCGAAGAAACTCTCCCGGTAGGCGATCAACCCGGTTAGCGGTAGCCATTACAAACACTGGGGAGGTCTTTTCCTGCATCCAAGTTAGAAAGGAGCCAAAAATCCGGCTAGAAGCACCCCCATCTGAATCGGAAGAACCAGCACTGCCAGCAAAAGCCTTATCCATCTCATCAATGAAAAGAATTGTCGGCGAAATCGATTCAGCAGTCTTGAGGGCATTGCGTAAGTTCGCCTCAGAGCGTCCTACCATAGAGCCGTCATAAACCCTGCCCATATCCAGCCGTAGAATAGGCAGTCCCCAGAGTCGGGAGGTGGTTTTGGCAATCATTGACTTACCGCAACCAGGTACACCTAAAATCAGCATTCCTTTGGGTTGGGGTAGTCCATACTCCCTAGCCTTCTCCGTAAAAGCTCCAGAACGCTGTCTTAGCCACCGTTTTAGCTCTTCAAGTCCACCAACGGCATCCAGGGTTTCGTCGTCTTCAATGAATTCTAGAATTCCGTTGCGGCGGATGATCTGTTTTTTCTCAGAAAGTACTATTTCCATTTCCGCTTCCGTCAGACGGTTGGCCTTGACGTAGGCTTTGCGATAGACCTTTTCCGCCTCGTCGCGGGTTAAGCCCAAAGCGGCCCTGAGCAGTTTTTCGCGAGTTTCTGTGCTAGTGCGGCGATTTTTGGCGATCTCTAGCTGATTGGACAGGACTTGGTTAAGTTCTGCTATGTCGGGTAGAGGAAAGTCAAGGACAACAATTTCTTTTTCTAGCTCAATAGGAATCTTTTGCATCGGAGACATGAGAATGATTGACTTGAAGGTTCCCTTGAAGCTAGCGATCGCATCCCGCAGAGAGCGGATTGTTCCAGGGTCATCTAAAAATGGGTGCAAATCTTTGAAGATAAATAAGCCCGGTTCCCGCTGGCGATAAACCCAATTAATTGCTGCTTCCGGTGATAGGGTTTCGTGACGGGTAATGTTCCGGGGATGGCCGTATTCCACCATGCCGTGGGTCATTGTCCAAACAAACACCTGACGCTGGGGAGATTTAGCCTGGGCGATTAGATTAATTGCCCGTTCAGCTCGCTCCTCTTCAGAGGTTATCAGGTAGATTAAAGGATACTGCGCCTGAACTAGAACATTTAGCTCTTCTTGCATACTGACATGACCTCACACAAAGGTGGTTTGGCAGACTTCAAAGCTTAGCAGGGGACAAGCTCTTCATTATTGGGGTTATTGACCTGATCCATTGGTAACTCTTCGGTAACCACTGTGGGTTGGTGACCAAGGGTGACTAGCTGACCGTCCTTGAGAACAACAGAGCTAGAGCATTCAGGGCATTGATGAACCTGGTAGTTGTTCCGCTGGGCTGCTTCAACCTCATCAATGACTTCCGGGTGGTGGATATAGAAATCTACCGCCTTCTCAACAATGTCTGACATTGAACTGATGTCAACGGCAGCTTTGACCTTGAGCCGATAGTGGAGTTCTGGGGAAATGTAGAAGGTAACTTTTTGCTTGTCTTGCATATCAGTTGTTTGTCATCCTACCCGGATTTGTTCTATTCAGATTAACTGGCTGACTGGATGCTGTCAATACGCTTTGCCAGTATGCCATTATTATTGTTACATATCTCAACAATATTCTGGAACAATTCAAGTACAAACTTCAGTTTCTAGGTGTTTATGGGTCTGGGCTTTGGTCTGATTGACGACATTGAGTCATTAACCAGGTAATAGCGTACTTCAGTAATCCAAAAATCCAAAATTTTAGTTATGCACCTCCTTGGCTCTACGATACCCTTGTTGATTAGGAGGTCACCACAGATTGCGTAGAATTTCCCATGAGCAAATCATCCAAGACCCTACTTGGGCACATTACTCGAATTGTTGGTTCGGCTTTGCAGATCCGCCCCCATACTAAGGTGCCTGAGTTGTGGGTACAGGAGCCGGGTGCGGATCAAGCCAGGATTTATCCCCTTTTGGGCGATCGCCATTTGTTGGGGCGTAGTTCCCAAAGCTGCGATATCGTCGTTTCTAGTCCGATCGTTAGTCAAGTACACCTTTCCTTGGTAAGGGATCATAAGTCCAAGCGGAGCTTTTTGCTGCGTGATGAGGAGTCGACCAACGGTATTTATTTTGGCAAAAGGCGAGTGGTTAAGTTTCCACTCCGCCATGGAGATATCTTTACTTTGGGGCCGCCAGAATTGGTGGGAGCGGTGAAGCTACGCTATGTTTATCCCCCTGCGTGGTATGTCTTGGCATTTCGCTACAGTTTGTATAGTTTGGCCTTGCTAGTCGTGCTGATCGTCGGTTTGGTGGGGATTGAAGCATCCCGGTTTGAGGTGCGCCCTCTGCCAGTTGGAGTCCAGGGGCCGGTTGTAATTTTTTCTCAGGATGGGCAAACACCTCTACGACCCTTGCAGACTCAGGCCCACGTGGAGTTGAATAGCCTGGGGGAATATTCTCCTTACCTACCCAAGGCGGTGTTGGCCTCTGAAGATAGTCGCTACTACTGGCATTTTGGAGTTGACCCGATTGGCGTAATTCGGGCTGTGGTGACTAATGTTAATCAGGGTGAGATTCGCGAAGGGGCTAGTACCCTAACTCAACAACTGGCTCGCAGCCTTTTTCCCGGCTATGTGGGTAGGGATGATACGGCAGCCCGCAAGTGGCGAGAGGCGGTGGCGGCTGTGAAGTTGGAGACTTTTTACAGCAAAGATGAGTTGTTGCTGACTTATTTAAATAAAGTGTATCTAGGTTTGGGGAATTATGGCTTTGAGGATGCCTCCCGGTTTTATTTTGATAAGTCGGCGCGGGACTTGAGCTTGGCTGAGGCGGCGGCTTTGGTGGCGATTTTACCGGCTCCCAACAGCTACAATCCAATTAGAAATTATGATGCGGCTGTTAAGTTTCGCGATCGCGTAATCAACCGGATGGCCAACCTCGGCATGGTTTCTGAGGAGGAAGCAACCAGGGCCAGGCGATCGCGCATCGAGGTCAGTCCCAAGGCTAGGGAGGCCCTTGCCCAAATTAAAGCCCCTTATTTTTACGAGTACGTATTTCAAGAATTACAACAGCTTTTGGGAGCAGAGCTGGCCAAGGAGGGGAATTTTTTTGTGGAGGCTACGGTTAACCTCAATACCCAGCGCTTGGCTGAAAGCTCCCTCAAGAATTTGATCAATGAGTCTGGGGATAGCCTGCGGATTAGCCAAGGGGCGATCGTTACCCTCGATACCCGCAATGGGGAGATCCTCAGCCTTGTGGGGGGCACAGATTTTTTGGCTAGCCAGTTTGATCGCGCCACCCAGGCCCAGCGGCAGCCCGGTTCTACCTTCAAGGTTTTTGCCTACCTAGCGGCCATGGAGCAGGGTATTTCCCCTTACAAAACCTATTCCTGTGCCCCGGTTAGTTTCATGGGTCAAAATTTCCGGGGTTGTGAACGGTCTGGTGCTAGCAGTATTAATATGTTTCAGGCCATGGCCCAATCGGAAAACTCGGTTTCTGTGAGGATTGCTGACCAAGCTGGCTTAGATAATGTAATCAACATGGCCCGACGCTTGGGAATTTCTTCGGAGTTACGGGCTACGGCGGGACTGGTGTTGGGCGAAAGTGAGGTGAGTTTGATTGATTTGACTGGGGCGTTTGGGGCGATCGCTAACCAAGGGCGACGCAACCGCCCCCACAGTATCCGCCGGGTGATTGACAGCAGTGATTGCCAGGATCGTAACAACTGGCAGACCTGTCGAGTGATCTACGACTATGTCCAGGATCCCAACCAGAATATCGTAGCTGTGGATGCAGGGATTGCCGCCACCATGACTGAGATGCTCCGGGGGGTAGTGACCAGCGGCACGGGCCGGGGGGCTGCGATCGGCCGGGGCGAAGCGGGCAAAACTGGCACCACCAATGACAACGTTGATCTGTGGTTTGTCGGCTACGTTCCCAGGGATAGCCTAGTGACAGGGATTTGGTTGGGCAATGACAACAATAACTCCACCAGGGGCAGCAGCGGCGTGGCAGCTCAACTCTGGGGGCAGTATATGGCTCAGGTCAGGTAACTAATGATTTTGGGCGATTTGGGGATTTGGGGGCTAGACAGGCTGCGTCAAATTCTGCACCAGTGATGGAGTCGGAACACAAGAATTGGTCAGGGCTAAATGCTAAGGTAATTTGCGGTAGATTAAGTAGGATTTTTGTAGAACAGCTATTGATAAATTGCATTTATGAGTAAAGGTTTTGGCAGCCAAGGGGCGATCGCAATCTATGAAAAAGGCCTAGAGTTGGTCAACCAAGGCAAGTATGAGGAGGCAATCAAAGCCTTTGACCAAGCTATTTCCCTGCGCCCTGATGTCTCGATTACCTGGGTCAGCCGGGGAGTAGCCCTAGAGCGGTTGGGGCGCTATCAGGAGGCTTTGGTTTCCCATGAACAGGCGATCGCTATTAACCCCAATGATTTTCTAGCTTGGTATAACAAAGGCATTCAACTCCAGGAGTTGCATCGCTATTCAGAGGCGATCGCCGCCCATCAAAAAGCTCTCCAACTCAAACCCAAAGATATTGATACCCTCTACAACCTGGGCCTAGAGCTAGAAAAAATCCAACACTGGAGTGAAGCCCTCCACGCCTACGAGCAGATTCTTCATCAAGACGGGGCTGATGCCTACACTTGGAACCGCAAGGGCGTGGTTCTGGATGCCTTGCATAAATATCCGGAGGCGATCGCTGCCCACCAGCAAGCCACCCGTCTGATGCCCAGCCTAGCTCAATTTTGGCATGACTTTGGCCTAAGCCTGAGCCACCAGGGCAGCTTCCAAGAAGCGATCGCCGCCTTTGATACTGTGATCGGCCTCGACCCCACGCACCAGCAAGCCTTGGCCGAGCGGCAACTGATCCAAAGCAAGTTAAATCCTCCCCCGACTCAACCAGCTACACCAATTATGCCCCCGGCCCAATATACCCAACCGTCTGTTCAATTGGCACCGCTCCCACAGGATCGGCCCCTGAGTATCGCCGGCCGGATTTTTCAATCTAGGCTGATGACCGGTACTGGCAAGTACCGCAGTACCGAAGAAACCCAGCAGAGTATCCAGGCCAGCGGCTGTGAGATTGTTACCGTAGCAGTCCGGCGCATCCAGGCCAACACCGACTGGCAGCAGGGCCTGACCCACGTCCTAGACTGGACAAAACTATGGATGCTCCCCAATACGGCTGGCTGCCAGACCGCTGAGGAGGCCGTTAGGGTAGCCCGCCTCGGCCGCGAGATGGCTAGAATTGTCGGTCAAGAAGACAATAACTTTGTCAAGCTGGAGGTCATCCCCGACAGCAAATACCTGTTGCCCGACCCGGTGGGTACCCTAGAAGCGGCTGAAATATTGGTTAAGGAGGGTTTTGCTGTCCTGCCCTACATCAATGCCGATCCGATTCTCGCAGAAAGGCTCCAGGCTATTGGTTGTGCTACGGTCATGCCCCTGGGTTCACCGATTGGCTCCGGGCGGGGAATCCGCAACGCAGACAATATTGCCATCATTATTGAGAATGCGATCGTCCCAGTCGTTATTGATGCGGGTATTGGTAGCCCCAGTGAAGCAGCCCAGGCCATGGAATTGGGGGCCGATGCAGTGCTAATTAATACAGCGATCGCCCAAGCTCAAAATCCAATGCTAATGGCCCAGGCCATGGCCATGGGTGTGATCGCTGGCCGGGCAGCTTATTTAGCCGGCAGAATTCCAGTGCGTGGACAAGCCCAGGCCAGCTCCCCGGTTACTGGTGTGGTCAGGTAACACACCTCCGGTGATTAAATTGCCACCAATACCGACAGCTCCCCTGGCCTAGAGACAGGGGAGCTTGAGAAATTAGTCGAAATTCTTTTATTTCCTCAGTAAGCAGGTGAGATTTACTTCCAACCCTTTTCAGCACTGTCTAAAACATAGTTAGCAACTTGGAGTATCTGTTCTTGGGAAAGCTTGCCGGCGAAGGCTGGCATGGCACCTTTACCCTTGGTAATTTGATTGACGATCGCTTCTTGGCTGTCCATACCGTACTTGACTAGGGCTGATTTTTGCAGAGACTTATCTGGCATGATGACGTTTTTGCCTCCGAGATGGCAGCCGGCACAATTGGTGCTAAAGAGTAACTTGCCTGCGGCTATTTCTTGATCGGCCATGGCAGGACTAACCATGCTTAGAAATAAAATTAGTAATGTACTTAGCCAAGCAAATAGTCTCCGGAAAATCCACATATCCTCTCCTAAATTAATTAGTCAGTTAATAATTAATTATTCAGCAACATACCCTGATCTAATTTGCCTGAGATTTTTGGATTGGGCAAAAGACAGCCTGTAGTTGCTGAGAAGTTCGCTCTAGGTAGCTGCGTTCTTAGTTCAAATTTTGAGTAGAAATTTGGGTTTACTCTCCTCCAGTCGGGACCGGGGTGTTAAAGAGGAGACAAGCGACAAAGGATAGGCAGTTTATAGATTTCTTCCTTTGATTTTGGCTAGAGCTTCAGCATCGAGAACCTCATTCTCGGCGTAGTAGCCAGCAGATTTCTTGGCTTCAATTTCCACCTGGGCATCGGCTGGAATCAGTTCTGGCGGAATGGGGATGCGCTTGGTGACCGTGATGCCGGAGTTGACGATCGCATTGTATTTCATATTGCTCATGGAAACTAAGCGGTCAATTTTGGTAATTCCTAGCCAGTGCAGTACATCCGGCATTAGCTCTTGGAATCGCATATCTTGCACCCCGGCTACGCATTCGGTGCGAGCAAAGTAGGCATCGGCACGATCGCCCCCCTCTTGGCGCTTGCGGGCATTGTAGACCAAAAACTTAGTCACTTCTCCTAGGGCACGACCTTCCTTACGGCAGTACACAATTACCCCTGCTCCCCCCTGCTGGGCCGAGATAATGCACTCTTCGATGCCGTGGACTAGGTAAGGACGACAGGTGCAAATATCTGAGCCAAACACATCGGAACCATTGCACTCGTCATGGACACGCACTGCCAAGGGCAAATCAGGATTAGGGATAGTATCAGGATTGCCGATGATGTAGACTGTGGTGCCGCCGATTGGGGGCAAAAATACCTGTAGGTCTGGGCGAGTTACCAATTCTGGGTACATGCCCCCGGTCTGCTCAAATAGGATGCGCCGCAACTCCCATTCTGGTACCTCTAGGCGCTGGGCTACCCCTGGTAGGTACCAAACCGGATCGATCGCTGCTTTGATCACCACTAGGTTGCCGTCTTCTTTTAAAATTTGCCCGTCAACTTGCAAGCGGTTGGCTGCCACTTCCTGCTTCAATTCTGGGATGTTGATGTGGGCTTTGGTAATGGCGATCGTCGGGAGAATATCATAATCCTGGGGATAACGGTTAGCAAACACCTCCGCAGCGATCGCCCCAAATGGGTCTAAAGAGACAATCTGGCTGGGATTAAACCAACTGGGATGGGGGCCAATCGAGACGACCGGTGAGGTATTGGTCAGGTCTGCCCGATGCTGGGGATCAAGGGTGCGATTAGCCACGGCCAAGGCCCGATAAACACTGTAGGAACCACCATGGGTGCCAATCACATTCCGGTGGGTTGTACTCCGCACCGAACCAATCACCGGCCCCCGGGCGATCGGCTCGCTGGCTCCCCAGGCGATCGGCACGACCTTCTGGGTGCCGATCCCATTGAGATGGGAAGTGAGAATGATGTGGTTGGGTCTAGGGCGTGGTTTGGTCACAAAATTAGGTTGTTTTGGGGATTTTAACTTCTACCAATTGATAACTAGCGAGTCTTGGATGACACATTGCAGGAAAATCTGTGTAGTAATCTATTATGACACTGCAAAAAGCTGACACACACCCCATGCCCGCATCTACCCTCTATGTGAATGCCAATGCTACTAACACCGGAGATGGTACGGCGACTAACCCCTACCGCACCCTTACCGCTGCCCTCCAACAATCCAAGTTGGGGACACTGATTTTTGTTGGGGCAGGCACCTACAGTAGTGGTGAAATCTTTCCCTTGGTTATCCCAGCCGGGGTTAGCCTCTTGGGGGATGTGCCCAGTCGGGGGCGGGGGATTGTGATTGTCGGGGGGGGTGACTTTAGCAGTGCCAGTTTTGGGCAACAAAATGCCACGATCTACCCCAAGGGCGGACAAATTCGCGGGCTGACCATTACTAACCCCAATCCCAAGGGCACAGGTATTTGGATTGAGGGCACAAACCCAATTTTGGTGGTCGGCAATACTTTCACTAATTCTGGGCGGGAGGGGATATTCGTAAGCGGCACTGCTAAGCCTGTAATTGCAGACAACTCTTTTATCAAAAACCAAGGCAGTGGTATTTCCTTTGGCAGAAATGCTAAGGGGGAAGTCCGCCGTAACTTGTTTCAGCAGACTGGCTACGGAATTGCCCTGAGCGATCGCACTGCCCCCTTGATTATTGATAATCAGTTTCGGCGTAATTTCGGTGGCATCTTCACTACCCGCCAAGCCATGCCAGTGCTGCGGCGCAACCTGATTGAAGCCAGTGGCGGCACGGGCCTGGTTGTACAGGAGTCTTCCCAGCCAGATCTGGGCAATGCCCAAGAGCCTGGTGAAAATCTATTTCGAGACAATCATCAAGCTGATATTCAGAACAATAGTAACCAAGCCCTAATATCTGGAGGCAACCAAGTCAACTCCACTAAAATTCGTGGCAATGTACAACTGGTAGCCATGGAAGTGGCCGCCTATGTGGGTACCTTGCCTTTTAGCGATATCGATAACCACTGGGCTATGGACTTTATCCGGGCCCTGACCCAGCGGCGGGTAATCAGCGGGTTTCCCGATGGTTCATTTCGCCCCGATGATTACCTAAACCGGGCCCAGTATGCAGCTTTAATTGCCAAAGGGTTTGAATGCCCGCCCCGGCGCAGTCTGATCCAATTCCGCGATCTGGTGCCTAATTTTTGGGCCACAGGCGCGATCGCTAAGGCCTCGCAGGCGGGGTTTTTGTCTGGGTTTCCCGATGGTACATTTCGCCCCGACCAGTACCTCACCAAGGTGCAGGCGGTCGTTTCCCTGGTTAATGGCTTGGGTTTACAGGGCGGTTACCCAGAGGAAATCTCGATCTACAGCGATCGCAGTGAAATTCCCAGCTATGCCACCAATGCGATCGCCACCGCCACCAAACTTGGGCTAATCGCCAACTACCCCCACCCCAATCAACTAGAGCCAATGCGCCCAGCCAGTCGCGCCGAAGTGACAATCTTGATATACAACTGCCTCGCCATCCAGGGCAAAGTACCCCAGATCAACTCACCTTACCTAGTGAATGCCGGGGCACTGCCTTAATTTTGCCTTTACTAGCCCTAACCCCTAGGAGACTGGGCGGGGCTGGGGGGCGCAGCCGGGCTAGCTGGAGCCACGGGGCTGGGGGATGCGGCCGGGCTAGCTGGAGCCACGGGGCTGGGGGATGTGGCCGGGCTAGCTGGAGCCACGGGGCTGGGGGATGCGGCCGGGCTAGCTGGAGCCACGGGGCTGGGGGATGCGGCCGGGCTAGCTGGAGCCACGGGACTGGGGGATGCAGCCGGGCTGGCTGGGGCTGTCACTGGTGCAGGGGTGGTCTTCTCTCCGAGAATGCTAGGATCCCCTGTATCGAATACCCCAGCAATACAAGCAATCATCATTGTGGCCAGGGTGCCGACAAAAAGAGATTTCCAGCCCAGTTCAGAAATGTCTCTGCGGCGTTCTGGGATCAGCGCACTGGTGCCGCCTACAAAAATCCCCACCGATGCCAAGTGAGCAAATCCAGATAGAGCATAGCTAACAATTAATACCGAGCGGGAACTCAAGCCCTGCTTGGCGGCTTCGGCTAGGTCTCGATAAGGTGGAATTGCTGTTTCCAATAACCGACGACCAATCAAAACTGAATCCTGAAACGATTCGTTAAAGGGAACGCCAGTAAGCAAGGTGAGGGGGTAAAACAAAACCCCAGCGATATTGGCCAGGGTGAATACTTTGAAAAAGCGGCCAATTTCAGTAACGATCGGCACACCAGATTTATCCAGATTCGCTAAGGCTCCAAAGATTTGATTAATCAAAGACACACCACCAACGATCAAGATCAACACCGCTGCGATCGACACAGCCATCTTGAC
>Ga0272446_1000496_pt1 | contig 62186 bp, 49 predicted proteins | sample YNPCB0061_FD_194587 | JGI IMG/M metagenome (GOLD analysis project Ga0272446, IMG submission 194587) | Hot spring microbial mat communities from Yellowstone National Park, WY, United States - YNP-CB-006-1 | ecosystem: Environmental > Aquatic > Thermal springs > Hot (42-90C) > Sediment | place...
CGCACCGAGACTCGCCCCGCCCCGTGGGACGGGCCGGCGGCCGTCAAACGCGTGTACCTGGGGATGCGCCCGTCCTGGCCCCGCCCCGACGTTGATCTGAAGCAGGACATCGCCGCGATCGAGACGCGGTTGCAAGAGCTCGAACGGCGTTATCCCGGGCAGATCCGCTTCACCGGCGGCGAACACATCAAGGACGCCGCCGAAATGAGCGCCTGGCTGGCCGGCGCCGGCGACGCCGACGTGGTGCTGGCGTTCAACATGGTCACCATTGTGTTCCCCATGCTGCGCCGGCTGGTGGAAAGCGGCAAGCCCGCCGTGATGTTCTCCGTCCCTTACCAAGGCCACGACTGGAGCCACGCCGCCGCGTACGCGCAGAAAGGCGCCAAGCTTGAACTGATCGCCAGCAGCGATTTCACTGCGCTCGACGAATACGTCCCGTTGTTCCGAACGATTCACCATCTGCGCCACAGCAAGGTGCTGCTGGTCTCACCGCCCAAGAACCATCCCCGCGGCGAGGGCTACACTGAGCAGTTCGGCACCTCGTTCGCCTATCCGACCTACCAGGAGCTCAAGTCAGCCTTTGAAGCCGTAGACCCGCACCAAGCCGCGCGTCTGGCCGACGAATTCATCCGCGCCGCCGCCAAGGTGGTGGAGCCCACGCGCGGGGAGATCATCGATTCGATGAAGCTGTACCTGGGCATTCACGACGTGCTGCAACGCGAGCGCGCCAACGCCATCGCCATCGACTGCCTAGGCGGCTTCGGCCGCAAGGAGTTGCCAGCGTATCCGTGCGTGGCCTTCTCCAAGCTCAATGACGCCGGCTTGTACGGGGTCTGCGAGTGCGATCTGGAATCCACCATGACGCAGTTGCTGATCACGTCGTTTTCCCGGCGGCCGGGCTTTGTCTCCGACCCGGTGTTCGACGCCAGCCGCAACGAGGTGATTCATGCGCATTGCGTTGCGGCGACCCGGATGCAGGGCCTGGAGACGCCGCCGTGCCCCTATCTGGTCCGGTCGCACCTGGAGGATCATAAGGGCGTTTCGATGCAGGTGCTAACGCCCCCGGGCGAACCGGTGACGGTGGCGAAGTTCACCAGCCCCCGGGAACTGCTGCTTTCCACCGGCGAGGCGCTGGGCAACGTCGACAACGAGCGCGGGTGCCGCACTAAGATCCGGACCAAGGTGCAGGATGCCCGCAAGCTGCTGTCGCAGTGGGCGTCCAACCTCGATCCGACGGCAGGCACGCGGGACCTGCTGCATCGCGTGGTCTTCTATGGAGATTACTCGACGCAGGTCGAGAAGCTGGCGCAACTCACCGGCTTCCGGATCGTTCGCGAAGGGTAGGGTCAGGAAACTTCGAGCAGAACCCAGCCGGGTAGCGTGGCAGGCTGACCGCCTTCGAAAACGATGCGGCGAGTCTTCGGGAACGGCAGGCCGCTGGCCACGGCGCGGGCGTAAAACGGGACCTTGCCGAGCAAGGCGCGGTATTCGGCGGCGTCTTTTTCAATCCAGGCGGTCTTGCCGAACAGGCTGCCGCCCCAACCGAGCGGCAGCACGCAGGCCTGCTCGGGATGCAGGCTGGCCAACCGGTCTTCGAGGGCGGCGACGGCGGCCCGCACCTGCTCCAGGCCGGTCGCTTCCGCGTACTGCTTGTGCAACCGCAGCACCGCGCCCGCGTACTGATTCACGGCCTGGAAGATTTTGCCCCGGGCGTTGGCGCTGCGTTCCTGCCAGGCGCCCTGAAAGACCGCGCCGGGGACGGCCATTTCCGCAAACCACGGAGTGGATTCCTCGATGCGGCGCGAGTCCACCGCCCCGCGCGGGCTTTGCTTCCAGCCGAGCGTCCATTGGTCGCCGCGCGCGGCGGTCACCGTGGCCAGCCGCAGCAGGTACACCTTGAAGGGCGAAGCATCCACGGGCGCGGAGTCGCCGGCCCGCACGAAACGCATCCGGCTGTTGCCGGCGCGGCCCAGGACCTCGTCCTCCACGGCTTCGGCCGGGTGCCGGGGCAACCGGTCGCTCGCGAACCGCTCCGCCACAGTCTTGAGCAGACCTTCCCGCAAAGACGCGAACAACACACCGGTGCGCAACGCGCCCTTCAGCGCGCTGGCCGGCAGGTAGGGGCCATGCAGTCCGCGGGCAAACGTCGGGATGTGAACGCTGTCTCCGGTGGCGCGATCCCAATACCTGGAACAGGAAGGATGCTCGAAAGGGATCCGCCGGTCAGCGAAGTTCTGTGCGAATCCGCCCCACGAGGCAAAATCGAGCTTGTCGGCTTTTCTCAGTTGCGACAGATAACCTTCCAGCCGCGGCCCCTTGGCGAGCAGCTTGAAGATCCGGTGCTGGTCGAGCACGTTCACCTGGTCTTTCCAGACCATGTAGTCGATCGGCGAAAGCCGGTGGCCGTCACCGACCAACAGGGGCGTCAGGCAGGTGACGCGGTAGGTCATGCCACCTCCTCGGCGGGCGGCAGTTCCACCGGGACAACCGCGGGGACGAAGGGTTGCGCCAGGATCGGCACGGCGACCGCGAAGCCCGCCCGGTAAACCGGATGGGGGACGCCGTCCGGGGCCACGTTGGAAGCGCGTCCGCGCGGGGGGAGCGCCGCCACCAGCACGGAACCTTCGGCGACCATGTTCTGGAGTTTTTTCAGCACGCCGTGCGCCAGGGGACTTTCCACGCGTCCGCCGCGCGCCACCACCGAGTAGAGTCCCGCGTCCCAGCGCACCGGCTCGCCGGAAGCGGGAATGTAGAGCGACAGCAACCAGTAGCTCCTCTCGGCGGGGGCACCCCCCGGCGCGGTCTCAGCGGCCTCCAGCAACTGCGAAGCGCGGGGGAGCAGCATCGGCGCGAGCACGCCCTCCACCACCTCGGCGATCTCAAAACGGCCCCATCCCCGGGAACGCTCGCCGCCGACGCCCGAATCTGCGAGATAGCGCAAAGCCGTTTGGAGCGGCTCCCACCAGCGGCTCCGCGCCTCTTCGTTCGCAAACACGATGGCGAACCAGAAGCCGCTGCCCGCGGCGAATTCCAGGCACGCGGCGGCGTGGGGCTCGAGGCCGGCCCCGGCCCGGTCCACGGCGGCGGCGGTGCGGACCGCGAGGCGATAGGGCCCGTACTGGCCGAGCGGGACCAGACATTCGCTGGCGCCATCCACGCCCCATAACGCTTCATCCAAGGACCCGCCGGACAACAGGGCGTCCACCACGTCCAGCGGCACAAAGCGCGCGCCTTTCCAGCGCACCCTGGCGGACAGCGAGGGCGGCGGCCAGATCGAGCGCGGCGGCGGCACATAGATCAGGTCGTTGACGAAAGGGAAACAGGACGAGAAACAGACTTCGGGGGCGGGGGCCTGCGCGGTGGCCGCCAGCCAATCGTCCAACTGGCCCAGGCGCAGGAAGGCGAGGGTCACCGCCGAATACAGCGCGTCGCTTCGGTAGTGAAGACCGACGCGGTCGCGGGCGCCGGAATCGGTTCCGATCCGCCACGCGCCGGTGGGACGGATTTTGACGACCGCTGCCGAATTCATTCCTGAATGTAGGCGGAACCGGAATCCCGCAACCAGGCCTGCACCGTGGCCAGGTCCGGCCCGGCCACCAATTCCTTCTCCGGCGAAGCACCCGCGTAGAATGCGCGGTTCCGCCAGGTCAGCCGCAGATTGGCGAAGCGCACGCGCCCGCTGCCGCGGGACCCGCCGCCGCCCAGCGCGTCGTCTTCCAGCAGGCGCATTCCCTCGATGACCAGCGCGAACAGCGGGGCGTCCTCTTCGCACAAAACGTCCATCGCCATCCGCACCAGAAAGCGGGCCCCGGCCGGGACGCGTTCCAGCGTCCGGGGGTTGGCCTGCGAGGTGATGCGGTCAATCGCGTTTTCGCTTTTCACCTCGGTCAGTTCGTCATCCAGGTTCTCCCGCATCTGCGGCGTGATGCTCTCGGGATCCAGCGGAGCATCGTAAACGGAGAGGCGGGCCGGGGTGGCGGCGTTCGATTCAATCGGCTCGCCGGATACCCTTTCCATGCGCCCGGGATTCCGCCCGAAAAGCAGGCAGATCTCGTCGTCGGGACGGTCGCTCTGATGGATGCGGACCTCCTGCCCCTTGCGTTTGGACAGGTAGACCAGTTCGGCTGGCGTGGTCAGCCCGTGGGCGTGCTCGAGCAGCGAGCGCAGTTTGCCGCGCAAGGAACTGCCCGGCACATAGGGGCGTCCGAAAGCGTCTTTGATCACCGGGTTATCGGATCCGCCGATCTCCAGGGACCCCTTGCCGGCGCCCACATGCAAGCCGGTCTCGCAGTGCAGTTCCCCTTCGAGAATCAGTTTTCCAATCAATCTGAGCTGAGTTTGCGTCGTATGCGCGCTCATGGAAGAATTCCTCGCTTCGGAGAAGGCGGCGGATCCTGACGCCAGCCTTCGCATCCCGCCGCCCGGCTACTCGTTATAGGCGATGATGGCTTCAAACAGGTCCTTGAAGCGCTCGTAGCCGCGCGGGTCGTTCTTGCGCGTCACTTGCAGCAGGAGTTTCTCGAGCTGGTCGAGGCTGCGCAGGGAGTGGCGCGCGATGGTGTAGGCCAGCCGGGCGCGGAGCATAACGAAGCCATGCTGCCGTTCGGCCTCGGGGATCCGGCAGGCCCGGCGGACGGCGTTATAGAACCGCCGCAACTGGCTCTTGGTGCCCGAGTCCATATCGCGCATCCGGCTGACGATCGCATGCGCCTGGTTGTCCAGATACAGGCTGTCGGCGATCAGTTTGTCCAAATCAATTTCGGGCGGCCCTTCCGGGCGGCGATCCCGCCGATCGCGGTCCCCCCGCTCCCGGTCGCGGTCGCGGGGATAGCCGCCCCCGGAATTCGGCTCGCGAGGGGGTTTCGCTCTTCTCTCTTGATCGGCCATATGGAATCCTGAACTAACTTCCGGTTTCGTTCACCAGCCGCGCCCATTCCAACGCCACCAGTCCCGACGGGCGGAGCTTGATATGGGTGGAACGCCGCCCGGCCAGTTCGCCGGAAAGATGGGTGCGTAATTTCTGAAACTCGCGTTCGCGGCCGCCGCCGAGAATCACGTGGAGGCGGCGCTGAAACCGCCAGACGCGCTCCACCGCGGTTTCGGCGGGCCGCGATCCCGCCGCCGCGATCTTGCCGTAAAGACTCAACAACTCGGGCAGGACATGGCGGGAGGCGCGCTGGTCCGCAATCATCCGCGTGACCGCGTCTTTCAATTCCGCGGCGTCGGCCAGTTGCTTCCACTCGAGCACGCGGCCCAACAAGTAAATGCAGTCCTTATCGGCCGCCTTGGCCTGCGCCAGCAGCCGGCCCGCTTCCTCGTAGACCGCCGCCAACGAAACCTGGTGGGGCTCGGCGACGGCCAGCGCCATCGAGATCGTCTTACCCTCGGGGCCGGGATAATCTTTCAAGTTTTCTTCGCTGAAGCGGTGAAACAAGCGCTGCATTTCCCGGGCCAGCATGACCAGCGCATCCCAAGCGCCATACACCGCGAAATCGTCCCCGCCCGAGTAGAGGATGGTCACGTTCCGCCAGAACTCCGGCAGCGAACAGAGCACCTCCAGCTCGCCGGCGAAGAACTGCTTGTAGAGCACGGACAGGGGAACATATTCTTCGATGCTGTGCACCCGGCGCAGGCGGAACTCAAAATCGTCGGCGTCGCCGCGCAGCACCCCCCACAGGGGACGCCCGGTGGCGCGGCGCGCCAAAGCCGCGACGTCCGCGGCGGCGCCCGGGTCGTCGCCCGGCGCGGCGTGGCGGGCGATCGTGATCCCGTCCGCCGAGATATTCGCGGTCAGCCGCCAGGAATGTTTGCCCTCGCCCGGAACCACTTGCCCCGGCGACTCCGGAGACCAACCCACCACCGGAGTCTCGCGGATCCGCGCCCCGAGTTGCCCGGCGAAATAGCTTCGCGTATCCGCGGGCGCGGGTGGTTCATACGGGGTAAAGCAATCCTCGGGAGATCCCGCCAGCGGGCGGCCGGTCCACCGCTCCAGTTGCTCGTGCAAGCGTTTGCGGACGGCGGTCCAGTCGCCGAGATTCTCCGTCGCCGCCCAGCAAAGGCGGAGACGCCCTCCGCTCAATCGCTCGATGTCGGCCGCGGCTTCCCGCAGAAACGCAAACGCCGCCTCGCGCGAAGCATCCGGCAAAACCAGCAGGAACTGCCCCCCGCCGCTGGAACCCAGCAAGATCCGGGCCAGACCCAATTCGGCGAGCAGGGCGCGCGGCAGGACCTCGCTCAATAGCGTGATCCATTGGGCTCGGCCCACGACGACCGGTTCGTCACTTTCTCCCTCGGCAAGTCCGGTAGGAGAGGTAAGGAACTCTTCAATCCCCAGCAACTTGCCTTTCAGCAGAATCTGTTCTGACATCGAGAGAAACGCCCGGAAACGCGGAAGCCATTAGTCTACCAAGCGCTAGGGACCGAGTCAAAAGGGGTTCCGCCACAGCAGAAACCTCGCCGCCGCAATTCGACGGGCAAGCCCAAAATAGGAACGGATGCACGCCTTTTCCACACGGGAGACTTTGCTGGCGTAGGCGAGGTCAGCAAGCACGGCCGCTCGACAAACAGAGCGGCAACGTCAGTCGAACACCACGGTCTTGTTGGCGTAACAAAGGATGCGGTGTTCCAGGTGCCAGCGCACGGCACGCGACAGGACCATGCGCTCGAGGTCGCGGCCCTTCTGGATCAGGTCTTCCAGGCGGTCGCGGTGGGAGATGCGCGTCACGTCCTGTTCAATGATGGGACCGTCGTCAAGTACCTCCGTGACATAGTGGCTGGTGGCGCCGATCAGCTTGACGCCGCGCGCATAGGCCGCATGATACGGCCGCGCGCCGCTGAAGGCCGGCAGGAACGAGTGGTGCACATTGATGATGGACTGCGGGTAGGCGGCGACAAAGCGCGGCGAGAGCACTTGCATGTAGCGGGCCAGCACCACCAGGTCCACGTCGTGCGCGGCCAGCAAGGCGAGTTGCTCGGTCTCCGCGGTTTCCTTGCGGGCGGGGTCTACCGCGATGTGGTGAAACGGAACCTCATAGAAGCGCGCGAGAGGTTCCGCGTCCGGGTGGTTACTCACGATCAACTCCAGCGCGCACGGCAACTCCCCCGTCTGATGGCGATGCAGCAGATCGGTGAGGCAGTGCAGGTAGCGGGACACAAACAGCGCCACGCGGGCCGGCCGGGACGAGTGCTCCACCCGCCAGCGCATGCCGAACTCGCGCGCCAGGGGAGCGAAGGCCGCCGTGAACTCGTCCAGGCCCAGCGCGAAATCGTCGAGCGCCCATTCGACGCGCATGAAAAACAGCCCCAGCCCGTCGTCGCGGTGCTGGTCGGCGTGGATAATGTTGGCGTTGTGCCCGTAGAGAAAGTTGGCCACCGAGGCCACGATACCTTTGCGGTCCGGGCAGTCGAGCAGAAGGATGGCGGTGTTCATCGCAAGTCAACCCGCTTTTCGGCAGTGTGCCACAGCAGCCCCGGGGTGCGCGACAATCTCTACGTGTCCGGACCGCAACCCGGTCCGGGAGGCAACCATGACATTCCGCCTACTCCTCCTCCTATGTTTGGCGGGAACGGTGGCGTCGGCGCAGACCGGCCGCCTGACCCTGTCCGATATTTTCTCTTTCGAGACCGCATCCGACCCGCAGATTTCGCCCGATGGGCGGCGGGTGGTTTACGTCCGGCAGTACGCGGACGTGATGACCGACAAGCGGTACTCGAATCTGTGGGTGTTGAACCGCGACGGCAGCGGGCATCGCGCACTGACCAGCGGCCTGGCGGCGGATACCGCGCCGCGCTGGTCGCCGGACGGGACGCAACTGTTGTACCTGTCCGACCGTGGCGGCGCCCGCCAGATTTACCGGCTTTGGCTGGACACTGGGGTGAGCGCGCGGGTAACTGAGTCGGCCACGCCGCCCTCGGGCGCCGCCTGGTCGCCCGACGGGAGGTGGATTTCGTTCACCGCCCTGGTCCCCGAGGAAGCGCCGCAACTGGCAGCGTTGCCGAAAGCCCCGGAAGGCGCCAAGTGGGCCAGTCCCGCCAGGGTGATCGACCGGCTGGTCTACCGTTTCGACGGCGCCGGATACCTGAAGCCGGGTTACACGCACTTGTTTGTCGTGCCCGCCGAGGGCGGGACGGCGCGGCAGATTTCTCACGGCAAGTTCGACCACGCCGGCCCCATCGTGCGGGCCAGCGAGCCGGTGTGGACGCCGGACGGCGCGGCCCTTGTGCTCTCGACCAACCGGCATCCGGACTGGGAGCGCACGCCGTTGAACACCGAGGTCTACGAGTTCCGCGCCGCCGACGGCGCCGTCCGCCCGCTGACCTCCCGCGATGGTCCCGACGGCAACGCCGTGGTCTCCCCGGACGGAACGAAAATCGCCTACACGGGGTTCGACGACCGGCGCCAGGGCTACCAGGTGACGCGGCTCTACGTGATGAACCGCGACGGCAGCGGCGCCCGGGTCCTGACCGCCAGCCTCGACCGCGACGTCAACCAGCCGCGCTGGTCCGCCGATTCCCAAGGGATTTACTTCCTGTCGGACGACCGCGGCAACACCGGCATTTCCTATTGCGGACTGGACGGAAAGATCCGGCGCGTGGCGCGCGACTCCGGCAGTGGCGTTTTCGCCTCGGGCGGCGGGTCGTTCAGCGTCGCCCGGGACGGCGCCGTCGCCTACACGTATTCCCGGCCGGACCGGCCGGCGGATGTCGCCGTGGCGCGGGAGGGAGCGCCCGTCGAGGTGCTGACCGCGCTCAACGCCGACCTGTTCGCCGGCAAAACGCTGGCCGCCTGCGAGGAGATCTGGTACAAGTCCGCCAAGGATCAGCGCGACATCCACGGCTGGATTTTGAAGCCGCCCGGGTTCGACCCCGCCAAAAAATACCCGCTGATTCTCGAAATCCACGGCGGGCCGTTCGCCAACTACGGCGACCGCTTCGACCTGGAAAAGCAGTTGATGGCGGCGGCCGGCTACGTGGTGCTCTACACCAACCCGCGGGGCAGCACCAGCTACGGCGAGCAGTTCGGCAACCTGATCCACCACGCGTATCCCGGCGATGACTTTTACGACCTCAACGCGGGGGTGGACGCGATGCTTGCCAAGGGCTACATCGACCCCGAGCGGCTGTATGTAACCGGAGGCAGCGGCGGCGGCGTGCTCACCTGCTGGATGATCGGCCGCACCACGCGCTTCCGCGCGGCGGTGACGGTGTATCCGGTAGTGAACTGGTACAGCTTCATCTTGACCTCGGACATCGGCAACTGGACCAACCAGTATTGGTTCCCGGGACTGCCCTGGGATCACGCGGCGCATTACGAACAGCGGTCGCTGCTGTCGGTGGTGAAGAATGTCAAAACGCCCACCATGGTGCTGACGGGCGAAGCCGATTACCGGACGCCGATGTCCGATTCCGAGCAGTATTACCAGGCGTTGAAGCTGCTGGGCGTGGAGGCGGCGCTGGTGCGCCTGCCCGATGAGCCGCACGGGGCGCGGGTGCGGCCCAGCCATCACGTCAGCAAAGTGGGCCACATCATCGGCTGGTTCGACCGCCACCGGCCGGGGCCGGCGGAGCGGCGCTGACCGCGGCCATCGCCTCTTCCAGATACCGGTTGACTTCGCCAGGGTGCGTGAACGTGATCAGGTGCCGGGCGCCCGCCAGCAAGCGGTCGGGATGGCCAGGATGCGGGGGAATCACCCAATCCGCCGCGCCGTGGATCTGGTAGATGGGCGCGCCCAACGCCCGGGCGTCGGCCTCGGTGAAACGCCAGGCGGAGGCGGCCTGCGCGCCCCACCGCAGCATGCCGATGTCCGCTTCGGCTGCCATTCGCGCGAGCATCCGGCGCGCCTCCGGATCCAGGCCTTCGCGGAGGTTGAACAGTCCTGCCAGCCGGCGCAATCCAAACCGAACCAGAGCGTGCGGCAACCGCCGGCCCCACGCCTGCTGTTGCCGGAAGCGGGGCGGGATGGAATCCGAGGTGCGGGAGGAGGCGATCAGGACGACCGCGGCCGGCTTGACCTTTGCGGCGCGGGTCATCTCAAGCGCTACTTGTCCTCCAAAGGACATCCCGCCCAGCACGAACGGCGGCGCGAGCACGCCTTGGCCCTCCAGCAGCGGGGCCCAGCGCGCCGCATAAGCGGGGAGGTCCTCACCTTCCCGCGGCCGAAGCAGGGCGGGAGTCACCAGGCGCTCGCCAAAGTGCGCCTGCTGGCGGAAGAATAAGCGGGCATCCGCGCCCAAGCCGGGAAACAGAATCAGGCGGGAACCAGGGGCAGACATCAAGAAGCGAGATGCCGCGGTTCCCGCGTTGGATGGAATTGTTCGCCGCGCCCCGAGATCTCAGCGTCCGGCGAGCACCCGGTAGGCCCGGCGAGCCACAATGCGCTCTTCGTCCGTCGCCAGGGTGACCACCGCCACGCGGGCGCCGGCGGAGGAGACTACCCGGTCCCCCGCGCCGCGCTCATTGGCGGCAGGGTCCAACTCCACACCCAGGAATTCCAGGCCCGCACAGCAGGCCGCGCGCAGCCGGGCCGAATTTTCGCCGATACCGCCGGTGAAGGCGACAGCGTCCAGACCGCCCATCGCCGCCGCATACGCGCCAATGGTCTTGCGAACCCCGTAGGAAAACACGGCCAGCGCCAGGCGGGCGTCCGGCGTATCGGCCGCTTCCAGGTCGCGCACGTCGCCGCCGGCAATACCCGACAGGCCCGCCAACCCCCCGCCTTTCGCCAGTTGCTCGCTGACCTCGGGGGGACCCCATCCCTCCCGCTGCATCATGAACAGCACCGCGAAGACATCCAGATCGCCGTGCCGGGTGGCGTTCTCGAGGCCCGATTGCGGCGAGAAGCCCATCGTGGTGTCGACGCTCCGGCCCCGCTCGATGGCGCACACCGAGGAACTGCCGCCCAGGTGGCAACTGACGATCCGCAACTGGTCCGCCGCGCGGCCGAGCAGTTCGGGTACGCGGCCCGCCACGAATTGGTGCGAAGCTCCGTGAAAACCATAGCGCGCGACGCCGCGTTCGCGCCAGGAGCGCGGTACGCCATACTCGCGCGCGTAGTCCGGCATGGTGGCGTGGAATTCGGTTTCAAACGCCGCCACCAGAGGGACGCCGGGCATGGCGTCCCGGAACGCGCGCATGCCGGCCAGGTAGATCGCGTTGTGCACGGGCGCGGCGGGCAGGAACTCCTCCATCGCCCGAAAGAGTTCTTCGTCGGCGAGGAAAGTGCCGCGATACCGCGGTCCGCCGTGGACGGCTTTGAACGCCACGGCGTCAATCCGGGCATCGCCCGTCTGGATTTGTTGGATCGCGGTGGCGTAGTCGGTGACCCGTTCCAGCCTGCCTTTCGCCAGCGTCCGTTCCGCCGGCATTTCCAAAAGCTGATACTTGAGAGAAGTCGACCCGAGGTTCGGTACCAGAATGTTCATTTACTTTCCCGCGCGGATCAGCGCCACGTTCTTGGTCGCGGTGGGCTGAAACGGGCTCTTGATTTTCGCGCACTGTTCGTTATAGGCGAGCGCCGCTTTGCGGTTCCCCATTTGATAGTTCGCCAGCCCCAGGTAGAACAGCACGGCGGCTTTCAACTGGTCGTTGGCCTCCACGGAAGGAAGCGCAGCGCGGAGCGCTTCGTCGGCCTGCTTGAGCTTCTTCTGATTGAAGTAGGTGGTCCCGATAAGAAAGTGCGCCAGTCCGGAAAGCGACAACTTCTTGTTGGTCCAGGCGGCGTCGTCCATGCCTTCCGGTTTTGGCTTGGTGTTCACCAACTCAACGACCTTTTGGGAATAGGCGATCACTTTGTCCGGTTCTTTTTTCTGCTGCATGTATTGATCGGCGAGGAAAATCAGGATGTCCTCGCTGGACTGGTCCGTGGCGGCCACGCGTTCGGCCGTGGCCAGGGCCGCGGCCTGGTTATTCAACTGGCGGTGGGCGTTGAATTCGAATTCCGCGGTCTTGGGCAGGTACTGGCTGTCAGGCTTCAATTGCCGGAGACCGTCGATGAGAGCCAGCCGCGGGGTGGGATCCGCCGTTTGCAAGATCTGCGCGAACAGCGCGTACTCGGCGTAATGGTCCACCTGCTTGGCGAAATCGACGCGCGCCTTCCAGTCCTCGTCCTCAACATCCTCCGGCTGGGGGCCGGCGGCGACCGCGCGAGCCAGCCTGGACGACTCCTGGGCCCACTTCAGCACCAGCGCCGGGTCCTTCTTGCCCTCGCTGGCCTTCAGCGTCAGGTGCGCGGCCGCCAGGTCCTTCGGGTCCTTCGCCAGGATCGCCTCGCCGGCGGCCAACGCCTGGTCAAATGCATTCGCCTTCAGGTAAAGGTCCAGAAGTTGGGAACGCACCCAGAGGACCGCGTCGTGCTCGGCGTGCTTTGTCACAAACTGCTCATACAGTTCGGTTTTCTTGGCCGGGTCCTCGGCCTGCGCGGCTTCCTGCAAAAGCTGGCCTTCCGGGGTTTCCGCATTGACCACGGCGAGCTTCTGCTGCGCCGGGGCCGGCAGCCAGAGGACCAGGGCAAAGAAAGCGATCATCGGTGCTATCTTCATCGGGGCGCTCCGTTCGATGAGGGATCTTACCACACGCCCGCCGCGGCTGGATAGCAACCGCCGCGCCGCCGCGCCGGCTGAAGGAAACCATCCGCGCGGCTCTTCATTTCATGTGGGAGCGGGCCCGGTCGACCAGCAGAATCCACCACACGGAGAGCGCGCTGTAGCCAAGGACCAGCTTCCACGGAAAAGTCCGGTCGGTGAACGCGAGACCCAGCGCATAAAGCGCCGCGGCGCCCGCGAAGCAGAACAGTCCGGCCCCGAGCACGATGGCGATGACCAGGCCAAACCAGGTGCCGGCAACGAACTGGAAAGGCGAGACAGGTTTGCTTCCCACGGGGGCGGCGCTGCCGGCTTGATGAAGATGCGCTGCGACGGCCGCGGCCAACTCTTCGACATCAGGACGAAAGCCGTGGACTTGCAAACTGCGCCGCCGCGCCTGGATCACCAGCGCGGCGTCTTCGGGCGCGTTGGCGACCGACAACACCTGCGCGCGGCGCACGTCGCGCCAGGGCAGGAAGGTCGACAGCCCGGGAATGAGATGGACCGAGCGCATCACCTGGAATCGCAGACCCTCAGACTCGACGGTGACGACGACCGGCACCCGGGAGAGCCACGCCCCGGCGAGGACGCCGGCGATGTACAGGGCGGCGACGCCCACCACCACCGTGGCGTCGCTCAGCGGGGTGAACTCCAGCCCGGCAAAAATGAGCGGCAGCGCCAGCGCCGCTCCGATCAACAGCGCGGCGGGAAGCGCGGTGGGATGCTCGTAATGGAACGGGCAGAGGAAGGGCATGCTGCGAGGATACCAATCGAAGGAGGGACGCCGCCGAAGCCGCGCCGGGGCAGAGCCGCTCAGTCCGCACCGGAGGACCCGACGGCGGGTTCGCTGAGTTTAGGCGGCGCACTTTTGCCGGAAGCGTCCTCCGCCCGGCGTCGCCGCTGTGTCTCCAGTTCGGCCAGATGCCGGCCCAGCGCGGCGACTTGCGGGTCGGGCGCGAAGCTGGGCAGCAAGTGTCCGGCGCGGGAGCGCAACTCCCGCGAGATCACCTGCGAGAACATGGCGAGGCCCAGCGGGGGATGGGCGTCTTCATGACGGAACCAGCAATCCACCCATTCCCCCTCGCGGACCGGAATCCGCAATTGCGAGAGGGGCTGCCCGGAAGTCTCAGGATCGCCGAAGGTTTCTCCCGCCAGATGCAGCCGCACCTGGACGACGCCCAAAGCCGGGGCCGCCTGGCGCAGCGCTTGCCAGCACTCGAAGGGAGTGCGGGCGGCGCGGATCGCTTCGCGCAGTTGCGCGAGATGAATCTGCTCGGTCAGGAGGCGGCGCAAGGCGCCCCCCCAAAGCACGTGGCGCGCTGCGTCGAATTCGATGTAGCCCAGCTTGCGAACTCCCCACCAGGCGCCCAGGCAGAAGATCACCAGAATGAGGCCGGAGAAGCGGTTGCCGGCCAGGCTGGCCAGCAGCGACAACGCGGCGCCGATTCCGCAAAGGGCGTACAGCACCAGGGCGACCCGGCGCGGCGAGAGGCCGCGATCCAGCAGGCGGTGATGGATGTGTCCGCGGTCCGCCGCGAAGATCGGCCGCCCCCGGAGAAAGCGCCGGCAAATCGCCAGCAGAACGTCCAGGATGGGAATCGCCAGCGCCATCAGCGGGGCGGTCATCCCGAGCGCGGTGGCCGACTTCTGGCTCCAGAGCGCCCCGTAACAGCCGAGCAGAAAGCCGATCAGCAGCGAGCCGGAATCGCCCAGAAAAATCGAAGCGGGGTTGAAGTTGTAGCGCAAAAACGCCAGCAGCGCGCCAGCCAGCGGCGCCGTGGCTAACGCGAGAGAAAAGCTGCCGTGCAGAAGCGCCGCCGCCAGCATGGTCAGCGTGGCGAAAAACCCGATGCCGGCGGCCAGTCCGTCAATTCCATCGATGAGATTGAAGGCGTTGGCGCAGCCAGCCAGCCAGATCAAAGTGAGCGGCAGGCTGAGCCAGTCGGGCAACGCCCATCCGGCCACCGAACTCACCTGCACCCCGCCTGCCCAGGCTAGGAGCGCCGCGGCGATTTGTCCCCCCAGCTTCTGCCAGGGACGCACGTTCCACAAGTCGTCGCATAGGCCCGTCGCAAAAACCACGCACGCCGCCGGCAGTAGCCGCAAAACGTTGGAAAGGTGCTCGCCCACGATCGCCCCGCCGGACAGAGGCGTAGCCAGCAAGAGCCCGAACGCGCCGACGTAGGCAATCGCCAGTGGTAGGCCTCCGACCCGCGGCACCGGGCGGGCGTGGAGCTTGCGCACCCGGTCCGGCTGGTCCACCAGGCCGAGCCGGAGAAAGCCCAGCCGAAACACCGGCGTCAGCGCCAGGCAGAGCAGGAAAGCGACTGCCGAGAGGAAAAACAGGGAGAGCATGGGGTCACCTGACCGCTGGTTGGTGCCGTTGGTGTGTCCGGTTCATCGGCGCTTCCGCGGGACCGCCTCCTACTTGCTCTATCGTCGGCTCGCCGAGCGGCCAATAGAGCGGCGCCGCGGGCGCTGTTTCCTCCGCTTTGCGGACATGCCCCGCTACGGCAACGCTCCCCGGCGCGGGTAAAGGAGACGGGCGGACGGCGCCCGCCAGATTCCGCAGCGAGACTTCCCAGGTGGAATCCGCGTGTGCCGGGCGGCGGCCGGCCAGCAACTCGGCATACAGCGCGTCCAGATCTCGCAGGAGGCGCTCGAAATCGAAGCGGACCGCGAACGCCCGGCTCGCCCGATTCATGCTTTCCAGTCTTTCCCGGTCCTCAGCCAGCGCGCGCAGGACCCGGACGAACGCCTCGGGACTGGGCGGACACAGCACCGCGTTGCGGCGCCAGTCGCCGCCGGGGGGTCCGGGAACGGGCGCCGGATCGACCAGATCGACGACGCCGCCGGCGGGCGTCGACACGAAGGTCCGTCCTGCGGCCATGCCTTGGATGAGCGAGACGGGCGTGCCTTCGTTGTGGGAGGTGAGGATGAGCGCGTGGCACTGCTGGATCACCGCCTGCACATCCTGCTGCCAGCCGAGAAACCGGCAGCACCCCTCGCCGGTCTCCGCCACGAGGCGCTCCACCAGCGGGCGTGCCGGGCCGTCGCCTGCCAGCAGGAAGCGAATCCCCGGAATCTCGCGGACGGCCTGGCGGATCACCGCGCACAGCAGGGGGATGTTTTTGACCGCCACGAGGCGGCCGAGCCAGCCGACCGCCAAGTCCGGCCCCGGGGGCGGGGGCGCCAGAGCCTGCCAGGGCGCAAGGTCTACGCCGAGAGGCAGAATCCGCACGCGGTTCTCCGGAGCGATACCGAACCGGCGGCTGATTTCCTCGGCCTGTTGCGGCGACAGCACGCAGATGGTGTCGGTAATCGCGGCCAGCGCCCGCTCGACTCCGCGCAGCAGCCAGTTCACCGGCCCGGGGAAATACGCCGACAGCACATTGCCATGGAAGGAGTGGAGCACCACCGGCACGCCGGCCAGGCACGCGGCGACGCGCCCGAGCAAACCCGCCTTCGCCGTGTGGGTGTGCACGATGTCGGGGCGCAGCCGGCGGAACAGCCGGTAGAGGCGCCACAAGGCGGCGGCGTCGCGCCAAGGAGACACCGGGCGCATCATCTCGGGGACGCGCACAATCGGATCTCCGGGCTCGAGCAGGTACGACATCTCCTGCTCCCCGGCGGCGCACGATCCGGTCACCAGCGTCCAGTCGTAACCACGCTCGCGCATGCGCCGCGCGGTGTGCACGGCTTGCACCGGAGGTCCGCCGGCGCCCAGACGCGTGAGCACGGCGCAGACCCGCGGGCGGCGGGCGGGAGGAGGGACGCCAGGGGGCGAAGCTTGCGCTGCTAGGAAACGAGGCGGCATACACGAGTCTCCTGGGAAATGTCCTCTTGTTGAGCCAGCCGCCGGTACAGCCGCTCATACTGTTGCGCCACGGCCGGCAGCGAGAAGTGCGTCACGATCCGGTCCCGGGCGAGACGACCCAGCGCCCGGCGCCGCTCCGGACCGGCGTTGATCAGCTCGCGGCAGGCGGCGGCCAAGGCCTGCGGATCCCGCGGCGGGACCACCAGGCCGGCAGAGCCCACCAGAAACGGAGCATCGCCGACCCGCGTCACTACGCACGGAACGCCGCAGGCCATCGCCTCGCCGATGCTCAGCGGAAAACACTCCGACACCGACGACGAAACGGCCAGGTCCAACGCGGGCAGCAAGCCCGGCAGGTCCGGCCGCTCCCCCAGCAGGTGGACGCGGCCCGCCAAGCCAAGCCGCGTGACCAACGCCGCCAATTCCGGGTTGGCGGCGTCCACGCCGCGGCCGGCCAAGACGAAGCGTACGTTCGCGTGCGGGATCAGCGCCGCCGCCTCGAGGAAGTTCCGGTGGTCCTTGACCGGGTGGTAGCGGCCGATCATGCCGGCCAGCAGCGTCTCCGGCGCCACGCCGAATTCCCGGCGGACGCGCAGGCGCGCGCACGGGTCCGGCGCGAACAAATCGGGATCGAAACCGTTCGGAATCCACTCCCAGCGGGCGCGGCGGTAACCGAGCGCCTCGGCGTGGATGGCGGCGGCCGCCTGGGTGGGGGCCACCACCGCGGCAACGGTCCCGGCCAGCAGCCCGCCGAGGCGGATGACGAGCCGCGTGCCCGGCTTCTCGCGCCGCAAGTCTCCGTTCATGCCATGCACGCTCCAAAGCACGGGAAGCGGCGGCTGCCGGAGCCGGCCGGCCAGCCAGGCGGCGAGATTGCCATGATATAGCCAGCCGTGCAAGACGCTGGGGTGCAGTTGCGACACGATGCGCACGAGGCGCGCCACCGGGGCGGGGCCGGGAACCGGTTTCGGCATGCGGCACGCAAACACCGGCACGCCCAACTCCCGGATGCGTTCGCCGAGGGGACCCGCTTCGGCCGTCAGCGCGACGACCGCGTGGCGAGACTCCGTCCCGCGCCAGTGGCGGAGCAACCGGTACAGCATGGTCTCGGCGCCGCCCGTGAGCAGATTCGGGATTACGTGGCAGATCAGCATGAGGCCTCCTCCCGGGCGCCGCGCAGAATCCGGGCCAGACGCGGGGCCAGCGCGGCGAGGCTATAACGTTCCTCCACCACCCGCCTTGCGGCCGCGGCGCGGGCCCGCGCCTCCCAGCTCCGGACAATCGCCCAGTCGATCCCTTCCACCCACTCGCCGAGCGAGGAGGCCGCGACGCCGCCGGTCGCCTCCAGCACTTCGCGATTCATCCCGACGGGCGACGCGACGGCGGGCACGCCGCACGCCGCGTAGCAGAGCAGCTTGAAACTGCACTTGCCCCGCGACCACTCCGAATCGTCCAAGGGCATCAGCCCGACCGTCATTTGCTGGAGCGCGGTGACCTCAACGGACTCCGACCACGGAATGAACTCGATCCGATCCGGGGGCAGATCGAGCGCGGGCTCCCGGTCGGAGACGATCCGCAGCACGGCGTCGCGCCGCCGGTTGAGGATTTCCCGGAGAGCGGGCGTGATCAGGCGGAGGTAGCGAAACCCGCTGCTGCTCCCTGACCAGCCGAGGCGCGGCCGGTCCGGAGGCGCCGGCACGGGAGCGAAGCGCGCCGTGTCGACCGCTGTCGGCAGCACCGCCACGCGCGGCGACCAACGGCGAAACCGTTCGGCAAGAAATTCACTGCCGCACACCACCCAATCGCACAGCCGCGCCAGGCGCTGCGCGGCGCTGCCGCGGCCATGCAGCCAGATGGCGTCATCCACGTCCAGCACACGCGGGCGGCGGGTGAGCCACTCGGCCGTAAGCAGCGAGGAAACCATCTCCCGCTGGATCAGGCTGACGTCGGCGCCGCGTGCGCGCAGGGCCGCCCCCGCGCGCTCGGCCACCGCGGCGACGGCCCAGAAGGGGCGTTTCCAGGCCGCCGGAGGCGGAAAACTCCCCAGCGGATGCGGATACTCGCGAAGCTGGACGCCAAGCGCCGCCAGCGCCGGCGCATACTGCCGGACCCGAAAGCGCGCGCTCGGCGCCTCGCGTCCGCCCGTGAAGGCCGCCACGGTCAACGCGCGGGCCATGCGGCCCTCCCCGGCACCCAGCCCACGCGGCCGGCCGCGGCCGCCGTCCTTTGCGCGCGCAGCAACTCGACGCCGTTCAGGAAGATCACCATGAACGGCAAAAACAAGACCGTGCGCGGGTAGCGCAGATTCGAATATCCGATCTCGAATCCCAGGTAGACCAGGAATAGGATCCACGCGTGACGCGAGGACCACAGATTCCGCCGCAGGAACACGAACAAGCCGGCGTAGACCGCAATCAGCAGCGGAAACGAGCCGCGCATCAGATAGTCGACCGGCCCGGAATCGGCGAAGAAAAACTGGTCGGAGAAACCGAGCCCGATCGGCGAGAACGGGTGTTGCGCGATAAAGGAGAGGTTCGGCGCCAGCGCGCCCCCGGCCGCGTAGCGTCCGAGCAAACCGTTCTCCGAAGAACTCATCACCGCCGATAACTGCTCCACCAAATCTGCCGCCGCGTTGAAGTCGTGGCCGGCCCAGGCGTAGACGCAAACGCCGGCTGTCGCCACCAGCGCGGCTGCGAGCCGGTCCGCCCAGCTGGCCGTGGCCAGCAACTGAACCAGCGCCACGCCGGCGAAGATGTAAGAGGTGACCGAGTTCAGCGCGACGATCAGCGGGATCCAAAGCACGCTGGCCAGCAGCACCGCGCGCCGCCGCGTGGCGCGGTAAAGCTCCAGCGCCAGCAGAAAGAAGGCGAAGAAGAAGAATCCGGCCAGCGAGTGGCTCCCGAACGTCAACACGGGCTTTCCGCTGGCCAGCATGGACGGGACCAGTTCCGGGTAACCCATGGAGTAGTTTTCGATAATGAAATCCACCAGCCACGGGGTGCGAAAGGTCAAAAGCGCCGCCGCGGCCAGGTTCACCAGGTTCACCGCAAAAAACAGCCCGTACACCGCCCGGCCGGCGACCAGGTCGCGGAGGCGCACGCAAAGGAGCACCGAGAGCAGCACGAAAGAGATCCCGGCGCCCCAGGCGTATTCGGGCAGGGGCGAGAACAGCGTGCAGGTGAGCAGCACGGCGTGCGTCGCGATGGCCAGCAACAAAGGAACGCCGCCGAACATTCCCGCGCGGCGCAGCAGGAGGGCCGCCAGCATAACGAGGATCAAGGCCGAGTGCGCGAAATAGAGCGGCATCGAGATGACTCCCCCGCGGGCAGAGGGGAAATACAGCCCGCCGAGCAACAGCGCGGCGGCGAGCCAGGGTGGGATGGTGCGGAGCGCGGGCAGCGGCGGCATGGGTCCCTCCAGAGCAGCCGGCGCTTACCGCGCGGCGGCCGGGCGCGCCGCGGCCTCCCTACGCTTCGGCGCCGCGGGGACGGTAATACTTGCGGTAGTGGCCGTAGTAGGCATAGCTGTCGCTCATCTCCTTGTGCACTTCGTTCAAGACCAGCCCGATGACATTCGCGCGGAGCCGGTTCAGCGTATTCAGCACCGCCGCGATCGCCTTGCGGCTCGTCTGACCCGCGCGGCCCACCACCACCACGCCGTCCACGGAGGTGGCCATGTGCAGGCATTCGGCGAAACCCAGCAGGGGCGGCGCGTCCAGAATCACCAGATCGTATTCCGAGGCGGCTTCCTCGAGAACCTGCAACAGGCGCTTCTCGAGGAGTTCGGAAGCGCGGCGCATGATGGGACCCGCGGTGATGACGTCGAGATCGGGCAGGTGGGCCAGCCGGGTGATGGCTTCGCGCCAAGGCATGTCGCTAGACAGCAGGTTGGAAAGCCCCACCGCGGGCGCCAGTCCCAACTGCCGGTGCACGCTCGGGCGGCGCAGGTCTCCGTCGATCAGCAGGGTGCGGCGGCGCTGCCCGGCGTGGGCCAAAGCCAGGCGCACCGCGATGGTGGACTTGCCTTCCGCCGGCGCCGCGCTGGTGATCAGAATCGAGCGCAAGCGCCGGTCGAAGTCCGCCAGCAGAATCGAATTGCGCAACGTGCGGACCGCCTCGTCATAGCCGGCCGCGTCGGACTCGGCGGCGGGCAGCGCCGCCAGCTCCTGGCCTTTGGCCGGGGCCGGCAGGCTGCGCCAGGGCTTGACCGCGGGCAGCGTGCCGACCACCTCCGTAGAGAGGATCCGCGCCGCCTGCTCAGGATCCCGGATCGTATCGTCCAGATAATCGCTGAGCAGGGCCACCGACACCGCCAGGAGGAAGGAAGCCAGGAACGCCAGCAGCAGGTTCAGCGGAATGCGGGGATAGACCGGGCGGTCCGGCGGCCGGGCCAGGTCGGCGATCCGGATGGCGCTGTTCTGAAAACTCGCGTTGATGCTCGCCTCTTTGATCTTCCGCACCAGCTCTTCATAGAGCTTCTTGTCGGCCTCGGCCTCGCGCTTTAGAATCTGGTATTGCAGCGAGCGCGCGTTCAGGCGGTCGAACTCCGCCTTCTGCTCGGCCACCGCGGCGCGCAGCATGTTCTCGCGGTTGACCGCCTCGCGGTATTCGACATCAATCCGGCGGGCGATGTTCTCCCGGGTCTGCTGAAAGAGGCGTTCGGCCTCGGCCAGTTGCGCCTGCGCCTTGCGGTACTCGGGATGGTTCGGCCCGAAATGGGTCCGGACTTCCGCAAAGCGGGCCTGCGCGTCCTCGACTTTCTCCCCGAGGCGCCGGAGCGACTCCCCTTGGGAGGAAACCTGGGCGGCTTCGAGCGAGCCCGACCGCACCGACTGGTAAGCCGCCTCCTTGCGGACCCGGTCGGCCTGCGCGGCCGTGTATTCCGTATTCAATTGCAGGAGCCGGGCCGAAATGATGCTGGTTTTTTCTTCCGGGTTGATGACGTTCAGCTCGCGCTCGAATTTCAGGAGGGCGGCCGAGGAGCGGTCGACGTTGCTTTTGAGTTCTTCGAGCTGACGTTCCATGAAGGAGGACAGGCCGAGCGTGGACCGGTAGCGGATGTGAAAGACGTGTTCGAGGTAGGACTGCGCGACGGCGTTGGCCACCTCGGCTGCGAGGCGCGGGTCGGTCGAGCGGTAGCTGACCAGCATGAGGTAGGTGTTCCGGGGACGCTCGACTTTGAGCCTTTTGAGCACAACCGGCGCTTCCCGGGCCTCGCCGGAGACGGGCTGGCCGCCGCCCTGCTCGGCTTCGAGCAGACGGAATCTTTGCGCGACCGGCCGAAGCACGGAATCGGATTGCATCAACTTGATCTGCGTCGCCAGGAACTGATCGCTATCTTGGGTCGCGGTGCGGGTGGCGTCCTGGCCGATCACCCCGGTCGGCATCTGCCGGTCGACATCGATCGTCGCGGTCGCCTCATACACCGGCTGCAAACGCAAGGAGACCAGCAGAGTCGCCAGGACGCTGGCGGCGACAAAGGCGGCGATCCGCCACCGGTGACGCTTGCACACCCAAAGGGCGTGTTGCAAGGGCATGGATGGGTCGCCGAAGTCGGGCTCAAAGCCGCCCGGGCCCGGCAGGCGCACCGGTTCCAGGCTGCGCCCAGGTTCGGCGAGAGCGGGGAGGCTGCGATGGAAGTCTTCTGGCATGGTGAGATAAGGGTTGATGTAGGAAACCAGCCGGCCGCCGCTAACGGAAAATCAAGGCCGTCGCGCCGGCCGTGCTGCCAAACAGCACCATTCTTTCGAGCGCATGGATCGCGATGCGGCGGTTGCTGTTGTCCGGCACATAGAGAATGTCGTTTGCCTGCAAGGGCACGTCGGGCGCCTTGCGTTCCAGGATGCGCCGCAATTCGATGGGAATTTCATGTTTGGAACCAGCGCCCCCTTCGCGGCGGTAGATGTAGGCCTGTTTTCCCGCAAAGGGGGCCAACCCCTCCGACAGGGCGAGCACTTGGAACACGCTGGTTTCGGTTTGGTCATCCAGCCGGTAGGCGCCCGGTTTGCGCACGTTGCCGACCACGAAGACGCGGCCCACCTCGGGCACCCGGATCTCCTCGCCACCGGCCAGCCGCAAGTTCAGCTCCGGGTCGGCCGCGTCGATCAGTCCTTTCACGGGAATGCGCTGCACCAGCGCTGGCGGCGCTTGGCCCGCGGCGCCGGGAGCCGCCGGCCGCGTCACCAGGATTTCCGGACCCGCCTCGGCGCTCAATCCTTCGGCGCGTGCGAGCGCCTCGAGCAGGGTAACCGGGCCCGCCGCCTGAAAGGTCACCGGCCGCCGCACGGCGCCGGCCACGCTGATCGGGCGGCTGTGATACTCGATGATCGTCACCGTCACCACCGGATCGACAATCAGCCCCTCTTTTTGCAGCGCCTTGGCGATCGCGCTTTCCAACTCCGCGGGAAACAGGCCGCCGGCGCGGATCCGCTCCCGCAGCATCGGCAGGCGAATGGAGCCATCCGGATCGACCCGCAGCGTGCGGCTGAATTCCGGAGAATCGTACACCGCCACCGAGAGCAGATCGTTCGCTCCGATTCTTTCCACCGGCAGATTCGCCGGCAGGCTACTCGTCGTAATCTCCGGGGTGACCGCCGGACGCGACTGCGGAAATCCAACCGCGGTGAGCGCAAGCACGAGCCAGAAGCGCGCCATACTCACTTAGTTCATCGGCGGAACCGGAAAAAACTTTTGGGAATCTCCCCCGCCCGCGCGGCCTACCTCTCCCCCAAGCCGGATCCGGCCCCCGCTCCGTCAACGCGGAACGAATAAGGCCGTCCAGAGATGTAACCCGATCGTCTCGTCATCCGCCGCGGAGGGGGCGGCTACCATCCCGCGGAGCCGGGACCGCCTTTGAACGGCCCCTCGATCCAGGACGTAATCCAGCCGCCGTAGAAATCCCCAGGCTGCGGCCACACCCGCTCCCCGCCGACATAGCAGGCGTCCACCCGCCCGGCATAGAAGGCGAAGTGACCGCGAATGCTCGCGAAGGGCGGGTGCGGGTGCGCGTAACTCCAGGCCGCACGGACCGCGACGCGATCCCCGACGCGCACGTCCCAATACGCCGCCTCTCCCTTGAACTCGCAGTACGAGCGTCCGGACCCGGGGGACAGAAACGCCAGGGCAACGTCGGCCGCCGGGATGTAATAGACCGGCGGATGGCTGGTTTCCAGCACGCGCCAGGCGCGCGTGGTTTCCGCGATCACCTTGCCGTGGAACTCGACCCGGATCAGGTCGCCGGCCAGTTCCACGCGGGGCGGACGGGGATAATCCCAAACGGACTCAGGGCGGCGGCCAGGCTTGCTCTCCATACGTCGGCGGATGACGGCGGGCAGCGGGACGGTGCAGAACTTGACCGCTCACACGGTCCAGAGCGTCAGGTGATGCAGGTCCTTGACCAGAATTCCTTCCGGGAGCACGAGCGGATGCGCCCAGGTTTCGGTCTCCGCGACCGGGTAGGTGCGCACGATTTCCAAGCCGCCAGGCGAGCAGCGCGCGATGGTGAGCTCTCCACTGGTGTTGAGTGAAAACAGTTGCCCGCCAGCGATGAGAAGGGCGGCGTTCTCGCCTTGCCGGCCCGGACCGCTCCACAGCAGTTTGCCGGAGCGCGCGTCCATTGCGAAGTGCATGCCGCGATTGCGGTTGCTGAAGCCGTAGAGCGTGTCGCTGGCGAGCACCGGCGAACTCATGTACAGGCTGAGTTCTTTGTTGTGCCACACCGCGGGCGCGGTGATGCGGCCGGCGGCGCGCTGCGGGCGGAGCGCCCAGATGCCATTGGCCAGCCCCGAACAGAGGAGCATGTCGCGGTACGGGAGCGGCGTCACCGCGTTTTGGACATAGGGCGTCACCAGCGGCGTCTTCCACAACAGTTCGCCGTTATCCCTTGCCACGCCCACGATGAACTGCTGAGTGGGCGTGACCACCTGCCGGACGCCGGCCAACTCGGCGACCAGCGGCGAAGCGTACCCCGGTCCGTCGCCGTCCCAGCGCCAGCGCACTTCTCCGGTAGCGGCGTCGAAGGCGGTCAGGGCGCCTTTGTCGTGGCCGCCCACGTGCGCGAACAGCAGGCCCTGATCCGCCACCGGCGACAGCGCCGTTCCATAAAGCGGCGATGTTTCCAGGTACTGGCGGGAGAACTCCTTGCGCCAGAGCGCCTTCCCGGATTGGGCATCCCAAGCCGACAGGATGCCCGAGATACCGAACGTATACAGGCGCCCGCCGGCGAGCAAGGGCGTCGACTTGGGGCCCTTGCCATGATGGGTGGCCGCCGCGTTCATCTGATAAGGAGCGGGATAGCGCTGGGTCCAGAGCGTCCCGCCGGTGGCGGGATCGATCGCGCGCACGGTCTCGTCCTCGCCTTGGCGGGCAAAAACGAACACGCGCCCGCCGCCGTAAATGGGAGAGGCATGGCCGGCGCCGATTTCCACGCGCCATTTGCGTTTGAGCTCAGCCGGCCAGGCATCCGGGAGCGGAAAGGCCGGCAGCGCCCCGTCGCGTTGTGGACCCCGCCATTGAGGAAACTCGACCGCCGCCCCGAGCGGCGAGGCGGCGAGGGCGAACCAAGCGCGGCGCGTGAGCATGTCCTGATGGTACGACGGCGCCGCGCTCAGGCGGACAGGGCCACCTGCCGCCGGAACTCCTCAATTTCTTGGTAGTCTTCGTCGGGCAGGCGGAAGTCGAGCGCGCCGATCACGCCCTCCGCCTGCCGGGCGTTGCGCACGCCCACAATCGCGCCCGTGACCGCCGGGTGCCGCAACGTCCACGCGATCGCCACCTCGCCGGCCGAACGCCCGTGCCGCTCGCCAATCCGGCCGAGCAGGTCCGCATACGCCAGGTTGCGGGACAGGAGCGGTTCCTGGAAATGCGGGTTGCGGCGGCGGAAATCCTCCTCCGGCAGCGCGGCGATCCGCTCGCGCGTCATGTGGCCCGTCAGCAGTCCGTTCTTCATGGGCGAGTAGACAATCACGCCAATGCCACGCGAGAGAGCGTAGGGGAGCACGTCCGCTTCCGCCTCGGGCGACGCCAGCGAGTAGGGCGGCTGCGTGGAGGTCACCGGCGCGATCGCTTCGGCGCGCTGCGTTTGCGCCACGCTAAAATTCGACACGCCGATATAACGGACTTTGCCCTCCCGCTGCAACTCCACCAGCGTGGCCCAGCCTTCCTCGACGTCCTCATCCGGTTCCGGCCAGTGCACCTGGTAGAGGTCGATGGCGTCCACCCGCAGCCGGCGGAGGCTGTTCTCGCATTCCTGCCGCACCGCGTCCCGCTTCAGACATTTGACAATCTCGCGCTGCGCGTTCCAATTGCGGCCGCACTTGGTGAAGATGTAGGGCCGGGGCGAGACTCCTTCCACGGCGCGGCCCACCACTTCCTCGGCATGACCCAAGCCGTACACCGCCGCGGTGTCAATCCAGTTGACGCCGCGGTCGAGCATGGCGCGGATGGCGGCGATCGAGTCGGCGTCATCCTGAGGTCCCCAGGAGAAAGCCCACCCGCTGCCGCCCATCGCCCAGGCGCCGACGCCGATCGGAGTGATCGCCAGATCGCTGTTTCCTAAGTTCCTGGTTTGCATAAGGACAGGTTGAAAACTTAGGATAGCGCGCGGACTCCGGGGCCCGCTCTCGCCGGTGATCAACGGCGAGGAAGCGACGGGCGGGTTTCGCCAGAGGAGGCGGATTGCGGGTGGGAGATGGATAAGGTCTCCAACCTTTCTGACAGCCGCCTCAAGGACTCGTGGTGCGCCGGGGTCTCGGCCAGATCGCGAGCCTCCGGGTGGACGGGCAACGAGCCGATCCATTTCTTCGCCATACGCACCAAGCTACAGGTGACATGCCGCTCGGTCGCCAGCCTCTGTTGGGTGGCCAGCGCCAGTTCGTCGTTCAGCGACTGCACGCGGTGGACATTACCGGTCAGGCGCGCGTGCAGGAAAAAGCGCTCGCGTTCCTGAAGAAGCTGCTGAAAAACTTGCTGCGAAAACCGCTGGCAAAACCTGTGCTCAAGCCAGGAGAGAAGCCTGTGTCTGAGTTGGGCAGCCACCCGCGCCGCCCAGGGGCCACCGTTTTGCATCGAGCCTATGACCTCCTTGTGCCGCCCTTCAACCAAGCCGCTTGGGCCCAGTCCCAAACGCCTAAAAAGCCGAAGGCCCAACTATTCCCGTTTGTTATCGGCTGAAGTTGTTATCGGCTGAAGCAGCCTTGTGTTTAAGCTTGGATCGCCTGCGAGATGAACGCAGGTAAACTTTTGCGCCCCGCGCCGCGTCCAAAACAAGAAGGCAGGCGACTGCTTGCACGGAATCCGCATGCCGGCACGAGGCTATCCTAGAAACGTAAGGTCATGAAAATTCGGATTTTTTGCTGGCTGATGGGAATGTGTCTGCCCGCCTTGCTGTCGGCCAACGGGAGCGGGTGTCCAGCGGGCCGCCCGATCGGCGAGTTTCGCCTCGCCGCAGCGCCGCCAGGCGGCGGGGTAGCCTTGCCCTTGCAGACGCTGCAAACCCTGCCGGGTGGCGCCACTCTGATGTACTTCCCGGGCAGCACCTTGGCCCCTCAGGAGGGGCAGGTGGCGGTGCTGGTCGCGCCGGAGGGCGACCGCCCCCTGCAACTGCTGGAACCCCGCCCGTTGGATCAACCTGCCTCCTGGACCACGCCCTACCGGGTCACGGCTCTGGCGCTGATCTGGGGACCGGACGGCCTGGACCGCGAAAAGATTGTGGCGTGGGGCAAACGCGACCGCGAGGTCATCGACCATCTGGCCCGCTATGCGGAGCAGACGGCGCAGACCGAAGCGCTGATTCAGGCGTTGTCCAGTCCGAATCAAGATCTCGGGCGGGACCTGGACATGGCCATCCGCAGCTTCGCCAACCAATACGGGGCAGGGGGGCGTTTGAACCGGGACGCGCCGGCCGACCAGCAGACGCTCGCCATGCTGCGGGCGCTGAACCCGGCGCTCGCCACCTACGATCCGCTACGCAAGGACAGCCGGGAGCGGATGCAACAGTCGGCGACGCTGGCCGCGTCCGTGGCCGGGCTGTTCTTTGGCAGCACGGTGGGACTGGGGGCCGGCGGCGCGGCGCTGCTGATGAACTTGCGCACGCTGGCGTTTCCCCGCATGGAACTGCGCTCCACGTTCGCCCGGCTGGAATCCGGCGACCGCGTCTCGCTGTGCGCCCGTCCCGAAGCGCGCGATCCGCGCACCAAGCTGGCTTACGTTTGGGCGCGCAGTTTTTCCTCCGGGCCGGCGCCCGTGATCGAAGCGGCCGCCCCGCGCAGCGTCCCGTTGGGCGTGCGGTCGGTGCTGGAGGTCGAGATCAGGCAGCCGGCGCAGTTGGGGCAAATCCGCCAATGGCGCTGGGTGGCGGAAGACGGAAGACGGATCGCCGCGCAAGTCCGTCCGGTGGCTGGACAGGCGAAATTGGAAGTCCTGTTGCCTGAGCAGGATGTCGCCCCGGGGCGGTATCAACTGGAGGGCTTGTGGGACTGGACGCCGGTCTCGACGCCGGTGGAGGTAACCGCCCAGCCGTTGCCAGACTTGCGGACCGCCCAGCCTTCGGCGGCTTCGCGGGAAGCGCTGGTGGCGGGAAGCGGGAAACGGACGGTAGAGCTGGAAGGGGCCGATTTCCAATTTGTCGAGGGGATCGAGCTGGCGGGACAGAAGCTGCCCGTGCGGCTGCCCCGCGGTTTAGGCCAAGGCCTGCAAGACAAACTCGAAACCGAGGTAGATGTGACGAACCTGACGCCAGGGACGCACCGGCTGGCGTTGATCCAGAGCGGTGGCTCCCGGCAGGAAATCGACCTCCCTGTGCTGCCCCGGCCGCCCGCATTGACGGGGATTCCGGTGCGCTTGAATGCCGGCGAGCCCGAGCAGACCGTCACGCTGCGGGGCGAGCGGCTGGACGTGGTGGACAGCGTAGCCGGCGAAGGTTTCACCTTTTCCGTGGACCGGCTGGAGGAGAAGGCGCTGCGGGTTCGCGCGCGGGCGGAGAATGCGCCCCCGCCCGGCGTGCGCTTGGCGCTGAGCCTGCGCTTGCGGGACCGGCAAACGGCGGTCGAGGTGCCTGAGGCCCTTGAGATGGTGGGGCCGCGTCCGCGTATCCTCGCGGTCCGCCCGTCCCGTCCCGCCCGGACCGGCATCGAACTGGCGGAGGGTGAGTTGGCTTCGCATGTGCCGTCCAGCTTCGCGGTATCCGTGGCGCATGTGAACCCCCGGTCGGAGATCCAGGTCGGGTGCGAGGAAACGGCGCTCGAATTGGCCCCGGCACGGGTCCGCATTGGCGGCCAGGTTCCCGGGTTGCGGGTGGAACGGTCCCGTCCGGACAGTTTGTTCGTCGTGGTCGAACCCGCGCGGCTGGCGCAACCGGGCTGCCAGATGACGCTGCGCGTCGCCAATGACGTGGAAGGCGCGTCTGCTCCGGCTGTATTGGGCCGTGTGATCCGGGTGCCCTCGGTGACCCGCTTTGAGCTGACCGATGAGCCTGCCGAGGAGGGATTCGCGGGTGTACTGGAGGGCACGGGCCTCGAGTGGATCGACCGGGTCGGCTGGGACCCCGAGCATGGGGTTCCGGTGCGCGACCTGCCAGTCCCCGCGCCGGACGGGCGGCAGACGCTGCGGGTGGTGGCGCCATGGCCCGCTCCGGCGCCGCATGCGCCGCTCTTCCTGTGGCTGCGTGGGGAACCGCAAGGCCGAAAAACCACCGTGCGCTGGTAGGCAATCGCCCGACGCCAAAAGGTAGGCCACCGCGCGTGGCGCACGCTTTAGCGTGCAGCGCAACTTTAGTTGCGCTCCTCGGCGCGTCCGGGCCGGTCGGAGACCGGCCCCACGCAGACTGCCGGGCGGTACAAACGCCTGCCAAACGGCCGGCGTTATGGCATGCTTGCGGTATGCGCATCCTCCTGATCATCGTGAGCGGGCTGCTCGCCGCGGGTCTCCTCACCGCGACCGATCAGGCCGGGAGTAAACCGGCAGAAGTTCGCGAAAAGAAACCCGGCGCGGCGGCGCAGGCGGCCAAGGACGCAGTTGCCCGCCAACTGGACCTGAATTCCGCCACTGCCGCTCAACTGAAAACTTTGCCGGGGATTGGCGACGCCTATACGGCCAAGATCATCCAGGGCCGCCCGTACCGGGCGAAGAACGAATTGGTGAGCCGGAAGATCCTTCCCGAAGCGGTTTACGAGAAGATCAAAGACCGGGTGATTGCCCGGCAGAAATGAACGCCGCGCGAGCCTGCGGACGCGGCGGCTTCAACCCGCCGCCACGCCGCGGTCTGCCAGTCCGGCGGACGCCGGCCCCTTGGGCCGGGCCACAAAGAAGAACTGGTAGCCCAGCAGCGTCGGCCACAGGACGGTGCATCCGTGGAGAACGGCCGTCAGCAGCCGCATGGGCGGGTTTTCCGCCGGGATGCCGAGGACGAGTTCGAGCGGCATAACGGTAGTCTTCTCGGTGATCACTTCATAGTTCTGCTTGGCCAGCAACTGGCGCGCGGTGCGGCGGGTGTAGAAGCGCAGATGCGTCCGGTCGAGGATGCCGCGCTCGGCGTAGTCGAAGCGCCCCAGCAGCAGCCCCAGCCGCACGGTAATATTGGCGACGTTCGGCAAGGAGATCAGCACCCGTCCGGCGGGAGCGAGCAGCGAGGCGCACTCGCCTAGTAGCCGTTCCGGCTGCGGCAGATGCTCGAGCACGTCCATCAGCAGAATGAGATCGAACTTGCGCCCGGCCGCTTCCACGTACTGCCGGACCGCGGCGAGGCCTTGGTCGAGATCCCCCGCAAAGTAGGCCTCCATCGCGTCCCGGCGCTTTGGTTCGGCCAGGAGATCGACACCCACCACCCGGTGGCCCATCTCGCGCAGCCGCGCCGCCAGGAACCCCTCGCCGCAGCCCAATTCGAGGATGCGCTGCTCCCGGCCGCAGTATTTCCACAGGTAATCATGGCTGGAATAACGGCTGGTTTTGATCGGATAGTGGACCCAGTATTCGGCGAATTCCGGCGCTTTTTCGATGGAGTTGATGGTGCGCCGGTAGCGGAACACCGCGCGGGCCACGTCGCGGGCGTATTTGAGGCCATTGACGTAGCAGATCTCGCCGCCGTAATAGGTGGGGATCGGCACTTCCCGGATGCGCATGCCCTGGTGGTGCAGCTTGATGATGATCTCGGTGTCGAAGTGGAAATCGTTGGTCATCCGCGACAGGTCGATTTGCCGCAGCGCGGCCAGGCTGTAGGCGCGATAGCCGGAGTGGAACTCGGTCAGGCGCATGCCCAGCAGCCGGTTTTCAAAGAAGGTGAGAATGCGGTTGCCGATGTACTTATAAAGCGGCATGCCGCCCTGGAGCGGACCTCCGTAATCGGGCATCATCCGCGAGCCGAAGACCGCGTCCGCCTCGCCGTCCACGATTGGCCGGTACATCTGGGCGAGGATTTCGGGGGCGTATTGCCCGTCGCCGTGCAGCAGAATCACCACGTCGAAACCCTTGCTGAGGAAGTACTCGTAGCCGCGCCGCTGGTTGCCGCCGTAGCCCTGGTTCTGTTCGTTGCGCAGGACGGTGAGTTTTTCGGCGGCGCGCTCGTTGGCGGCTTTGAACCCCAGCGCCAGTTCGTAGGTGTGGTCCTGGCTGGAATCGTCAAAGACGGCCACTTCCGCGACGTTTTCCCAAACCTCCGGGGGGATCCGCCGCAACACTTTATTGACCAGCGTGGTGACGGCGTTATAGGCCACGATGAGAATGCCGATTTTCTTGCCCTTGGCGTCCGCCAAGACCGCCTGGCTGGCCGCGGCGCGGGCGGCTTGGGCGACAGCGGCGTTCATCGCGGGGCACTCCTCGACACTTTCCGGTAGTGTAGCAACCGCGGCGGGGCGGCGGCGCCCGCCAAGCCGCTACACCAGGACGGTGAAGGTCGCCTCGTTGCGCTGGACGGGGCGGTACAGGGTGTCGCGTTCCACGGGCTCGCGGCCCGCGCGCTGGATCAGGCGGAGCAGTTCCTGCCTCCGGAGACTCTGGCTGGTGGTGGCCCCGGCGTCGTGGTAGATCTTTTCCTCCACCACGGTGCCGTCGATGTCGTCGGCGCCGAAACGCTGGGCGATCTGGGCGATCCGCGGCGTCATCATGATCCAGTAGGCCTTGATGTGCGGGATGTTGTCGAGCAACAGGCGCGCCACGGCGATGTTTTTGAGGTCCGCAAAACCCGTGGTGCGCGGGATATGCTGCAAGGGCGTGTTGTCGGGGTGGAAGGCGAGCGGGATAAAGGTGACGAACCCGCCAGTGTCCTCCTGCAACGCGCGCAGGCGAACGAGGTGGTCGACGCGGTCCTCGTCGTTCTCCAGGTGCCCGTAGAGCATAGTGCAGTTGGACTTCAGGCCCAGGCGGTGCGCAATGCGGGCCGTCTCCAGCCACTCGTCGCCGTCGATCTTGTGATCGCAGATGATGCGGCGGACCCGTTCGGAGAAGATCTCCGCCCCGCCGCCCGGCAGCGAATCGACGCCGGCGCCGCGCAGGCGCAACAGCACCTGTTCGATGGACATCCTGGCGCGGCGGGCCAGATAGGCGACCTCCACCATGGTGAACGCCTTCAGGTGGACCTGCGGGAAGCGCTCCTTGAGGCCGCGCAGCATCTCGCAGTACCAGTCCAGGGTCAATTCGGGGTGCAAGCCGCCGACGATGTGAAACTCGGTCACCGCTTCGCTCCAGCCCTGGCCAGCGGTTTCCCAAACCTGCTCCAGCGACATGGTGTAGCCGCGCGGGTCTTTCGCCTTCTTGCCGAAGGCGCACAGACGGCAACTGGCCACGCAGACGTCGGTGGGGTTGATGTGCCGGTTGACGTTGAAGAACGTTACGTTGCCGTGGAGGCGTTCCCGCACCAAGTTGGCGAGGTAGCCCACGGCCAGCAGGTCGCCGGTGCGGTACAGGGCCAAGCCGTCGTCGAACGAAAGACGCTCTGCGGCGAGGACTTTGTCGCGAATCGGCTTCAGACGGCTGTCTTCAATGACGACCGGCATAGAAAATGTCCGCTGCCCAAAAGAGGAAGAATAACACGCTGACATAACCATTGATGGTGAAGAAGGCCGCATCGACTCGGGATAAATCGTCGGCTTTGACCAGCCGGTGCTCGTAGACCAGCAGGGCCGCGACGACGGCGACGCCCGCCGCCGCCAGCGGTCCCAGCGACAGCGCCTGGATCAGCGCCAGAAGGCAGACCAGCATCATGGCATGCAGCGCGCGGGAGACCCGGAGCGCCCCGGCGATGCCCAAACGGCGCGGCAGGCTGAACAGCCCCGCGTCCCGGTCGAACTCGAAGTCCTGGCAGGAATATATGATGTCGAAACCGGCGGTCCAGCAGGTGACGGCGGCGGTCAGCCAGAGGATGCGCAGGTCCAGTTCGCCGCGCAGGGCGATCCACGCCGCCGCCGGCGCGATGCCCAGCGCAAAGCCCAGCACCAGGTGGGAGAACGAGGTAAACCGTTTGGTGAACGAGTAGAAGAAGACGACGCCCAGCGCCACCGGCGCCAGCAGCAGGCACAGCGGGTTCAGCGCCTTGGCCGCCAGCACGAACACCGCGGAGGAGACGGCCACGAAACCCCAACCGAACGAACGCGACAGCAAGCCGGCGGGAATGTGGCGGCTACGGGTGCGGGGATTGCGCGCGTCGATGGCCGCGTCCACCACGCGGTTGAACGCCATGGCGGCGGAGCGCGCCGCCACCATCGCCACCACGATCCAGGCGAACTTGGGCCACGCCTGCGCCAGCGTCGCGCCCGCATCGCGCATCGCCAGCAGCGCCCCGGTCAGGGCGAACGGCAAAGCGAAGACCGAGTGCTCGAACTTAATCATTTCGAGCGTCAGGCGCACGCGGGCAAGGAAGCTGGCCATGCGAGGGGACTTTTCTATTGTACCGGCGCGCCCCGGCTACGCCGCCGTGCTGAGAGAACGCTAACCGAGCCGAAAACCTGGCGCCGAACCATCGCCACCCGCGCGGCGTTTATTGGGTTCCGGCCGGGGAACGCGCCTGCGCATCGATGTAACTGCGCTCGAAATAGTAAAAGAACCCATCCTCGGCCCCCACCAGCAAGTCGAGCCTGCCGTCGCCATTCCAGTCGGCCGCGTTGGGGGTCGGATTGTGTCCCGCCAATTTGGCTTGGAGTACCGCCCCGCGATAGGTCATCACCGGTTTGGCTTGCGTGCCGGTATTCTCATACCACACCGGACCAGCGTCGGAATCGGAGATCAGGTCCAGGTCGCCGTCGCCGTCCCAATCGGCGAAATCGACTTTCCGGCGCCCGCTACGGCCCGCCCGCCCGGCGGCCAGATACAGGAAGCGGCCGTTCGGTTCCAGAAAGATGCGCTCGGGCGGCAGGAGAACCAGGTTCCCACCCCGGCGGGAGCGCCGGAACAGCGCGAGGTAGCCGCGCCAGTCGAGCATGACTAGGTCGGGAAGTCCGTCGCCGTCCCAGTCGACAATGCGCGGCGTCGTCCGCCATTGGGTCACCAACTGCTTGCCCACGGGCTCCCACCAGACCCACTCGGGCTTGGGAGGGCGCCCTTCCCACTCGATTTGGACCGGCCGCGCCGCTCCCAACCTGGGCTGCTGGCGGGTTCCCAGGTTGGGATACCAGACAACTTCGCCGCGAATGTCGTTCACCATCAGGTCGAGCGTGCCATCCAGATTCCAGTCCGCCACCCACGGGTTGGTGTATCCCCACTTGGCTTCCGCCGGGCCTTGAATCGAGCCGTTTTCGCCGGCCAGGTGGCGGATCACGCGGCCCTCGGCGGAAAGGTAGCCGCGATCGGCGAACGCCGGATCGTCCCGCGTACCGACGTTCTCGAACCACTGAATGTAACCCGCCGAGTTGCCGGCCACCAGATCGAGTTTGCCGTCGCCGTTCCAGTCGACGGCGACCGGGCGAGACAACGCCCCGCTTTTCACGTAGGGATCCACCTGCGGGAGAAAGCGGCCGGCGGCCAGGCGCGGGGTTTGTCCGCGCGGGGCCTGGTTTTCAAAGAGCGTGACGCGCCCGTCTTCCTCGGCCACCAGCAGGGATGGCCGGCCGTCGCCGTGCCAGCGCACGACGCGGGGCTGGATCATGCAGAGGTCCATCCGGATCGGCCGGCCGCCGGCCTCCAGCCGCACCGGCGCGTCCAGGCCGCGCCCGTTGTTGCGAAACAGGTAGATTTTGTCGAGAAACTCCGCCGCGATCAGGTCAAGCCGTCCCGAGCCGAACCAGACGACGGGATTGGGCGCCGGGCTGCCGTACTGGTCGATCACGCGGCCGCCGGCTTCCAGGCGGACTGGCGGCGCGTAGCGCGGCGTCTGGTTCGAACCGATGTTGCGATGGAACCACACATAGCCGTGGAGCGGGCCGCGGGTCCAGTTGCCGCGCGCGTCGAAGGCGTCGTCCCAGCCGTAATCCCGCCAGTCGCTGACCCCCGCCAGCACGTCGATCCGCCCGTCGCCATCCCAGTCGACCGGGTACCAGAGGTCGTCGCGGCCCGCGTGATATCCGCGCGGCAGCTTCACCTCGACGAAGTCCGCCATCCGGTTGCGCCGCACGTCCCGGTAGTAGCCGCCGCTGGTGACCAGGTCGATGGCGCCGTCCCCGTCAAAGTCGGCGGCCACCAGGTCGCGGTGGCCGCGGCCCAGCCACTCGCCCCGGTCAAACAGCGGCTCGCCGGCCGTGCCGATGTTGCGGAATATGTAGGTTCCGTTGAAGGGGCGGTCGGGACAACTGACGATGACGTCCACCTTGGCGTCGCCGTCAAAATCGAACGCCGCGGGGTGCCCCCACAGTCCGACGGCCAGCGGCGCGCGCACACCCGGCCGGCCGAACGTGACGCGGTCGCCAGCGCCAATCATGGCGGGCTCGACCAGCCGCGCCGTTTCGCCCGCCGCGCCCTGATCGAAGTAAACGTAATAGCGGGGTGCGCCGGTGGAACGCCAGGCGATGCGTGCGCGGGGATTGCGCCATTCGGTTTTGGCGGGTGCGGCCGTTCCGTCCTCCGCGAAGACACGCACTGAGTCCGGCTGAAAGGCCGCGGGCAGTTCCAGGTCCACCCAGACGGGACGGCCGCGTTCGGCCGCCGCTTCCCAGCGGAAACGGTAGTGATTGCGCGTGGGCCATGCCGCGTCCCCCCGCGACTCGACGGTGACCGCCAGCAGCGGGCCACCGCACAGCAGCAACGCAAAAACCCGGGACATCGCCCCTATCGTATCCCGGCGTCAGGAGACAGCCGTGGGAAAATTCACCGCGCGTCCCCGTTTCCCTTGCGGGTGGGGGGCGGCGGCCGCAGGAAGGCGGGCGCGCGGTCCCGGCGGTAGATCTCGAGGGCGGGCGCGTTGGGAATCGCGATTCGTTTGCGGAGCGTGTAACGGGGCCCCGTAGGCCACGCCTTGCGCAGGCAGACGTGCACGGGATCGCCCGCGAAGGCGACCGCCCACTCCTCGCGCAGAAACAGGTCGGGGCGTTGGATGGCGGCCTGCCAGTAGGGCTGGTGGTCCCAGGTCAGGGTTTCCCGCAGGGGGACGCCCGCCTCGCGAAAGACGCCGGTCACGTCGCCGAAGGTGGTGAAAATGCCCGTCCCGGGGCGGTAGTGGCGGCGCAGCCAGGCGGCGGCATCGGCGGTCCAGGCGCGGCGGGTTTCCGAATTCACCTGCGACTCTTTCCAGGTGATCCACGCCTCCGGGGAAGGACGCAGCAGCCAGGGGGAGGCGGCGGCCAGTGCCAGCAAACCGCAGCCACCCGCGCGCCAGCGGGCAGGCAGGCGGGCGACGCCCAGCGCCGCGGCAGCCGCCAGCAGTGGCATCGCGGCCAAGCCATAGCGCGTGTTGTAGTAGCTGTGCGGCCAGCGTCCCGGAACAAATACCGGTGTGCCGCCGCTGTGCAGGCTCCAGAGGTAAAAGGCGGGGACCACGGCCAGCAAGAGCAGCGGCCCGACGCGGCGGGGCAGGCGGCGGGGGGCGGTAAGCTGCAAGGCGAGTCCTACGGCCGCCAACGCCAGCAGCGGCGCCCCCGCGCACTCGCGCACCGCCGACGAGTATTGCAGCCAGGCCTGCCGCCAGTTGTGAAAGCCCGGATAACTCGCCGCGCCTTGAATCGCCCTGGCCGAGTAAGGGCCGCGGTAGAATTCCAGCCAGTCGCCGAAGTAGTACGCATTGTGCGCCAGCCAAAACAGGGGCCCCAGAGCGGCGATGGCGGCGAAAAGAGAAGCTGCCTGCCAACGCCTGCCGCCGCCGGCCAGCAGCAGATACAGCGCAGCGAACGGCAGCAGGAACCAGCCTTCGTAGCGGGTCAGCGTGCCCGCCAGCGCCGCCAGTCCCGCGCCGGCGGCATACCCCAGCGACGGACGGCGCGCGAACAGGACACAGCAACACCAGGCGCCGGCGAGGCACGCCGCGAACAGCATCTCCGTCATCGGGATGGACTGAAGATACAGGACGTTGGGATTGAGCGCGAACAGCGCCGCGGCCGCGAGCCCGGCCCAGCGGGTTTCCGCCAGCGCGGAGGCCGCCCGGTAGAGGAACAATACGGCCAGCACAAACGCGGCGGCGTTCGGCAGCGCGCCCGCCAGGCCGTTCCGCCACCAGGCGTCATGCGTGGCGGCGGGCGCCATCAGCAAATGCGGCAAAGGCAACCAGACGGTGCCGATCTGGCCGTAACCCGGCGTGCGCGAATCGGTGAGACGCCGGGCGATGGCCAAGTGCGCCTGGGCGTCCCCGTAGTAGAGCGTGAAGCCGCGGGCGAGGCAGAACCAGATAGCCGCGGCGCTCAACGCGGCCGCCGCCAGCGCCAAGGCCACCGCCGGCCCCCGCCCGCGCGGCGGCGCGTCAGAAGCGGGTGAAGCCCTGGAACTCGTTGAAGCGGGCATCGATCTCGGCGCGGGTCAGGGTGCGGAACCGGTCCACGCCGAAGTTCTCGCAGCAGAAGCTGCCCATCACCGAACCGTAGATTACCGCACGGCGCAGGTCCGCGCTGGTGACGCTGGCGCGGGGCTTGCCCAAACCCGCCAGCCAGCCGATGAACCCGCCCGCGAAACAGTCGCCCGCGCCGGTAGGGTCGAAGACTTGATCCAGCAAATAGGCCGGCGCCACAAAGTATTCCTCCGGCGTAAAGAGGAGGGCGCCGTACTCTCCGCGTTTGATGACGACGCAGCGCGGGCCCATCGCCAGAATGGCGCGGGCGGCCTTTTTCAAGTTCGCCTCCCCGGACAGCATGCGCGCCTCGCCGTCGTTGATCAGCAGGAAGTCCCACTCGCGGATCGCCGCCAGCAGTTGCGGGCGGAAATCCTGAATCCAGTAATTCATCGTGTCGCCGCCCACCAGCTCCGGCGCGCGCATCTGGCGGCGGACGTCGCGCTGAAGGTCCGGCTGGATGTTGCCCAGCATCAGAAAGGGCTGGTCTCGGAACGCCTCGGGCAGTTTCGGCTGAAAATCGGCGAACACGTTCAGGTCCGTGCGCAGCGTCGTGCGGTCGTTCATGTCGGCCGAATAGACGCCCTGCCAGAAGAACGTCTTGCCCGGCGCCCGTTCCAGCCCGCTGACATCGATGTTGCGCCCGGCAAGCAGCCTGACATCCTCCTGGGCGAAATCGTCGCCCACCACCCCAACGATCTTGACGTGCGTAAAGTAACTGGCGGCCAAAGAGATATAGGTACAGGCTCCGCCCAGGATGCGCTCCGCTTTCCCATGGGGCGTTTCCACCCCGTCGTAAGCCACCGATCCGACGACGACGAGAGACATAAACAGGGTATTGTAGCAGCCTCGTTGCAGCAAGCCTCTCCCGTTCGATTATGCTGGAAAGGTTCTTGCCCCAGTGCGGCCCGGCAGGCGCCGCCGGATGGCCAAACGAGCGGCTCCAGGATACAATACTAAGTTGATCGACATTCGACAGAATCAAGCTCCATCCATGCAACTCGACACCCGCACCGTGAGCCACCTCCGCGCCCTGGAGGCGGAAAGCATCCACATCTTTCGCGAAGTGGTGGCCGAGTTTGCCAACCCGGTGCTGCTCTACTCGGTTGGCAAGGACTCGTCCACGCTGGTGCGTCTGGCGCAGAAGGCGTTTTACCCGGGGCCGATTCCGTTCCCGCTCCTGCATATCGACACGAATTATAAGTTTAAGGAAATGATTGAGTTTCGGGACCGGTTCACCGCCCAGATCGGCGCCCGGCTGATTGTTTACAAGAACGAAAAGGCGCTGGCCGGCGGGGCCAATCCCATCCGGTTGGGCACGCAGAAGTGCTGCGGGTTGCTGAAGACGCGGGGTTTGCTGGACGGCTTGGCCGCAGGCGGCTACGACGCAGCGTTTGGAGGCGCCCGGCGGGAAGAAGAAAAATCGCGGGCCAAAGAGCGTATCTATTCTTTCCGGGACAAGTTCGGGCAGTGGGATCCGAAGAACCAGCGCCCCGAGCTTTGGAACCTGTACAACGGGCGGATCGACCGGGGCGAAACCATCCGGGTGTTTCCGCTGTCGAACTGGACCGAAATCGACATCTGGCACTACATTCACCTGGAACAGATACCGGTGGTGCCGCTGTATTTCGCCAAGGAGCGGGAGATGCTGGTGCGGGGCAATCTGCTGATTCCGGTGGAGCAGGATTTCGTCCGTCTTCCCGGCGAGAAGCCGCAGTTGGTGAAGTGCCGGATGCGGTCGATCGGATGCAGCCCCTGTTCGGGGGCGATCCGCTCGGAAGCGGATACAGTGCCGAAGATCATCGAGGAAATGATTCAGGCGCGCCGGTCGGAGCGGGAGAACCGAGTGATTGATTACGACGAGGAGGGGTCGATGGAGATGAAGAAGCGGGAAGGGTATTTCTGAGGGCCCGGATATGAGCGCTTCCACTCCCATGACCATCGAAGAGTTCCTGGCGAAGGACGAGCGCAAGGAACTGCTGCGTTTTTCCACCGCCGGCAGCGTGGACGACGGCAAATCGACGCTGATCGGCCGGCTCCTTTATGATTCCAAGGGCGTTTACGAAGACCAGGTCGCGAGCGTCGCGAAGGCGTCGGTGAACCAGCCGGCGGGTTCGCTCGATTTCGCCCTGCTGACGGACGGTCTGCGCGCCGAGCGCGAGCAGGGCATCACGATCGACGTGGCGTACCGGTATTTCGCGACCGCGCGGCGCAAGTTCATCATTGCCGATACGCCCGGGCACGAGCAGTACACGCGGAACATGGCGACGGGCGCTTCGACCGCGGACCTGGCGATTGTGCTGGTGGATGCCCGCAACGGGGTGCTGCCGCAATCGCGGCGGCACGCCTACATCGCGGCCCTGCTCGGAATTCCGCACCTGGTGGTGTGCGTCAACAAGATGGATCTGGTAGAGTTCCGGCAGGACGTGTTCGACCGGATCTGCCGGGACTTTGCCGAGTTCGCGGCGAAGCTGGACCTCCAGGACATTCTGTACATCCCGATCAGTGCGCTGCTGGGCGACAACGTGGTGTCGCCCAGCGCCCATACGCCGTACTATCGCGGACCGAGCCTGCTCGAGCATCTGGAGACGGCGCCGGCGGGCCGGCGTTACAACACCGCGGATTTCCGTTTCCCGGTGCAATATGTGCTCCGTCCGCATCTGGACTTCCGGGGATACGCGGGGCAGGTAGCCTCGGGGACGGTGCGGGCAGGGGATCCCATCATGGTGCTGCCGTCCGGCCGGATGAGCCGCGTCTCGTCGATCGTTACCTACGACGGCGAACTGACGGAGGCCTACCCGCCGTTGTCGGTCACGCTTTGCCTCGAGCATGAACTGGACATCAGCCGCGGCGACATGCTGGTGCATCCGGCCAACGTGCCCCACGTCTCCCGGCGCTTCGAGGCGATGATGGTGTGGATGAACGCGACACCGCTCGAAGTCGACAAGACCTATCTGATCAAGCACACCACGCATCAGGTGAAGGCCAACGTCCGCGCGATCCGGCACCGGGTGGACGTCAACACGCTCGCGCATGTGCCGGCGGCGCGGCTGGAATTGAACGAAATCGGGGCGGTGCTCGTCGAGACCGTCAAGCCGCTGTATTTTGACGCCTATGAGCGGAACCGGGCGACGGGGGCGTTCATCCTGATCGACCCGATGACGAACGAGACGGTGGGCGCGGGGATGATCCGCGGAGCGCACGGCCACCAACCGCCGCGCAAGCAGCGGGAGGCCATCGAGTTCGAGTTCACTCGCGTGACGCCGGTCGAGCGCTACGCGCGGGCGGGCCATCGTCCCGTGGCCGTTTGGATGGCTGGAGACGCGGAGATCGCCTACGTCGCCGAGCGCAAACTGTTCGACCGCGGCTGTCTGGTGCATGTATTGGAGGAGGCCGCCGGGACCGCGGGGGTGGCCGGCGTGGCCGCGGCGCTGGTGGAATCCGGCCTGATCGTCCTGTGTGTGGGGCCGGACGCTGGCGGGCCGCAGGCTGAGGAGACGCGCCGGGCGGTGGGCGCGGAGCGCTTTGTGACCAAGAACTACCGGGAACACGCCGGAGAACCGGAGCAGGCCGCCGCCGACCTGATCCGGACGCTCGAAGAGGCGGGGTTCCTTCCGGTGACCTCGTTTGGCGGCGGGGAAGGGATTTAATCCGCGGCGCGCCCGGCTATATACTTGCCGGTGAACCATGTTGAACCGGCGAACATTTTCCGGCGCGCTGAGCGCGGGGCTGCTCGGCGGCGCAACCGCCCCCCTGCCGAATATCCTGTGGATCACGGCGGAAGACATCGGGCCGCATCTGGGCTGTTACGGCGACCGCTACGCGGTGACGCCCCAACTGGACCGCCTGGCGGCGCGCAGCCTGCGCTATCTGCATTGCTGGTCAAACGCCCCGGTGTGCGCGCCGGCGCGCACGGCCATCATCTCGGGCGTCTACCCGCCCAGCACCGGAAGCGAGCACATGCGCAGCCAAACCCGCATGCCGGCGTTTATGCGGATGTACCCGCAGTTCCTGCGCGAGGCGGGTTACTACACCACCAATAATTCGAAGGAGGATTACAACCTGGTCAAGCCGGACGGCGTGTGGGACGATTCCAGCCCGCGGGCCCACTGGCGAAACCGGCGGCGCGGGCAGCCGTTCTTCGCCGTTTTCAATTTCACCAGCACGCACGAGAGCCAGATCCGGCGGCGTCCGCACACCCTCGCGCACGATCCGGCCGGAGTGCGCGTGCCGCCGTATCACCCCGACACGCCGGAGGTCCGCCACGATTGGGCGCAATATTACGACAACCTCACCACGCTGGATGGACAAGCCGCGCAAGTGCTGGCGGAACTGGAAACCGACGGCCTGGCCGCGGACACCATTGTCTTTTTCTACGGCGATCACGGTTCGGGCATGCCGCGGCACAAACGGTGTCCCTACGATTCGGGCCTGCGCGTGCCGCTGCTGGTGCACATCCCGGACAAGTACCGCCGCCTCGCGCCGAAAGACTACCGCGCCGGCGGCCAGACCGGACGTTTAGTGAGTTTTGTTGACCTGGCGCCCACGGTGCTGAGCCTGGCCGGCATCCGCCCGCCGGAGTGGATGCAGGGACATGCCTTCCTGGGCCGGTACGCCGCCCGGCCGCAGCCGTACGTGTACGGTTTTCGCGGACGGATGGACGAGCGGTACGATCTGGTGCGCAGCGTGCGGGACCAGCGGTACGTCTACGTGCGGAACTACATGCCGTACCTGCCGTATGGCCAGCATTTGTCTTACATGTTCGAGACGCCGACGACGCAGGTCTGGAAGCGGCTGTACGACGAGGGGAAACTCACGCCGGTCCAGCGGCGGTTCTGGGAGGCGCGCCCGCCCGAGGAGTTGTACGACCTCGAGCGCGATCCGGATGAGGTGGAGAACCTGGCGGACTCGCCGGCGCACCGCGCCGTGCGGGATCGCCTGCGGGCCGCGCAGCAGGAGCTGGCGCGGCGCATCCGCGACGTAGGATTTCTGCCGGAAGATGAAATTCATGCGCGGGCGGAAGGCTCGACGCCGTACGAGATGGCCCGGGACGACCGCCGCTATCCGTTTGCGCGGGTGTTCGCCGCGGCCGAGCAAGCGGCCTCCGGCGAGCCGATCCGGGACTATGCCTCGCTGTTTCGCGATGCGGACAGCGCGGTGCGGTATTGGGGAGCGATGGCGCTGCTGATGCGGGGCGGCGAGGTGGTACGCGCGGAAAAAGAACTGCTGGTCCGGGCGCTCGCAGATCCGGCCCCGGCGGTGCAGATCGCGGCGGCGCGGGCGCTGGGCCAGTATGCGGACGGAGACGAGTTGGAACGCTCGCTCGAGGTGCTGGTCGAGCGGGCCGACGCCAGCCGCAATCCGTACTACGCGGCGGTGCAGGCGCTGAACGCGCTGGATGCGCTCGACGGGCGGGCGCGCCCCGTCCTGGCGCGGATCCGGCAATTGCCTGACACCAGCCAGGACGCCTCGCGCGACCCGCGCACGCGGGATTACACCGGGCGTTTGCTGCGCAAGACGCTGGCGGACCTCGGCGCAGGGAAATCCCCGCCTTAGCCGGCCGGCGGCTCCGGTTCGGCTTCGATCGTGAAGCCCGCCGGCGCAATCTGCGCAAAGAGAACTTCGGATTCGTGCCCGTGCAGGCGAAACACCTGCCGGACCAGGCCGCAGACCTGCGCGTAGCCGCGTTCGTAGAACACCAGGATGGATGGTCCGGCGCCGCTGAGGGCGCAGCCGAGCAGACCGGGAGCGCGCAGTTTGAGAATATCGGAGAGGCCGGGCACCAGCGGCGCGCGGTAGGGCTGATGCAGGCGGTCTTCCAGGGCGGCGGGAAAGGCGCTGGTGGCGCCCGCCGCCAGCGCGGTGATCAACAAGGCCGCCCGCTGGATGTTAAAGATGGCGTCGGCGCGGCTGACCTGCGCGGGCAGCACGGCGCGCGCGGCGGAGGTGGGCAGTTCGAAGTCCGGCACCACCAGCGCGACGTCGAAGCGCGGCGACAGTTCCAGGCGCACGGCCCGGGCGGTCCCGCCGGCGTCGATCGCGCTGGCGACAATCGAGCCGAGCACGCAGGCCGCGACATTATCGGGATGGCCTTCCAGGCGCGCCGCGGCGTCGAGGATGCGGAGGGGTTTCCAGTGCAGCCCGAGCAGGTGGTCCGCTAAGATCACGCCCGCAGTCAGCGCCGCGGCGCTCGAGCCGAGTCCTTTGCCGAGGGGAATGCCGTTGTGAATCTCCAGTTCGACGGGCGGCAGGTCCCGTCCCACTTCCGCGGCGATGGCGAGCGCGGTTTGCCAGATCAAGTTCTCATCCGTGGCGGGGATGCGGGCGGCGTCGCGTCCGCTGACGGCGATCCGCAGCGCGGCGCTTGGGCGGAAGCGGCACTCCAGATAGATGCCGATCGCCAGGCCCAGCGCGTCGAAGCCGGGTCCCAGGTTCGCGCTCGACGCGGGAACGCGGACCCGCATCCACTGCCCCATCGGTTCAGCTCAGGTTGACGGGCTGGCCCGAGCGGCAGGATTCGTACACGCCCAGCACCACCGCCAGGGCGTCATAACCTGCTTGGCCATCGACCAGCGGCGGACGCCCGCTCCGGCAGGCCTCGGCGAAATCCTGGAACTGCCGCTCGAACGGCGTCAGCGAGATGGCCATCGGATCCGACGCGCCGGAGGCCACTTCCCGGGCCAGGGGCGGCGGATCGCCTTGGTCGTCCATCACGTCCCAGGTGGTCAATTTGTCGCCCGAGATAATCGCGGTGCCCTTGGTCCCGTGGAATTCCTGGCGTTCGGTGAAGCCGGGCCACATGGCGGTGGAAGCCTGGATGATGCCGGTGGCGCCGCTGGCGAAGCGCACCACCGCGTTGACCACGTCCTCGCTCTCGATCCGGTGCAGGGCCCCGAGTTGCCAGTAACCGAACAACTGCTGGACGGGGCCGGCGATCCAGCGCACAACGTCAATGCCGTGGATGGCCTGGTTGATCAGCGCGCCGCCGCCCTCGGTCTGCCAGCTTCCCTTGATTGGGCGCGCGTAGTATTCGGCGCTGCGGTACCACTTCACGTATACGTCGGCTTGCAGCAGCTTGCCCAGCCGCCCTTGCCGGATCGCGCGGTGGACAAATTGCGTGGAATCGTCGAAGCGGTGCTGGCTCACCACGCCCAGCGTGATTCCCGCCCGCGCCGCGGTCTCCAGCATGCGCGCGGCGGTGGCCAGGTTGGTGGCGATGGGCTTCTGCACCTGGACGTGCTTTTTGTTCGCCGCGGCCAGTTCCACCGCTTGCAGCCGGTAGTCGGGGAACGTGCAAACGTCCACAAAGTCCACCCGCGGGTGGCGGCACAGTTCCTCCGGCGACGGGACGAATTCGCAGTGGTATTGGGCGGCGAACGCCTTGCCCACTTCGGGGAAGTGATCGGTGCAGGCGGTCAGTTCAAAACCAATATTGCGGTACGCCTGGGCGTGCTTATGGGCAATCGCGCCCGTTCCGATGAGGCCAACGCGCATGAAAAAAGGCTCCTCGCAGAGAGTGGCGATAAAGTATCAGCATACCAACCGGGTTCGCGCGGCGCGCCGGTGCCGTATGATATTGGGTTATGAAATTGCTGGCCGTACCGGCCGCGGCGCTCTGCGCGGCGGGCCTCCTGGCGGTGGCTTCCTGCAAGAAGACGATCCCGGTCAACGTGGCCGCGGAGGTGAACGGCCGCCCGATCACGTTCCAGGAACTCGACAAGCAGCACGAGTCCCGCTTCGAGCCCGACCAGGACAAGCCGAGCGAAGACCAGGTGTTGTTGCAGAAGCTGGAGATTCTCCGCGGGCTGATCGACGCGGAAATCATGTTCCAGAAAGCCGAAAAACTGGGCCTGCTGGCCGCCGACGCCGACATTGAAACCGAGCTCAACAAGCTCAAGGCGCCCTACACCCAGGAGGAATTTCAGAAACGGCTCGCCGACCGCAAGCTGACCCTGGACGAATTGAAGGCCCAATTGCGGAAGGATCTCAGCATCCAGAAACTGGTGAATAAGGAGATCACCTCGCACATCGCCATCACCGACGCCGACGTGGCCAACTATTACAACGCCAACAAGGCCAGCTTCAACTTCGCCGAACCGCAGGTGCACCTGGCGCAGATTCTGGTGTCGCCGGTTCCGGACCCGAATGTCCGCAATCTCAAGAACGACAAGGCGCAGAACGAGGACGAGGCCCGGCGGAAGATCCAGATGCTGGAGCGGCGTCTGCAACAGAACGAGGACTTCGGCATGCTGGCGCAGAACTACTCGGAAGATCCGAACACCGCGCCCAACGGCGGCGATCTGGGGTTTGTGCCGCAATCGGCGTTGGACAAGGCGCAGCCGGAACTGCGCAAGCTGATCATGGCGCTGCAACCGGGGCAAATCTCCCCGATCATTCGCACGCCCGCCGGTTACAGCATCCTGAAGGTGTACTCGAAGGAACCCAGCGGACAGCGGGAACTGAACGATCCGCGGGTGCAGCAGACGATTCGGGAGACGCTGCTGAACCGGAAGGACAACCTGCTGAAAGCCGCCTACTACGAGGCCGCGCGCAACGAGGCCAAAGTGGTGAACTACCTGGCCCGCTCGATCATCGAAGGGGCTACGAAAAGCGGCAAGTAAGGCGCCGGGTCACGGTTTGCGTTCGTTCCGGGGACGGCTGGCCTCGTAGAACAGGAATCCCGCTACCAGTGCGGGCAGCGCCAGCAGCGCGCCGACCTGGAGGAAATAGCTAAGGCCGCGGTGGCCCATCATCGACCAATACGCGCCGTAAATGAACAGGCCCGCGAAGAGAAACACGTAACTGCCCGCGCGCTCTTTCCACCAGGCGAACGCCGTAATCCCCAGGAAAAAGGCGCCGGGCAGCGCCGCGTGCAGCAGCACGCCCGGAAGATCCAATCCCTCGCCGATTCCGGACGCGATGCCGAACCACAACCAGAACAGCGCCCAAATCCCGGAAACGGCGCGGGCAAGGAAACGCTCCCAATCCGTGACCTGCCATTGCGAAGGCCGAACCAGTTGCATCGGCGCACCTCCGTCGGGGGGATTGCTACGCCCCCAGTATAGTGCGGGGGGCAACGGAAGACACGGGTCCGACCCCTTGGACACGCGCCTCGTCTCCGGCGTGCGGGATTCACGCGGCGAATCGAAGGCGCGGGCCAACATCCAGAAACCCCTTACCTACAAGGCAAGCGAGCCTCGCGAGGGATCAGCGCTCTTCGGCTTTGAGTTTGCGCAGAAAGTGGACGGTCAGCAGCAGCATGCCCGCTGCCGACAGCGCCAGCACGGCGTAGAACAGCGCGCGATGACGCTCGGTCCACGGACGCTCATCCGGCGGTGGCTGGTAGGACGGGTTTCGCTGCCAGGGGCGCAGGTCGGGGCTCGCCTCGGGGAGCGGTTCCTGGCGCGCCAGCACCGCCGAAAGGTCATACACTGGCGGCCGCGCCGCAGGATTGCCGAAATAAAGGAAGTATTCTCCGCCGAGCGGATACGGTGGAATCTTCACTTGGCGGCGCACCGCTTCTATTTGCAATTGGCTGACGGCGATTGGCTCGTCATCGCCATTGAAGATCCGCAGCCGCAGGTAGCGTTCGGTCCGCTCGGGATAAGCAACCTGCAGCGACCGCTCGCCGGGGACCTGGTAGATCACCGCGCGCCGCAGCAACCGCCACTCTTTGCCGTTGTCGCTGTAGTCGACGTCCACCGCGCGATGGAACGACCGGCTGCCGGACTCCAGCCGCACCAAGTCGTGGGGAATCCCCGCCGTTCCCAGATCCAGTTCGAGCAGCGTGCTCCTGGTTTGCGAGTCTTCCCGGCGCGTCGGCAACGGCGTGGCCACCACATCGCGCACCGCTTGCTGGCGTTCGTGAAGCCACAGCCGCGCCCCTTCCACGGCGCCCGTGCGCTGCCAGCCATAAATGGTGGCGCGCAGGTAACGGCGCGTGGACACGAGATAGTCCACCTCGAGCACCTGCGCGCGGCGTTCTCCCTCAGAGAAGTCAAAAATATAGGCGTTTTCGCGCACGGTGACCCAAAAGCGGCCATCGTCGCTCGCCTCCAGGCGGACCGGTTGCCGGAAGTTGGTTTCCTGGGTGACAAACCGGATCTGGCTGTGGCGGACTTTCCGTTCGCCGGAATCCAGGGTCACCTGCAAGCCTGTCCCGGACACCACCGCGCGGTCGATCAAGCTTGCGGACGCCTCATGGGACTCTTCCTTCTCCCCGAGCACCTCGAGCAGGTAGGGCACCTCCAGGCCATTGCGCGTCACCCGCAGGTCGCCCAGATCGGGGCGCGAGCGCTCGTAAATGCCGCGGTTCAATGCGAACACCTGCATCCGGTCCGGCTGGTCAACATAGACCGGGCAGCGGTACTGCCAGCGGGCCGGGTCGAACTCCCCGGCGCAAAGCGTCAACGCGGCGGCCAGGCCGGCCAGCAGGCTATTTTTCATGCGGGCGGTCCTGCTTCCACCAGTTTTCGAGCGAGGCGCGATAACGCGAGTACAGGTAGGACGTCGCCAGCAGCAGCGCGCCCAGGGCGGCGAACGCCGCCACCCGGTAGGCCAGTTGCAAGCTCCAGATGTCCCACAGGTACAGCTTGGCGATGACAAACCCAAACAGCGCCAGGCCCAGGATGCGGTTCACGGCGAGACGGTAAACCACGCCGCTGGCGGTGAGCAACACCGCGTAGGCCGAAAGCAGGATCGAAAGGAACGCGCCGCGGACGCTGGCGAGATTTTGCGCGGCAAGGCGGTATAAGGCGATGTCGTCGACCTCCAGAATCAGCGCGGCCAGCAGGCAGGCGTGCCCCGCCAGGTAAAGAGGCAACCGCGCGGCGCGGCGCAGGATCCACCAGGCAGCCAGAAAGAAAGCCGCTGCGGCGCACACCATCGCCAGGAACCGCGCGTTGGCGAACGGCCGCGTCCACGCGGGGTCGTTGGCCACCTGGATTTCGAACAGAAAGACGCGGGCCAGCACCAGCACGGCCAGCGCGGCGACGGCCCAGAGCATCCGCGGCGCGGCCAGGCGGGCCGCGATCCAGGCGGCCACCGCCAGTTCCACCGCCCAGGCGAGCGTGATCGAGTAGCCGCTGAAGTAGATCGGGATCGCCAACGTTACAAAACTTGCGGCGAGGCCGCCGCTCAGCAGCGCCGGCCGGGGATCGCGGAGGTTGGCCGCCAGCGCCGGCCACAGCGCGTAACCAGCCGCCAGGTGCGCCCCGCCCAGCGCCACCGCGGCCAGCGCCAGGTATCCGGGATAGGCTTCGAGCCGGCCGTACAGCAGCGCATAGAACAGCACGGAATTGACGGCGCTCATCAGCAGATCCGCGGCGTTGGCGGACTGGCGCGCGAGCAATAAGCGGCCGGGCAGCCAGGCGAAGAACGCGGCGAACAGAGCCGTCAGAGTACAGACATCGCGCAGCAGCAGGGGCTCGGCGGCGCGCGCGGGATCCCATATGGCGTAGGAGGCAAACGCCACCGCGGCAGTCAGCAAGGCGTGCCATGACCACCCGCGCAGGCTTGCCAGGCAAAGACCTGCCAGCGCCGTGCTCAACGCGAACGGGATATATCCGCCGGCGCCGCTTTTCCAGATGCCGCCCATGACGACCGCCGCCCCGGCTTGCGCCGCCGCCGCCACCGGACGCAGGCGGGAGGTGACGAACTCCGCGTAGAACACCGCGGCAAAGACCGCGGCGGGCCAGATCTTGTCCGGTCTGGGCGCGTAACGGTCCACCAGCCAGACGAAATACAAAAAGGTGGTGGCCGCAAGCGCAATCCCTTCCGTGGCCCGCCACTGGCGGCTGCGGGCGGCCGCGAGGGCTGCCAGATTCACGACGGCGAGGTGACCAAAGAAAACCCACGGGCGGTCCTGGCCAGTGCTCAACAGCACAGGAGCCGCGTACGCCCCGAGCGAACCCAGCACCAGGATCGCCTGCGCCCGGTAGCGCAGGGCGAGCACCCCGCCCAGGCCGCTGGCCGTCATCAACAGCACAAACGCGAACCCCGCCGGGATCAGGCGGTAGAAACCGAATGCCGCATAGAAAGACAAGTAGAGAATGCCCAGGCCGAGCGCGCTGATGCCGTGGGCGTACAACCGGTGTCCCTTGCGCCAGGACCAGTCGCCCGCCAGAATCGTCGCAAGCCCGGCAAACACTCCGAGCATCACGCGCCCGCTTTCCCCAATCCAGGCGTTGTCGACCGCAAGTTTGAAGAAGAAAGCGACGGCCAGCAGGAAGGTGAACGCGCCGATGCGATTCACCCAGGTCAGTCCGAGACGGGTTTCGAGAGGGGGAGCGGCGTTCACGGCAGCCGCAGGGGAAACGGGCGCTGCGGGCTCGGCTACAGGCGCGGGCGGCGGTGCCAACTCCTCCGTGATAATTTGCGGCGGGACGGGAGTCTCGGCGGGAAGCTCAGGCGCGGGCGGAACCGGCTCGCCGCGCAACTCGCGGACAGTGCGCTCGAGCGCCCCAATGCGCGCCTCCAGCTCGGCTTGGCGGCGGAGCAGGCGAACGTTGGCTTCCGTGAGCGCATTCATGCGCTCTTGGTAAAGGTCAGAGGCGGGCACACGCTAAGCCGATTGCTCGAGCTCCTCCAGTAAGTGCGTCAGCCGCGAGGCAGCCTCTACTTTACCGCCAAATCGCAGCTCCTGGTAGGCGGCGGTGAATTCGGCCGCCAGCCGCGCGGCCTCGCCCGCGGGTAGCACGTGGACAAACTCCTGGGGAGTCAGCCACGACGGCTTGGCGTAGCCTTTCTTGTGCAGGACCCGCAAGAACTGCCGGTACACCAGGGTTGCATCGCCGGCTTCCACCTTTCCCCGCCGCAGCGAGCGGATTCGGCGGCGGTGCGCCAGCGTGCGCCAAAGCCAGGGTCCCCGCCACAGCGCCAGCGCCGCCAGGCCCCCCGACACGCCGATCGCCCACCCGTGGTCCCACGCCCAGAGAGCCGCAGGCGTCAGGCGCTGGCGCAGCGTCATCCAGGGCGATACCGGGTCCAGACGCCAACTGCGGCTGGTACGCTCCAGGCGGTCCGCCAGCACCAATTGCCGCCCGAGATCGTAGTTGACCACCCAATCCTGCCAAAGCGTGTCGACCGCATCCAGATACAGCAGCGCCTGGGACCAGAGCGAAGAGGCGGGCGGGCGGGGGTCCGGCGGCGTCGGATCGAACGTGGCCCAGCCCCACCCAGGCAAGTACGCTTCCACCCAGGTATGCGCGTCGGAGGCGCGCACCACGTACTGGCCGGAGAGCGGGTTGAAGGTGCCGCCCAGGAAGCCGGTCACGAGGCGGGCGGGGATGCCCAGCGCGCGGAGCATGACGGTCATGGCCGAAGCGAAGTACTCGCAGTGGCCGCGCCTGCGTTCGAACAGGAAGTGCGCCAGCGGGTCGGGGTGCTCCCGCTCCGGTAATTCGATGGTATATCCATAGAGCGTTTGGAGCCGGCCTTCGATGGCGCGCGCCTTCGCCAAGGGCGTCCGGGCGTCCTCGGCCCAGCGCCGCGCCAGGGCGGCCACGCGCGGGTCCAAGGCAGGAAGTTGCAAGTATCGCTCCACGATACTGGGCGCCGGGACGGGGGCGGCCGGTCCGCTCCGCTCTTCCGGGGACGGTTCCAGCAACGCATTGACCAGGTAGTGCGCCCCCATCGCCTCCCCGGCGCCGAGGCGGTAACCGCCGGCCGCGTCCCGCCGGAGCAGCAACGCGTTGATCTGAATATGCTCCGGCAACCCCGCGAAGAACAGCACGTCCGTGTCGAGAGGCTTGAGATCGACCCGGTACCAGATGCGCTGGCCGGGGCGCCGGAGTTGCGCTTCCGCCGCCAGGCGCGCCCGGCCCCCTTCCACGCGCACCAGCTCGCCCGGCGTCGCGGACATCGACCAGCGCTTCCCGTCGAACCGGTCCAGCGCCGAGCCCCGCCAGCGCGCGGTGAACCTGCCTGCGCTGGTGAAAAAGCGCACGCGCATCACGGGCGCCGCGCTGCTTTTGATTTCGCCGATCGCGCCCAGCGTGACTTCGTTCGAAAAGCCCGGCAGATAGAGCCCGCGCTGCATCAGGTGGCCGAGCGCGGCATGCGCGGTGCGCGGCAGCACCAGAAACAGCAGCGCCGTCAGCAGGAGCGCTCCCAGCGCCACGAAGCCCGTCATGGCCGCCAGGCGTGGGGCGATCGCCCAGCGGTTCGCCGCGCGCGCCACGTGTCCAGCCCGCGCCGCCGCCCGCCGCATTTCCGCGCTCATCAGCCCGCCAATGGCAAACGTCAGGTACAAGGCGAGGCAAACGAAAAAGCCCAGTTGGATCGACAGCAGCGCCGCCGTCAGCAATTCCAGCAGCGACAGAATGGCCGTGAACAGATAGTCCCGGCCCCGGCGCGCGGTGACCAGCCGCAAGGCGGCCAGAAAAAACACCAGGTGGGCCACGGCCGTCAGGAAATCCCGCGAGAGGAACCGGTAGTCCAGCGGGAAGAAACCCAGATAGGCGATGGTCAGCGCGGTCACGACCCGGCCGGACGCCGGCAGGCGCAGCAGGCCGAGCACGATGAGGGTCCGCACCACCAGCGCCACAGGAACGGCCAGAAGCGAAGGCCACGCCAGTGCGCCGGAACCCGCCACCGCCAGGTAGCCGGCGGCCACCAGCCCAACCAGGCAGAATTGGAAAAAACGTTCGTGACGGTCCGGACCTCTTGCCATCTGCTTCTTCTTCAGTGTAGGCCGCGCCTCGCCCGCCCCGAAACAAAGGCGGCCAGGCAGGCCTGTAAGCTCCCGGCCGGGCATGTTACACTCCATCCGGAGTCCCGCCGGAGGAGAATTACGTCATGATCCTGGGAAAATTCTGGAGCGCCATCCGGGCGCAGCTCAACAAGATCGCCAATATCTTCTGGGAGGCCGACCCCATCGCCCAGATGCAGTATGAACACGATTTGGCGGTCGAACAGCTTAAGGAAGGGCGCAAGGGCCTCGAGATCTACCGCGGCTTGGTGGAGCGCGTATCGCGGCAGACGGCCACCACCCGTGCGCACGTGAAGAAGCTCGAGGCGGAAACGAAAGCCTACTTAAAGGCCGGCGACCGGGAGACGGCTGCCAAGTTCGCGCTGGAATTGCAGAAGGCCAAGCGGGATCTGGCCACGCACGAAGAACAGCTCCAGATGCATGAGACCGCCTACGACAACAACCTGAAGAAGATCAAACACGCCAGCCACAAGCTTGCCGAAGTCCGCGAGCGCATCCAGCGCTACGATGCCGAGTTGAAGATGAGCGCGGCGGAGGCCGAAGTGGCGGCCATCGCGCAGAGCTTCAACATGGACGTGACTACCGACTTCGGCCAATTGGAACAGGCGGTGCAAACGCGCATCGACCGCAATCGCGGCAAGGCGCGCGTGGCGGCGGACCTCTCGTCGGAAGGCTTGCGGGAGATCGAGGCCGAGGAGCGCATGCAGCAGGCTTTGGCCGAAGACGCGCTGGCGCAGTTCGAGGTCGAAATGGGGCTGCGTTCCCCCGAGACCACGCGCCTTCCCGAGACAGCCAAGGAGCTGGGGCCCGCCGTGGACAAGCCGATCGCCACCGAGAAGAACTGAACCAGCGGCGATTGCGTGAACCGGACGGTCCGGAGGTTCGTTAGTAACACAGAGAGAGGGTCCCTAAGGGAACAATCACATGGCGAACGGCAATCCAAAACCAGCTTTTTTCCTCGCGGTCCTGGTGGTCGTGCTGGCGCTGGTGGGCTTGGCGCTCTGGCGGTTTGGCGCGCTGCCCGGCGGCAAAGGTCCGTCCCTGATCAGCAAGGAAGATTTGGCCGGCGGCCTCGAGGCGCCGGACAGCGCGGGCATCACGACGGCGAAGGAGTACACGTTCGTGCCCGCGCAAAAACTGCCGCCGGTACAGGGCATTTCCAGTTACAAGCCGATGGAGGACCGCACGGTCCGGTTCGCGATGAACGTCTGGGCCGGGTGGGCCCCGATCATCTTCGCGAACAACGGTTTTAAGGCCGGCAAAGTGTGGAAGGCGCCCGGCGGCAAGGACTTCAAAGTCGAGTTGACCCTGATCGACGACCCGGTGGCCATGCGCGACGCCTACGCCGCGGGGAGCGTGCACATCGGCTGGGCGACGCTCGACATGGTTCCGCTTTTCCTCGAAAGCCTGCGGAAGGACTCGCGGGTGATGCCGCGCATTTATCAGCAGGTGGACTGGTCCAATGGCGGCGACGGCATTGTGGTGCGGAAGTCGATCAAGACCGTGGCGGACTTGCGGGGCAAGACGCTGGTGCTGGCCCAGAACTCGCCGTCGCACTATTTCGCGTTAAACGCCCTGATCAACGCCGGCGTGCAGCCCGCGGAGGTGAGCTTCAAATTCACGCAAGACGCGTTCCAGGCCGCGGCTGCCTTCAATGCCGACAAGAGCATCGCGGGCGCTGTGAGTTGGGCGCCGGACATCTATAACCTCTCCAAGGTGAAGGGCAACCGCCTGCTGGTGACCACCGCGACGGCCAATAAGCTGATCGCCGACGTCTGGTTCGCGCGCGCCGACTTCGCCAAGGACCATCCGGAAATCATGGAAGGACTGGTGCGCGGCATCTTCGACGCCATGGAGGATCTGAAGGAGCAGCCCAACAAACAGACCGTGGCCAAGTTAATGGCCGCCGGCTACTCCATTCCGGAGACCGACGCCTTGAATATGCTGGGCGACGCGCACTCGACCAATTTCGCCGAGAACCGCGAGTTTTTCCTGAACCAGAACAACCCGACCAATTTCGAGCGCACCTGGAACATGGCGTACTTTCTCTACAAGCGCATCGGCGCGGTCTCCGACAAGATCGAGTTCGACCAGGTGATGGACTTCTCCATCATCCGCAAGTTGGAAAAAGAGCCCAAATACGCCAACCAGAAGAACGAATACGACGTGCAGTTCGCGCCGGCGGCGGCCAGCACGATTCAGAGCGAACAGGACGAAATTCTCACCAAGACCATCGTCATACACTTTTACCCCAACTCCTGGGACCTCATGAAGAAGGTCACCAAAACGGTGAACGGCAAGACCGTGGAGGAGCTCTATGACCCGAATGTGAACTTTGTGGTGGAGGAGGTGGGCAAACTGGCCGGCCAGTACGGCGCCGCGCGCATTGTGGTGGAAGGCCACACCGACGGCTCGATGAAGGGCATGGTGCCGGAGAGCGCCGTGCTGGAGCTCAGCGCGAACCGGGCCAACGCGGTGAAAGAGGCGATTGTGCGCAAGTTCCCTTCGCTCCAGGCGAACCAGTTTTCGGCGAGCGGCGCCGGGTGGAGCCGTCCGGCCGATCCCCGCGACCCGCTCAACCACGCCAAGAACCGCCGCGTGGAAATTAAGGTCTACCCGCTGGAGGCGCCCAAGTAGTGAAACGCCTGTTTGCTCTGCGCGTGCCGCCGCCGCCGTTGGTGGCGCGCCTGCTGGGCGCAGGCACGGTGGCGCTGCTGCTGGCGTTCTGGTGGCTGGTCACACGCGGCGCGACGCCGGAAACCCGCCTGGTTTCGCCGGTGATTCTGCCGGCGCCCGGGGAAGTCGCGCGCAGCTTCGGGGCGCTCTGGACGGAGCGCGGTTTGGCGGCAAGCATCGCGGCGACGCTCCAGCGCGTGCTGATCGGGTTCGGACTGGCGGCGGCCGTTGGCGTGCCGCTCGGGATCGTGGCCGGGGCGTGGCGGGTGCTGGATGCCGCCGCCGCGCCGGTGGCGCTGTTTGGCCGCAACGTGCCGGTGGCTGCGCTGATTCCGCTCACCATTCTCTGGTTCGGGATCGAAGAAACCCAGAAGGTGATGTTCATCTTCATCGCCTGCGTGCCGTTCGTGTATTCCGACGCGGTGCGCGCGGTCACCTCCCTGCCCGACCGTTATGTCGAGACCGCGCAGACGCTGGGCGCCACCCCGCTGCAAATCGTCTGGAAGGTCCTGGTGGCGCTGGCGCTGCCGGACATCTACAAAAGCTTGCGGGGGCTGTTTGGCATGGCGTTCGGCTACATCATGCTGGCCGAACTGATCAACGCCGAACACGGGCTTGGCTATCTGCTCAGCACCAGCCAGCGGCGCGGCATGAGCGAGCACATCATTCTCATCCTGCTGGTGATCGCGGCGATGGCGTACCTGATCGACCGCTTTCTGGGCTGGATGCAGCGTGGGCTGTTCCCGCACCGGGAGGACGCCGAATGAGCGGCGCGGCGGCAATCATTGTCGAGTTCAAAGGCGTTTCGAAGAAGTTTCACGACGGGACGCCCAAGGAGGCCCTGGCCATCGACAACGTCAGCTTCCAGGTTCCCAACCGGCCGGACCATGGCGAGTTTGTAGCCATCCTGGGCCCGAGCGGTTGCGGCAAATCGACCGTGCTGCGCATGATCGCGGGCTTGCGGCCGCACTTTCCGCCAACATCCGGTGAGATTCTCGTCCTGGGCAAGCCCGTCGAAGGTCCGGGCGCGGACCGGGGCATGGTGTTCCAGGACTACACTTCGTTCGATAACCGCACCGTCGAGGACAACATCGCCTTCGGCCTCGAATGCCAGGGCGTTCCGGCGCGGGAGCGGCGCGAACGCGCGCGCGAATGGATCCGCAAGGTCGGCCTGGATGTCGACCGCGACGCGCACAAGTACCCTCACCAGCTTTCCGGCGGCATGCGGCAGCGGGTGGCCATCGCCCGCACGCTGATCCTCAAGCCGCGCATCATCCTGATGGACGAGCCGTTCGGCGCGCTCGACCCTAGCATTCGCCTGAACATGCAGGACCTGCTGATCGCGCTGTGGCGCGACCTGCAAGCCACCGTCTTCTTCGTCACGCACTCGGTCGAGGAAGCCGTGTACCTGGGGGACCGCATTTACATCATGTCGCCGTCTCCGGGCCGGCTCGTAAAGGAACTTGCCGTGCCGCCCCCGGACCGGCCGGCGCGGGAAATGCAGCGCGAACCCGAGTTCAACCAGCTCGTGTTTGAGATCCGGGATCTGCTCGAACGCCTCGAGGCGCAAGTCTAACGAACGATGGAGAACCTGCGCACACCGCCGCCGCCCGCCCCCCGCCGCGCCGGTTTGGCGGACTATTTGAAGCGCGCGTTCCTGTACCGCTGGAACCTGCTGGCGTTCTGCGGCGGCGTGGCGGCGGCGGTGTTGAGTCCCTGGCCGGACGGCTTGTTGCCCCTGGTGGCGGCGCTCGAACTGGCGTACCTGGCCGGCCTGGTGTCCAACGCCAGGTTTCGGCAGGCGGTGGACGCGGAACTGCATCTGCAGCGGCGTCCGCCGCAGCGCGCCCCGGCGAGCCAGTTGCAAGAAATCCTGAATGGGCTTTCCCCGGCCGCGCGCAAGCGTTTCGAAGGGTTGCGCGGCCGCTGCCTGGAGATGCGGGCGATCGCCGAAGGGGTGCGCGGCCGCCTGGGAGCCGCCGCGGGCGATGATCTGACCACAGGAGCGCTCGACCGCCTCCTCTGGGTGTTTCTCCGCCTGTTGGCGTCGCAGGAGGCGCTCCAGCGTTTTCTGTCCCGGACCGACCCGGCCGAGATCCGCCGCCGCCTCGAAGAGGCGCAAGCCCGCCTGGCGGACGAATCCGCCGGCGAGCGCGTGCGCCGGTCGCTCGAGGACAGCATCGCCGCGCAACAGCTTCGCCTCGACAACTACGCGCAAGCCGTCCAGAACGCCGAATTCGTGCGCGTCGAACTGGACCGCATCGAGGCCAAGATCCAGGCGCTTACCGAGTCGGCGGTCAACCGGCAGGACACCGAGCTCTGGTCCAGCCAGATCGACTCGGTCGCCGAAAGCATGCAATCGACCGAGAAGGCGCTTGCGGAATTGCAGCAGATCACCGGCTACGTCGACGAGATGCAGGCCCCGCCCGCCATCCTGACCGCCGGGATCGGGCCGCCGGGAGGATCGTAAATGGACGCCAGCCGCCAGCAAACCCGCACCCCCGAGTGGTTGCCCGCTTGGGCCGCGCAGCTTTCCGAGATGTACTTCTCCGGCACCACGTCCACGTTTATCCTCCATGGCGCGGTGCAGGATTTTGTTCGCCAGGGCGAAAGCGGGGCCTACGGCGCGCTGAGCGATTTCCTGGCGGAACAGATCTTCGGGCGCTGGGACCTGATCCTGCATTACGACCTGGCTCGCGGGCTGCGCGCCTTCGCGGGCCGCGACGGGGCGCGTTTGAAGGACATGGTGGCCCTGGCCAACCGCCGCGTGGGGGATCTCACCGCCGCCCGCAAGGACCCTGCCACCGCCTTCGCCCTGCTGGACCGGTTCGTCCAGAACAACGTCATGGCAGCCGATAGCGAACGCCTGAGCGCCGCCATCATCCTCGATCATGCGTCTTTCCTGGCCCCGGCGGGCGACGCCGGACGCCTCAACCTCAACGCCGCCACCTATGTGGTCACCCTGCTCAACTGGGCGTCGAGTCTCCACGTCAAGCGGCTCAACATGGCCTTCGTCCTGATCGACGAAAAGCACGCCGCGCTCAGCGAGCGCCTGAGCGCCAGCCCGCACGTGGCCTCGCTGGAAATCACGCTGCCCGCGCTCGAGGACCGCGAGCAGTTTCTCGAGTTCGCCATCGGCGCGCGCGATTTCGCCTCCGTTTCCGACTACACGCCCGCCGAGCTGGCGCGGCTGACCGCGGGCATCTCCCTGGTGGACCTGAACGTCATGGTGCAATCGGCGTTCGAGACCGGGAGGCGCCTGGACGCGGGGCGCATGCGGGCGCTGAAAAAGCAGCTCATCGAGCGCCAATGTCAAGGCCTGCTCGAATTCGTCCAGCCCCGGTGGACCCTGGACGCCGTGGTCGGCCATGAACCGGTCAAGCAGCGCTTGCGCGGCGACGCGGCGCTGCTGCGCAAGGGCCAGTCCGGACTGCTGCCGATGGGGTACCTGGTGTGCGGTCCCGTGGGCACTGGCAAGACCTACCTGGCGCAGTGCATGGCCGGCGAGATCGGCATCCCCTGCGTAACGCTGAAGAACTTCCGCTCCAAGTACGTCGGCGAAACCGAGGGCAACCTCGAACGCGTGCTGAGCGTGCTCCGCGCGATGGGCCCGGTGGTGGTGGTGATCGACGAAGCGGACGCCGCGCTCGGCAACCGCGGCCAGGAAGGCGACTCGGGCACTTCCAGCCGCGTCTTCTCCATGATCGCCGCCCAGATGGGCGACACGCGGTATCGCGGCCAGATCCTCTGGATGCTGCTCACCTGCCGGCCGGACCTGCTGCCCATCGACCTCAAACGGCAGGGACGCGCCGAGGTGCACATCCCCTTGTTTTATCCCTCCAAGGCCCGCGAGATTCGCGAGATGTTTGTGGCCATGGCGCGCAAGCTGGGCGCGGATCTGGCGCCGGATGACATTCCGGATGCGCCCGTGCAGGGCGAGCTCTCCGGGGCCGACATCGAGGGCATCGTCGGCCGCGCGCTGCGCCTGTCGCTGCTGAACGGCGAGCCAGGCATTAGCCGGTATGCCCTGGAAACGGTGCTCGGCGACTTCCTGCCGTCCACCGAATCGGTGGAAAAGGAACTCCAGGAACTCGCCGCCATTCTGGAATGCACCGACCGGCAGTTTCTGCCCGCCGAGGTTCGGGCGCGGGTCGACCAGGAAGGGCGCGCGGCGATGCAGAATCGCTACAACCGCCTGCGCCGCCTGCTCGAGTAAATGTAGCAACTAGCAAAGGAGGGGCTCTGTGGCCCGCATCAGTTGGTTTGACGAAGAAACGGATGTGCCGGTGATTGACGAACAAGCGCAAAAGCTGGAGGTGTTTACGGACGCCTTGGCCGATGGCGTCGTCAGCCGGGAGGAGCTCGAAAAACAGCAGCGGAGCGTGGTGGAAGCCATGCGCGCGGTTGAGGGGAACCTGAACGACGAGCAGCACGCGGCGGTGACGCGGCTGCTGATCGAACTCAGCGCGTACAACATTATGCGGTTTTTGCACGAGTTGCACGCCGAGCACGTGCGCCAGCGGTTCTCCGCCTAGGCGGGCCGGCGCGGGGGGACTCATGGTGGACGTGTTCCTCTGCTACGCCGCCGCCGACCGCGAGATCGCCGCCGCCATCGCGGGACGCCTGGAAAGCGCCGCCGAGGCGCGCGTCGTCCCCGACGAGATCGGGCCGGGCGGCGGGCAACATCTCGCCGCGAATTGGGAAGCGGGGCTGGGCTGCGACGCCGTGGTGTTGTTGTGGTCGCCCGAAGCGGCGCCGTCCGGCGGCGGACGCCAGGTGTGGGGCGCCCTGCTGGACCACGTGACGAGGAACGCGGATCCGCCCGTGGCCCATGTGCTGGTGCGTCCGTGCGCGTATCCGCCTCTGCTCGAGCGGAAGCGGTTTTGCCGGTGGGCTTCGGATCCAGCCGCGGTGTTGCGCAGCCTGCAATGCTGGACCATCGGGCTCCATCCCTCGCCCGCTCCGCCGGGCGCGGCCCTGGCGGGCGTACCCTGGTTCGCGGGCCGCGAATCCGAATTGGCCGCGCTGACCGCCGCGCTTGGGGACCACGCCGCCACCGCCATCGTGACGGGCGCGGCGGGCAGCGGGCGGACTACTTTGGCGCACGAGTTCGCCCACCGGGCGGCCCCGCTGTTTCGCGAAGTCATTTGGGTAGCCTGCCGGGAACAGCCGCCGGCCGCGGTTGCCGCGGAACTGGCGGCGCAGTTGGGCGTCTCGCCCGAAGGCCCCCTGACGGAGGCCTGGGATCGCCTCCGCGATCACATCGGACGCCACCGGGTCCTGGTGGTGCTGGACGATTTCGATCCTGGCGCGCTCACCCTTCCGCGTTCCGGCGGAAGCGCGTCTGTCCTGATTACGCTTGCCGCGCATGCGGTTCCACCGTGTGATCTGCCCGTAATCGAGCTGGGCGCGCCCCGCCCCGCGTCTGGCATTTCCCTGCCCCACGATCCCGCCGCGCTGCGCTTGTGGCGGGCCCTTTCTCTCTGTCAGAAGGATGCCGCGCACCTCGACTTCGCGGCGGCCCTCGCCGGGTTGGAGGAAAACGCGGCCCGGGAGGCGGCGCGCCTTCTGACGTCCGGACACGCCGGCTATCCCGTAGACGAGGCGGGTCTTCGTTATCGCCTTGTGCGGCGGGCGCCCGAGGAGGAAGTCGAACCGCTGCGGCGGGCGCACGCCATGCTTCTGCTCGAGGCTTTCTCACGCTGGACGGCGCAGCCCGCCACCTGCGGGCGGCTGGTGGCGGAAAGTCTCGCGGCCATCCGGTGGGCCGTGCGCCATGATTGGGCAACGGCGACGCAACTCGGCCGGCGCCTGGCCGCTTTCCTCCAAGCTCAGCGCCGTGAACTCGAAACCTGTGATCTGCTGAGGGATTTGCGCGACGCCGCCACCGCGCGGGCCGACGCCGCCACCGCGTTTTCCTGCGCGCGGGAGCTGTCCTGGCTGCTCGGGATCGAGGAACACCCCTTGGCGCCCGTGCCCGCGGCCGAACAACTCGCGTTCGAGTTCGGGGAGCCAGCCGCGTGACGCGGGCAGCGTGGCGCGGCGTCGTTAAGCAGCCGTCACCGCCACTCCCTGCTCCACCAGCGTGGCCCGCAGGCGCGCCACATCCACTTCCCGCGGCGGCACCCGTTCCCGCACACAGAGCGCGGCGGCGTTCCCGGCCGCCTGGCCCAACGTCATCATGGTCCGGCAGAGGCGGCACGAGGCGGCGGCGATATGGCTGAAACTGGCGGCGCGGCTGGCGATGAACAGGTTCCGGACGCCGCGCGGCAACAGGCAGCGGTACGGGATGCCGTACGGGCCGTTGGGAACTTCGTACAGCCGTCCCTTGCGGCCATGCACGTCCACGGCGTGATCGCTGATCGCGATAATGTCGGGATGGGTTTGACTCTGCACCCCCGCGCGCACATCGTTCTCGGTCAGGACATAGTCGCCGAGTACACGCCGCGACTCCCGCACGCCGATGCGCGGCGCGACCCCGGCGATGGCCCACGTTCCGTAGCCCTTCGGCGCCCAGCGGTTCCAGCGGTCGCCCGGCGGAAGCTGCTGAAGCCAGAAGAAGTGCTCCAACACGCGCCGGTAGGCCTCGCGCATCAGTTCGCTGTACTCCATCTCCATCACCGCGTTCCCGTCAATCATGCCGACGGCGTTCAGCAGATGGTCGCCATTCGGCAGCACTACGGTATGGACTGGCCTGCGGCAGATCCCTTCGGGAATCTCCTTCGGCAGCCACGGCTTCTGCGTCACGCCGGTGTCCTTGATGCGATAGCACAGCGTGAGGCCGTTTAACTGTAGTTCGGCCGACTCGGGCGCGGTGGGTTCCTGATACCGCGAGCGGGGATCCTCGCCGAGGTGGAAATCGCACCCGGCGTCCACACAGAGTTCCGCGTCGGCGGTGGAATCGATAAAAATGCGCGCCTCGATGCGGAGACGGCGTCCGCAGAACCACGCCTCCACCGCTTCGATCATGTCGCCGCGGCGGTGGGCGCGGTAGAAGATGGTGTTTAACAGCACGCGGCAGCGGCCGGTCGCCTCCAGCAGCTCGCGTACAAAGTAATTGAACGCGCGCGGCTCCCAGGGCAGACCATGATGGCCGCCGCGCTGCCACTTCCCGTCCTTGAACACCACGCGGTGCGCGCCGCGGGAGTAGTCGGCGTAGGTGACGCCCAGCGGGTCCTGCCGCATGGCGGCGTAGATCTCCCGGGGCAGTCCGTCCGCGCCAGAAACCGGTTCCCAGCTGTTTACCCAGGCATTCGTGGAGGTGCCGCCGAGGATCGATTCGAACTCGACCAACACGGTGTCCGCCCCGCCGCGCGCCGCTGCCAAGGCCGCGCCCGTACCGCCGCTGCCGCTGCCGATCACGCACACATCCGTCCGCAAGGTTTCGTCGGGGGCTCGGCGGCTGGACTGGCCCCGCAGCCCGGCAGCCGCGGCTCCCGCGGCAGTCGACAGCATCAGCCCTCGCCTGGACAGCATGGCTACTCTCCTCCCCCCGGCTGGTCTTCCAAGTAGTCCGGC